>Ga0335081_10005290_pt1 | contig 20418 bp, 19 predicted proteins | sample Lox_Sample_35_FD_206713 | JGI IMG/M metagenome (GOLD analysis project Ga0335081, IMG submission 206713) | Soil microbial communities from Loxahatchee National Wildlife Refuge, Florida, United States - Lox_Sample_3.5 | ecosystem: Environmental > Terrestrial > Soil > Wetlands | place: USA... | reverse complement strand
GTCCGCAAAACGGCGTTCCTGGGAGAAGCTCTCGACACCAAGCTTGCCACCGAGACCGTCGACGTCACGCTGCCGGTGCGCGAGCCGCCGGCCGAAACCGGCCGCGTGCACCCGATCAGCCAGGTGATCGACGAGTTGACCGCTATTTTCGCCGACATGGGCTTTGCCGTGGCGGAAGGCCCCGACATCGAGACCGACGACTACAACTTCACCAAGCTGAATTTCCCGGAAGGCCATCCGGCGCGGGAAATGCACGACACCTTCTATTTCCCGCCCAAGCCCGACGGCTCGCGCCTGCTGCTGCGCACGCACACCTCGCCGGTGCAGGTGCGCACGATGTTGAGCCAAAAGCCGCCGATCCGCGTCATCTGTCCCGGCCGCACCTATCGCAGCGACTCGGACCAGACGCACACGCCGATGTTCCACCAGGTCGAGGGCCTGGTCATCGACAAGGGCTCGCATCTCGGCCACCTGAAATGGATCCTGGAAGAATTCTGCAAGGCGTTCTTCGAGGTCGACAGCGTGAAGATGCGCTTCCGGCCGTCGTTCTTCCCGTTCACCGAGCCGTCGCTCGAGGTCGACATCCAGTGCAAGCGCGACAAGGGCGAGATCCGCTTCGGCGAGGGCGAGGACTGGCTGGAGATTCTCGGCTGCGGCATGGTGCATCCGAACGTGCTGCGCAATTGCGGGCTCGACCCCGACGAGTATCAGGGTTTCGCCTGGGGCCTGGGGATCGACCGCATCGCCATGCTGAAATACGGCATGCACGATCTGCGCGCCTTCTTCGAGGCCGACGTGCGCTGGCTCAATCATTACGGCTTCCGGCCGCTCGACTTCCCGACGCTGGCGGGGGGATTGAGCGGATGACCGGTCACAAGCACTCTTCACCTCCCCCCTTGAGGGGGAGGTCGGACCGCGAAGCGCACACTTCGCGTCCCCTCCCCCGCTTGCGGGGGAGGGTTAGGGAGGGGGAAGAGAGATCACTATGAGCCAGCCAACCAAAGAACCGGTCTGGCAGGTGACGCGCACCATGCGCTCGCGCGCCCGCGGATTACGTCGCGATTTGACCAATGCCGAACGAATTATTTGGAGCGCCGTACGCGCGCACAGAATGATGGGCGCCAGCTTTCGTCGCCAGACGCCAGTCGGCCCCTATGTTGCTGACCTCCTGTGCCATTCGGCGAAACTGATCGTTGAAATCGACGGCGGCCAACATTTCGAGCGTGAGCACCAGAAGCGTGACGCGCGGCGTGAAGCGTTTCTCACTGCCAAAGGTTATCGGGTTCTTCGCTTCAACAACTACGATGTGATGACGAACCGGGAAGGCGTTCTCGAAACAATTGCCGCCGCACTTACAGCTGCCCCCTCCCCACCCCTCCCCCGCAAGCGGGGGAGGGTGCAGGCCGGCGCGCTTGGCAAGGCATCGTCATGAACGCGGCCATGTATTATCTCCGGATTAAATTTGATACGCGCTCGACCGGCAGCGCACGGCGCGTCCCCTCCCCCGCTTGCGGGGGAGGGAGTGCAGCGCCGAGCCGGGGGAAATTCTCGTGAAATTCACCCTGCCTTGGCTGAAAGAGCACCTCGACACCGACGCCTCGCTGGCGGAGATCGTCGACAAGCTCACCATGATCGGGCTGGAAGTCGAGAACGTCGAGGACAAGGCGGCGTTGCTCAAGCCGTTTATCATCGCAAACGTCATCTCGGCCGAGAAACACCCAAACGCCGATCGGCTGCGCGTCTGCATGGTCGACATCGGCCAAGTTGCCAAAGGTGACAAGCCGATCCAGGTCGTGTGCGGCGCGCCCAATGCGCGCGCCGGCATGAAGGGCGTGTTCGCGGCGCCCGGCGCCTTCATCCCGGGCAAGAACATGACGTTGTCGGTCGGCAAGATCCGCGACGTGGAAAGCCGCGGCATGCTGGTTTCGGAAGCCGAGCTGATGATCTCCGACAATCACGAGGGCATCATCGATCTGCCGGCCGACGCGCCGGTCGGCAAATCCTATGCGGAGTATGCGGGCGCCGCCGAGCCGGTGATCGAGATCAACCTCGCGCCCAACCGCCCGGACTGCACCGGCGTTGCCGGCATCGCGCGCGATCTGGGCGCGACGTCGATCGGCAGCTTCATCGGCCGGCCGCCGAAGCCGGTCCAAGGGCGGTTCCCCTGCCCTGTGAAGGTCAAGATCGAAAGCCCCGAGCTGTGCCCGGCCTTCGGCCTGCGGCTGCTGCGCGGCGTCAAGAACGGGCCGTCGCCGGACTGGCTGCAGAAACGGCTGACCGCCATCGGCCTGCGGCCGATCAACGCGCTGGTCGACATCACCAACTTCATCACCTTCGACCGCGGCCGCCCGCTGCACGTATTCGACGCCGCCAAGGTGCACGGCAATCTGACGGTGCGGCGCGCCAAAAACGGCGAGACGCTGCTGGCGCTCGATGGCAAAACCTACGCACTCGATGCGGCAATGTGCGTGATTGCCGACGAGAAGGGCGTGGAGTCGCTGTCCGGCATCATGGGCGGCGAAGTCACCGGCTGCTCGGACACGACCACCGACGTGCTGATCGAATCGGCATTGTGGAGCGAACTCAACATCGCGCAGACCGGGCGCAAGCTCGCCATCAATTCCGATGCGCGCTATCGCTTCGAGCGCGGGGTCGATCCGGTTTTCATGCTGCCGGGGCTGGAGCTGGCGACGCAGATGGTGCTCGACCTCTGCGGCGGCGAGCCATCGGAAATCGTCGTCGCCGGCGACCCGACGCCGAAGGAGACGGTCATCGACTTCCCGTTGAGCGAATTGCCGCGGCTGGCGGGCTTGAAGCTGCCGTTGAACGATGTGCGGCGCACGCTGGAGAAACTCGGTTTCTTTGCCGCCGGCCAAGGCGAGAAGGTGAAAGTCGCGGTGCCATCGTGGCGGCCGGACGTGCACGGCCGCGCCGACATCGTCGAAGAGATCGTGCGCATCGTCGGCGTCGACCGCGTGCCCTCGACGCCGTTTGCGCGCGAGCATGCGAGAAAAGCCGTGCTCACGCCGATCCAGAACCGCACGCGCAAGGCCAAGCGCGCGCTCGCCGCGCGCGGGCTGACCGAAGCGGTGACCTGGTCGTTCGTCTCGCACCGCGAGGCGGAATTGTTCGGCGGCGGCCAGCCTGCGCTCGCGCTCGCCAATCCGATCGCCGCCGAACTGTCCGATATGCGGCCGAGCCTCATCCCCGGCCTGGTGATGGCGGCGCAGAAGAACGCCGACCGTGGGCTTCCGGATGTGGCGCTGTTCGAGGTCGGGCAGATCTTCAAGGGCGACAAGCCCGAGGATCAGTTGACCGCCGCCACGGGCCTGCGCCGCGCGCTGGCGCGTCCCGACGGCAGCGGCCGCCATTGGTCGCGCGAAGCCAGGCCGGTCGACGCCTTCGACGCCAAAGCCGACGCCATGGCCGTGCTGGCCGCGGCCGGCAGCCCGATGCAGGCGCTGCAAATCGTGCCCGGCGGACCGGCCTGGTTCCATCCCGGCCGCAGCGGCACCATCCAGATCGGACCGCAGAACGTGCTCGGCGCATTCGGCGAACTGCATCCGCGCGTGCTCGCGGCGCTCAAGGCCGAAGGGCCGCTCGCCGGCTTCGAAGTGCTGCTGGAGAAAATCCCCGAGCCGAAGGCCAAGCCGACGCGCGCCAAGCCGCTGCTCGAATTGTCGCCGTTCCAGCCGGTCGAGCGCGATTTCGCCTTCGTCGTCGCCAGCACGGTCAAGGCTGCCGACCTCGTGCGCGCGGCGCAGAACGCCGACAAGAAGCTGATCAGCGATGTCGTCATTTTCGACGTCTACGAAGGCACCGGCATCGAGCCCGGCAAGAAATCGATCGCGATTGCGGTCACCATGCAGCCGCGCGAAAAGACCATGACCGATGCGGAAATCGACGCGCTCGGGCAGAAGATCGTCGCCGAGGTGGCCAAGCGCACCGGCGGCGTGCTGCGGGGGTAACGCACTCGGGTGCGGCATACACTCTTCCCCTCTCCCCTTGTGGGAGAGGGTGCCCGAGCGGAGGCGAAGCCGAGCGAGGGCGGGTGAGGGGTCGGTGATTTAATTAGATGCCGGACCCCTCACCCGGCTCGCCCTCGCTATCGCTCCGGGCTCGCCACCCTCTCCCACAAGGGGAGAGGGGAAGAGAGTTTGCCTCGCGGCTCTACAAAACTAAGCCGCCAGCAAATCCGCGAAAGCAAAGCCGTCGCGCTCGACGGTCTCGCCGACCTTCACCGCGATCTTGCCCTTCAGCATCGGCCCGGCCGAGACGAAGGAATGAAATTCGCCGTTCTCGCCGCAAGGATCGGCGCCGGCCGGCAGCGCGTCGAGCAGCGCCGTGTCGAAGCGGCGGCCGGCAAAAGACACCGGCAATTTCTTCAAGTCCACCGTCGACAGATGCGCCTCGACGCCGGAGGCGATCATCGCACGCGCCAGCGGCGCGGTCGGCATTTGCCATAGCGGAAATACCGGCGCGATGCCGGTGCCGGCGAGCTGGCGTTCGCGGTAGGCGCGCACGTCCTCGAGGAACAGATCGCCGAAGATCATGTGCGTGATGCCGCGCGCTTTGGCGTCCTCGATCGCCGCCGCCATGTTGCGCTCGTAGATGTCGTTCGGGCAGGGAAACGGAATGCGCACGACGATGGCCGGCAATCCGGCGGCGGCAAGCTGCGCATGCAGCAATTCCTCGCGTACGCCATGCATGCTCACGCGCGCGAAGCTGTCGGTCACCGTGGTCAGCGCGCCGACCACGTCGAATTCGCCGGCGCGGCGCGCCTCGTGCAGCGCCCAGGCGCTGTCCTTGCCGCTCGACCAGGCGATCAGGGCTTGCGGGCGCGAGGGCATCAGTCGTCCTCACCGCGACGGTGACGCTTGCGGCGGGACCGTGCATCTTCGTCCCGCCGCGAACGGCGCGCGGGCTTGTCCTCTTCCGGCTCCTTCAGAAGTCCCATCCGCCGCAAGGCGGCGTCCGCCGCGCGCTCGCCCGATTCCCAGGCGCCGGCCACGGTGCCCCATTTGCTCGCATGCAGCGCCTCGCCGGCGAACCACAGGCGGCCGCCGACCGGCTCGACCAGCGCGCTGCGCGCCTCGGCGTGGCCGGGGCTCGCCGCCGACATGGCGCCGAGCACGTAAGGCTCCTCGTTCCAGCGCGTGGCGTGCGCGCGCGCGATCAGGCTCTTGACGCTGGTGCCGAACAGCGCGGTGAGCCACTCGCGCGCGAAATCGAGCATGGCCGCCTCGCCCTTTGCCGACAGTTCGCGGCCGAAGCTGCCCGCCACCTCGACCACATGCAGATCGGTGCCCGACACGCGGCCGAGCAGCGCCGCGGTGCGCGCGCCGGCCGATTGCTCGAACACCAGATCGTCGCGTTGCAGATCGAACGGGTTGCCCGGCAGCAAGAGTCCGATATGGTCGAAGCTGCCGAGCGCGAGATTGTGCGCGGCCGCGAGCATGTCGCGCGGCAGATCGGGCTCGAATTCGATTTTGTCCGCGGCGATCACGTTGGTCGAGGCGGTCACGATCGCCGTGCGCGCGATGAGCCGGCCTCTGGCCGTCGCGATTTCGACGCGATCGCGATACCAGTCGACGCGCGTCACCGGGCTCGACAGCCGCACCGGCAGACCGGCGGCGAGCTTGGCGAGCAGCGCGCCATAACCTTGCCGGCAGAAGGCGCTGCGCTCGCGATCGCCGGCATGGCCGAGGTCCTGCACCGAGACGCGGTCGAGATCCTGGCCGCAGAAGAACGGACCCAGCGTAAAGGCAATCGTCGACTGCCAGGCGCCGAGATCGGCAGGCAGCGCCTGCGCCGCCGCCACGTCGGCCTTGCCGTGGGCGGCCTCGTCGATGGCGCGGTGCGCACGCAGCGAGGCGGCGAAGTAACTCTCAAGCTCGGCGTCGCGCGCATTGCGCGGGCCGACGCGGATCGTCTGTCCGCGCGGGGCGGAATAGACGTCGAGCCCGGCCGCCTGCGCGACCAGCGGATTGCCGTCCGGATAATGCACCCAATGCGCGCCGAGATCGAACGGCACGCCGAGCTGCGCGCTGTCGGTCACGCAGCGGCCGCCGATGCGGTTGCCTGCCTCGAACACGGCGACGCGCGCCTTCGCCGCCAAGGCGCGGCGCGCGGCGGCGACGCCGGCGGCGCCGGCGCCGACGACGGCAACGTCAACATCGGCCGCTTGGGCGGATGCGCGCAGCGCCGGCGCCGCCAGCGCGGCCCCGGACCCGGCAAGGAACGAACGGCGGCTAAGCCTCGACATGGTATCCGAATGATTGACGGCCCGCGCCAGATTGCCCGATGGCGCGGGCGCCGGCAAATTTCATGGCTAACAATCGGTAACAGTCATGCGCCAGCGGTGAACCAAATTGCAATGAGTCCTCGCTAAATTTCGCGCCGAGGGAACGGGCGTCAAGAACTGGCGCCAGGGGCCGCGTATGAGCTTTATGGTCGATCGCGTCGGGCGGCTCATCGCCCACTATCTGGAGAAGCCGGAGCACGGCTATGAGCCGTACACGCCGAGCGATCCGGAAGCCTTGCGCGCGACGCTGATGCCCGGCGACGTGCTGCTGGTCGAAGGCAGCAACCACATTTCCGGCGTCATCAAATATCTCACGCAATCGACCTGGTCGCATGCCGCGCTCTATGTCGGGCCGATCGGCGACCGCGAAACGGCGGACGGCGAGCCGCTGGTGCTGGTGGAAGCCAATATCGGGCAAGGCGTGGTGGCGGCGCCGCTGTCGAAATACGCGCGCTTCCACACCCGCATCTGCCGGCCGACCGGCTTGACCGACGAGGACCGCGCGCGCGTCTGCGCCTATGCCAGCGAGCGCATCGGCTTCGACTACGATCTGAAGAACATCATCGACCTGCTGCGCTATCTGTTTCCGCTGCCGGTGCCGCAGCGATGGCGCCGGCGCATGATCGCGCTCGGCTCCGGCCACCCGACGCGCATCATCTGCTCGGCGCTGATCGCGCAGGCTTTCGAATGCGTGCGCTATCCGATCCTGCCCAAAGTGACGCGGCTCGACAGCGAGGCGGCGCGCCAGGAGATTCTGGAAATCCGCCATTCCTCGCTTTACGCGCCGCGCGATTTCGACATCTCGCCTTATTTCGAGGTGGTCAAACCGACCATCCGCCGCGGCTTCGACTACAAGGCCATGGCCTGGGCCGACGTTCCGGCGGCCGACGCCGACGAACTGGTGAGCCTGGTGCCGGCGGAAACCGAGGCGATCGAAGGCGAGACGCTTTCACCTGCGCAATAAGTCCGAGCGGCTGCCGCGCATTCTCTTCCCCTCTCCCCTTGCCACCTTCTCAGCTTGGCACTAACTCCTCGGCATGATCGACGCCGCCGTCAAAGCGCTAGCGCAGATGTTCACGCCCGCCTTGCGCGCGGTGTTGCTCAAAGCCGTCGGGCTGGCGCTCATCCTGATCGTCATCGTCGGTATTATCTTGCAGCGCGTGCTGTCCGCGCTGGCCCAGCACGGCGCTACCTGGGCCGAGCAGTCCTCCGGCTTTGCGCCGCACGCGGCCTGGAGCGCGCTCGCCTGGGTGCTGTCGATCATGGCCGGGCTCGGCATCATCACTGGCGCGCTGTTCCTGATGCCGACCATCGCCGCCTTCGTCGGCAGCTTTTTCGTCGACGAGGTCGGCGACGCCGTCGAGCGCGAATATTATCCGGCGGAACCGGCCGGCCGCGCGCTGCCGTTTTTCCGCGCGGTCGCCGAAGGCATCAATATCGCCGTGCTGTCGCTGATCGTCTATTTCTGCGCGTTGCCCTTCATTTTCTTTGCCGGGCTCGGCGTGATCATCCTGTTCCTGGCGAATTCCTATCTGCTCGGCCGCGAATATTTCGAGCTCGCCGCCATGCGCTTCCGCTCCTCCCATGAGGCAAGAGCGATGCGCAAGGCCAACGCCGCTTACGTGTTCCTCTGCGGCATGGTGGTGGCGGTGTTTGTGTCGATCCCGGTGGTGAACCTCGCCACGCCGGTGTTCGCCATGGCCTTCATGGTGCACGTGCACAAGCGCATGAGCGGCAAGCGGCCGGAGCTGATCGAGCGGCACTAGATTCTTTTTACGTGTTTGGCCTGAACGATCGGGGGGCGAACAAACGTCGGTGCCAGCCATTTACGCGTGGCGGTCCTACATTGGGGCGGATCGCTGCGCAAAAATTACCGCCGCATTTTTCCCAGCTTCTGGCATGCCCGTTCCCCGCCGGCACTGCAGATGGCGGCACAAGCGCCGCGATCGTTGCTTTTGCAGCGATAGAATAAATCGGCCATATTTCCGCCACCACCGCCGCCGCCCTCTCGGGGCGGCGCTTGCGCGGTTTTCTCCTTGGGCTTCGGCTGGATCGCGACGCACCGGTCGCCTTCTTTGCGAGTTCCGCTTTTGCAGACCAGTGGACACACGCGTCCCTGCTTGGTCTGAAGGGTCTTGAGGGCGTCGAGGCTCGGCGTATTGATATTGATGTGCACGCCCGCATGGATGTTGAACTCGCCAACGGCGGCGCGCGTTTTCTCGTCCCATATGCCGCTGTCATCGCCCGGCTCGCAGCCTGCCTCCCGCAGTTGCAACTTCATGAGGCGGACGATGTCGGGGGTGCTCAAAACGACGGCCGGCGGCGCCGGCCCCGGGGTCAGCGCCGCGACCTCAATCTGCTTCTTGGCTTGGGTCGCGGCGTCCTTTTTGGCCTTTTCGAGGGCCTCCTGAAGCTCTCGCGCAGATTGCTCGGCAGCGAGCTGCGCCGCCTTGGCCGCTTCCCGGGCTTGCTTGGCTGCCGCGGTCTCGCGCTGGGCTTTTTCCAGGGCCTCTTGCGCCGCTTTGGCTTCCGCTTCGCGGTTCGCCTTCTCCGCGGCAACCGCCAGGCTCGCGGCCTTGAGCGCGGCATCACGCGCAGCTTTCGCCTCGGCTTCACGCCGCTCCTGTTCGATCGCCGCGACCTTCGCCCGGCTCTCGGCCTCGGCTTTTGCCCGCGCGTCCGCTTCGGCCTTCGCCTTGGCTTCTTGTGCAGCGATCACCTTGCTGCGTTCGGCCCGCGCAAGGTCGGCATAGTAGCCGGATTTGTAGACATTCAAGAAAGCGTCCCAGGCATCTTTGGTATCGATGCGCGCCGCCGCCTCGTAAAAGCGGCTTTGCTCGACCATCGGGTCGGCCTCTTTCTTCGGCTGGCCAGCAAAATAGAAGTCGCCTTTGATCGGCGACAGCGACACCCATGGCTGCTGCTCGCCGGCGGTCGCGTGAGCGACGACCAGCCCGACTTCGTTGAAGGCGCGGAAAATATCGAGCCCTGGCGTACTTATCGTTTGCGCCAGCGCCTTACTGAACGGGCTGTTGCCGTCAGTGCCGTCCTGCGCGACGTTGCCTGGTTGGGTCGCGAAAGATATCAGCGTCCCCTCAGGCGCCTGCATCTGCGCAAGTCCGGCGGTGGTCGCGCGCAAACCGCGACCGCCGAACGGATTGTTGCGGCAGGCATCGAGGATCAGCAGATTGAGGCGCGCCCGCCCGTATTCCATCTCGCGCAGCACCAGATTGACGTCCAGCATTTGAAAATCGACGTCGACTTCGCGGGTAGGATTGGCGTTGATCGGCACCAGATAATTTGCGCCGCGTACCTGCACGCCATGGCCGGCATAGTAAAATAGCGCGACGTCAGCGCCCTGAATCTCGTTGCCGAAATCCTGCACGGCCTGATCGAACTTCGACTTATCGAGATTGAGTTGCGGGCCGTTTCCTATCAGCTTGAAGCCGAGACCGGTCAACGTCTTGGCGACGAGTTTGGCGTCATTCTGCGGATTGTTGAGCGGCGTGACGTTACGATAGTCGGAGTTGCCGACGACCAATGCAATGCGCGTTTCCGCCCGCGCCGGCGGTGCCATAAGCGCGGTCAGCGCGCACAGGCAGCACGCCGAGGCAGCAGATAAAATTCGCGTATATGCGCCCATGATGTGCCTCATCCCTCCGAGATGCTCCAAGGCACACCATCATTCTATTGACGGCGAATCGGCGGTCAATGCCCGTTCGATCGACAGTTTGGAAAATCGCGCTCTAATCAGCTCTTCGCCCGCAGATCGATGACGCGCCTGGCCTTGCCGGCCGAGCGCTCGACGCCGCCGGGCTTGACGGTTTCCACCTCGGCGCTCACCCCGATCAGGCTCTTGATGTGATGCGCGACATTGTGCGCGCTTTTCGCCCATTCCGCCTCGGCAATGTCCACACGCGCTTCCACGATCACCTTGATGTCGTCGAGCCGCTCGACGCGGCGCAGCTCGATGACAAAATGCGGCGCCAGCCGCTCGTCCTTGAGAATGATCTCCTCGATCTGGCTCGGAAACACGTTGACGCCGCGGATGATCATCATGTCGTCGGAACGGCCGATCACCTTTTCCATCCGCCGCATCGAGCGCGCGGTGCCGGGCAGCAGGCGCGAAAGGTCGCGCGTGCGATAGCGGATCACCGGCATCGCCTCCTTGGTGAGCGAGGTGAACACCAGCTCGCCCACTTCGCCGTCCGGCAACACCGTGCCGGTCGCGGGATCGATCACCTCGGGATAGAAGTGATCCTCCCAGATATGCGGGCCGTCCTTGCTCTCGATGCATTCGCACGACACGCCGGGGCCGATCACCTCCGACAGGCCGTAATTGTCGATGGCGTGCAGGTCGAAGGCATCCTCGATCTCTCCGCGCATGGCGTTGGTCCAGGGCTCGGCCCCGCACATGGCGATCTTGAGCGAGCTCGAGCGCGGATCGACGTTCTGCACGCGGAATTCGTCGAGGATGGCGAGCAGATAACTGGGCGTCACGAAGATGATGTCCGGCTTGAAATCGCCGATCAGCTTGACCTGCCGCTCGGTCATGCCGCCGGAGACGGGCACGACCGTCAGGCCGAGGCGCTCGGCGCCGTGATGGAAGCCAAGGCCGCCGGTGAACAGCCCGTAGCCGTAGGAATTCTGCGCCAGCATGCCGGGCCGGCAGCCGGCCGCGCGCATCGAGCGCGCGATGATGTCGGCCCAGGTCTCGATGTCGCGCCGGCTATAGCCGACCACCGTCGGCTTGCCGGTGGTGCCCGATGAGGCGTGGATGCGCAGCAATTGCTCGCGCGGCATCGCCATCAGCCCGAACGGATAATTGTCGCGCAGCTCGGCTTTGGTGGTGAAGGGAAACTTGCGCAGGTCGTCGAGCGTCTTCAGATCGCCGGGATGCACGCCCGCCCTGTCGAAGGCGCGCTTGTAATGCGCGACGTTCTTGTAGACATGCGCCAGCGTCCATTTCAGCCGCTTGAGCTGCAGCGCCGTGATCTCGTCGCGCGAGGCGATCTCGATCGGATCGAACGTTTCGCGGCGCGGCGTGAGGTCGGCGCCTTTGAAAAAGAGTCCCGGCACGAGTCAAATCTTTCGCTGCGCGGCGTTCCAGTGCTTTTCCAGGTTGGCAATCAGCGCCGGACTGAAATGGCAATAGGCCTGCTCTCTGGCATAGACGGCCATGTAGCGGCGGAAGGTATCGAGCGGCTCCTCGCCGACGCGGAAGGCGCGGCGGTTGCTGGCGGCGCTGACCACGCCGGACGAGGTGAAATCGTCGCAGACTTTCATCACCGCCTGTCCGACTTCGTTCGGTGGCACGACAATGTCGCAAACCATGCGGCCTTCCGGCGTGTCGCAGTCGATGCGCTTGCCCATCATGATCGCCTGGCGCGCGATGCGCGGGCCGACGAAGCGCGGGAAACGCAAGTTGGCGACGCCCGGGATGATGCCTTCCTTGCGCGCCGGCAGCGTCATATAGGCGTCGCTGCCCGCCACCACATAATCCACCGCCAGCAGATATTGGCAGCCGCCGCCGATGGCGAAGACGTCGACTTGCGCGACCCAAGGTTTTTCAAGCGTACCGCCGACCATTTCGTCGGGGCTGCGCAATCCGGACGGCGCAATGCCGCGCAGCATTTTGTTGACCACGCCCATGTCGCGCAGGATGTACCAGAGGAACGGGATCTTGCCGCGATAGAGATGCGTGAGATTGATGCCGCTGCAGAACACGTGGCGGTCTTTGTACTTCGGGTGCGCGACCACGCCACCGCGCAGCACGCAGATTTCGCTCATGGGGTCGAAGATCGCCATATCGGCCGCCGTCTCGGTGTCGGCCAGCGTGTCGTCGTCTTCCGCATTGAGGAAGCGCGGATTCTGGATGGTCAGGACCGCAACCTTGCCTTTGCGCTCGAGCTTGGCCGGGCCGAAATCGATCATGCCGGTCTTGATGAATTCGGGCATGCGCTCGATCGCCGCCATCTTCGGCCGCAGCATGGCGTGGCAGAGATGCATGCCATTGCTCGCGTCGGCGAGCACATGCGCGAGGAAGATGCCTTGATCGACCTCGACGCCGTCCTTCTCGGATTGCATCAGTTCGCTGTCGGCCTCGACCTGCTTGCGCGCCGGCGTCAGGCCCGGCACCAGCTTGGCCGCGTCATAGGCAAGCTCGTCGACGCGCAGGAAGCGCGCGTGGTTCTTGGTCAGCTTGCGGTAGATCGCGTCGGCATGGCGTGCGAGAAATTGTTCACGCGAGCGGCGGCAGTCCTGCATGATGACATCCGCCGCCATCTGCTGGTCGGCGGTGCGCTTCGGCTTCTTCGGCAGCTTGGCGAGCAGATCGGCGCCGCCGCGCCAGTATTTCGTGCCGGCGGCGGCATCGCGCTTGAAATTTCCGCTCACGCGCGGCTGCGCCTTGGTCCACGCCGCCGCAATCTTGGCCGGCAATCCTCCGCGCTGCAGAAATTCATTGGCATTCTGCCGGACGAACTTTTCCGCTCGCGCGACCCCGGAGCCTTCCATACGCACACTCCCTCAACGCCTTATTTTTGTACGACCGTTTTGCCCGGCCATTGGCACAAGTCCGCGATGATGCACTTTTCGCACAGCGGCTTGCGCGCCACGCAAGTGTAGCGCCCGTGCAGAATAAGCCAATGGTGGGCGTGGCGCTTGTATTGCGCCGGCACGACCCGCTCCAGTTTCATCTCGACCTCGAGCGGCGTCTTGCCGGGCGCCAGCCCGGTGCGGTTGCCGACGCGGAAAATGTGGGTATCCACCGCAATGGTCGGCTCGCCGAAGGCGATGTTGAGCACCACATTGGCGGTCTTGCGGCCGACGCCGGGCAGCGCCTCCAGCGCCTCGCGTGTGTGCGGCACTTGGCCGCCGTGCTGCTCGACCAGAATCTGCGACAGCGCCACCACGTTCTTGGCCTTGGTGCGGTAGAGCCCGATGGTCTTGATCAGGTCGCGCACCTTGGCTTCGCCGAGCGCCGCCATCTTGGCCGGCGTGTCGGCCAGCGCGAACAATGCGGGCGTCGCCTTGTTGACGCCGGCGTCGGTCGCCTGCGCCGACAGCACCACGGCGACCAAAAGCGTGAACGCATTGATGTGCTGTAGCTCGCCTTTCGGCTCCGGGTTGGCGGCCTGGAAACGGCGGAACGCTTCCTCGATTTCCGCATTGGTCCATTGTCGCAAAGCGCCGGACGCGGCTTTGGTGTCTTCTTTAGCGCGCTGACGCGGGCCTTTGACCTTCGCCTTGCGCGCCTTCTTCGCCTTCTTGCGTTTGCCTTTCCTCGCCATGATTTCGGGTATACTGACGGCCATGACATCCGACAATGCCAGTGCCCCGAGCGAACTCGAGCCCACGATCTTTTCCGCGGTCATCACCCCGCACCGCTCGCTCAACCGCGCCGGCTTCCTGGTGCTGATGGCGATTTTCGGCGCCGTCAGCTTCGCCGCCGGGATGGCGTTCCTGCTGGATGGCGCCTGGCCGGTGTTCGGCTTTTTCGGGCTCGACGTGGTGCTGCTGTACTGGGCGTTCCGGCTCAACTACCGCCATGCCGCCGCCTACGAAGAAGTGAAGGTGACGCCGGCCGCGCTCACCGTGCGCAAGGTCAGCCATCGCGGCGCCGCGCGCGAATGGGTGCTCAACCCGCTCTGGGTTCGGCTGGAAAAAACGGTGCACGAAGAATTCGGCATCGAGCGGCTTTTCCTGGTGTCGCGCGGCAAGCAACTGGTCGTTGCCAGCTTCCTCGGCCCCGACGAGAAAGCGAGCTTTGCCAAGGCGCTGGGCGCCGCCATCAGCGAGGCCAAGCGCGGCGTGACGCGGACGGTGCTAGGCTAGCCAGAAATCGGGTGGCCCGGGCGTCCGCTCCGGCCTAGATCACGGTCATGGACATGACCCTGGAAACCACGGCCAACAGCAGCCGTCTGCACGTGATCTCGCCGCTGGCGACGGCGGCGGCGGATTACGACATCGTGCGGCGCGCCATCGCCCACATCCGCGGCAATTGGCGCGCCCAGCCCGAGATCGACACCATCGCCGACGCCGCCGGCGTCAGCCCCACCGACCTGCATCATTTGTTCCGCCGCTGGTGCGGGCTGACGCCGAAAGCGTTCCTGCAGGCGCTCACGCTCAGCCACGCGCGCGATCTGCTGCGCTCCTCGGCAAGCGTGCTCGACACCGCCTACGAGGTCGGCCTCTCCGGCCCCGGGCGGCTGCACGATCTGTTCGTGACGCACGAGAGTATGTCGCCGGGCGAATGGAAGGCGGGCGGCGAAGGCTTGACGATGACCTACGGCTTCCATCCCTGCCCGTTCGGCATGGCGCTGGTGATGACGACGCCGCGCGGGCTTGCCGGTCTCGCGCTTGCCGACACCGGCAAGGAACGCGCGGCTTTGCGCGACATGCGCGCGCGCTGGCCGAAGGCGAAATACGTCGAGGACTTCGCCGCCACAGCAGCAACCGCGCGCCGCATCTTCGACGCCGCGCTTTGGCGCAAGGACCAGCCGCTGCGCGTGGTGCTGATCGGCACCGACTTCGAGGTGCGGGTGTGGGAGAAACTGCTCAGCGTGCCGATGGGCAAGCTCACCACCTATTCCGATCTGGCGGCGAGCGCCGGCGCGCCGAAAGCCGCGCGCGCGGTCGGCGCCGCCGTCGGCAAGAACCCGATTTGCTTCGTGGTCCCCTGCCATCGCGTCATCGGCAAGAGCGGCGAGCTCACCGGCTATCACTGGGGCCTGACGCGCAAGCGCGCGATGCTCGGCTGGGAAGCCGGCATGGCGGCGGCGTGATGCGGTGCGTTTCACCCTCCCCTGGAGGGGGAGGTAAACCGTGCGCTGCACCTACGCCGCTAATTCCAACTTGGAGGCCACCGTCGAATCGGCGTTGAGCCGGTAGATCATCGGCACGCCGGTTGCCAGATTCAATTTGGTGATGCTTTCGGTGGTGTGCTTGTCGAGCACCATCACCAGCGCGCGCAACGAGTTGCCGTGCGCCGACACCAGCACGCGCTCGCCACGCAGCACGCGCGGCAGAATTTCCTGGATGTAATAAGGCAGCACGCGCGCGGCGGTGTCGCGCAAGCTTTCGCCACCGGGCGGCGCCACGTCGTAGGAGCGGCGCCAGATGAGCACCTGCTCCTCGCCCCACTTCTTGCGCGCATCGTCCTTGTTGAGCCCGACCAGATCGCCATAGTCGCGCTCGTTGAGCGCCTGGTCCTTGAACACCGGAATGCCGGTCTGGCCGAGCTCCTCCAGCATCAGATCGAGCGTGCGCTGAGCGCGCACCAGCGCCGAGGTGTAGGCGACGTCGAATTTAAGCCCTTGCGCCTTGAGCTTGCGCCCGGCCTCGCGCGCCTCCTTGATGCCCTGCTCGGTCAGGTCGATATCGCGCCAGCCGGTGAACAGGTTTTTCTTGTTCCAATCGCTTTCGCCGTGGCGCACGAGCACAAGCAGGCGATCGTTCATCGTAATGACCCTTCAGGCACGGGTTTCGCCCCCGCATATAGCCGCGGTTTTGCGCCGGTTCCAGTCATGATGCGCGTCGGTTCCAACGTGATGTCGAAGTGCTCGGATGACATTATGCCGAAGCGAGGTTGATGCTACTTCGTGCCCTGTTCCGCCTTCAGCTTGCGCGCGATGCGGCCGGCGCCGACAAAGCAGGCGCCGGCGATCGCAATGAGGATCACCTTAACCGCAGTCCATGGCTCGCCGGCCGGCGCGAAATGATCGGCCACGCCCAAGCCGACCACGGCGACGAAACCGGTCAGGCCGAGAAGGCGCGCTGTCCTGACTTGCGGTCCGCTGAGGTCCTCGCCAGACGCCGTTTGCTGGCTGGTCCGCAGCAACATGCCGACGCCGCCGGCGAACGAGAGGATGCCGGCTATGCCAAAGATGACCGGCATGACCGGCGACCACGCTCCCTCGGGCGATTGTGTGACTTTGAATTGATACGCCGCAGCGAGCCCGGCGATGCCGACGCCGATCAGCGCATAAGATCTAGCCCGCCAACGCCTGACTTGTTCCGGCGTCATGTTGCGCCCCTTTTAGAAACCGCCGAGGCCGAGCACGTCGGCCATCGAATAAAGTCCCGGCTTTTGCGTGCGCGCCCATTGAGCGGCATGCAGCGCGCCGCTCGCGAAGATCATGCGGTCCTCGGCCTTGTGCACCAGCTCGAGGCGCTCGGCGGGACCGGCGAAGATGACGCTGTGCTCGCCAACGACGCTACCGCCGCGCAGGGCGGCAAAGCCGATGTCGCCCGCCTTGCGGACGCCGGTATGGCCGTCGCGGCTCCTGATCGAATGCTTGTCGAGATCGATGCCGCGGCCTTCCGCCGCCGCGCGGCCGAGCATCAGCGCGGTACCGGACGGCGCATCGACCTTCTGGTTGTGATGCATCTCCAGGATTTCGATGTCGAAGGAATTGTCGAGCGTCTTGGCGACGCGCCGCGTCAGCGCCGCCAGCAGATTGACGCCGAGGCTCATGTTGCCGGACTTGACGATCACCGCCGTCTTGGCGGCGTCCTTGATCTTGGCTTCGTCGGCGACGGAGAGACCGGTGGTGCCGATAATGTGCACCTTGCCGCTCTTGGCCGCGAGCGCGGCGAAGGCAACGGTCGCGACCGGCGCGGTGAAATCGATGATGCCGTCGGCCTTGTCGATCAGCGCCGCCGCGTCGCCAACGAGCTTGACGCCGTTCTCCGGCGTGCCGGCGAGCGTGCCGGCATCCCAGCCGATCAGCGGCGAACGCGCGTCTTCGAGCGCGCCGGCGAGCGTAAAGCCCTTGGCGTCGGCAATGGCCTTGACCAGCGTGCGCCCCATGCGCCCGCCGGCCCCCGCCACGATCAAGCGCATTTCGGCCATCGGTTAAGCTCCGGACACAATGCGGCGGGTATAGCGGGAGCGGCGCCGCAGGTCACCTCCCCCGCCTGCGGGGGAGGTCGCCGCCAAAGGGTCGGCGCGAGGCGCCGCCCGATGATAAACTCCGCGGGCGGGAGGGGGAATGTCGAGGCGCGTTCGGGCACCCCTTCCCCAACCCTCCCCCGCAAGCGGGGGAGGGCGAAGAGGATCACGGCTGCGGGCCGTCGTAGCCCTCGATGATGACGATGTCGGCTGTCGCATGCGGCAGCCGTAACTTCATATTCTCCCGGTATTCCGGCGACCGGTAGCAGGCGAGCGCGGCGGCGTAATCGGGAAATTCGATCACCACGTTGCGCGCGCGCGACGAGCCCTCGACGCTTTCGGACTTGCCGGCACGCACCACAAAGCGCGCGCCGAATTTCTTGAAGATGGCGGCATTGCCCGCCGCGTAGGGCTTGTAGCCCTCCTCGTCTTTCACATCGGCACGGACGATCCAATAGCCCTTTGCCATCAACGCCTCCCTATTTCGTTGTTGCTTGTTCGATCTCGGCGACGATCGCCTCGGCGGCCTTTTTCGGATCGGCCGCGTCCACCACCGGCCGGCCGACCACCAGATAATCGGCGCCGGCTTCGATCGCGCGCGCCGGCGTCATGATGCGTTTCTGATCGCCGCTGGCGCTGCCGGCCGGGCGGATGCCGGGCGTCACCAGCGCCATGCCGGGACCGGCAATGGCGCGCAAATTCGCCGCCTCCTCCGCCGAGCACACCAGTCCGTCGATGCCGGTGTCGCGCGCCTGCGCCGCGCGCGCGGCGGCGAGCTCGCCGACGCTCATTTCGTAGCCGGCGGCGGCGAGATCGGCGTCGTCGTAAGACGTGAGCACGGTGACGGCGAGAATGCGCAAGGATGAGCCGCGTTTGCCCTCGACCGCCGCTTTCATGGTCTGCGGATAGGCGTGCACGGTGAGAAAGGTCGCGCCCATTTGCGCGACACTCTCAACGCCTTTTGTCACCGTATTACCGATATCGTGCAGCTTGAGATCGAGAAACACCTGCTTGCCGGCCGCGATCAATCCCGCCGCAAACGGCAGCCCGCCGGCGAAGGCGAGCTGATAACCGATCTTGTAGAACAGCACGGATTCGCCCAAGCGCGACACCATGCTCTCCGCCGCCTTCAGCGACGCCAGGTCGAGTGCGACGATCAGCCTTTCGCGCGCGTCGAGAGCCAAGCGCATCTCCTCACATCATCAGCCGCGCCACGTCCACCAGCCGCGCCAGCTCGGCGCGCAGCAGATTGGCGGTGCCGGTGTCGATAATATTGTCCATGGCGTCGAATGCCTGCTCGGCATTGGGAATCGCCACCTGCTCGGGGATCATCAGCGCGCCGCAGCCGAGCTCGAGGATTTGCCGCAGCGCCATCAGCGAACGCAAACCGCCGGCGCGGCCGGGCGACGCGGAGGCGACTGCGAACACGCGGTTTTTGAAAGCGGCATAGGTCGGATCGCCGCGCTCGCGCACGCGCGAAACCCAGTCGATGGCGTTCTTCAGCAGCGGCGTGACGGAAGCGCTGTATTCGGGGCTGGCGATGAACACGCCATGATGCGCCACGATCATGTGCTTGAGCTGCACGGCAGCGGACGGCTGTCCGCTGCGGTCGTCGAGATCGGCTTCGTAGATCGGCAGCGGATAATCCTGCAGCGAAATGCGCGTGACATCGGCGTCGAGCAGCGTCAGCTCCTTCTCCGCCAGCGCCGCCAGTCTGACATTATGCGAGCCGGTGCGGGTCGAGCCGGGAATCACCAGGATCTTTGGGTTCGCCATCGGCGGCTCCGATCAGGTCCGCTTTGCATATCATGCCGCGCGCCCCATAAACAAAATGGCCGGGGCAGGCCCGGCCACGACATGTTTCCGGCGGATGACGCGACGTAATCACTCTTCCCCGCGGTAGACCCACACGCGCGCCGGCGGCACGTTCAGCCAGATCAGCTCGGAGGCCTCGGCCTTGATGCCGTTGAGCGCCTTCGGGATCGGCGTCACCATCGCATAAGTGAACTGCACGAAGGGCGCGCCCGGCGCCAGCAGCGCCATGGCGTCCGAGATCAGGCGCAGCCGCGTGCGCACCGGCTTGGTCACCAGCGGCAGGCCCGACACGATCGCCGAAGCCGGCGAGCGCACATAGGTCTCCAGCAATCGGCGCAGCCTATAGGCGTCGCCCTGAACCACCGTCGCGCGCGGATAGCGCGTGCGCAGCAGGCGGCAGAAATCGGGATTGAATTCAACGAGAATGAGCCGCGCCGGATCGACGCCATGCTGCACCAGCGCTTCGGTCACAGGACCGGTGCCGGGCCCGAGCTCGATCACCGGGCCGCTCGCCGCCGGATCGACATAGCGCGCCATGGTGCGCGCCAGCGCCTTGCTCGACGGCATGACGGCGCCGGTCGACAGCGGCTTCTCGATCCACGTACGGATGAACTGCATCTCGTCATCGAGACGCAGCGGCTTTTTGGCGACGCGAACGAGGGACTGCGGAGGCATTGTTGCGGGTCACGCGGGCAAAGGCAGGACTAAAGTTCTAGTAAAGTTCCGTATAGGTCGCCAAGTGGGGGGTCAAGACTTCACTCGGAATGGCTGTCACGATTTCCCAGCCCATCCAGAAACTCCTTGACTCGACTAAAGAAACCCGCCGATTCCGGCTGGGTCGTGGCGGACGAGAGTTTATCGAATTCCGCCAGCAGCTCGCGCTGGCGCTTGGTCAGGTTCTGTGGCGTTTCCACCACCACTTGAACATACATATCGCCAGCTTGTTTCGCCCGCAGCACCGGCATCCCCTTGCCCGACAGGCGGAACCGCCGGCCGGTCTGGGTGCCGGCCGGCACCTTCACCCGCGCCTTGCCGCCGTCGATCGCCGGCACCTCGAATTCGCCGCCGACGGCGGCGGAAACCATCGAAATCGGCACCCGGCAATGCAGATCGGCGCCGTCGCGCTGGAAGAACTCGTGCGGCTCGATCGACAGGAAAATATAGAGGTCGCCCGTCGGACCGCCGCGCAAGCCCGCCTCGCCCTCGCCGGCCAGCCTTATACGGGTACCATCCTCGACGCCGGGCGGAATGTTCACCGACAGCGTGCGCTCGCGCATGACGCGGCCCGCGCCGGAGCAGGTCGGGCACGGGTCGTCGATCACCTGGCCACGGCCCTGACAGGCTGGACAGGTGCGCTCGAGCGTAAAGAACCCTTGCGCGTGGCGGATTTTGCCGGCGCCACCGC
>Ga0335081_10005289_pt1 | contig 20421 bp, 15 predicted proteins | sample Lox_Sample_35_FD_206713 | JGI IMG/M metagenome (GOLD analysis project Ga0335081, IMG submission 206713) | Soil microbial communities from Loxahatchee National Wildlife Refuge, Florida, United States - Lox_Sample_3.5 | ecosystem: Environmental > Terrestrial > Soil > Wetlands | place: USA... | reverse complement strand
CACCATCCCCGTCACCGGCCGGGACCACGTAACCGGTCAGCCGCCGCTCCCCGGGGACATCCTCCCGGACGACCACCGCCGCCTGCGCGACACCGGAACAGCCCGCCAGCACCGCCTGCACTTCACCCGGCTCGATCCGGAACCCGCGGATCTTGACCTGGTCATCGGCCCGCCCGCAGAACACCAGCTGCCCGCCTGCGGTCCACTTGGCCAGGTCCCCGGTCCGGTACATCCGCTCCCCGGGCCCGCCGAACGGGCACGCCACGAACCGCTCCCCCGTCAGCCCCGGACGGCCCAGATACCCCCGCGCCAGCTGCGCCCCGGCCGCATACAACTCGCCCGCCGTCTCCGGCGGCACCGGGCCCAGCCATTCATCCAGCACGTACATCCGGGTATTGGCCACCGGCGCGCCGATGGGCGGGTCGGTCTCACCCGCCACGACCGGCGACGTCGTCGTGACCATCACGGTGGCCTCCGTCGGCCCGTAGGTATTTATCAGCTCACGGCCCGCCGCCCACGCCGCCGCCAGCCGCGCCGACAGGAGCTCCGCCCCCACCAGCACCCGGCCAAGGCCGGGCACCGCCTCCGGATCCAGTACCGCCAGCAGCGACGGCACCACACTGGCCGACCGCACCCCGCACGCCCGGACCATCGCCGTCAGCCGCCCCGGCTCCGCCCGCTCCGCGGCGGTAGCGATCACCAGCGTCCCGCCCGCCGCCAGCGTCACCGCCACATCCAGCACCGACGCATCGAAACTGAACGACGCGAACTGCAGCACCCGCACCCCCGGCCCCGCCCCCAGCACCGGGCGCAACGCCACTGCCAGGTTCGCCACCCCGCCATGGACAGCCGCTACCCCCTTCGGCGTCCCCGTCGACCCCGACGTGTACATCACGTACGCCAGCCGCCCCGCCGCGGCCGGAACCGGGACAGGCGGGACCGGCCCCGCTTCTGCCGTCCCCGGATCATCCAGGTCCACCAGCAGCCCCGCGGTCAGCCCGGCCGGCAGCCGGCCACGGCCCACCACCACCGCAGCCCCCGCATCAGCCAGCATGAATCCCAGCCGGCCAGGCGGGTAGCCCGGATCCAGCGGCAGGTAAGCCGCACCGGCCAGCCACACCGCCACGATCGCCGTGATCAGATCCGGGCCCCGGTCCAGGCACAGGCCGATCACCGTCTCCGGACCCGTGTCCGCACCGCGCAAGGACCCCGCCAGCCGGCTGGCCCGCACCGCCAGCTCCCCGTAACTGACGCTCACATCACCGCACACCACCGCCACCGAATCCGGGCGGGCGGCCGCCTGCTCCAGGAACTGCTCCGGCACCAGCCCGGCCGGGACGGGCGCCGCGGTGTCATTCCAGGCCGTCAGCTCCCGGCCATTGTCGGATCCGGCCAGTACCTGGCTTGCAGCCTCGTTCTCAGCCACGTCACGCACGCTCCGATTGCTAGGGGTCCCCCAGCGCAAAATCACAAGTGTCCCGTTCGGCAGGCAATCGTGCACGAATCAGGAGCCGGGGGACCAGCTCCGTTATTCATGTCCCCAGCGAGCGGTCGCGGCGTAGTTCCGGTCGTCATTGCTACGCTGCGGACGCCGGGAGAATTGGGTTCGGTAAAGTTCCGCATAGAGTCCGCCCGCGGCCAGCAATTCATCGTGAGTTCCGCGTTCACTGACCTCGCCGGCATCGATGACGAGAATCTGGTCAGCCTCGCGAATGGTGGACAGCCGGTGTGCTATCACCAGCGAGGTCCGGCCGGAAAGCGCGGTCTTGAGCGCCTTTTGTATCGCCGCTTCTGATTCGGAATCCAGGTGGGCGGTGGCCTCATCCAGGACCACCACCGGAGGGGCCTTCAGCAGTAGTCTCGCGAGAGCAAGACGTTGCTTTTCCCCTCCTGAGAACCGGTAACCGCGGTCTCCCGCCACGGTCTCGAGGCCGTCGGGAAGCGAGCGGATCAGCTCCCAGATCCGCGCCGCCTCGCATGCCTCCCTGAGCTCGTCCTCGGTGGCGCCGGGTCGCGCGTAGAGCAGGTTGGCCCGGATGGTGTCATGAAAGAGGTGCGCTTCCTGAGGGACCACGCCGACCGCGGCATGCAGGGATTGAAGCGTCACGTCGCGGATGTCGTGACCGCCGATGCGTACGACACCCGAGCCCGGATCGTAGAGGCGAGGCACGAGGTGGGTGATCGTGGTCTTCCCGGCACCGGACGGCCCTACCAGCGCGGTCAGCTTTCCCGCCGGGACCAGGAAGCTCACGTCGCGCAGGACCATGGCGTTCTCGGCCGAACGTTCCTGCTGAGGCAGCGTGAGCGATTCCAGCGATGACAGCGATATCTCATTCGCCGCCGGATACCGGAAGCTGACGTTTTCGAATTCGACCGGCGTCGCCGATCCGCTGCCGTTCTCGCTGGCCGGCAGCGCCGATGCTCCCGGCCGGTCCTCGATAAGGGGTTTCAAGTCCAGGATCTCGAATATCCGGTCAAAGCTGACCAATGCGGTCTGGAAATTCACCTGGACGTTCGACAGCTGGTTGATAGGACCGTACATCCTGGTTATCAGGACCCCTAGCGCTACCAGAGTTCCTATCTGGAGCGATCCGCTGATGGCGAAGCTGCCGCCGAGGCCGTATATCAAGGCAGTCATCATCGCGGCGAACACGGTCAGGATGATGGGCAGGATCCTGCCGTTTATGCTGGTCGTGATGGCGATATCGCGGACGCGGCGCGCGCGCCTGATGAACTGGTCGGACTCCTCCCCCGGACGCCCGTAGAGCTTGGCCAGCATCGCCCCGGCCACGTTGAATCGCTCATTCATCATGGAGCCGAGCTCGGCGTCGAGCTGCATGGCCTCCCGGGCGAGCCGCTGCACCCTCCGGCCGACCAGCTTGGTCGGCGCCACGAAGAACGGCATCAGGACCAGCACCAGCAGGGCGATCTGCCATGACAGGGAGAAGATGGCGGCCACTACAAGCCCTAGGGTCAAGATGACGGAAAGCGTCTGCGTCAGCAGCACGGTAACGGCCAGCTGCGCCTCGACCACGTCCCCGTTCAGCCGGCTGACCAGGGAACCGGTCTGGGAGCGGGTGAAGAAGGCCAGCGGCTGCTGCTGAACGTGCGTGAAAACCTGCGAGCGCAGGTTGAGTATCACCCCCTGGCCTATCCGGGACGAAAACCACGTCTGAAGATATATCACGACGGCATCGACTAGGCCGAGCGTCGCGATAATCACGGCCAGCACGATGACAACCTCGAGCCGGCCTGGAATTATGCCACGGTCTATAACCATTCCGAGCAACAGCGGGTCCGCCACGGTAATGGCAGCGTCGAGTGCGGTGACGAACAGCAGCAGCGCCAATGCCCAGCGGTAAGGCTTGGCATACGGGAGGATCTTCCTGACTGTTCCTGGCCTGACCTTCTGGCGGGTAACCGAATCGTCTAGGCGCAGTGCGCCCATTGCGACTTTAGTGCCTACCATCACGGCGCCGAAACCTCCCTCACTCCATTTGGAGATCCTTCACGGCCTGCCGCCTGCCGCGCCTAGGCCGAGAATCCACACCAGCGCTGGAGATGGCTAGCGCTGCGGTATCGGGAATTAGCATATCGACAGAGCCAGACGCGAAACATGGTCATGAACAGCCAGGTAACCCATGTTCAACCGGCGCGATCCCGCAGTTAAACCGCTGCATGAGCGACCCCGGCTGCCGCGCCGGGGCCCGGAGAGTTCGTTTCGCAATGGGCATTATTGATTGTAATCTTCTGGCGTACCACAGTAGCGTAACTTTACGTTTCCGTACCCGGTAAGACCTGCAGCCCTGACCTCAACGAATCGCTTCAGGTCGATGCCTGTTATCTAGATGGAGCAACCCGCATGAGTAGTGATGAGACGAGGTTTCTCAGGTCAGACGCTATTATCGAGCCGCTGGTAGATGGCTTCTACGCGTGGCTGCATGCCGTGGCGCCCGTCCAGGCGGCGATGAACCTGGCGTTCCTTCAGGTTCCGCTCCTCGAATCGTATCTGCAGTCTCCCCAGGTTCATATCAACGCGAGCAGCAATCCGGAGCTGAGAGGCGGGTTCTTTGTCAATATCGAGGAATCCAGGAGCGGAGAGGTCCGCGAGCTCCTCGCCTCCATCAAGCAGGACAGGGCGGACATGCTGGATTTCGCCGCGGCCGTAGCCGAGGCCGAGGAACTCGTGCGGAGCAGCGCGACCGGGTTCGACCTCACGCCGCTATACCCCAGGCTCCCGTCGGCGCTGTCCGGTCTGGTGGAACTCGAATACGACACCAGCAACCAGCCTGCCGTGCGGTTCATCGAACCGCTGGTGTACGAGAGCTGCGTCTATACCGAGGACCGCCAGTCGGTTCAGTTGTCGCTGGAAAACGGGGTCGAGCGCCCGTTCATCTTGAGCACACCGCGGCTGAGCTCGCCGGACGTCCTCGACCTGCGGGTACCGTTCCGGCATCCGGGGCTGGAGGAGCTGTTCAGGTCGAGGGTACGCGGTACGACGCTGAATCGCCTGCGTGAGATGCTCGAACTAGACGACGAGGAGGCAGCCGCGCTCAGTCGGCTGCTGGCCGGGAAGCCGGACCTTTCCGCCGACCGTCACATCGACAGCGGCGCCCGGATTCGCTACTTCAACCACGCGTGCCTGGTCATGCAGACGCCGGAAGCGGCGATCATCACCGATCCGTGGGTCAACGCGGACGCCTCGGCCACCGACCGGTTCACCTACCGTGACCTGCCCGACCACATCGACCTGGCCCTGATCAGCCATGGGCACCAGGACCACATCGTCCTGGAGACATTGCTGGCACTGCGCGGCAGGATCGGCACGGTCGTCGTACCCCGGTCATCGCGCGGCAACATGTCAGACCCGTCCATCGCGCTGTACCTGTCACATCTGGGCCTGCCCGTGGTCGAGGTGGATGACTTCTCCGAGGTCGAGTTCCCCGGCGGCAAGGTGACCGCTACGCCATTCCTCGGCGAGCACTGCGACCTGGACATCCGGGCTAAGTCGACCTACTGCGTCCGGCTCGGGGGACGCACGATATTCGTGGGGGCCGACTCCTCGGGCATCGACCCGGGTCTCTACCGGTACATGCGCCAGCGCGCGGGACAGGTGGACATGGCGTTCCTGGGCATGGAATGCGCCGGAGCGGGCCTGAACTGGCTGTACCAGGGACTTTTCACCATGCCGATCACCAAGAAGATGAGCGATTCACGCACGCTGTCAGGGTCGAACGCGGAGCAAGCCGCCGGAATCATGACCGAGCTGGGCGCGAGCGAGGCCTACGTCTACGCGATGGGTGAAGAACCATGGCTGGGCAGCGTCATGGCCACCACCTACAACGAAGACTCCTACCAGCTCAAGCAGGTAGGAGAGTTCATGACGTGGTGCGCTGATCATGGAGTCAAATCAGATCATCTTTTCGGCCAGCACGAATGGCGCTGGTAACCGACCTGACTCCCGCATTCAATTTCCGACGGCAACCGTGAACCTTAAACCCGAAAAGGCAGCAAATGAGCGCTGAGCACCTTAGCGAAGAGACCGATGTTGTCGTAGTGGGCGGCGGGCCAGGGGGATCAACGCTGGCGACGCTCGTCGCGATGCAGGGAAACCGCGTCATCCTGCTGGAGAAAGAGGAGTTCCCGCGCTGGCAGATCGGCGAGTCGCTGCTGCCTTCCACGGTGCACGGGGTGTGCCGTCTGCTCGGCGTCTCGGACGAGCTGGCCAAGGCCGGGTTCACCAAGAAGCGCGGCGGAACCCAGAGATGGGGGGCCAATCCCCAGCCATGGACGTTCGCGTTCTCCGTGTCACCGAAGATGACCGGCGAAACCTCCTACGCCTACCAGGTGGAACGAAGCAAGTTCGACCAGATCCTGCTCGAGAACGCCCGCCGTAAAGGCGCGGATGTGCGCGAGCAGCACGCCGTAGTCGATGTGATCGACGACGGCGACCGGATCGTAGGCGTGTCCTACCGGAGCAGCGCGGGCCAGGAGGGCACGATCCGCGCGAAGTTCGTGGTGGACGCCTCCGGCAACAAGAGCCGCATCTACCAGCGGGTCGGCACGACACGGAAATACTCGGAGTTCTTCCGCAGCCTCGCGCTCTTCGGTTACTTCGAGGGCGGGAAACGGCTACCGGAGCCGAACTCCGGCAACATCTTGTCCTGCGCCTTCGACAGCGGCTGGTTCTGGTATATCCCGCTATCCCCGGCGCTGACCAGCGTCGGCGCGGTCGTACGGCGGGAAATGGCCAGCAAGATCCAGGGCGACCCCGAAGAAGCCCTCATGGCACTGATCGCCGAGTGCCCGATGATCAGCGACTACCTGCGCGACGCCAAGCGGTGCACCGAGGGCCAGTACGGGGAGCTGCGGGTCCGCAAGGACTACTCGTACGCGAACACGAAGTTCTGGCGGCCGGGGATGGTTCTCGTGGGGGACGCCGCGTGCTTCGTCGACCCCATCTTCTCCTCCGGCGTGCACCTGGCCACCTACGGTGCCCTGCTCGCTGCCCGCTCCATCAACAGCGTCCTCGCGCGGGCGGTCGACGAGCAGGCCGCATTCTGCGAATTCGAGCAGCGCTACCGCCGTGAATTCGGCGTCTACTACGAATTCCTGGTTTCTTTCTATGACCTGAATGTCAATGAGGACTCGTACTTCTGGTCCGCCAAGAAGGTAACCAGGAACACCAGTTCAGATCTACAGGCGTTCGTCGAGCTGATCGGCGGAGTATCATCTGGCGAGACAGCGCTCCCGACAGGTGAGCCGGGCACGGATCATTACCAGGGGCGGTCCAGCGAGTTCGCCAGCGCGGTGGATCAGCTTATCGCGGACAACGAGCAGAGCATGGTGCCCATCATCAAGTCCTCGGTCGTCAAGAGCGCGATGCAAGAAGGCGCCAGGGAACAGGCCCGCGTCCTGCTCGGCCAGGACGCAGGCCCTGAGACCCCGCTCTTCGAGAACGGTCTCATCGCATCAAAGGACGGCTTGAGCTGGTCGCTACCCGGATGACCGGTGCGTCTTGGTGACCTTCGATCCCAGCACGCTGGCCGGGCGCGATCTGCAGGACCTCAGGGCCGGCTTGCTCGGCGCGGGCTACCGGTCTGAGACCCTGGCGGAAAGCCTCCGGGTAAGGGGAGCCGCGGCGCTCATGAGTGACATTGCCCGTATCTCGCTCATCTGCTGCGACTCCCTTGGAACGTCGCCGTCCGCCATCCTCGCTAGACTCTTCCTGCTGTGCGCTCCGGTACCGACGCGCGTCTTCGGTGAACTTCCCCGGCCGCTGTCGCAATCACTGCATGAGCATGGCCTGGTGCATATCGATTCCGACGGGCACCATGTGACTGGCCGGGTCAGCATCACCGAGGTCGACGGATTCTACTTTCTGGCAGACCGGTTGTTCGAGAACCGGTTCGGGACGATCACCGTGACGACCCCCGATGACGTCTGCATGCCGCCGCACGCATCGTCGTTCGAACTCATGCAGGCCATCGCGCGAGGACGGGCCGGCTCTGCGGTGCTCGACGTCGGGTGCGGTAGCGGGTGCCTGTCGCTCCCGTTGGCCCGCCCGGCCGGTCATGTCACCGGGATCGACACCAGCGGCCGGGCCATTGCGTTCGCACGTGCCAATGCGTCACTGAACGGCGTACCGGCACAATTCGAGCAAGCCGCCTGGCAGAATTACGACTCACAGCAGCGCTACGACCATATCCTGTTCAATACGCCTGGCCCGTCCACGGCTTTTGACTTTGTCACCGCGGGGATTCCGAGGTTTCTCGCGCCCGGCGGCCGCGCCGAGGTCTGGCTGACGTGCGAGGTGCTCGCCGGGGACGGTGACATCCGGGGAACCGTGGACCGGATGAGCACCGTAGAGCCACCATTCGACCTGCGCATCATGGTCAACGATGGGTCGCCTTGCTCGCTGAGCCGGGAAGCGGTCGCGTCGCGCAGGCGTCCCGGGCACACCCTCGTCGTAAAACATCCCGCCGAGTGGAGCGCGTATGTCGATTCACTGCATAACCGTGGCGTCGCAGAGGTAGCGAGTATCGTCCTCGAGATAACACATCGCGGCACACCGCCAGCAATCCAGCTGCCCGGTCAAAGCTCGTCTGACGCACGGAAGCGGCTGACCTTGCCGAGCACGTCCTCGCCGTAGAGTCGCAGGGCCTGCTGGACCGCGAACTCAGCCATGTACTTGCGGAACTCGTCGGGCGATTCGCCGGCCAGGTTCAGCATCCGGCGGTTGCTGATCACGGCCGGGCTCTGCAGGCGGTCGAGAGATCTCTCGGCCGCCTCCTCCAGGGCGCCGGGCTCGACGACCTCGTCCGCCAGCAATCTGGCCGCGGGTTCACTCGCCCAGATACGGCGTCCCTCCAGGATTATCTGCCGGGTCAGCCGTGGTCCCACGCACCTGCTCAGCCGGAAGCTGGCGGCGCCCGGCACAATGCCTTCCTGGGCAGCCGGGAGACTGAAATAGGCGTCAGAGGCGGCAAGCACGCGGTCGAACACGAGCAGCAGCTGCATGCCGCCACCGATGGCGAAACCATCCACCGCGGCGACCCACGGTTTCGTGACCGTGGGGGACTGCCAGCGCGGGCCGTCCTCGACCAGGACTCCCCGCACGAGTTTGTGAATATAGCCGAGCTCACGGCGCAGCAGGAAATCCACCAGTGAGATGCCCCCCGCGTGCAGTGCCTTGAGGTTAATTCCGGCGCTGAATATCCGCTTGCCCCGGTAGCGCGGATGGCTCATCTGCCCGCCGCGCAGCAGGCCAACCCCGACACCCGGATCCAGCGAGGCAAGGTCAACGGCGGTCTCCATGTCGTCGACCTGCCGGTTGTCCTCTGCGTTCAGGCAGTCATCTCGGCACATCGTCAGCCGGGCCGCGCCATCGCGGCGCTCCATCCGCACGGAGCCAAGGTCGGCCACACCGGTCCGGCGGAACTCGGGCAGCAGCCGGAGGGCCCGGGACGTCGGCCGCAGCATGGCGTTGAGCAGGTGCGGACCTGACAGCGATGAGCGCAGCACCCCGCGCATGAAGATGCCCTGATCGATCTCACGGCCCTCCTTGCGGGCCTGCGGGAGCGCTCGCTCGGCCGTCATCTGATCCGCCGTGGGCACCAGGCCGGGAAACGCGACCGCCGCGGCCTCCACGAGTTCCGGCAATCGCAGATAACAGGTCCTGCGGTCGGTGAGCTCGTCGTAAACCGCGTCGGCATGAAGGTCCATGAAATGGCTGCGAACGGTACGTATGACATCGTGCGCCGCGGCGGCCGTCGCGTGTTGCTTCGCCGATCGTTTCCCTGGCTCCGGGAGCGACTCGATCAGGTCGTCAGTGTGCTTCGCGGTCTCCGCAAGGGCCTGTCGCGCGCGGCCCAGATCTCCGCGCGCGGCTCCGGCATCGTCGTACGGCTGAGGCAAGGCCATCAAGCCGGCCCCGTGGCTACCGACCGCAGCGCCCGGTCGCAGGCCGCGAGATGAACACCTAGCGCGTCCTCGAAGGTCGTGGTCATCGCCTCCAGCATGAGCTGCCGTCTGACGGCCAGTTCGGCGCCCGGAGCCGTGCCGGCCATCGCGGTGGCTTTTTCAAGCGCGAGCACCGCATTGCCCGCCACGTCGTCGACGATCCCCATCGCCAGCGCCTCGGCGGCGCCGATGGGCGTGCCGAAAAGCACGGCCCGACGAGCCAGCGCGGTCCCCGCCTGCCGCGCGAGCCGGTAAAGGGCCATGCCCGGCCAGGTCGCCCCGGCCACGACCGGCATCACCAACCGCGCTGCCGCGGTCGTGATGCGGTAGTCGGCCACCAGCAGCGCGTCCAGGGCTGCCCCGCCGCAGTCGCCGTCCGCGACCGCGATGGTGACCGCGGGCAGGCGCTCCAGCCGCCGCAGTCCTCGTTCCCACTTGCTCACCAGGGCTATCGACAGATCGCTGAACCACCCCGGCCCGGGCACGCCGGACACGTGGAGGATCACGACGGTCCCAGCCTCCGGCTGGCTCGCGTCACGGTCCTCAACCCGGTTGCAGAGCGCTCCGAGCCCGGCCGCCGATTCCGCCGTAAGCGCATGGCTACCGTCGATCCGGAGCATCAGATCGCGGATCCCGGCCAAGGTCCCGGGATCCGCCCGGTACCCGGTAACCATTGGATCAGCGCCGTCTCGATCGTCGATCCGGGCCCCATGGTCATCAAGATGCCGTAATCGCCCGTTTCGGCCACGCGCTCCCGGAGCAGCCGTTCATAGGAGAACAGGAACGAACCGCTCGATAGATTGCCGTAGTCACGCAGCACGCCGATGGTATGGCGCATGTCGTGCCGGGTGAGCCCGAGGTTGACCCGGACCGCGTCGATCACCTTCTTGCCGCCGGAATGCACGAGCCAGTGGCTGATATCGCTGCGGCGCAGGCCGGTTCCAGCCAGCAGGCGGTTGACAACCAACTCTGCGTGGGCACCGACCACATAGGGGATGTCCGGATCGAGGTAGAAGCTGAACTTGCCCTGCGAGTTATCCCAGTCGTACCGCATGGCCCCAACCGCATCGGTGATGATGTGACTGGCGAACGACAGGATCCTCGGTCCCGGCGCGGCTGGGAGCGGGGAGTTGCCCGCGCCATCGCCGGTGAGCACGAGGGCCGCCGCGCCGTCGCCGAAGAGGCTGTTGACGACCGCGGTCCGCATGGTCGAGTCGAACACATACGCGGCGGAACATGCTTCCGCGCACAGCAGGACCGCGAGCTGCTGAGGATGGGCTGCCGACCAGGCAGCCGTCACGCCGAGTGCGTTCAGCCCGGCGTTGCAACCCATGCCCACGACATCGACCCGGCCGCACTGCGGCGGGATTCCCATTTCGCGAATCAGCAGGGCGCTCAGGCCCGGGGTCAGGAAACCGGTCGTGGTGACACAGCACAGGTGACCGATGTCGCCGATCGCGGCCCCCGCGTTCTTCAGCGAAGAAGCGATGGCGCGCGCTCCCATGTCAAGCGCCAGGGCCCTGTGCTTGGCGAGCAGATGTCCCTGCTCTTCGTAGGCGCGCCCCCCGTCGTCGCCCGCAGGAGGCAGTGAGAGGTACCGCCGTTCGATGGCGCTGTTGAGGAAGACAGAACGGACCCTGGAGTCTGTTATGCCAAAAATCTCGAGCAGGTCCCGCTGTGAATAGGGCTCTCCCGCCACGGCTGTCCCGACTCCGGCGATTCTCGGTGCGACAATGGATTGCCGTGCGGCTGCCCATGTCTCATTTTCTATATCGGGCAGGGTAAGACTCGCGCTCATAGTCATCGATACGTCCACCCCCAGCGACGACGCTGACTGCGCACGCATCGCGTTGCTGTAACCACTTCAGCTCACCTTCCTTTGGCCTCAGCTTCTATGAAGCTCGCCAGCTGGGTAATTCCGTTGGTAATGTCATCCTCGGACAGATAGCTAACTGACAGCCGGAGACTGAAATCTCCGCCGCCATATGGATAGAAGTACGACATCGGCGTCCAGATGACGCCGAAATACTCCGCCGAGCGCGTCAGCGCGGCATTGTCCGCCCGGAACGGGACGCGCATCGTGAGGAAGAATCCTCCGTCGGGCTTGTTCCAGCGCACGCCCAGCCCAGCCCGCTTCTGAGCCGGGAAACACCGATCGAGCTGCCGGAGAGTAGCCCGCAAAGCGTTCGCGTAGTACGCGGCCTGCCGCGTGTTCAGATCAGAGAGCCGTCCTTCGCAGGCGAGAAGCATGCCCGCGATGACCGCCTGGCTCAGCGATGGCGTATTCACCGTCACCATGCTCTTGACCTTGGCGAGCTCGTCCGCGAGCAGGCTTCTGTGCCCGGCCGGGTCGGTCACGGTCTGGTCCGCTACCGCGAACCCTACCCGGGCGCCGGGAAAGGCGGTCTTGGAGAAAGAGCCCAGATAGATCACTCGATGCTGACGATCTAGCGATTTCAGCGCGGGAAGATGAGGCCCGGTGCTGACCATCCGGTACGGGCTGTCCTCCACGATCAGGATGTCATGACGCGCGGCCAGGTCCAGGAGTTCGCGGCGGGTTTCCACCGGCATCGTAGTCCCGGCTGGATTGGAGTGGTCGGGCACCACGTAAAAGGCGCGGGGATGGCGGCCGCGTGCTCGCTCGGCGTTGATCGCCAGGTCGAGGTCGGCGCAGCGGAATCCATCCTCTCGCTCTTCCACGGCGACCACCGCTATGTCCAGCAGGCTGGCGGCGCCGGTGATTCCCACATAGCACGGACTGGAGACCAGGAATACATCCTGCGGGCCGGAGATGAGCGCACGCAGTGCAAGTAGCATGGCCTCCTGGCAGCCCACTGTGACCACGATTGATTCGGCCGGGACGTGTATGTTCTCGTCCTCGCGAAGCGAGGAGGCGATCAGCTCGCGGATCTGCCCCGCGGTAGGACCGTACTGGAACATCAAGGCGCGGATCTGTTCTGCCGAGGTCCGGTGCTCCGACAGGTGGTCGAGGTAGCGGCGTAGGTAGGTGAAGATCTGCTCGGTGTCGAAGAAGCCATCGTAAGGACGGCCCGGTGCGAACGAGATCGCCTCGGGGTAACGGAAGGTGATCTCGTTGAGGAAGTTCATCGTGTCCAGGACTGGGTCGGACAGGCTGGCGTGCAGATTTTCCTTCCGCAGGAGGGTAGCCGTGGACATGGCGGCCAACCCGCTCATCTGGCAGCATCCGATTCGCCACGCTCGACGGCCTCATACAGTGCCTTGATGTTCGCAGTGCCGAACCCGCGGGCCCCGCGGCGCTGCACGAGCTCGTAGAAGAGAGTGTTCCGCAGATACGGTGAACGCGTAAACAGCTGGAGCAGATAACCCCATTCGTCGCGATCAGCAAGAACATTCGTAGCACGCAGGTCGGCTATCTCCTCTTTAATGCCAGGAAGCCTATGGGCGAGCATTTCATAATAAACGTCCGGGCTGTGCAGGAAGTCTATTCCCTGGCCGCGGAACTCATGAACTGCGGAAACGATGTCATCAACGAGGAAGGCGAGATGCTGGACACCCGGTCCGCCGTACCGTGAGATAAACCCCTCCACCTGCCCTGGTTTCTTGGCCTGGTCTTGCTCCAGAATGGTAAATGTGATGCCTCCAGAAGGACTGCGAACGACAATTGAGTCGATCGCCTGCTCACCGATCTCGATGTACTCACCCGAATAGCGGGCGAGACCGAAGGCTTCGGTGCAGAAGTCCGCGTAGTCCGTCAGCGTCCCGCCGTCAACGAGGATCGCGACGTGATCGAGCAGCCAGATCCGTCCCGGCCTGGCCGACGCTCCGGAGACTGGCTTCCACCGACGATCGCTGGGGAGGCTAGCACCAGCCGAGCGGGCGACGAGCGTGTGGCGTGTGTCACCGAATCCCGAGACGATCAGCTTGCCGGGTGCCGAGTTGATCAGTGAGGCACCCGCCGCCACGGCCCGTTCGCAGGTCCGTGCGGGATCGTCGCACCCGAAGGCGATGTCCGCGATCCCGTCTCCGTGCGCCTCGATGAATTCCTCGGTCCCCCGGCCCGCCGTCAGGACGAGCTGCACAGTCCCATGCCGCAGCAACGACGAGCGGCTGCCGTCTCCCACGCATTCCGCCATCGGCGTAAACCCGAAAGACGACACAAAATAGTCGGCAGCGGACGGCATATCGCTCGTGTACAGCTCGACATACTCGATGTCCTGCGCAGCCATCGAAGCCTCCTCTACTCGTTCATGCGGCGCCGATCAGCTATTTGTTGCCGACTGTCTCTTTCTTCGGCTTCTTCGCTGCCGCGGACCCGTTACCCGATGTGCCGTTGCCCGAGACGTTGCTCTTCCTCGCTGCGGCATCCGCCTCCATCTGCCGGATAAGGCTATTGGGCCGCATGTCCGTCCAGTTCTTCTCGATGAAGTCGAGGCATTCCTGACGTCCGTCCTCGCCGAAAATAACTTCCCAGCCGTCGGGCACGTCCGCGAAGACGGGCCACAGCGAATGCTGTCCTTCGTTGTTGATCAGGACCAGGTACCTGGCATCGGGATCTTCAAAAGGATTCGTCGCCACCGGCATCCCCTTTCGTTCGTGCCTGCCGAGTTGGGTCAACTTACTGCACACCTTGGCCGCCGGATGAGCAGTCAAGGCGGTGAGCGAAATAATCGCAAGTCAGAGGATCGCGGCGTCGCTCAAGGCCGGAATGTGACCCAAGTCGGGTCGGGCACGTCCGCGAAGACGGGCAACAGCGAACGAGGTCCTTCGTTGTTGATCAGGACCAGCCACCTGGCACCGGGATCTTCAAAAGGATTCGTCGCCACCGGCATCCCCTTTCGTTCGTGCCTGCAATTCACGGCCAGGATCAGTAAAGCTCACTGCTGGGCGACACGGAAACTCACGCCCGGCCGGAGAGTCTTGTCTTCAGTTATGGGCATACGACTACCCGTCGTTCAACTGAGGTGCATCATCAGCTGAACGGCGCTGCGGAGCAGGATCCGGCTAATTCTTGTGGAGAAATTCGATGATTGCCGAGTTGACCTCCTCCGGACGCTCCAGGTAACCGAGGTGCCCGCAGGAACTAATCTCGACATAGTCGCAGTCCGGGATGACTTCGGCCACTTCGGCGCATAGCCGCGGAGGGCACATGAGGTCATCGGAGAAGGCGATCATCCGGCATGGCACCGGAACAGCCCTGAGCGCCTCACGGCGGTCGGAGGTGAGGTCAATGGCGTCCTGCCCGCTAGCAGCCGCTCGGCGACTGGCGGACATCTCGTAGATGTCCAGCCACGTCGCGATCGCCGCATCGTCGTTGAGGGTGGCAGGAGAGAACATCTGGAGGACCCCAACCGAGGCCTGGTACGCGGCCGGCAACTGGATGCCGCTATTCGTCAGCGTCTTTTCCCCAGCCGATATCGCACGACGAACCGCATCCGACCGGGCGCGCATCGCCATCAGCGCGCAACAGCTAACCAGGTCCGGCCTGCTGATGGCTAGTTCGGCGGCGACCAGCGCACCCAGCGAGGTCCCGACCAGCCGGCATGGCCCTGCATCCAGCCCTTCGATCAGCCCCGCGGTGTCCGCCACGAGATCGGCTAGCGAATAATCTCCCGACGGCACGTCTGACGGTGGCACACCCCTGTTATCGAATGTGATGACCTCATAACCGGCACCTTCAAGGGCGGGGACCTGATACATCGACCAGACATTCCCGCCAGCCGCCTGACCCATGATCAGGAGCACGCGTTCGCCACGCCCGGTGCGCTCGTATGCCAAGCGGATACCGTTGGTGAATACATAGGGCATGTCGTGACCGCCTCTTGCCAAATGATCAGCAATTGCGACGATTATTCTATAGGCAACAAGATAACCCGCCCCGCATGTTCAACTGCCGTACCACGCCGGTTGAACGCAGGAGAGCGGATCGCAGCCAGGAGGCACAGGGTTTGGAGCGGAGGCGGACGCAATTGATCACGGGCAGGATACTTCAGTTCGATCATATGCGTGGTTACGGATTTGTCGGGGCGGATGACGATGGCGAAGACGTATTCCTGCACGCATCGGTATTCGACGGGGATCCGGACGAGCTTGTTCCGGGCACAAGGATTGAATTCAAGGTCATGGCAGGCGACCGGGGACGGAAAGCATTCGCCGCGCATCTCATTGACAATGAGCCCGAGGACGATCTTGTCCTGCCTGTTCGGCCGGTTACGCCACCCCAGTCGGTCCCGGGACCCCGTCCGGGTCCGGCATCCCTGCCGGTTTCTTCTCCCGGGTCGGCGCCGTCACCTCCGGCGGCCCAGACGAGCACCGTGCCTGCACCGCGTGGTCCGGGCAGGGACCCAGCGCCGGACGACGAGCAGATGTGCGACGTGCTGTCGCCAGCCGAGTTCGGGCAGGAGATGACCGAGCTGCTGCTGAGCAACGTCCCGTCGCTGACCGGTCAGCAGGTTCTCGAGGTAAGGCAGAACGTGCTGGAGTCAGCGCGGAAACACGGGTGGGTGGACATGTGAAAGCGTTCCAGGTGCGGTACACGCTGGAGGAAAGCATGACGCCGCTTCCTGAGGTACCGGGCATCATCGAAGGTGCCATGACGGTTATCCGGGAGCCAGACGGCAGGATGTCGTTTCGGGTGCTCATCAGCGCCGACGGCGAGCGGACCGACTGCTGCGACCGTATCGAGCTGATCATCGACCCCGAGCATGTCAGGCAGGCGCTGGCCGGGACAGAAGCCCGCCGCCTGGCCGGCGCCCGGGCCACTGACCGGATGCCGACGTTCCCCTGTCACATCGGATTCAGCCGCCACAGCGTGAACTCGGCGCCGTAACAGCGGCCAGCACGCATCTCCGCCTGCCGGGTCCCGGCTCACCTGTTGCTCAGCCGCACGGTTTCGGCGGGCAGCGGGGCGCGAACCGGCCGGATCGCCGAAAGCAGCGGCCCGGTCATGAGCGTGGTCAGCACCGCCATCAGCACGAGCACGGTGAACAGCCGCTGGTTGATGAGGCCGGCCTGGAGCCCGACGTTGAGCGCGATCAGCTCGGTCAGCCCGCGCGTGTTCACCAGCGCGGCGACCGTGGCGGACTGGCGGGGCTGAAGCCCCGCCAACCGGGACGCCGCGTAAGCCGGCCCCAGCTTGCCCGCGCTGGCGATGAGGAAGATCACCACCAGCAAGATGAACGCCTCACCGCGCACGTCACCGACGTTGAGGGACAGGCCCGTGACGATGAAGAACAGCGGCAGCAGCAAGTTCCCTGCCTGTTCCAGGGAGCGAACCACGTCCGCATCGGGCACCCCGTTCTTGCCGCGCATGGTCAGCCCGGCCAGGAACCCGCCGAACACCGGCTGCAGGCCGAGCATCGTGGTGACCCACGCACTGGCCATGGCGAGCGCGAACGCGACCGGAACCGGATCCGCCAGAAGTGACTGGCTCCGACTGGTCCACCAGGTCAGCGCCGGGCGCACCACGACCAGCATGAAGGCCACGAAGCAGCCAGTCAGTAGCAACGTCACCGGCCACGAGAAGCGTCCGGACTGGCCGGTGCCGATGAGCGCCGCCGCCAGCACCAGCCAGGCCAGCACGTCCATAGTTCCCGCCACGGCCGTCGCGACCTCGCCGGCGGTGGTGCCGGCCAGCCCGCGCTCGCGGACGATCGCCGCGAGCACCGGCATCGCCGTGATCGACATGGCCACGCCCATGAACAGCACGAAAGAGCGCCCGTCCCGCGGCTCCCCGATCGCGGCGAACCCCGAGCGGTAGAGCAATACGCAGGCGATTCCGAGCCCCATCGGCACAGCCAGGGCGCACGCCGCCACCAGCGGCACCGCCCGTCCGCATTCGCGTAGCGCCCCGGAATCGAGCTCGTACCCCACCGTGAACATGAAGGTGATGACGGCCACCTGCGCCAGCGAGGTCAGCGATGGCAGCACGGCGTGCGGAAACAGATGCCCGGTCAGGTGGCCGGGCAGCCGCCCGAGCAGGCTCGGCCCGAGCAGCACTCCGGTTAGTATCTGCCCTATGACGGCCGGCTGGCCGCACCGGCGGGCCAGAACGCTGAGCAGCGAGGAAACCAGGATAACCAGCGCGATATCGCGTACCAGGATCGCGGTCATTATCCACCTGCCAATTCCGCTATGTAATCTCTGGTCTCGCGCGCCCGAAGCGACACCGAATACGCTTAGGAACAGCATTAATTGTTCGGCACGCAAGCGTGTTCAGGTAAGGGCGCAGGCCGCACGATGACTACCGCAGAGCGCCAGCGATTGCCCCATATATCCGCGATCGTTATAGTTCCATCATTTGGCACGCAGGGAGTAGATATGGAACCATGCAACCATGGTGCAGGGGCACACGAGGCACACGTAAACGCACGCGGGTCAGCTCCGGAAAACGCGCGCGGGTGGCTGCTAATCGAGCACCCTGGCCCCTGGGCCGCTAAGCCACTCGATACCGAGGGCATTCCGGCGTACGCGGCCGCGGCCGCGGCCCTCGGCATACGGCTGCAACTCATACGCCGACCCGGCACGCTGGCGACAGGGCAGGTCTACTGCGCCTGGACAGCCGGGCCCGCGCCCTGGATACGTCGTTTCGGCGCGCCGCTGCTCGATACATCCCGTCTTCCGGCACTCGCCCGGGGAGAGCACATGCCCGGCTGGCAAACGGTGAAAGAACCGATGTACCTGGTATGCACGAATGGCCGCCGTGACGCATGCTGCGGAAGACTCGGCAGCCGGCTCGCCCGGACACTGGCGGCCGAAGGGTACCCCGTATGGGAGACAACCCATGTGGGCGGACACCGGTTCGCGCCTAATTTCGTCATCCTGCCGCACGGCCTGTACTACGGCCCGGTGGACGCCGAAGGGGCGGTCGCCGCTATCGAGGCTCACCGCAGTGGCGTGATCTCGGTGCGAGGCCTCCGCGGACGTGCGGGCATTCCGACTGCGGATCAGGTGGCGGCGATCGCTCAGGACCAGCACCTCCTGCTCTCGCGGACCGAGCGCCGAATCTAGCCGCCGGGAATCAGGCCAGGCGGGACTCGATGGCCTCGATGACGCGCGGGCGCAGTTCGGCGGCGCGAATTACGACGTCGACCGAGCCGACCTCGACAGCACGCTGGATGTTGTGCACGCGGTCGAATTCGGTGGCTACCTCGCCAAGCTTCTCGGTGCGGACCGACGCGCGGAGCTCGTCGAGCTCCGCGGTCAACGCGGCGCGGTCGGTACCGGAGGCGGCCGAGACGCGCGCCTCCAGATCCCGCACCCGCGGATCGGCCGCGGTTCGCGCGCTGACGTCGCCGGAGAACACGACCGCGGCGGCGGGAGCGCCGCCGAGCACCGAGGCGAACGAGCCTTCCAGCGCGAGCACGGTCATGTCAGGGTTCAGCGCCTTGGAGAACACCACGAACGCGCCGCCGTGGTACCGCGAGATCACGCAGAACACGATGGGCCCGCGGAAGTTCACGATCGCACGGCCGATCTCGGCGCCGTACTCCAGCTGCAACGTGCGCATGGACTCCGGCGAGCCGTCGAAGCCCGACAGGTTGGCCAGCACCACCAGCGGCCGGTTGCCGCTGGCGCTGTTGATCGCCCGCGCGGCCTTTTTCGACGACCGCGGGAACAGCGTTCCCGCGGTATAGGCTTCCGGCCCGTCGGCGGGCGGGAAGCCGGGCCGCGGGACCGCCCTTGACTCAATGCCAAGCAGGCACACCGGCCTACCGCCGAGCCGGACGTCCTGCACCACTGCGGTCTGCGCGTCGGCCATACCCGCCCATCGTTCCAGTACCGGATGGTCCTGGTCGCAGAGCGCCCGCATCACGGTCCGGATGTCGAACGGCTTCTTGCGGTCGGGGTTGGCCCTGGCGGAGAAGATCTCGCCGACGGTAGTGAAGTCGTTGCCCGCCGCTTCATGAGGGAAGCAGGAGATGTCACGGTCGACGGGATCGGCCGTCGGCACCCGCCGCGGCGCCTTCTCACCGGGCACGACATATGTGTGGTCGTAGTACGACATCAACACGTCCCGCGCGGCGGCGAGGTTCGGAGCCCAGTACTGGGCCTGCCCGTTCGGGCCCATCACCCGGTCGTAGCCGCCGATACCGAAGTTGTCCTCAGCCGACACGCCGCCGGAAAAGTCGAGCGACTGCTTGCCGGTGAGCACCATGGCCGAGTCCGGCGTCATCACCAGGATGCCCCTGGTGTGCATGAGCATCGTCGCCTCGGCGTTCCAGTACGGCTGCGCGCCGACGTTGATGCCCGTGACCACGATGTTGATCTCGCCGCCGTCCTGGGTGAATTCCACGATCCGCTTGAGCGCCGCAGCCACCCAGTCCATGTTCTCCGTGCCCGACTCCATGGAGATCCGGGCGCCGGCGGACAGCGCATACCACTCCAGCGGCACCCGCATGCGCTCGGCCAGATCCAGCGCGGCGATCACGCGGCGGCACTCCGGCTCCGACAGCGCACCGAGCGACTTCGTCGGGTCGCCGAGCAGCAGGACCCTAGTGACGCCCTGCGGGTGCAGCCGGGTCGGCGTGATGATCACTCCCGCGACGATCGCCGCGGTGTTGTGCCCTTTCGGCCGGTCGACCGGCACCAGCACGTGATCATCGTCGAGGTCATGCTCGGTGAAGGCGCCGAGCAGGCCGGTCAGCTCGTACGGATACGCCGTGTTGCGGCTGCTCGCGTGCAGCACCTTCAGCCGGTAGCCGTCGAGCGGCTCGACCGGCTCGACCGGAGGCTCGCCGACGGTCAGCCTGGTGCCGCCCGTAGCGTCGAAGCAGATGCGCACGGCGACCTTGGTCAGCTCACCGGTCGCCCGGTCGCGCTGCCGCGCGATGAGCAGGATCTCCTCCAGCCCAGCGCCTGCGGTCGTCGGCAGCACGCGTCCGGCGATCATCTCCAGCTCCGCACGGGTGATGTCGCTCGGCGGCCAGACATAGACCACGATCCGGTTAATGCTGAAACGTTTCTTCGACGGCCGCCGCG
>Ga0335081_10005288_pt1 | contig 20422 bp, 19 predicted proteins | sample Lox_Sample_35_FD_206713 | JGI IMG/M metagenome (GOLD analysis project Ga0335081, IMG submission 206713) | Soil microbial communities from Loxahatchee National Wildlife Refuge, Florida, United States - Lox_Sample_3.5 | ecosystem: Environmental > Terrestrial > Soil > Wetlands | place: USA... | reverse complement strand
AAGTCCATTGCCCGGACCGCGCCTCGCTCGATGGGCAAGGTGTAAGTTTGGTTGGTACGATTGTCAGTAACGGTAAGGGTATCTTGTGCCATTGGGAATCTCCTGGTCCGGCGAGCTCGTTGCTTTGGCGAGGCGCGCCCGTAATGCGGATCTAAGCCAATTAATCCTCTTCGATATTGTGTTCGACAGCGATGCCGGCGCTGTGACGCCCGTCACATGCGCCCGTGAGAAGCGACACTAACTTGAGTCGTCTTCTTTGCCAGGAGGCTCTTGTTTGGCAGGAGGCTCTCGGGGCTCGCCGGTCTCATTCTCTTCTTTCTCTTCTTTCTCTTCTTCCTTGGTTAACTGCGCGAAGTATTCCGGCCGGGTCTCATGCATGTGTTCAGCCGAAGCTTTTCCTGTGAGCCAGGCGCGATCCATGGGGTAGACGTCGGGATCGAAGATGACCGTATAAAAGTGCCAAATCAAAATAGCCAGCGTCGCAAGAATGGCCTCGTAATAATGAAGCACTGTGGCCGCATCAGTGACCCATTTAGGGGAATGACGAAGCGCAAAATTATTGAACCAAAGAATGAAACCACTTGCCGCCATTACCAGGGTGCCCCATACGAATGCGAGGTATTCGATCTTCTCGACATAGCTCAGCGGGCCGAAAGTCGGGCGGTGATCAGACAGTCCCAGGTTATAAAGGAACATGTCAAGCAGATCGCGGGCGTCTTTGGGACGCGGAATCACCAGCCTTAGAAGCACGCGGTCGCGGCGAACCAGAACCAGATGAATTACGTGATAAGCGAGCGAACTGAGCAGAACCACGGCGGCCACGCGATGGACCAAACCGCGGAAAGCAAAATGGCTCTCCCAAATCAGCAACGGCCGCGCCCACCAGGCGTCGGGGAACTTCAGGGCAAAACCCGTAATTACCAGCACGGGGAAACTCAGAACTGTCAGCCAGTGCGCAATGCGGAAATTGAGATTCATGCGCGGCACTTCGCCGCCGTTGCCGCCATCGTGCTTTCCGCGAATTGCCTTGCGCAGGAAATCCAAGAAGTGGTGCAGGAACATGAACCCGATGGCGAAGGGGATGGTCACCCAGTAAAAGCGGCGGATCCACTTCACCACCGGATGCTCGGAAACCGATTCCGGGCTGACGTGGACGGGGCCGATCGCAAAATTCTTGCCCGCCCCGGGATGGCATTGGCCGCAGGTTTTGGCCAGATTGGCCGGGTTCACCGTCGATCGCGGGTCGCTGGAGGGGAAAATGTTGTGCACGCCATGGCAGGAGGCGCAGTTGGCCACGGTTTGTCCGCCGGCGCGCGATTCTAAGCCGTGATAGCTGTCCGCAAAAGTTGGGACGCGGTCGGCGGGCAGGTTATAACGCACGTTTAGGAGCTGATTGCCATGGCAGCGGCCGCAAGTAGTCAGGGACACGCGCGACGGGTTTACCAGAGAACCGGCGTCCTGTGGGGGAAGAATATTGTGTTCGCCATGACAATCGGTGCAAACTGGCGCGTCAGTCGCGCCTCTGGCCACCGCTTGGCCGTGCACGCTTTCGTCATATGTTTTCTTGATTTCAGCGTGACAGCGACCGCAGGTCTTCGGGACATTCCAATGATTGACCGGCGAACGCTGATTTCGGGCACGGTAAATCGCGTGACTGCCATGACAGTCGGAACAGGACGCCGCCTTTTCGTTGCCGGCAGCCAGCGCCCGTCCGTGAATGCTTAGTTTGTACGACTCGACTGGATGAGCAAACGGAATATGATGGCGCGCCAGAAATTCTGGACTGGAGTGGCAGGATCCGCAGGTATCAGGAAGGTTCTTTTTGGCTACTGGTGAGGTTGGATCGGCAGAAGAAACGATTTTGTGTATGGGTCCATGGCAAGACTTGCACCCCGGATTTGCCGAATCGCCATTCTTGGCGGCCTGGCCGTGAACGCTGGAGAGAAAACCTTTGACTTCCTCTGCATGACATTCTCTGCAGCGCTCTGGAATGATTTTGGCCGCAGGCTGTGTGTAATGGGCCGGACCATGACAGCCTTGGCAAGCATCGTCTCCTAAGACTGCGTGGATGCTTTTCGGCACGTCCGCCGCCGGTTCTTCATGACAGGATGCGCAGTTTACTTTCGCCACTTTTGCCGAATGCGGAAATTCCTTGATGTCTGTGTGGCAGGTTGTGCAACTCAGATCGGCGTGAACGCTTGCCTTGTGTTTAGCGGGGTCGACGAAAACGCTTTGTCCCTTTTCTGTTTTCAGGTCGCTTTGGGAATGACAGGCGAGGCACTCGGCATCCGGATCAGCCGCCGGTTTGCCCTGTGCGTAGGTAAACGGAAGAAAAAGCGCCAGCACGGCTCCGACTGCGCAGAGATGGATGCCGTGCGTCGGGTTTCGCATCAAGCGGTCACCGGGGGTCGCCACGCCGCTTCCTGCCGGAGCCCTGCGAACGTAGCCTGCCATAATAACGAAAGGGAAAGCGCAATGGGCTAACTAAAATGGGCCGGCAACCAAGAAGCGGTGACTTTCCTTGGCTATCGGCCCACTCGATCCTGAATTGGATCGGAGGTGATATCTCTATGTTAAACCGGTGTCCCAAGAAGTCAAGCTTCGATTTTTGAGTTTCGCCTGTTTAGGGGCATTGCTGAGGTTCAAAACGGGAGGAGTTCGCGTTGACACATGGTCTGTAAAATGTTAGTTTGAGGGGTTTTAGGTCCTCTTACGCTCAAAGATTTTATCCGCATACAATGGATGACATACTCTCGCAATTAGGCGGATTACTGCTTGGGGCTGTGCCTACCATTATTTTCATGGCGCTCGTCTACGGAGCTTACGCTGTCGTTGTTCACCGTCCCTTGACCGCAGTCCTGGCGGATCGGCGCAAACGAACCGAAGGAGCCGTAGAAAAGGCGCGGGCCGATATTGCCGCCGCCGAAGCCCGCACGGCAGAATACGAGCAACGATTACGCGAGGCGAGAGTGGCTTTGTTTAGGAGCCAGGAGGCCCGGCTTCATCAGGCCCAGCAAAAGCGCTCGGCTGCAGTTGCCGAAGCCCGCGCCGCGGCCCGGGCGCAAATCGCGCATGCCCGCGCGGCCATTGAACAGGATAAGCAGAAGGCCCGGGCCGGATTGGAAGCCGAAAGCACGGCGCTGGCTTCGGAAATTATGCGGATTGTTCTGCGGCCGGCGGTGGCCGGTTCAGGTGGACAGACTTAAATGATAATCAAGCCAACTTGGCGAGCGTTTCGGCGTGCGCAACAGGCACTTATGCTGCTCTTGCTTTGCCTGGTTCTGATTACTCTCGCCCCGGCCCAATCACAGGGCGGCAGTTCGTCGGGGAGTTCCTCGAGCGGGAATTCAAAGGCCCAACGGCCATATCAACCGGCGGGTGTAGGCGGCCAGCTGGTGAGGGAATCCCGGGAAGCAGCAGGTGAAGGCAATGAAACCGGTGAGTTCAAGCATGCACCATCGGTGCAGCTGATCGCGCGGCACACAGGATTAAGTCTGGAGAACGCTTATTGGCTCTGCGTAATCTTCAATTTTGCAGTTGTTGCAGGCGTTATCTATTGGCTGTCAAGAACGCGACTGCCGGGAATGTTTCGAGACCGAACGAACGCCATCCAAAGGGCCATCCAGGAAGCAGGCAAAGCCAGCGCTGAAGCGAACCGGCGGCTGGCCGAGATTGAGGCAAGGCTTTCGCGGCTGGACTCGGATATCGCAGAGATGCGTTCGGTTGCCGAGAAAGAAGCGGCAGTGGAAGAGGCGCGCGTCCAGGCCGGCACAGCAGAGGAGACGCGAAGAATCATCACCTCCGCGGAGGAAGAAATTGCCGCTGCGGCTTTGGCCGCCCGCCGTGAATTGAGCGCCCATGCGGCAAACCTCGCGGTTTCGCTGGCCGGCAGGCAAATTCGTGTGGATGCGGCGACCGACCAGGCGCTGGTGCGCAATTTTGCGCAGCAGTTCCCGGGAGTCAATGGCGGATCGCAATCCAGGAAGAGCGAGTAAGCAATGGCATCCGTCACCAGCGTCTACGCGCGCGCCTTCGCCGACGCGATCTTTGCGCAGAAGCTGGACCCGGCCAAGACGCTGCAAGAGGCAAGGTCACTCGTCCAGTTGGTCGGCGAGAGCAAAGACCTTCGAGAGGTTTGGGAGGCGCCTTCGATTCCTCCACCCCAAAAACGCAGTTTGCTGGATGCGATCGCCGCCCGCGCGGGGATTTCACGTCCGGCGAGGAATTTCATGGCTGTGCTGATTGATCATGGACGCGTTTCCTTTCTTGCCCCCATCGTGGATCAGCTGGAAAGGGAAGTCATCCAACGGCTGGGCTTTGCTGAGGCCGAAATCATCAGCGCCAGAGAACTCAGCCAAGGCGAACGGCGCACGCTGGAAGCAGAGATTGAGAAAACCACTGGCAAGAAACTCCGGGCGCGTTACACTCAGGACCCATCGATCCTGGGCGGGGCCATCGTGAAAGTGGGCAGCACCATTTATGATGGCTCGGTCAAAGGGCAACTGGAGAAGATCAGGGAGCAGCTTGTAGGGGCCGGCTAGCTTGCGGTTAAGAATTGTTCCGGCGGCCGGAAAAATCCAAAACAACATTTATGGCACAAATCAAAGCGGACGAAATCACAGAGCTAATCCGGCAGCAGATCGAGAACTACCAGTCGAAGATTTCAGTAGATGAAGTCGGTACCGTCGTGACGCTGGGCGATGGCATCGCGCGTGTTTACGGTCTGGACAAAGTGATGGCCGGGGAGCTTCTGAACTTTCCCCACAGCGTCGCCGGCATCGCCATGAACCTGGAAGAAGATTACGTCGGCGTGGTGCTGCTGGGCGATTACACCGAGATTCGCGAAGGCGATGAGGTGAAACGCACGGGCCGCATTATGAGCGTGCCGGTTGGCGAAGGGCTGGTGGGAAGAGTGGTGAATTCGCTCGGCCAGCCCATCGATGACAAAGGTCCCATCGCTACCAGCCAATTTATTCCGCTGGAACGCCTGGCCCCGGGCGTAATCGACCGGCAGCCGGTGCGCGAGCCGATGGCCACCGGCCTCAAGGCCATTGACAGCATGATTCCCATCGGCCGCGGACAGCGCGAACTGATTATCGGCGATCGGCAGACGGGCAAAACTGCGGTCGCGCTCGACACCATCATCAACAACAAAGGCAACAACCTGATCTGCATTTACTGCGCGATCGGACAGAAGCGTTCTTCCATTGCTCAGGTGGTGAAGATTCTCGAAGACTACGACGCCATGGACTACACCATTGTCGTTGCGGCTTCCGCATCCGAACCCGCGCCCATGCAGTACATCGCGCCTTATTCCGCCTGTGCCATGGGGGAATATTTCCGGGATTCCAAACGGCACGCTTTGTGCATTTACGACGATCTCTCGAAGCACGCTGCTTCCTATCGCGAAATCTCGCTCTTGTTGCGGCGTCCACCTGGCCGTGAGGCGTATCCCGGAGACGTTTTTTATCTGCATTCCCGTTTGCTGGAGCGCGCCGCCAAGCTGAGCGACAAACTTGGCGGAGGTTCCCTTACCGCCTTGCCCATCATCGAAACCCAGGCGGGAGACGTCTCGGCTTACATTCCGACAAATGTCATCTCAATTACCGACGGCCAGATTTTTCTCGAGACTGATCTTTTCAACAGCGGCGTGAGGCCGGCGGTTAACGTTGGGATTTCTGTGAGCCGCGTCGGAGGCAGCGCCCAGATCAAAGCCATGCGCCAGGTTGCCGGCAGCCTGAAGCTCGATCTCGCGCAGTATCGCGAACTGGCCGCCTTCGCGCAGTTCGGCAGCGATCTGGACAAAGCCACGCAAGCCCAGCTGAACCGTGGCCAACGCCTGGTGGAAATTCTGAAGCAGAACCAATTTTCGCCACTGCCCTTCTCCAAGCAGATTTTGATCATTTTTGCCGGGACCAACGGCTATCTCGACGACATGCCCGTCGATCAGGTGCGCAGCTTCGAGGCCGAGCTCTACAAATATGTCGACATGACTAATCCCGGCCTGCTGCAGACGATTATGGAAAAGAAAGTTCTCGACGACAGTCTGAAAGCAGAAATGACAAAGCTGATCAAGGAATGTAAGGACACGTTCGTTGCAGAAAGGCAGGCGGTAGCGAAATAACGTCTCCGGGCTTCGCTCGGGCCCCTTCGACTTCGCTCAGGGCAGGCTCCGTGGGGGGCGTGCCTAATTGGTCTAGTTAAATGGCAGGTATTCTTGACATTCGACGGCGCATTCGCAGTTTTCAGAACATGCGCCAGATCACCAAGGCCATGAAAATGGTGTCGGCGGCAAAGCTGCGCCGCGCGCAGGAACGGGCCCTTACTTCCCGTCCCTATGCGCGGATGTTGATCAACGTGCTCAAGTCCATGATCTCGCGCACCGAGCTTTACGATCCGGAAACCGGAAGGCCAAAGCATCCCTTACTGGCGGAGCGCCCGGAGAAAAATGCTTTGCTGATTGTCATCACCGGCGACAAGGGACTGGCTGGCGCGTTCAATGCCAACATCCTGAAGGCCGCCATGAAGTTCATCGATTCAAAAAAAGGAGTGAACGTTGAGATCGACGCCATCGGCCGCAAGGGGCGCGATTTTCTTCGCCGGCGCTTCAAGTCAGCCACCCCGCGCGCCGCAGAATCGGCAGACCCACCCGCGGTCACGATCGTCGGCGAGCTGGTTGGCGTGCTCAACAAGCTGGAATATCCCATGGCGGCTGACCTGGCTGCCCGTTTGATTGAGCGCTACAGCAAAAAGGAAATCGATTCTGTCTACATTGTGTATAACGAATTCAAGTCGGTCATTGCGCAGCGCCTGGTGGTGGAAAGGCTGCTTCCCATCGAGCAGGTTGGTGAAGTGGCCATTGCTCAGGCGGAAGAAATGACTTTTGAGGAGAAGGAGCGAGTCATCGAGGCGGCCAAGGGGGCTGGTGTCGCGATTCGGCCTGCGGACACTCGTGAAGCGGATGCCGCGGCTGCTCGATTTGCTACCGCTCCCGTCGATTACATCTACGAGCAGCCGGCCAGCGAATTGTTTGATTCTCTCTTACCCAGGTACGTTGGCATCGAGATATTCCATGCGCTACTGGAATCCGTGGCGGCCGAACACGCTGCCCGCATGACCGCGATGGATGCGGCAACGAACAATGCGACCGATTTGATCGATTCGCTCACGCTGCAGATGAACCGCGCCCGGCAGGCCAAGATTACAAAAGAGATTATTGAGATTGTGAGTGGAGCAGCAGCTTTATAGCAGTCAGCACCCAGCATTCAGCATTCAGTCAGCAGGGGTTGGTTGTTGAAAGAGAGATGCGCTGGGATTGGCAGAATGCTGACTGCTGAGTGCGGAATGCTCGGAAAGGTCCTAATGCCAGAAAACATCGGTCACGTGATACAAGTGGCAGGTCCCGCGGTGGACGTCCAATTTGAGGAATCCCAATTGCCGGCTATCTATGAGGCGCTGAAGGTCGTCAGCGACGGCTTTGTCGTCCCTATTCCAATCAAGGTCATTCTGGAAGTGCAGCAATACCTTGGAGAAGGGCGCGTGCGCTGCATCGCCATGGAAGCCACGGACGGCATGGTGCGCGGCATGAAAGCGATTGATCTCGGCGGCCCAATTTCCGTGCCCGTCGGCCCCGGCACATTGGGCCGGGTCATGAATGTGATCGGTGAGCCGGTCGATCAGTTGGGTCCAATTGAATACAAGGAAAGACTTCCCATTCATCGTCCGGCTCCAGCCTTCGACGAGCAGGCCACGACGGCCGAGATGTTTGAAACTGGCGTGAAGGTTATCGATCTAATCCAGCCCTTTCTCAAAGGCGGCAAAATCGGCCTGTTCGGCGGCGCCGGCGTGGGCAAGACCGTCATCATCATGGAGCTGATCAACAACGTCGCCAAGCAGCATGGAGGGTTCTCCGTGTTTGCCGGCGTGGGCGAGCGGACTCGTGAAGGGAACGATCTGTGGCTGGAGATGAGCGAATCCGGCGTGATCAAGCCCGGCGATCCCGCTCATTCGAAAGCCGCACTGATTTACGGGCAGATGACCGAGCCTCCCGGGGCGCGTTTGCGCGTTGCCCTGACCGGGCTGACTGTCGCTGAATATTTCCGCGACGAAGAAGGCGCTGATACGCTGCTTTTCATCGACAATATTTTCCGCTTCACGCAGGCAGGATCGGAGGTTTCCGCGCTTCTCGGCCGCATGCCCAGCGCCGTCGGCTACCAGCCTAATCTGGCGACAGAAATGGGTGAGTTGCAGGAGCGCATCACTTCGACCAAAAAAGGCTCGGTCACTTCGGTGCAGGCGATTTACGTTCCCGCCGACGATTTGACGGATCCGGCTCCGGCAACGACCTTCGCTCATCTTGACGCAACTACGGTGCTCTCGCGTGCATTGACGGAAATTGGAATTTACCCGGCGGTAGATCCCCTGGCCTCAACCTCGCGTATTCTCGATCCGCGCATTGTGGGCCACGAACACTATGATGTTGCGCAGGCCGTGAAGAAAACCCTGCAGAGCTACAAAGATCTGCAAGACATCATCGCCATTCTCGGTATTGACGAATTGAGCGAAGATCAAAAGCTGACCGTGGCTCGCGCGCGTAAAATGCAGCGCTTCCTTTCGCAGCCCTTCCACGTTGCGGAGCAATTCACCGGCATTCCCGGTCGATACGTTAAAGTCGCGGACACAGTGAAAGGCTTCAAAGGAATCGTGGATGGCAAGTATGACGAAATTCCCGAGCAGGCTTTTTATATGAAGGGAACCATCGACGAAGTGATGGAGGCGGCAGAGAAGTTGAAAGCAGCGTAAGAGCCCTCGATGGCCGTTGGGTTGGCGAGATCTGATCGGCCTAAACTGTTTTTGCCAACGACCAACGACTGAAGACCAACGACACTGCTAGATGCCCGACACTTTCCAACTCGAAATCGTCACCCCGGAGAAGATGGTGGTGAAAGATGAAGCCGAAGAGGCCCAGATCCCCGGCAAGAACGGCTATCTCGGCGTTCTGCCCGGTCACGCGCCACTGATCACGGAGCTGGCAGTCGGCGAGGTCACCTACCGCAAAGGAAGCACGACGCACAGTCTGGCCGTCGCCTGGGGATTCGCTGAGGTCTTGCCCAGCAAAGTCACCATTCTGGCCGAAACCTGTGAACGCTGCGAAGAAATCGACAAAGAGCGCGCCCAGAAGGCTAAGGAACGCGCCGAAGACCGGTTGAAAAGCGGGAATCCGGAAGTCGACTACGAGCGTGCGGAAAAGGCCCTTCAACGCGCGGAAACGCGCTTGCAAGTGGCGGAGAAAAGCTGAATTCGCTACTTTTGTTCCGTCACTTCGCCCACCGGCACAACCTTGGTATCTGTCCGGAACTTCTTGTAATCGCGATAGGAAATTTCCTCGCTTAAATTGATCCCTTTTATCAAGGCAAGCCGCGCATCGAGTTTGATCGCGATATGCTGCGGCAGCCATACCTCGTCATTGACGCGCGTCTGCTCAATCTGAATGTTCGAGCCTTTGTGAATGCGGGCCAGGAACAATCCCACAGAAACTGTGTCGATGCAATCAATATCGAGTTTTACCCATTCCGTTTCCGCTTTATCGAGCCACACGCGAAATTTAAACTTGGGAAGAAATTTGGCGTCTCTCAGATGGGGTTCGTACCCGGGCCTTGGAGCCGCGTCAATCACATAAGTTTCCCGGCCTTCGCGCTGTTCGGTCCCAGCCAGGCTGAAGTTGTAGGCATCAGCCACTTCACTCACGAATTTGCGGTCGTCTTCGCGTTCTTTTTCTTCCTTTTCCAGCCGCTTCTTGCGCGCGCTCTCACTCTCGTCCTTGCGTTTGTCGATTATTTTCTGGATTCGCTCATCTTCCTTCGCGGCTTCCTTTGGCGGCAATTGCTTATCGTCTTTGGCAATCAAGCGCTCCACCGGCTCGCCATAGAGCTCCATGATTTCGTAGGTTTTCGACTCAGTCGACTTCACCTTCCCCTTGCCATCGAGCTTATGTTCTTCGTTATGCTGAATAAAGGTGTAGTCGCGCTGGCGCTTGTCGTTCTCGATATCTTTCTCCGCCGCCAGGCGGATCAAGCCGCGAATCTGATCTTCAGAAAGCGAATCGGAATTGGAAATGACCGCGGACCCCGGCCTCGTCATGGCGGCGGCCTGATTGCCTGACTGAGCAATCGCACCCGGAGAAACGAAAGCCAGAAATATGGCGAAGATGAATCGCACGGCTCGCATATCAGGATATTACGTGGTTAGAGCCGAGACGGTTCAATCGAGATGCCTCGGCCGGGTCACTACTGCGCAGCCGGCGGAAATTCCACCACGACAAAGCGCGCCGGGTCGGAGTCGGCATTCACGAATCGCGTCTTCTGGTCCCCTGGAATCCATATCGCATCGCCCGGCGATTTGCGAATGTGCTGGTCATTGCCCGCCTTCAAATCTGTATCGCTGATCGGGACCAGCAACTCGGAGCTGGCTTTCTCCGGAGCTGGGTATGCATCTCCTGACAAAAGTTGAACGTTGCTCACCACCACGTCACCGAGCCGGGTGGAGTTGATGTACTTCGCCCGCGGATCGACCGGCACAGATGTGCCAAATGGATTGTAATCCCAGGTTCCTGTCTGCCATTGGTAGCCCCAGGTTGAAACTTTAGGATCGAGGAACTCGACGATAACGCTACTGAAGCTGGTCGTACGATCGTCGCGAAATCCATAGGCGTGCCCACGAAAATAAAAGCGCATGTCACCCTTTTTGAAAGGGAAGCTCTGAATTGCCGACTCGCCATCGCGCCAGATTACAACCTCGCAGTCCTGCAGCATGATCATCACGAAATTGTGATCGTGCTGCACGTACGTTTGTTGAGCGGGAGAAAGATTCAGCTCGAAGACCCGCGCTTTGTCGTTGTTCAGAAGAAGGGTGTAGTGCGAATCTGTGGTGATGTCGCCCGGCGACTGAGCGGCCAGCGGCATAGCCAGGCACAAAAAAACGGCGAGGCAAAGATGAAAATAAAACTTCATGTGTACATTGTATGAGTTCTACCGGCCCCCGACGAGTTCACGCTAAGTCGCCGCTTTCTTGGCTTTTCCTGTGCATTCCGCGCGAAAGAGCCGCTCATCCACGCGATGCAGGCGTTTCACCATCGCCGGAGAAAGCAGCTTGTAATGGTGAATTTTGAACAAATAATCGACGATGAACCAGAGGGGTTTCTCCGTGGTCATCCAATGCTGCGGGTCGAAGCGCGTGAGGTGAACCGGCCGGGAAAAAGTGCGCAGCGTGCGCTCCCGGCGCATGTTGCAATAGAGATTGAAATAGCTGATCGCCAGTTCTCGCAATGAGCGGTGAATCGGCTCGCGGTAGCGGCATCCCGCATAGTTGGATTTGGCAATCGCTCCCCAGTGCCCATCGACTTGGAAAATTGCGATCACGTGGTCGGTGTCATAAACGGCCTCGAAATCCAACAACAATGGCGGAAACCCGTTGGCCCGCAGCGCGGCGGCGGCAAAAATCGCGCCTTCCAGGCAATGAGCGGTTCCTTCGCGCAGCACAAGACGCGGCGACCAGGCCGTGTCCTCCAAATGGTAGGGCATATCGTCGAGAAAGCGTTGAATGCCGTAGGGGTCTTTTAGACTGCGCAGTTTTCGTAGTTCGGACGGAGTGAAGGAGTCTAGCGGATCCATTCGTTAGATCAGTTTAGCTGAGGGCAAGCTGCCTAACGTTAACCACAGAGGACACAGAGAGCACGGAGAAGTGAACGGGAGTGGACGCGTTCACGCGAACAACTTGGCCAACTCCTCTGGTCGGTCGATCATCACATCCGGCGGAGATTCACGGAGCGTATGCGGCGCAAAGCCATAAGTGACGCCGCAGGTCCAGAGTCCGGCGTTGCGGCCTGTCGCTGTATCTATCGCGGAGTCACCGATCATCAGCGTTTCCGTTGGCGCCGCTCCCGTCTGGCGCAAGATAATTTGTGCGCCTTCGGGATCAGGCTTTTTGGTGGGGAAACTGTTGCCGCCATAAATATGCGTAAAGAACTTTGCCAGTCCGAGCGCCTCCAGGATCGCCCGGGAGGGATTGACCGGCTTATTCGACAGCACCGCCATCTTGCGCCCGCCGGCGTTCGAGTTGGAAATGGCTGCCAGGCTTTCCGCAACCCCCGGGTAAATCTGCGTGTGGTCCAGCTTGTGGACACGATAATAGGCAAGAAAGTATTCCAGCGCTTCCTTCAGAAAAGCTTCGTCCTTTGTGTCACCGAGCGCCCGTTGAACCAGGATGGGTGCGCCATCGCCAACGAAAGAAGCCACGACGTCGCCCGGCAGCTCCGGGCACTTGAAGTGGCGAAGCATGGCATTGATGGAGTGAATCAGATCAAGGCGCGAGTCAATCAGCGTGCCGTCCAAATCGAAGATCAGCAGCTTCATCTTGCGAAGGTCAAACTTGCGGTTGAATTGAATCATCGGAGATTTTCAGGATAAATGATCTATGAGCATTCAGCACTCGGCAGTCAGCATTCGGCCATCACCGCGCGCATTGATGACTCTTATTGGAAGAGTCCAGCAGACCTCAATTGGCCGAATGCCGAGTGCTGATTGCTGACTGCTGAGTAAGTGCCTAAAGTCAGGTTCCGAAATCTTCCCTGAGGATTTACAATGCATGCCGGGATCACAAACTCTGACTGAGCGGTGCATGGCGACCAAAACTGACTCGAAAGCAGCCGTGGCCAACGGCGAAGTCCGCAAGAGTACCAAGACCTACCAGGGGCTCACTCCCGAACAACTGGTCGAAGCCTACCGCATCATGTACACCTCGCGGCGCATCGACGACCGTGAGATCCTGCTGAAGCGCCAGCAAAAGATTTTCTTCCAGATTTCAGGGGCCGGCCATGAAGCGATCGGGGTCGCCGCGGCGTTTGCTCTGAAACCCGGCTACGATTGGTTCTTCGCCTATTACCGCGATCGCGCGTTGTGCCTGGCTCTCGGGGCTACACCTTTAGATATGCTGCTCCAGGCCGTGGGCGCAGGCGATGACCCAAGTTCTGGCGGGCGCCAGATGCCCTCACACTGGAGCTTCCCCAATCTGCACATCGTGACCGGTTCTTCGCCCACGGGAACGCAGATTCTACATGCGGTCGGGTGTGCCGAGGTGCCTCATTACCTTGCCGCGCATCCCGGCGCGCTGAAGAAAGCCGACGGCGATTACCGGCAATTCAAAGATGCTTCATTTGAGCCTGACGAAGTGATCTACGTCTCTCTCGGCGACGGCACGACCAGTGAAGGCGAGTTCTGGGAATCTTTGAACGCGGCTTCGAACCTGAAGCTGCCCCTGCTCTTTGTCGTTGAAGATAACGGCTATGCCATTTCTGTGCCCGTCGAAGTGCAGACTGCGGGCGGAAATATTTCCCGTCTAGTCCAGGGCTTTCCCAATTTTCATTTTGAAGAGGTCGATGGTACCGATCCCGTCGAATCCTATGCTGCCCTTGTTCGTTCCGTTGCGTATTGCCGGGCAGGCAATGGGCCGGCATTCGTCCACGCCCATGTGATCCGGCCATACTCTCATTCGCTTTCGGATGACGAACGCCTTTACCGTCCGGATGCCGAGCGCCAGCGCGATGCCCAGCGCGATCCCATTACACGCATGCAGATGTTCCTGTTGCGCGAGGGTATTCTCGACGAGAACGGAATCAACCGTCTGGAGAAACAGGTCGACGAGGATCTACAAACTGCGGTGGATCAAGCGCTAAAAGCGCCGCCACCGGTGCCTGAGACCGTGACGAACTTTGTTTATTCGCCGGACCTGGATCCTACCTCGGAGGCGTTCAACACCCCGCCCGTGTTTGCCCAGGACACGCCGCCGACTGACGGCAAGAAATCGGCGGCCAAGACGATGGCCGACCTCATCAATGCCACGCTGCGCGACGAGATGAAGCGGGATGAGCGCATCCTGATTTTTGGCGAAGATGTCGCCGACTGCAGCCGCGAACAATATTTGCAGCAAAAGATGGTTAAAGGCAAGGGCGGCGTATTCAAGCTGACCTCGGGTCTTCAGATGGAATTCGGCTCCGGCCGCGTCTTTAACTCGCCGATCGCTGAAGCGAGCATCGTCGGCCGGGCGACGGGCATGGCCATCCGCGGATTGAAGCCGGTCGTTGAAATCCAGTTTTTCGACTACATCTGGCCTGCGATGATGCAACTGCGTAATGAACTTCCCCTGATCCGCTGGCGCTCAAACAATGGATTTTCCGCTCCCTGCGTGATTCGCGTGGCCATCGGCGGTTATCTCACAGGCGGCGCGATCTACCACTCGCAATGCGGAGAGAGCATCTTCACGCACATTCCGGGCTTGCGCGTGGTTTTCCCATCGAATGCCCTCGACGCCGCCGGCCTGCTGCGCACCGCAATCCGCTGCGATGATCCCGTGCTTTTCCTGGAACACAAGCGTCTCTATCGCGAAACTTTCGGCCGCTCGCCGTATCCCGGGCCGGATTACATGGTTCCCTTCGGTAAGGCAAAGATTATCCAGCCCGGAACCGACCTGACAGTCATCACCTACGGAGCAGTCGTACCACGCGCTCTGCAGGCCGCGCAGAAGCTCGAACGGGAGCAGGGATTGAGAGTCGAGTTGCTCGATCTGCGGTGCCTGAATCCGTTTGATTGGGACGCGATTGTGGCTTCGGTCCGCAAAACCAACCGCGCGCTCGTGGCCTATGAAGATTCTCTGAGCTGGGGCTATGGCGCCGAGATTGCCGCCCGCATCGCCAATGAAATGTTCGATTCGCTCGACGCGCCGGTTCGCCGCGTCGCCGCCAAAGATGTCTACGTCGCTTACCAGCCAATCCTGGAAGAGGCAATTCTGCCTCAAGCCAGCGATTTGTATCGGGCCATGAAGGAGCTGGCGGAGTACTGAGGCCCTGGCAAACCGCAGCCCACGCTTTGTGGTTGTTCCGACGGGTGGTCGGCCTTCTGGGCCGTGGGCATTTATTTGTGTTGGTTAGTCTTGTGAACCTTGGCTAACGCGGCCAAGTGTGCGACAGCGGCCGCGCAAGTATATTTAACTTCGTCCTTGGGATCGTCGAGAGATTTCTCAATCTTCAGCAAAAGGGACGGGTCACCGCGTTTCGCGAGGGCTTCCAGAGCTGCCACTCGCAGTACCCAATTATCGTCGTGGCTGTACGTTACGACCACATCGGCAGTTCGGGCATCAGGATCGTTGGCCAATGCGAGAATCACTCCGGCCTTGGCGGCAGTGTCCTCTTTTCGGTCCTTCATGATTGCCTCCAAAGCTCCCCAACCCGTGCTGGCAAAGGGCACGAAGCCGATAGCCTCGCCGAATCCGATTTCTTCCAGCTTTTTCGGGTCATGAAGCACCGCGCTCTGCTCTGTGAAGAAGCTTTCGTTGCCCCGCCGCTGCCCCGTAAGAATCGCGTAGTAAACCTCATAGCAGGCCGGGTCCTTGAGTAGGGCCAAAGCGTGGGCCGCCGCCAGGACAACATGGAGATCTTTGTCATTCAGTGCTTGTTCCAACTTGGGGGCTGCTGCCGGCGATTTCATCTGGCCCAATGCGGTGGCTGCAGCCGTGCGCACCTCCGATTTAGGATCAATCAGCGCCTTTTCGGCAAGGTTCAGGGCATGAGAGTTTTGCGGCACCAGGCTCAACACGCGCACAGCGATCACTCTTTCTTCGGTCTTATTCTGCTTGACGCCGCTTTCGAGCAGGTCCCATGCAGTCTCCTCAGGCGTCTGTCCACAAAGGTTGGCTGAGAACGAAAGCGCGAGCACAAACCCGAATGCCGCGAAAGGGTTCAATCTTCGAGAAGTGTCCCTGTTCATTAGAATTTCACCTTCCGACCGGGAATCATCCTACATTGCTTGGGCAGAGGGGCAGGCGAGTGCGCTCAAGCCCGTTTTGGCCCAAGTGAGCTATCCCTCTTGTTTTCTTAAGCGTTAATGTCATGACGCATTTGTGCTGTCACTATCGTCATGACGATGTGTTCCACGTGGAACATTGTCCGGTTTGCTCCGGATCGTGTCAGCTCATTCTGGGAACAGCGCCCGGAAAATTCCCCCGCCCAATGCGCCGCCGATGATCGGAGCCACCCAAAAGAGCCAGAGCTGCTGCAAAGCCCAGCCGCCAACGAAAATCGCCGGGCCAGTGCTGCGCGCCGGATTGACCGAGGCGTTTGTCACCGGAATGTCGACTAAATGAATCAGAGTGAGACACAAGCCAATCGCGATCGGCGCGAATCCCTTGGGCGCGTTGCCGTGGGTCGAGCCCATGATGATGAACAGGAAAAACATGGTCAGCACCACCTCCGCGACAAAGCATGCCAATAACGAATAGCCTCCGGGAGAATGGTCGGCGTAACCATTGGACGCGAAGCCGCCGCTCAAATCGAACCCGGCCTTGCCGCTGGCAATTACGTAAAGAACAGCAGAAGCCGCGATGGCTCCGATCACCTGCGCCACAACGTAAGGAATCAACTCCGATGCGGGAAACCGCTTACCCACGACTAATCCCACGCTCACCGCCGGATTGATATGGCAGCCGGAGATGTGCCCGATCGCGTAGGCCATGGTCAGCAGGGTCAGACCGAACGCCAGCGCCACACCGGCAAATCCGATGCCCAGGCCCGGGAAGGCTGCGGCGAGTACCGCGCTTCCACATCCGGCAAACACCAGCCAGAAAGTACCGAAGAATTCTGCGACTGCACGCTTGGTCAGACTCATGATTTGACCTCTCGCGAATGCGGTGACGGTCAGGAGGGGTGCAAGGGTAGCACAACAAAGGCAAATGGGAAACGCGCCCGGCCAATGAAGGAAGTTCGCGGCCGGAGATTATGCGCCCCATTCCGGAACGCTGCGGACTATGTCCCACATCAACTTATTAAGGCTGGCATCAATCTCGTCGCTAGGTTGCGTTCGCGTGTTGGCGAGAGCAGCCCAGCACAATCCCCTCCCTGTGCGCGCCATGATTGTGGTCGATCCCGGCAGGCTGCCGTTGTGCCACCACAGGCCTGAGCCGTCGCCCGGCACCAGCCATCCGCGCGCGTACCGGCCGCCCGGAGGTCCGGGAGGGACCCGGCTTGGCGTGGTCATGATACGAATGCTCTCCGGCTTCAGCAGGCTGGGAAAATTCGGAGAACCCAGATGGTCGAGGAACTGAACGAGATTGGATGGGGTCGCGATCCAACCGTCGTCAGAATCCATGCGGGTAACGTTGATCTTGTAGGGGTCCTCGCCATACTGGCCGTAGTAGATCACTTCATCGCTGGCTCGATGTTTCATTGCGTTTTGCGCAATGCTCATCGTGCTGATTCCGCATGGCGCGAGCACGCTCGCCTGAACGTAGTCGGAGTAGGTCTGACCGCTGACCTGCTCGACCACGCGACCGAGGACGCAGTATCCGAAATTGGAATAAGCCCAATGTTGTCCCGGAGGATAGGTGAGAGGCGAGTTTTCCAGCGTCCACGAAACCAATTTGTCATGGTCCCATCCGTTGTGCTGGAACATCGGATCGGTCGAATCAGCGGGCCATCCGCCTGCGGTGTGAGTTAAAAGATTATCGACCGTCACATCTGTAATGTATGGTTTTGCCGGCGGTTTGTAGTACTTCGTCCCCAGAATGCCAGAGGGCCCAAACACTTTGTCATTGAGATGAAGTTTTTCCTTCTCAATGAATGTGAAGATTGCGACTGAAGTGATCGGCTTGGAAAGGGCTGCAATGCGGAATTGGCTTGTGTTGCTGGCCTGGATGGAATCCTTGCGGTCGGCTATCCCAAAGCCATGATCAAAAACGAATTGACCATTGCGCGAGATTGCGATCGAGAGCCCGGGCACATTGAATTGCCTCTTGAAGTTCGCTGTCATCCGCCCGATATCGCCGCGCTCCCAGCCCCTGAGTTGCGAGCCGTGTTCTTCGACTTGTCCGAACGCAGCGAACCTGGAGGCAAGCATTCCTGATGCAACTGCTCCCGCCATACCCTGGATCAGCGAACGACGAGTGAGTTTCCTGGGCATTGTCTGAGCCGCCTCTCTAAAGGCGGAAATGCTGTTTCCGTGAGAAACAGTGTAGTGTATCTGAGATTGCTTTAAATTCATTCTCAGACATGGGTCGCCGCCAGGGCCGACTTATGCCTATAATCCAGCGTTGCCGACTTCCTTTTATCGAGGTCTGTTCATGCAGAACCGGAGGATCGTGGTATCAGCGATTTTCCTCGTCGCTCTCTTTTTCATTTCAGGCGCACAACTAGCTGCTCAACAGCCGCCGCCTGACCAGGCCCCTGTGAATGTGACAGGAAAGTGGACAATTTACTCGAAGAGTGATGACGGCAGAACAGAAACAAAATTTGTCGAATTAAAACAGGATGGCGACAAGCTAACGGGCCATTTCAAGGGGCCGAACCAGTCGGGAGGAGTCGAAGGAACGGTCGACGGCAATCACATTGTGTTTTACACCAAAACCCGCAACCGGCTTACCTTTCGCGGCCACTTCGACGGTGAAAGCATCAAGGGCAGATGGGGCATTTTCGTTCCGCATAAAGGGCCAATGCATGGCGACTGGGAGGCCCGGCGCGCCGAGTGAGCCTCGTTCTCCAGGCGCAGGAGAGGCAGAACCTTTAACCATGGAGGGCACAGAGGCGCCGGAGGTTAGACCACCTAAGCAGAACTCATGCTGCCTTGGGTTTTCCGCCGCCGCCTCGGCGAATGTGGTCGAGCGCGATCGGTCCCGCCCCGAAGAAGATCAGGGCAAACGCGATCGCGCCCAAAGCCAACGGGAATTCGTAACCGCCTTTTCCCAGAAGCCCGTTTTTCCAATGCACTTTTGCAATCGCCACACTCAGATCGATCAAAATGGCGAGCGAGGCGCAGCGGGTAAACAGTCCCAGGACGACAAGAATTCCGCCAAGAAATTCCGCGGCCGCCGAAAGATAAGCCAGCCAACCGGGCAAGCCCAGGCTGCTTACCATTTGCACGTGGTGAGACAGGCCGCCGAATACCTTGGGATAGCCATGCCCCACCATGATGACACCGAGCACGATGCGAAGAACGAGCAAGGCCAGAGGTTGAAGCCGATCGAGGTAGCGCAAAAGGTCCCTCCCAGGAGAGGAAAGCTTACCGCACGAAGCGGCAAAGCCGGAAGTGCACGCCGCTCGCTTCGATAGACCGAAAAAACGAGCAACAAGGGCCCAAGAACGCCACTCAAATCAAGGATTTCCGCACGTTCTGGCACCTGAGTAACGTCTGTAATACTTTGGTTACATGCCCTTAGGCGAAACTCGAACCGAGTGTATAAACACCCCATGCAGATGTAGCCAGCAACCACCCTCATACAATATGTAGCATCAGTTTGCATCTACAGAACGAAGTGTTTCCAGAAAACAGGTATAAAAGCCTGAAAAACACGGAAATACGCCTTGACATCCGCTTTTTCCGGGTTGAGATATGCTCGGGGCACCAAAATTCACTCGAACGCGGCTTGGATTCTGTCGAGTTCGAGGGATTTTCTCCCAAGTTTGCCCTGCAAGCAGCGGGGCCAGAAAGTGTGGAAGGGACTTTAAAACTTATGGCTGACTCGCGTGAAGTCATGAACATTCGCCAGGCGTCGCAATACCTGGGGGTGAGTCCGGACACGCTGTACAAGTACGTGGGCGAGCAGAAAATCCCGGCTTTCAAACTGGGCAACCGCTGGCGCTTCAAGAAATCGAAGCTGGACCAGTGGATGGAAGAGAAGTCGTCCCAGACGGAAGGGCGGGCGAAGAAAAAACCCAGAGCAGCCATGAAGGCTGCCGGGACTTTATAAGGAAAGAGCGCGGACAGAGTGTCCGCGCACACACAAGAGGCGGGCACATGTTTGGATTCGGAGCGAAAACGATCGTTGGTCTGGATGTAGGCTCCTCGAGCATTAAGGCGGTGGAGCTGAAAAAAGGACGCGGCGGAATCGAAGTCGCGCACCTGGGATTAGAACCGCTGGCTCCAGATATTGTCGTGGACTCCATGATCGTTGATTCAGGCACAGTCTCGAGCGCGATCTCAAAGCTATTCACGGAGAACCAAATCAAGGCGCAACGAGTTGCCACTGCGGTCAGCGGACACTCGGTGATCGTGAAGCGAATTCCGATGCCCAGCATGAGCGATCAGGAACTGGCGGAAGCGATCGAGAAGGAAGCGGCGCACAACATCCCATTCGACCTGGCCGATGTGAATCTGGATTATCAGATTCTTTCCGAAGACGCCGGCAACCCGCAAATGGATGTGCTCCTGGTCGCCGTCAAGAAGGACAAGATTCTGAACTACACCAACGTACTCTCGATGGCGGGGAAGACTCCGGCTATCGTGGACATCGATGCTCTGGCCTTGCAGAACTGCTACGAATACAACTACGAGCCGACACCCGGTCAGGTGGTGGCCTTGTTGAACCTGGGCGCCAGCGTCATGAA
>Ga0335081_10005287_pt1 | contig 20422 bp, 15 predicted proteins | sample Lox_Sample_35_FD_206713 | JGI IMG/M metagenome (GOLD analysis project Ga0335081, IMG submission 206713) | Soil microbial communities from Loxahatchee National Wildlife Refuge, Florida, United States - Lox_Sample_3.5 | ecosystem: Environmental > Terrestrial > Soil > Wetlands | place: USA... | reverse complement strand
TCTTCCCAGTAGCCGCGCTTGCCACCCTGCAGCACGTTAGTCACGCGAATCGTGTCGAGATACTTGGCCTGCTTGTAGCCGAGCTTGGTCGGCATCTGCAAGCGCAGCGGCGCGCCATGTCCGCGATCCAGCGGCTGGCCGTACATCTCGTAGCAGAACAGCGTCTGCGGATGCAGCATGGTGGCCATGTCAATCGACTCGTAGTAATCGTCGACGCAGTAGACCTCGAGATATTTCGCCGTGAGGTCGGCGCCGAGCCAGCGCAGGAAGTCGGAGCCGCGCGTGCCGCCGAAGTTACCGATCACGTCCCAGCCTTCCACACACACGTGGCGCGTATTCCGCACGACCTTGGGTAACGCCTGAATCTGCTCCAGCTTGTAATCGCCGGGACGCTTCACCAGGCCTTCGACCGTCAGCGTCCAGCGTTCGAGATCGACGTCAGGATCGAGCACATCGTAGTAGTTGTAGGGAAATCGCGCGAAGGGCGCGACCTGGCTATTGCGGAACTCCGGTGCCAGGCGGTCGCGACCGAACAGCTTGCCGGAAGCCCAATCGCTGAGATGCAGCCCGCCCATCAGCAGCGAATCCTGCAGCTTGGGAATGGCGAAGGCTCCGACGGCGACGACCGGGACGAGTTTCAGCAGTTCGCGACGATTGATGCCTTTGCGCTCGCGCGGGCTGACGCGACGAATCTCCTCGCCCGCCGGACCAGCCTGCTGCGAAGCGTGAGCCGGCTCGCGCTCATCTTCGCCCGCTTCCTGGCCGGCGCTTTCCGGCGCTCGGGCTTCGTCATTATGCGCAGCTTCGGTCGCGGTCTCCTGCGGTTCGTCGTGCGAAGCGCCAGGCTCGCTTCGTTCCGGCGATGTCTGCCCGGACTCCGCGCTCCCGGCGGGTCGTGATTCGTCTGCCATCCTCGGCTCCTGATTATCTGATCGACCAGGCCAGGAAAGGTTACATCAGCCGGCGAGAGTTGCTGCGGATTCCGCAATCAACTCCCGATATCCCAGCTCGGTGCGAATCCGGGTGGTGTCGTACGCAATATCCTGTTCGAAGTTGAATTTCGGATCGGTGTTGAGGGGAACCGCCGACGGCGGCAGCTTCGCCAACCGCTCTGCCATGGTTGGTGTGTAGGCCTCGCCCACGTTGTAGATGCGATTGGCGGCGGCGGGATGAACCACGGCCAGAACAATTGCCGCCGCTACATTTTCCACATGTCCGTGCGTCCAGCGCCACTCGGGATGATGGCGAAATGCGTACACCGTCGCCAGGTCGGCGTTGTCACCGGGACCGTAAACCTTGGGTAAACGCAGTACGGTAGCGGGCAAGCCTTGCGTGCCCATGGCGGCTCGCTCTACGAGAATCTTGTCGTAAACATTCGCGATGTGCTCCGGCGGCTTGGCGGGATCGCGATACGGATACAACACCGATCGTAGGGGCGAGTCCTCATGCAGCAGACCGGCTTCCACCGGCCCAGGCTCGATACCCGCGAAGCGCCCGTAGGCCAGGTAGACATCGCCGCTGCTGATCCAGATCATGCGGCCGATCTGGCCGCGGAAAAACTCCGCCGCCGCCCGCGCATCCGCCTCGGCCATCGCCATTATGTGGATGACCGCATCGGGCCGCGGCGAAAGCAATTCGGCAGGGAAGCTTTGCACCGGCACGGCCGCCTCCGGCCGCCGCACATGCCGCACCGCAGCGGGTAGCTCTGCCTCATGTTGTCCGCGATGGTAGACAGTGACGGAGTGACCGGCGTCTACCAGTTGCCGCACCACGTGCGCGCCAATGAATCGCGTGCCGCCGATCACCAGGATATGCATAGCTGACCGATCGTGAGCTGGTAGTCAATCGTTGCCCGCACCCTTTGCCGGCGGCGGACTGCCGGCATTACGCCCCGGACTCCACAGACGCGCCTTGTAGTCGGAGAGCGCAGGGTTTTCCGGGATCTCCAGATCGCAGCGTATCTCCCACAGCAAACGCGAGAGCAGCCGGTCATGCTCCTCCATGGAAATCGGCGGCCCCGAGGAACGGGTTTTGTCCTGAAAGTCGTGCAGCGCCTGCAACACGCCACGCGACCCGATCAGATGTAGCGTATTGCATGCCTCCGAGAAGCGCACTTGGCCTTCGGGCGTGGAAGTAGAGGACATGATCCCGCTCAGCGATTCGACCAGTTCCTTGTACATCTTGAACTTGTAGCGCAGCCAGTCTTCGTGCCGTTCCTTGCTCTTGGTGAAATAGAACGTCACCGCGGGAACGACAATGGCGGCGGCAGCCGAGATCATGGCGACCACGATGGGAGCATCTGTGGTCATAACAATTCCTGCAGTTCGCCGGCGAACGGCGCTCTCATTTGGTCACGCTTGCCTTCTCATGCAGCACGATGGGGTTCTGGTCGTACGGCTGGATCGTGACCGTCACATCTTTGTGGGCGTCGAATTGCTGCTGCGTGATGGGGAGCGAGACCATCACCGCGCCCTTCTGTTCGGCGCCGGGCGGAATCTTCATCTCCACTTGCAGGGGGCGGCTGTGTCCGCCGAGATCGGGGTAGGCCAGCAGATAGCGGTCGTAGTCGCTCGCTGCGGCCGCATCGTCCGATTGCTCGCCCTGGTCGGTAGTCACTCCGGCTTTGATGGCCTTGATGTAGAGTGGCTTCTCGCCCACATTGCGCAGCGTGACTTCGATCAGGATCATCGGGCTGGGAATGTTGGCGGGCTGGCTGAACCATGCGCCGTCGATGCTGCCTTGCGCGACCGGCTTGGCGCGTTGCGTGTAGGCGATGATCCCGACCACAACGGCGATCAGCACGATCGCAATCACAACCGGCGCGGCCGGCGGCAAGCTGCGCTTGGCGGTGCCGAACTCCTCGTAGGCGGGACCTTGGGGCGGAGCAGGCGGCGGCACGGGAGGCTTCGGCGGAATTTGCGGTTCAGGCATGAGTCATCTCACTCGATCATGAAGCATAGCGCAAAACGGAATTGTGCCGCCCCCGAGGGGCTCGAATCGAAATTGCAGCTTACCCAGCGCTGAAGCGCTGGGCTATCCGAAGCCGCGCCTTCGGCGCTTCATTTTTCCGCTTCCCTTTCCAGACGCGAATACAAGCGGAAGTTGTTCCTCGCAGTTCCTGTCCACTAAACACTATCCACTGGCCACTGTTTCTTCATCGCCTTGCGTAGCTCCTTTTCCGGCAGCGTATTCAGCACATCGGCCGGCGTCAGCCACGCCCGGCGCGCCTGCAGGATGCCATACTTGATCTTCTCGAAGTGCGTCGTGTGGTGCGCGTCAGTGTTGATGACAACCTTCACGCCGCGTTCGCGCGCCATTCGCAGGTGTACGTCGTTCAGGTCCAGGCGATCAGGATACGCGTTCAGCTCCATCGCAACTTTGTTCCTCAACGCCGACTTCAGCACCGCGTCCATATCAAACTTGTAGGCGTCGCGCCGCAGCAGCAGTCGTCCCGTAGGATGTCCAAGAATGGAGACGTGCTTATTGTCGAGCGCGCGCAGCAGTCGCTCGGTCATCTGCTGCGGCTCCTGATTGAAAGCCGAATGCACGCTGGCCACCACCACATCCATCTGCTCCAGCACCTCATCTGAAAGGTCGAGCTCGCCATCGGTCAGAATATCCACCTCAACTCCCGCCATGACGGTGATGCCGCCGATCTGCTCGTTGGCCGCACGAATGCGCGCAATGTGCTCGACCGCGCGCTTGTCATCCAGCCCATTCGCGAACGCCAGGTTCTTGGAATGATCGGTGATAGCGATGTACTTGTAGCCGCGCTGCTTGGCCGCCTCCGCCATCTCGTCGATGGTGCACTTGCCGTCGGTTTCGACGGTGTGCATGTGCAGCTCGCCGCGAATGTCCTTCAGCGTGATCAGCCTGGGCAGCTTGTGCTCGGCCGCCGCCTCGATTTCGCCGCAACTCTCGCGCAGCTCCGGCGGAATACAGTCCAGCTTGAGCGCCCCGTAGATGTCGGCTTCGGTAGCGCCCGCGACGCGCTTTTCGTTGTCGAGACGAAACAGTCCGTACTCATTGAGCGTGTAGCCCATCTTCAACGCGCGCTGGCGCAGGCTTACATTGTGGTTTTTCGATCCAGTGAAGTACTGCAGGGCCGCGCCATAGGATTCCGGCGGCAGCAGCCGAACATCCACCTGCATGCCGCTGCGCAGTTTGAAGCTGACCTTGTTGTCTCCCTTGGCCAGCACTTGCAGGATGCCGGGGAAGCGCAAAATTTCTTCGATCAGCGCGGCGCGCTTCTGATCGTTGACACAGCACGGTCCGGTGATCAGCACATCCAGATCGCCGACGGTTTCGCGGCCACGGCGCAGCGAGCCTGCCGGCGTGATCTTCTCGATGCCCTTGATGTGCTTCAGGTGCTCGGTCAGCCTCTCCGCGGTGTGGTCGGCGTCGTCCAGCAGAAACCGGCCGGAGATGCGGCGGTAGTCCTCGATCGCCTTCAGGATCTTCTGCTCGCTCTTCTCGCTGAGGCGCGGCAACTCGCGCAGCTTGCCTTCGCGCGCCAGCTTCTCCACGCCCTCCAGGTCGCTCACCTGGAACGCGCTCCACAGCAGCGCGATGGTCTTCGGGCCCAGGCCCTGGATCTTCAGCAGCTCCAGCATGGTCGGGCGGTACTTCTGCAACAGATCCTGATGCTGGCTGAGCTTGCCCGCGCGGCACAGCTCCTGAATGTTGGCGGCCATGCCTTTGCCGATGCCGGGGATCTCCAGCAGCTTCTTCGGCTCGTCGATCAGCTCGGCAACCTCTTGCGGATGACCTTCCAGCGCCTCGGCCGCCCGGCGATACGAGCGAATGCGGAACGAGTCGTCGCCGTTGACCTCCATGAGATCGGCGGTCTCATAAAAGATGTTTGCAATGGTCTTGTTGTCCAACAGAAGCACCCGAGCGAAATTGTATCGCGAGCCGAGTAGGCGCGGCCGAGCCGGCTTCTGCCGGCGACACCTCTTTCTTGTGCGGAACAGCGGGTCCCTCGACTTCATGAGTTGGGTCGCCTCGGGCGACCGAGCGGACTGCGGCCGGAATGACACAAGGACAACAGGCGCGGTGACGCGGGCTTAAGGGCCCGTTCTATTCGACCGAATTTCAATGTGCAGTGGCAATGTTCGTTCCCACCGCGGCATCGATCTGCGCCAGAAGAGTCTCCGCCTGCTGCGCGCTGGGACTCTTCGGCTCCCGCGACAACACGGTCTGCACCTCCTCGCGCGCGTCTTTGTAGAGCTTCAGCGGATATAGCGCACAGGCCTTCACCAGATGCAATCCGACGAAGCCGCTTCCACCCAGCCGCTCTGCCTGGCGCGCCAGCAGCAGAGCTCTCTGATACATGCCCTTGCCCACCGAGGCCTTCGCCATCTCGAAATATCCCTGCCAGGAGCGTGGTGAAAGCGAAGTGCTTCGTTCCGAGGCCCGCAGCGCGTCATCGTAGCGGCCCTGATGGTTGTAGACCGCGCCCAGCGCGACGTAGGCGGCGGCCAGGCTGGAATCGATCCGGATGGCATCCTCCAGATAGCGCTGTGCGGCTTCCAGATCATGGCGCTGCATTTCGATCATGCCGCGCAGCGTGAGCGCGTCCGCATATTCAGGCGAGATTAGCAGGGCCTGGTCTACGTAACTCTGCGCTCCATCCTCGCAGCCGTGCCGGTAGCAATCCACGGCCTTCCGATAGTATTTCCGCGCCTTTTCGGGTACCAGCATCTGGGCAACGGAGATCGTCGCTCCCTCGCCGTACGACACAGTGCTGGGGCGCGGGGAGCGCAGCGCGAGCACGGAATGCGAGGTCCCGAGCGTGACTTCGTCGCTCACCTGGGAGTCCGCCGACTCGGCCACAACTTCGTAGTTGCCCTGCGGGATGTTGTACAGTTCGAAGGTACCGTCAGGTTGCGTCGACGTCGATGTGACGGGCAGTGCCGTACGAGCACCGTTCAATTCCACGCGAATGCCGGCGGCGGGTTGACCATCGGCGGTCAACACCCTGCCTGTGATGTCCGTGAGGGAACTGGTTACGGTTTCGGAGAAGGGTGCGGTCTGAGGGATTTGGGCGCGAACGGCCAACGCCACCAGGGGAAGGAGTAACGGTACAACAAGGGCCCGGGAAGCCATACTGTCCACCTGCTAGTTGAATTCCGCGGGGTCTTTCCTGGGACCCGCCTTACGGCAGGTTCTTTGGCGAGTGCCACGCTCGGCGCGGGCTGTCTCGCGCCGCGCTATTTCGTGAGATGAACTTTCAGGATCTTAGTTGGCTGATCCGATGCGCCGCTTTGCGAAATAAATAATTGCGCGACGGGCAACTCTGGCCCGCAGGAGCTTAGCTTGCAAACGCAGGGGCAGCAGAGGACATCGCTGGTCGTAAAACCCGCGCGCAATATTCTCGGCAGTCTGCGCGTGCCGGGCGATAAATCGATCTCGCATCGCTACGCCATGCTGGCCGCGCTGGCCAGGGGGCGCTCGCGCTTCGATAATTTTGCGCCCGGCGCCGATTGCGCCAGCACGCTGGGCTGCGTTCGCGATCTCGGATGCAACGTCGACCGCGACGAAAAGGGCATGGTGCTCATCGATGGGCTGGGTGCGCAGCTGCGCGCGGCGCAGGCTCCGCTCGACTGCGGCAACTCCGGCTCAACCATGCGCATGCTCTCCGGAATCCTGGCGGCCCAGCCGTTCGCCAGCATGCTGACTGGCGATGAGTCTTTATCGCGCCGCCCGATGAAGCGCGTGATCGAACCGCTTACCCAGATGGGCGCCGAAATTCACGCGGCTGGGGGCGACTGTGCGCCGCTGCGCATTCAGGGCGCAAAGCTGCATGGAATCACGTACCGTCCCAAGGTTGCCAGCGCGCAGGTGAAGACCTCGGTGCTCTTTGCCGGATTGCTCGCGGAAGGAACAACGACGGTGGAAGAGCCGGCCCGCACGCGCGATCACGGCGAGCTGGCATTGCGCGCCTTCGGAGTAGAAGTGGAGCGCGCGGACAATGCCGTCAGCATCCAAGGCGGCCAGACCTTGCAGCCGCTGGAGGCCTTTGTTCCCGGCGATATCTCTTCGGCCGCATTCTTCCTGTGCGCTGCCGCAATTTTTCCCGAGTCTAATCTGGTGATCGACGGCGTGCTGCTGAATCCCACGCGCTCGGCGCTGCTGGACGTGCTCACCGCAATGGGCAGCCGCATCTCGATGGTGCGCGTCGAGGAGAGCCACGGCGAATTGGTGGGGACGATCGCGCTGACGCCCGGGCAGGGGAGATATGTCACCATCGAGGGAGCTTTGACCGCGCTGCTGATCGATGAGCTGCCGGTGCTTGCCGCGATCGCGCCCTTCACCAGCGGCGGCCTGCAGGTTCGCGACGCGGGCGAGCTGCGCGTGAAGGAGTCTGACCGGCTGAGCGCTGTGACCCGCAACCTGCAAGCCATGGGAGCGCAGGTGGAGCAGACCGCGAACGGCTGGCGTATTCCCGGCGGACAGCGCCCGCATGGCGCCGAGATCGAAAGCTACGACGATCACCGCATCGCGATGGCGTTCGCGGTGGCGGCGTTGCGGGCTGAAGGCGAAAGCGTCATACGAAATGCGGATTGCGTCGCCATCTCATATCCCGCGTTCTTCGAGGAGCTGGAGAAGCTGGTCGAGCGGTAGGCAACCGTTTTTTCACCACTGGGAGCACAGAGCGCGCTGAGATTTTCCTTAATGCTTCTCTCTGTGCTCCGTGTCCTTTGTGGTGAAAATGCTTTGCGAACCGCACGGGATGCCTCTGTGGTGAACGTGTTTTTTCCTACTCCGACATCTCGTACTCCGCTTCGCGCTCGATCTCGGCAATCTGGATCGGTGCTACTCCCGCCTTTTGCAGGGCCTCGTTCAGCTTCGCCAGCTGCGAGCTTTTCAACTGCGTCCACGCGGCCAGCGCCGACGTTCCCGCCTCGCTGGCTTCGCGATAAAGCTCGACCGCCTGGGAAGGAATCGCGCGATCGCTGCTTTGTACCACGCGCAGCGCCGATCCCAGACCGGAGCTGGCGGATTCCAGTCCGGCAATCACGGCCGGCTCGTGCCGTTCGCCTTTTTCCACTTTCTCGATCGCAGCATTTACCTCGGTCACTTGCGCGAGCAGCTCAGGGTGCTGCTTCAGGCTTTGCGTCTCGATCTCCGTCAGCCGCTTCTTCACCGCCCCGATCTCAGCCAGTGCCTTGCGGCTGGCCCGCACGTCACCGAAAATCTCGAGCCCGAGGCGCTGTTGCTCCGCAAGCTCCGCCGCTGTGACCTGCGCTCGCGGATCCATCTGCACGTGCAGCGGCTGGGTCAGCGCAGCACCGTTCACAGTCAGCTTCACCTGATACTGCCCCGGGACCACGCGCGGTCCGCGCGGCGCGCCGAAGCCCTCGTCTTCATCGCTCTCCGGATTCGCGCCCGAGCTGCCCCAGCGCAGGTCCCACACAAGACGATGCGCTCCCGCCGTGTTCTCCAACACGACCGGCTTGGGCAGCCAGCGCTCGGCAATGGCCAGCGGAGGATGCGGCTGCTCCTTCTTCGGCCTGGCGACATAGCGCCGCACCAGCTTGCCGCTGGAATCGGAGATCTCCAGCGCCAGCGATTTTGCCGCGGTGGGCAGATAGTAGTCGACGATCGCGCCGTCTGGCGGGTTCTTCGATGTCGGCTCTTCCGGCGGCAGCGGGCTGCCGAGAAAAACATCGTTGTCGACGCGCACTGCCGTCGCAGGCTTATAGAGCCGCGCCTTCTGCGTTGGCGACTGCGGACTCATTTGCCGCAGGGAAGTGATGTCATCGAGAATCCAAAACGAGCGGCCATAGGTGGCGGCGATGAGATCGTCACCGTGGACCGTAGTGTCGCGTACCGAGCTGACCGGCAAATTCAACTGCAGAGGCTGCCAATGGTCGCCGTCGTCGAATGAAATGTAGATGCCAAGCTCGGTTCCGGCGAAGAGCAGGCCTTTCTTCTCGGTGTCCTCGCGCACCGAGTTCACGAAGGAATTCGCGGCGATGCCGGTCGCAATCAGCTGCCAGTTCTTTCCATAATCGCGCGTGCGGTAGATGTACGGCGTCTGATCGTCCAGCCGATGACGATCGACGGCAACGTAAGCCACGGCGGGATCGAAGCGCGAAGCCTCGATCATCGCAATCTTGCTCCAGTCGCTGAGGCCGCGTTGCGTGACGTCCTGCCAGCTCTTGCCGCCGTCGCGGGTGAGGTGAAGCAGCCCGGTGTCGCTGCCCGCCCAGATCTCATCCGCCTTCAGCGGCGAGGGCGCGATGCTGAAAACCACGCCATAGCCGCGCTGCTTGGCGTTCTGCACAGTCGCCGGCGCGGAGGATCGCTCGCTCGCGCGGTCAGGTACGGCGCCCGTCAGATCAGGGCTGATCTGCTGCCAGTGCAGGCCGCCATCGGTCGTCTTCATGACGTATTGCGTGCCGAGATAGAGCGCGTTCTTTTCCGCCGGCGACAGCACCAGCACCGGCGTCCACGGGTCGCGATACTTACGCTGATTAATTTCGCTGCCGAAGTTCTGCATCGGCCAAGGCGTGATGTCCTGGCTGAAGGAGGTGCGGCGGTCGAAGCGCACCACGCTGCCGTAGACGCCGCTAGCATAGAGAATGGTGGAATCGCTGGGATCGGGCGCAAGCCAGCCACTCTCGCCGCCGCCCACCATGAACCAGTCGCGCCCGGTGATCAGGCCGTGATCGGTGCGATTGGGAACCGCGATAGAGCCGGTGTCCTGCTGCGCGCCGTAGACGTGATAGGGAAATTCGTTGTCAGTGACCACGTGATAGAACTGCGCCGTCGGTTGGTTGTACCACGAGCTCCACGTTTGCCCCCGGTTCACGCTGACCGTCGTCCCTTGGTCCGTACCCAGAATCAGGTGCGACGAATCCTTGGGATCGACCCAGAGCTGGTGATAGTCATCGCCGCCCGGCGCGCCGCGCACAATCGTGATCGTCTTCCCGCCGTCCTCCGACCTGTAGAGCGCGACATTCGGCATGTAGATGACATCAGGATTGCCCGGATCGACCGTGATGCCCATGAAGTACCAGGCTCGGCTGGTGAGGCGCGAATCGCCGTTGGCCAGTGTCCACGCATTGCCGCCATCGTCGGAGCGATACAGCCCGGATTTCTTTCCCGCCTCGATCAGTGCGTAGACGCGTTTGCCGTCCGGCGCGACGGCTACACCGATTCGGCCCCAGTCGCCGTCGGGAAGGCCGTTGCCGGTCAGCTGCGTCCAGGTCCCGCCGCTGTCGGTCGAGCGATAGAGCCCGCCGCCGGGACCGTTGATTACCGAATAGGTGCTCCACGGCGGGCGATGCGCATTCCACGTTCCGGCGAAGAGAATGTTCGGGCTCGCAATGGCGATGGCCAGATCGGAGACGCCGATGTTCGGCCCTTTGTCCAGCACGCGCGCCCAGGTCGCGCCGCCGTCCGTCGACTTGTAGACGCCGCGCGTGTCGTTCGGACCATACGCGTGGCCCAGCGCGCCGACATATACGACGTCAGGATTAGCAGGATCAATCACGATGCGGCTGATCTGCCGTGAATCCCGCAGCCCGATGTTCTTCCACGTCTGGCCGCCGTCGCTGGATTTATAGACCCCATCGCCGGAGCTGAGGGCCGAGCGAATGTCCGACTCGCCGGTGCCGGCGTAGATCACGTTGGAATTGGAAGGCGCGACGGCTAGCGCACCAATCGACGCGATGGGCTGTCCATCGAAGACGGGATTCCAGCTGACGCCCGCGTCCGTCGTCTTCCACACGCCGCCGTCGACGGAGCCGAAGTAGAACGTCGCTCCGCCGCCGGCCACGCCTGTGACCGCGACCGCGCGGCCGCCGCGAAACGGACCGATCAGCCGCCATTGCAAGCCACCCAAAAGCTCAGGAGCTACGCTCTGGGCGGTGACGGCGTTGTTCGACAGAAGAGCGGAAACAATAACCAACAGGCAACAGACACGTCTTACGCAATGAGCCAATCGAAGGTCCTCTACCCGGCAAAGATCTGTGCGAATAGATTACACTTTCGCGATGCTTCAGAGGTCATGACAGGGCGGGCCGGAATCGCTTTGTATCAGGGCACGGTTTCACAGGCCGCTGAAAAACTCAATTCCGGGCGATTTCGGAGGGGCGCACCTTTAGGTGCGCCGTCGCAAGCCGTTTATTTTTGTCATCCCGAGGAGGCCTTCAGGCCGACGAGGGATCTGCTTTTCGAGTTTTTCAGCGGGCTGTGAAAAGTCTTGCCCTGATTGATACACAGCTGGCCAATTGTGAATCTGACCCAGGCCGGGACACTACAGGTGACGTAATTAATGTCGAAGACGCGAATTCTGATTGCACTTTTGTTTTCTTTTTTTCTCAACTTCGCACCGCTTCTCCGCGCCCAGCAAATCGATACCACACTCCTCACGGAGATGAAGTGGCGCAACGTCGGCCCGTTTCGCGGCGGGCGCATGCGCGCTCTCTCCGGCGTCGCCGGCCAGCCCAATATCTTCTACGCCGGAGCGGTGAATGGAGGCGTCTGGAAGACCACCGATTACGGCCGCACCTGGAATCCGATCTTCGACCAGCAGCCGACCGGCTCGATCGGCGCCATCTCGGTTGCGCCATCCGATCCCAACATCGTCTATGTCGGCAGCGGCGAAGGGCTGCATCGCCCCGATCTGTCAATCGGCGACGGTATCTACAAATCGACCGACGCGGGCGGCACTTGGACCCATCTGGGCTTGCGTGACGGACAGCAGATTTCGGTGATGGCGGTGGATCCGCGGGATCCAAAACGGCTCTTCGTTGCCGTCGCCGGACATCCCTATGGCCCGAACCCCGAGCGCGGCATTTACCGCTCCACCGATGGCGGGCAGACGTTTGAGAGAGTTCTCTACAAGGACGAGAACACCGGCGCCAACGACGTGGAGATCGATCCCTCTGACGCAAATATCGTATATGCGACATTGTGGGAGGCGCGCGAAGGTCCGTGGGAGAACGGCGAGTTCAACGGGGCTAATGGCGGGATCTTCAAGTCGACCGACGGCGGCCAGACGTGGAGGCAGCTCACGACCGGTCTGCCCAACGACATCATTCAGGCCTACGTCACCCTTGCGCGCAGCGATCCCAAACAGTTGTTCGCGAGTGTTGCGATTCCAGGCAGGGTCGAATTCTATCGCTCCAGCGATGCCGGTGAAACGTGGTCGACGGTGACCACTGATCCTCGGCCCAGGGCCCGCATCGGCGGCGGCGATCTGCCGATCGCTGCCATCGATCCCAAAAATCCCAACATCGTCTACGTCGTCAGCATCGTGACCTGGAAGTCGACCGACGGCGGCAAGACCTGGACTGGCTTTCGCGGCGCGCCCGGCGGCGACGACTACCAGAACATCTGGATCAATCCCCACGATCCCGGCATCATCGCGTTGACCAGCGATCAGGGCGCGATCATCACGGTGAACGGCGGCCAGTCATGGAGTTCGTGGTACAACCAGCCGACCGCGCAGCTCTACCACGTCAACGCCGACAATGCCTTTCCGTATCGGCTGTGCAGCGGCCAGCAGGAGAGCGGCTCGGTGTGCATCTCCAGCCGCGGCAACGATGGCGAGATCACCTTCCGCGACTGGCATCCGGTCGACGCCGAAGAGTACGGGTATGTCGTCCCCGATCCGCTCGATCCCGACATCATCTTCGGCGGCAAGCTCACGCGCTACGACCGGCGCACGACGCAAGGCCAGAACATCATGCCGGTGCCGCTGGGCGCGCCTGATTTTCGCGTGATTCGCACCGCGCCCATCGTCTTCTCGCCGCACGATCCGCACGTCATGTACTTCGCCGCCAACACGCTGTGGGAGACGCGCGATGGTGGCCGCAGCTGGAAGCAGATCAGCCCTGATCTCACGCGCAAAGCCTTCGCGATTCCTGCGACGGTCGGCATCTACACCTCCGATCCTGCGGCGCAGCCCAAGCAGCGCGGCGTAATCTACGCACTGGCGCTGTCTCCGGTCGACAAGGGCCGCATGTGGGCAGGGACCGACGACGGCCTCATCTGGATCACCACCGACGGCGGCGCGAACTGGGAGAACATCACGCCGCCGCAGCTTCAGCCGTGGCAGAAGGTCTCGGTACTCGAGGCCAGCCATAGCGATCCGCTGACCGCGTACGCCGCCGTCAACACGCTACGGCTCGACGATCTGCGGCCGCACATCTATCGCACGCGCGACTCCGGCAAGACCTGGATGGAGATCACGACCGGTATTCCGGCGAATGAAAACGTCAACTCCGTGCGCGAGGATCCCCAGCGTAGAGGCCTGCTCTTCGCCGGAAGCGAGCGCTCGGTCTATGTTTCCTTCGACGATGGCGATCACTGGCAGTCGCTGCGGGTGAACATGCCCGCGACGTCCATGCGCGATCTGCTGATCAAGGACAACGACCTGGCGGTGGCGACCCACGGGCGGGGATTCTGGATTCTCGACGACATCACGCCGCTGCGGCAACTGGACGACAAGGTCGTCGCCAGCAGCGCATATCTCTTCGCTCCCGAGCGGGCTTATCGCGTTCGCTGGAATACCAACAGCGATACCCCGCTGCCTCCGGATGTGGCGGCAGGGCAAAATCCGCCGGACGGCGCAATCTTCAACTATTACTTGAAGTCTGCTTCATCAGCGCCAGTGACGCTGGAGATTGTAGACAGCAGCGGCAAGACGGTGCGGCGCTTCTCCAGCGCCGATCCGGCACCTCCGCCCGATCCTCAGCTTGCCATCCCGGAGTACTGGTTGCGCCCGCCAGAGAAGCTGTCGAGCGCGGCGGGATTCCATCGTTTTGTGTGGGACATGCACTACGCGCCCGTTCCCGGCGTCAAGGCGGAGTATCCGATCGCTGCGGTCTATGAGAACACCGCGCCGCAGGCGACCTCGCCGTGGATTTTGCCGGGGAAGTACACCGTCGTGCTCACCGTCGAAGGGCGGAGATACACCCAGCCGCTGACGGTGGAGATGGATCCACGAGTGAAGACCTCGCTGGCGGATTTGCAACGCCAGTTCGAGCTGTCGCAACGGGTGTATGAAGATTTACTGGCGCTGCAGCCGGTGGTCGATGAAGCGGCGAAGGCCAGTGCACAGCTCAAGCAGATGCGCGCTCAGGCGAGCGCAGCCGATGCCGCCAGGCTGGAGGATGCGAGCAAGGAACTGGCAGCGCTGCTGGGCGGTGAAGGGCGGCGGCGGCGCGGTCCACATGGCGAGAACCTGACCGGGGTGCGCGACTCGCTGATGACGTTGTTCACCATGCTGCAGGAGGTCGACGAGGCTCCAACCACGCAAGCCGCCACGGCCGTGCCGAAGTTGCGTGAAGCGACGGCGGCGCTCATCCGGCAGTGGGATGAATTTGAGAGCGGGACACTGGCGCCGTTGAAGATCCAGCCGTAGCAGCGCCGGCTACATGTCCGGGCCTTGTTCGGTGAGCAGCGATTCGCTGATCTCCGTCCATTCTTGCTCCAGCGCGGCTTCCGAACGAGGCCGGTTCGCCCGCCCGTACCAGTATGCGGCGTTGGAAGTGTCGCCTTCTTTGCGATGCAGGTAGGCATGGACCCACGCGGCCGCAGGCCCTTCATCCTGTCCAGCGGTTTCATGGGCCTGCTTCCAGTTGCCTTTCGCATCCCACCACAGGCTGGTCAGAGCAATGCTGAGGCCGCGGGGCGGTTCATCGCGCTGTAGAGAATCGCGGAATTCCTCGAGAGTCATGCGAGTAGCTTAGCGCATTGCGGCCACGAAGCCGCCACTTCCAAGGTGAAAAGAGAATGAAAGCCACGGAATTACCAGAGCGGCTGAAGCCGAGCTTCCATGCCCCACTCATGCACCACTGAAGCGGTGCTTCACCCTCGCCCTACAGGTGCAAAGAAAGCCAGCCCTGAGCTTGCGGAAGGGACGCCTGTTCTGTTTTGGCTGACCGGTGTTCGTTCCTAGCTGCTGACCGGCGTGGCATCGCCGACGAAGTCGACGGCGGGCTTCGCCGGAATAATTCCGGCGGCGTGGCCCATCTCCAGCAGTTTGGCGATGGCCTCGCGCCCATCCTTGCCGTAATCGAGGGTGCGCTCGTTCACGTACATGCCGATAAACTTGTCGGCCATCTGCGGATCCAGATCGCGCGCGAACTGCATGGCGTATTGCAGCGCCTCGTCGCGATTGTCGAGCGCGTAGCGAATGCTGTCGCGCAAGGCGGCGCAGCAGGCGGCCATCAGCTCCGGCCCCAGTTCGCGGCGGATGACGTTGCCGCCCAGCGGCAGCGGCAGCCCGGTCTGATCGCGCCACCACTTGCCCAGGTCCACAACCTTGTTCAGCCCCGCTTTGTTATAGGTCAGCTGGCCCTCGTGGATGATGAGTCCGGCTTCGTACTTTCCTTCCAGCACGCGGGGAATGATGTTGTCGAAGGGCACGACCTCGGTCGCGATGTCAGGAGCAAACAGCTTCAGCACCAGATAGGCGGTGGTCATGGTGCCCGGCACCGCGATGGTGTGCCGCGCAATCTCCTCCACCGCAATGTTGCGCGAGGAGACGATCATGGGACCATAGCCCTCGCCCACGCTGCCGCCGCTCGGCATCAGCGCGTACTTATCCTGGATGTAGGGATAGGCGTGGAACGAGATGGCGGTGATGTCGTAGAAGCCTTCCAGGGCCTTGCGGTTGAGGGTCTCGATATCGCACAGAGTGTGAGTGAACTTCACCTCGGGCACGCGGATTTTGTTGGTCGCCATGCCATAGAACATGAAGGCGTCGTCCGAGTCGGGGCTGTGGGCGACGGTGATCTCGCGGGCGGATTTTCCGGAGGTGCGGCTCATAGTAATGCGACAGTCGAAAATACGAACTTGAGATTACAGATTGCGGAAAGACACAGCAAGTGAAGCAGACCGCCCGACAAGCTTGTGTCCCAAATCGGCGCAGGCTCTACAAGCTCCGGCGCAAGCGAAGGGCAGCCGCCGCAGCGACCATCACCTTTGAAACCTCGGCAAAAACGAAAGGATACAGTCCGAAGAATGCCGCCTGGCGCCAGCTGTGCGTCATGATGGCCAGCCAGCTGATCCCGGCTGCAAACAAAATCACTTCAGCAACGATGGCGGCGACGAAATTGCGCGTGAAGCCGGCGCGCCCGCGCTCGGCAATCCATCCGGCAAGAAACGCCACCACGGGATAGGCCCACAGGTATCCGCCCGTTGGCCCCAGCAGCTGAGCAATGCTTCCGGGACCGGAGGAGGCGAAGACCGGCAGTCCCATCGCGCCCCACGCAAGATACGCGGTAGCCGCGGCGAATCCGCGGCGGCTTCCCAGCGACAGTCCCACCAGCAGCACTCCGAAGTTGGCCAGTGTCAACGGCACGGGAGTGAACGGCAACGGCAACGTGATACGCGCGCACACCGCGATCACCGCGCTGGCGCAGATCACAATGGCGACCTGCTTCAGAAAGCTTGTCCGCCGCTCCGCAATCGCATCGATAGGAATTGCCTTAGACATGTTCTGACTCCCGGGAAGTGTTACGAACACCTTCTTTGGGCGCTTTCGATTATCGGCCAGCTTCTCCGTCCAGGCGCTGCTCACCCGTGGCCTCGCGAGCGGCGGTGGCGCCGGAGCTCCGCTCCACTCCCACTGCTTCAGGAGTTGCGGACGCCCCCGGAGCCTTGCTCAGATGCCGCTTCACGCGAAAATGGATCGCCAGAATCACGGCGGCCACGGCTACGGTGCACAGCACCAGAACCGCGAAAAAAACTTTGATGACCACAGAGTCTCAGGATAACAGAATGACGGTAGCCGGAATCCAGTTTTCCGCACCATCTCTCTCCCTTTCGTTCATCCGTCACAATGCTAATGTGACATCGCAAAGGACAGTTTCACCACTGAGACACCGAGGCACGTAGAATTGACTTCAATCGTCTGTGGGCCCCTGGGCCGTTTTTACCACCGAGAGCACGGAGCACACAGAGAAAATCGTGGAAAAAACTCCGTCATCTCCGTGTCCGCCGTGGTAAACACATCACCACCGTGGCATAGAGAATTTGTGCGCAGTGGACGCGGTAGCATAAATTAGGGTGTTCCTTATATGCGAGGTTGAGTGAATGCGTCATCTCACCGTTGTGGTTTGTATCCTGATGCTCGCCGGAATTCTCGCCGAGGCGCAAAGCAAAACCAGCTCTGCTTCTTCCGATCAGCCGAAGCCGATGGTCAGCTTCGACACGAACGCAATGGACAAGTCAGTGGATCCCTGCACCGACTTCTATCAGTTCGCCTGCGGCACTTGGCTGAAGAACAATCCCATCCCCGCCGACCAGGCGTCCTGGGGCCGCTTCAACGAGCTGCACGAGCACAATCAGCTGGTGCTGCGCGAGATTCTGGAGAAGCACTCGGCCGACAATCCCACGCGCGACGCCGTCGATCAGAAAATCGGCGATTACTACTTCTCCTGTATGGATGAGGCGGGCATCAACGCCAAAGGACTGGCGCCGCTGCAGCCGGTACTGGACCATGTCAACGCACTCACCGACAAGAAGCAGCTTCCGGTGCTGGTCGGCTATCTGCAAACCAGGGGCGTGGACAGCCTTTTCTCCTTTAGCTCCGAACCCGATTCCAAAGACTCGATGATGGAGATTGCCGGCACCGACCAGGGCGGGCTGGGTCTGCCCGATCGCGACTACTACCTGAAGACCGACGAGAAGTCCGTGGAGTTGCGCAAGGCCTACGTCGCGCACATCACGAAGATGTTCGAGCTGGCGGGCGAATCGCCGGACAAGGCCGCTGCTGATGCCAAGGCGGTGATGACGATCGAGACCGCGCTGGCCCAAGCCTCCATGGACCGCGTCGAGCGCCGCGATCCCAACAAGGTCTATCACAAGATGACGACCGAGCAGCTGCAGGAGCTGAGCCCGGCCTTCATCTGGAAAGACTACTTCACCGAGGTCAAGAGCCCCAGCTTCACCAGCCTGGATGTTTCTGTGCCCGACTTCGTCAAGGGCATGAATCAGATGATCGCGGCCACCAGCCTCGATGATCTGAAGACTTATCTGCGCTGGAATACCATTCACGCCGCCGCGCGACTGTTACCGACGCCCTTTGTCGAAGAGAATTTCAACTTCTTCGGCAAGACGCTGACCGGCTCCCCGGAGCTGCGCCCGCGCTGGAAGCGCTGCGTACAATTCACCGATGAGGACTTGGGCGAGGCGCTGGGCCAGGCCTACGTGGCCGAGGAGTTTCCTCCGGCCAGCAAGGCCGCGACGCTGAAGATGGTCAATGAGCTGGAAGCGGCGCTGAAGGCCGACATCACCGAACTGTCGTGGATGACGCCTGAGACCAAGAAGCAGGCGCTGGACAAGCTGGCGCACATCGCCAACAAGATCGGCTATCCCGACAAGTGGCGCGATTACAGCACCCTGACCATCGTTCGCGGCGAGGCCCTGGGCAATTCGGCGCGCGCCAACGAATTCGAGTTCAAGCGCCAGCTGAATAAGATCGGCAAGCCCGTCGATCGCGCCGAGTGGAACATGACACCACCCACGGTCAACGCTTACTACAGCGATCTCGAGAACAACATCAACTTTCCCGCCGGCATCCTGCAGCCGCCGTTTTACGATCCCAAGATCGACGACTCGGTGAATTACGGTGCCATCGGCGCCGTCATCGGCCACGAGCTGACACACGGCTTCGACGATTCCGGCAGCCAATTCGACGCTCAGGGCAATCTGCGTAACTGGTGGACGGAGAAAGATCGCCAGCAGTTTGATCAGCTGGAGTCGTGCTTCGTTAACGAGTACGACAGCTTTGTCGCGGTCGACGACCTGCACCTGAAGGGCAAGCTGACGCTGGGCGAGAACACCGCCGACAATGGCGGCGTCCATATCGCGCACCTGGCGCTGCTCGATGTGCTCACGCCCGACGCGCAAAAGCCCATCGACGGCTACACGTCCGATCAGCGCTTCTTTGTGGGGTGGGCGCAGATCTGGTGCGAGAGTTACCGTCCCGAACTCGCTCGCCTGTTGGCGACGGTCAATGAGCACTCACCCGGCAAGTATCGCGTGAACGGCGTGGTCGGCAACATGCCGGAGTTCCAGAAAGCCTTCAGCTGCAAAGCCGACTCGCCCATGGTGCGCAAACCGATGTGCCGGGTGTGGTAAGGGCTCGACGGCTCCTTACCATGAGCATCGCCGACAATCTCGCTGCCATTCGCGAACGGATAGCCGAGGCAGCGCGCCGTGCGGGACGAAATCCCGCCGCGATTACTTTAATGGCCGTCACCAAGACACAGCCCCCGGCGCGAATTGTCGAGGCTTTTCAAGCCAGCCAGCGCCTCTTCGGCGAGAATCGCGTGCAGGAGTTCGCGGAAAAATTTCCGGCGCTCGGCGAGTTGCGCGACGCCGAGTTTCACATGATCGGGCATCTGCAGTCGAATAAGGCGGCGAAAGCAGCGGAGGTCTTCGCTGCCATCGACTCAGTTGACTCAGCGAAGCTGGCCGAGCGGCTGAATGCCGCAGCGGAGAAGCTGGGCACGAGCCTGGACGCCCTGATCGAGATCAACATCGGGGGCGAGGAGGCGAAGAACGGCGTCGCACCAGATACGCCAGAGCTGGAGCAGATTCTGGCCGGCGCTCCGCAATGGCCTCACCTGCGCCTTCGCGGACTGATGACCGTCCCTCCATTCACCGACGATCCTGAAGACGCGCGACCTTACTTTCGCGGGCTGCGCGAACTGTGCGACCGGCTGGCGGCGCGGAGTCTTCCCGGTATCAGCTTCGACGTGCTGTCCATGGGTATGTCGCACGATTTCGAAGTCGCCATCGAAGAGGGCTCGACGTGCGTTCGCATCGGGACGGCGATCTTCGGCGAGCGGGAGTGCCTTGCCAAAAGCTAAGAGCTAACACCTTGATTCCGATTCGTGACACAGTCGCGGGCGCGACCTTCGCGGTACGAGTGCAGCCGCGCGCGAAAAAGAATGCCATCACCGGCGAAGTGGGCGAGGCGCTGAAACTGGCGCTGACCGCGCCACCGATCGAGGGACGGGCAAACGAGGCCTGCATCGCATTTTTAGCCGTACTTTTGAATGTGCCGCGCTCGTCGGTTACGATAGCCGCCGGACACAGCAGCCGCAATAAGGTGATTCGCGTGGCGGGCATGACCTCTACGCAAGTCCTGGAACGGCTGGCTACCAGCCACTGATCACTAGCCACTAACCATGACCCTCGCTCAGCGTTGGCACGACATTCGCACCGGCTTCGAGCGGCCCTTCTGGGTCGCCAACTTCAGCGAGCTCTTCGAGCGCCTCTCCTACTACGCCGCCTTCGCCTCGCTGGCGCGCTACCTGCACGAGACGCTGCAATTTCCCACGGAGCAGGCCTCGTCGCTCACCGGCTTCTTCGGCGGACTGGTGTGGTTCCTTGCCGTCTTCGGCGGCACACTGGCCGACCGCATGGGCTTCCGCCGCGCGCTCTC
>Ga0335081_10005286_pt1 | contig 20423 bp, 16 predicted proteins | sample Lox_Sample_35_FD_206713 | JGI IMG/M metagenome (GOLD analysis project Ga0335081, IMG submission 206713) | Soil microbial communities from Loxahatchee National Wildlife Refuge, Florida, United States - Lox_Sample_3.5 | ecosystem: Environmental > Terrestrial > Soil > Wetlands | place: USA... | reverse complement strand
ACCTTCGGCATGGTGTATCCGTTTTCCTGCCACAACTACGAGCTGCGCTACTGGCTTGCAGGATGTGGGATCGATCCGGATCGGGACGTGCGGCTCGTGGTCATCCCGCCGCCGTTCCTGGTCGATGCGATGCGCGCCGGTGAGATCGACGGCTTCTGTGTCGGGGAGCCCTGGAACAGCGTCGCGGTGGAGGCCGGGGTCGGCGTCATCGCCGCTGCGACCACAGCCATCTGGCCGCACAGCGCCGAGAAGGTCCTCGGCTGTCGCGAGGACTGGGCGCAGCGTCATCCGCAGGTGCTCGGCGCACTCATCCGGGCGCTGTATCGGTCGGCGCTGTGGTGCGCCGACCCACTCAATCACGTGCCGCTCGCGCGCACGCTCGCGGAGCCGCGCTACGTCGGCTCGCCGGCGGCGCTGCTGCTGCGCTCCCTCACTCACCGGCTCGTGCTCGCACCGCGGGCGAGCGCACACGAGGTCGCGGACTTCTTTGTCACCGCCCGGCACGCCGCCACCTATCCCTGGGCGAGTCACGCGCTGTGGTTCTACTCGCAGATGGTGCGCTGGCGGCAGCTGGAGGCCTCCGATGAGAGCCGCGCGCAAGCCCGCGGCACCTATCGGCCGGACCTGTACCGCGCGGCGCTCGAGCCGCTCGGTGCCGAGCTCCCGCGGGGCGAGGAGAAGATCGAGCGCTTCTTCGACGGTGAGATCTTCGACCCTGCCGATCTCGCCGCCTACGTGCGGCGCCGCCGGCACTGAAGTTGTGCAACAGGCACGCTCGTTGCCCTCAACCGAGTCAGCCCCGCGCGCCGTTGCGCGCTGAGGCAGGCATCCGCTGCGCGCCAAGTCGTTGGCGCGGCGGTCATTGTGGGCTCTCAAATGCCGCTGGCACAGGCGTTGCACGTACGGCTGCCTGCGGGCAACGATGAGTCGTCCGCGGGGCCGCTCCACCGAAGGCGCGGCACCAGGCAACGCTGCCAAAACACCAAGCGCTCGCGCGCGGAAAGGGTTGGCGGCGTTTTTTTTGCCCACCGGCCACGCGCAGCCCTCCTTCAACTCACAGCGGGTCGATTCATGCGGCACATCCTGATATCACTGCGCAGTGGCAACTGGAAATCCCTGCTTGCCTGCTTCCTCTACTTCGACACCGGCTTCACCGTCTGGGTGATGCTCGGGCCTCTGGCGCCGTTCATCGCCAAGCAACTGGGGCTCTCGCCGGCTCAGGCCGGATTCCTGGTGGCGGTGCCGGTGCTGGCGGCCTCGATCGCGCGCGTGGGCTTGGGCAACCTGTTCCAGTCGCTCGACGGGCGCCGCCTCGCGCTCACCGGCATCGCGCTGTCGGCGATCCCCGCGGTCATGCTCGCAACCCCCGTGAGCCCCGGCTACACGCTGCTGCTCTTGCTCGGGGTGCTGCTCGGCGTCGGTGGCGCAAGCTTCGCGATCGCACTGCCCATGGCCGGCAGCAGCTATCCGCCGCGCGTGCAAGGCCTGGTGCTGGGACTTGCTGCGGCCGGCAACATCGGGGCCGTCGTGGACGGGTTTGTATTTCCCGGGTTGGCACAGCGCTTCGGCTGGCAGCACGCAACGCTCGCTGTGCTGCCGCTGCTCGCGCTCGCCGCCGCGGCGATCGTGCTGTGGGCCGAGGACCGCAGTGCGAAGAGCGGCAGCGCACCACGCGCGTTCGCAGCTCTCACCGCCTCCCTCGGTGCGCTCGCCGCGCTGGTGCTCCTCGTTGCGGCCGGCGCCTTCGGCTCCGGCCGCGCGGGTGAGCTGCTGCTGCCCGTACTGGCCGCGCTTATCGCCGTGGCGCTGCTGCCGCGTCTCTATCGCAGCGTGCTGGCGGAGCGCGACACCTGGGTCGTCATGCTGGTGTACAGCATCACGTTCGGCGGCTTCGTCGGAATGCCCTCGTACGTGAGCCTGCTGCTCACGACCCAATACCAGATCTCCAAGGTCGACGCCGGCCTCATCATGGCGCTGATGGCGTTCACCGGCGCCATGGTGCGCCCGGTCGGCGGCTGGATCGCGGACCAGCTCTCGGGCGTGCGCGTGCTGCTCGTACTGCTGACGGCGATCGCGATCGGCAATCTCGCGTTCGCGGCGCTGATGCCGCCGCTGAGCGGAGCCATCGCGCTATTATTGGCGCTTTATGTTTGCTTCGGACTCGGCAATGGCGCGACCTTCCAGTTCGTCCCGCATCGCTGGCGCGGCCGCGCCGGCATCATGACCGGAGTCATCGGCGCCGCCGGCGGCATCGGCGGCTTCTATCTGCCCGTCGTCATGGGAGCGGTGAAGGAGGGCACCGGCAGCTATCAGCTGGGGTTCGTGACGTTCGGGGTCCTCGCGGCGGTGGCGTTGGCGCTCGTCCTTGGTCTGCAGCAGCAGTGGCGCGCGTGGGCCCTTCCCGAGCAGGCATCATGACCGGCCGCACCTCGAGTCCATGCCGCGTGCACGTCGCGCTTTGCGCCGGCATCGCGATGCTCCTGTGCCGCGCGGCTGCGGCGGCTGACGGCGGAACGCTGTGGGATGCGATCACCGGGACCAGGCCGCTGGTCGAGGTGCGCCTGCGCTCCGAGGAGGTGGATCAGTTCGGCAAGGTCGACACCGCCGATGCGGTGACGGTGCGGGCGCGCCTGGGCTTTCAGACCGGGGCGGCGTGGGACACCGCGCTCCTCGCCGAGGCGGTGCTGCTGACGCCGCTTGAGTCGCAGTACAACAGCACCATCAACCATCAGACACAGTATCCAACCGTGGCCGACCCGGAGACCTACGGGCTCAACCGGCTGCAGCTCATCAACACCTCGCTGCCGGATACCACGCTCACCATCGGACGCCAGCGCATCAATCTCGACGATCAGCGCTTCATCGGCAGCTCCAACTGGCGCCAGCTCGAGCAGACGTTCGACGCCGTCCGCATGGTGAATACCTCGATCCCGCGCCTGACGCTCGATCTCACTTACGCCGATCGCGTGAACCGCGTCTACGGCAAGAATTCGCCCGTCGGGGTCTATCGAGGCGACGACTACCTCGCGAACGCAGGCTACCAGACCCCGTTCGGCCGGCTCGTCGGCTTTGCCTACCTCACGCACTTCGATCTGTCCCCGACCGACTCGACGCACACCTACGGGGCACGCTTCACCGGCGAGCGCCCCGTCGGCGACTTCAAAGTGGGGTACAGCCTCTCCTACGCGCATCAGCACCAGAGCGCCAACAATCCGCTGCGCTTTCAGAACGACTACTACGAGGGCGAGCTTTCCGCCTCGCTGCACGGCTTCGGCCTCAGCGGGGGCGTTGAGATTCTGGACGGCAACGGCATCAAGGGGTTCACCATGCCGCTCGATTCGCCGCACGCCTTTCAGGGCTGGGTCAATGAGTTCACCATGGTCCCGCCCAACGGCGTCGAGGATCGCTACGGCGGCATCGGCTACGCGCACAAGACGCTCGGACTGCTCGACTCGCTCACGGCCAAGATCGTGTATCACGATTTCAAGTCACAGCACCTGTCGAGCGACTACGGCAGCGAGCTCGATGCGCTGTGCCAGGCGAGCTGGCATCGCCTGACGGCGCTCATCGAGTACGGCGAGTACTCGGCGCGGCATTTCGCGACCGACACCCGCAGGCTGTGGTTCGAGCTCGACTACTCGTTCTGAGGGCAGCCTTCGGCGTACCATGACCGCTCCCATGGGGAGGGATCGGTATGCCGCAGGTGATCGACGTTCGCAGTGACACCGTGACCCGGCCGACGCCGGCGATGCTCGAGGCGATGGTGCACGCGCAGGTCGGCGATGATGTCTTCGGCGAGGACGACACGGTCAACGAGCTGCAGCGAACGGCGGCGGACTTATTTGGCAAGGAAGCCGCCCTCTTCTGTCCCTCCGGCACCATGTCGAACCAGATCGGCATCAAGGTGCACACGCAGCCCGGGGATGAGGTCATCTGCGACGAGCTCGCCCACGTCTATCTGTACGAGGGGGGCGGGATCGCCGCGAACTCCGGCGCCTCGGTGCGGCTGCTCAAGGGAGACGCCGGGCGCTTCACCGCCGAGCAGGTCCGCGCGAACATCAATCGCCGCGATGACTCGCATCTGCCGCGCACGCGGATGGTGGCGATCGAGAACACCGTCAACAAGGGTGGCGGCGCGTGCTGGAGCCTGAGCGAGATCGAGCGCATCCGCGCCGTGTGCACGCAGCACGAGATCGCGATGCATCTCGATGGCGCGCGTCTCTTCAACGCACTGGTCGCGCGCAACGAGTCCCCGCGGGACCACGGCCGGCTGTTCGATACGATCTCCGTGTGCCTGTCGAAGGGCCTCGGCACTCCGGCCGGCTCGCTGCTCATCGGCTCGCGCGAGCTCATCGCCCGCGCGCATCGGCATCGCAAGCGCATGGGGGGCGGCATGCGGCAAGCCGGCTATCTGGCGGCGGCCGGTTTGTTTGCGCTGGAGCACAACGTGCAGCGCCTGAAGGACGACCACGCCAAAGCCCGGACATTGGAATCCACCCTGCGCTCGCTCCCCTACGTCGCGAGCGTGCTGCCCGTGGAGACCAACATCGTGATCTTCACGCTCACGGAGCGCTTGAGCACGGACAGCTTCCTGCAGCAGCTGCGCGATCACCGGGTGCGCGCCCTTGCCATGGGCCCGCAGATGATTCGCTTCGTGTTTCACCTCGATGTGAGCGATGCGCAGCTCGAGCAGCTCCTCGAGGCGCTGCGCGGCGTGCGGATTTCGTGACGCCGGTAGCGTTCCGGCGCCTCAAGCGAAGCCGGGTCATGCCGATAACGTCGCGAGATTCACATAATTCGAGGACCGGCAATGTCGCTCAGCGTCAACGTTGCTCTGCTTGGCCAGCAAGGAATCACCAACGGCACCGCCGCGGCGAGCGCCGCCCCGTCGGGCACGGCCGCCGCGCCTCCCCCGGCGCCGCGATTCGATGACGAGCGCCGCGGCCTGGGCTTCGGCCGCGGGTTCCTGAGCGCGGTCTTCCAGGCGATCAGCCAGCTGCAGGCCGATCTCGGCACATCGGCGACACCGGCTGCGACCTCGAGCCCGAGCACGACGACGGTGAACGCCGCCGGCTCCAGCGCCAGCACCAATGCGACGAGCGCCGCGACCGCGCCGGCCTCCGGTACCGCGGGCTCGAGCGGTGCGACGGCGCCCTCGGGCGACAGCGATCGCAGCGGCCAGGGTTTGGCGGTCGATCAGGCGCTGACGCATTTCCTTTCCGCACTGTTCGATGCGCTCTCGATCGTGCTGCAGCAGGCTGCGGATGCGCCGCCGTCGAGCTCGACGGGCAGCAGCGCGTCCTCTGCCACGAGCACGACGCCTACGAGCGCGAGCACGACCTCCACGAGCGCGACCGCGACCTCCACGAGCCCGGCGAGCAGCATCACCTCCGGGTTGAGCCAGCTCGCCCAGGGCCTGCCGTCAGCGTCCTCGACGAGCAACGCGGCGAGCAGCACCCCCGCGAGCAGCAGCACGAGCCCTGCGATCGCACCGGCGGCCTCGTCATCGACCAGCGGCACGACCACGAGCGGCGTGACGACGACCGGCGCCACCTCCAGCGGCAGCGCGCCGCCGTCCCTGCAGAGCGCTCTGCAGACCCTGCAGGCCGACTTCGCCGCGCTGCTGCAGACGCTGGGCGTCAACACCGATACCTCGTCATCGAGCGCGGGTGCAGCCTCCGGCAGCTCCTCGAGCACCGCGGCCTCGGGCAGCAGCAGTAGCGCGAGCACCAACGTCGCGAATGCACTGCAGGATTTCCTGCAGCGCCTGAGTCAGGCCCTGACGCACGGCAGCCACACCTACGGGCGCCACCACGGACACCACCACCGGTTGCCCGTGCAGAGCGAGTCGACTCCGAGCACACCGTCATCCGCTGGCTCAAGCGCAGCGGCCCCTGCGACTGCAGCGGACGGTTCGAGCGCCTCGAGCCCTGCAGCGACGACGGGTGGCACGACGAGTACCGTGACGGCGCCAGCCAGCACGACCGCCGCCAACAGCTCGGTCGGCGGCCGCAACATCGAGATCGGCATCTTCATCGACGTCACCGCCTGAGCGCGGTGACGTTGCCCGGATCGCCCGCATCGGCTAGGGTGGCCGGGTCATGAACGCGACCCGACGCCATCCGCAACAAGTCCGCCTTCTCACGGCGGGCATGGCGTGCGTTCGCGTCGGAAACTGAAGGCCAAGCGGCCTCGACTCTCCAGCGTAGACCTCGCAAATCCCGCCCACCGGCGGGGTTCAGGTCGAGCTTCGTCGGCGCATTCAACCGAAGGAGCTCCCATGTCCCCCTATGGTTCCGATATCGAGATCGAGCGCATTGCGCTCGGACTGCGCGATCGCACACTGCCTAAGCCCGAGTGGACCCACGCGGCCCACTTCGCCGCCGCACTGTGGCTGCTGCGGCAGCACGGCCTCGATGCGCTGCGCGAGATGCCGCCGCTCATCCGCGCCTACAACGAAGCGACCGGCGTTGCGAACACCGACACCACCGGGTACCACGAGACCATCACCCTGGCATCCCTGCGTGCCGGGCAGGCGTGGCTGCTCGCGCGGCCTCGCGTGAGACTGCACGACGCCCTGCAGGAATTGCTCGCGAGCCCGTTCGGCCGCTCCGACTGGCTGCTCGACTACTGGTCGCGGGATGTGCTGTTCTCGGTCGCGGCGCGCAGGGCCTGGGTCGAGCCGGATCGCAAGCCGCTGCCGTTCTGATATGGAACGACCTCTTGCACTGTGCGCGCCAAGCTGCTACGGTGTGTAGCACTACGGAGTGTCGCGCTATGAAGCATCAAATCACTGATCTGGGCGCGCTCGAGCGCGAGGTGCTTGACCTGGTCTGGGAGCACGGCCCGCTGGCTGCGGAGGCGGTCCAGAAGCGCCTCGCACGATCGCTGCGGGAATCGACCGTGCGCACGGTGCTGTCGAGGCTCGAGCAGAAGGGCTACCTCACCCACACGACCGAGAACCGCGCCTTCATCTATGCGGCGACGCAAAGCCGCGCGGCCGCCGCCGGCCGGGCGGTGAAGGGGATCGTTGATCGATTCTGCAACGGCTCGGTCGAGCAGGTCCTGGTCGGCATGGTCGATGCCGAGCTCCTGGACCGTCGGGAGCTGCGGCGACTGGCCGACAAGATCGCGAAAGCCAAGGGAGGGTCGAAGTGATGATTCAACTGATCCTTGAGGCGACGGTGCGCTCGGTGGCTCTCGGGCTCATCGTGTGGCTGGCGCTGATCGTTACTCGCGCGCGCAACCCCCATCTCAAGAAGACCGTGTGGACGCTCGTGCTTGGAGCCTCACTCGCCATGCCGTTCCTGATGCAGGTGCACGGCGGTCCGATCACACAAGTCCCGGGACCAGTCGTGACGCTGCGGCCGCTCGCAGCAACGGCATCCGTGGCAAGCGACGGGCGGCTGCTGCTGAGCGGTCTCTACGCCGCCGTCGCGCTCGTAATGCTGTGCCATCTCGGTCTTGGCCTGATACGCATGCGACAGATCTGCCGCAAGGCGCACCGTATCGCGGAGCCATGGGTGCAAGGGCGCGACGTGCGGATGAGCGCCTCAGTCACGGTGCCCGCGACTTTCGTCTCGACCATCCTGCTTCCAGAAGAATTTCGAGACTGGAGCTCGCAGAAGCTTGCCGCTGCCATCGCTCACGAGAGCGCCCACGTGCGCGCACGGGACTGCGTCCTGCTATGGCTCGCGCGTCTGAATACCTGCGTGTTCTGGTTCAACCCCTGCGCCTGGTGGCTGGAGCGTGAGCTCACGGCCCTCGCGGAGACGACCAGCGACGATGCCGCATGGCGAGTACTCGGCGACGGTCCCGTCTACGCGCAGATTCTGCTCGACTTTGCGATGCGACGGCCGACAGCCACCGTGGCAACCTCGATGGCCCGCTCGAGCGTTTCCTCCCGCATCGAGCGCATCATCGCGGGCGTCACACCCGATGCGGTACCGCGCTTTTGGCGTCATCTCGCTACCGCGGCTGCGGCCCTGCCGGCGATTGCGGTCGCGGCGATACTGCAGTGGAGCCCCGTGCAGTTCGCGCAGGCGGCGGGGCCGCACACGATCCCGTCGGAGAGGCCGCGCATCCTGAACGTGGGCGATCTCGTTCAGTTGCTCGGGACTTACTATCCCCCCGAAGCCCGGCGCCGTGGCATCGAGGGCATGGTGCAGATCGCCGTCACGCTCGATGCTCAGGGGCGCGCCACGGACACCGTGGTCCTCTACGAGGATCCACCGGACATGGGATTCGGTGCGGCGGCGTCAGCCGCCACTCATACCCTGGAATTCGCAAACCCGACCGGTCATCCCGTGCAGTTCACATTCAACGTCAAATTTGCGCTGCAGAAGGACGAGGTTCTGACGACTGATCTGAGCGGGCGCTAGCCTGCGCCCGCCCTGACGACGATAAGCTTCAGCTTGTGGTAGCACGCTGCCGTGGTGCAGCGAAGCTGCGGCGTGGGTAGACTTCGGTCATCCACGACCGAACTGCATCAGCAATGAGACTGCCGCAACTGACGCTCCTGCTGCTCGCCGCGGCTGCGCCCGCAGGCCGCGTGCACGCCGACCCGGCGCCCTTCGATCTCGCCGGGCCGACCATCGATGTCACCGTGACTCGCGGTGCGCGCACTCTGCCGATCTCGCAGGTGCCGAGCTTGAGCGGTGGCGACCGGCTGTGGATCAAGGCGGAACTGCCGACGACGCAATCCGCCAAGTACCTCATGGTCGTCGCGTTCTTGCGCGGCTCGACGAATCCGCCGCCCTCGAGCTGGTTCGTTCCCTGCCAGACCTGGCGGCGCAGCTGCCTGCGGGAGGGTTTGAGCGTCACGGTGCCGCCGGAGGCGGAACAGGCGCTCATTTTCCTTGCGCCCGAGACGAGTGGGGACTTCGAGACCCTCGTGAGCGTCGTGCAGGGCCGTCCCGGAGCCTTCGTACGCACCGCGCAGGACCTCAATCAGGCCACCCTGGATCGCTCGCGGCTCGATGCCTACGTACGCTCCATCCGCACTTTGGGCCAGGGCGATCCGACGCATCTGAAAGCGGCGGTGCCGCTGCTCGCGCGCAGCCTCGCCATCAAGGTGGACGACAAGTGCCTCGATAAGGTCGCGCCTTTGCAGGCCGCATGTCTGATGCAAGGCGGCGAGACACTGATCCTCTCCGACGGGCAGAGCTCCTCCCTCGTCGACTCCGTCACGACCGGCGCGGCGCGCGACCTCGCGCTCGAGGCGAGCGCGCACCTTGGCTACTACAGCCCCTACGTCGCCTCGGTGATGGACATCGCACGAATCTTCGACTCCTTTCGTACCGCGCACTACCAGTACATTCCGGCGCTCGCCACGGAGCAAGGCCAGCAGATCGCCCTCACACTGAATGCGGCGCCGTCCTTCCATAGCCCGAAATCCGTACTGGTCGTGGCGCTTCCGGCCGTCGCGCACGCCGAATCACCGCCGCTGCGCGAGGTCGACGCCAAGCAGATCTACTGCGCCCGCCGCAAATCGCTGCTCCTGCCGGTCGACGGGGCGCCCCTGGTCTTCGCCACCGGCTACGCGCACGAGATGATCCTGAGCTTGTCGGGGGCGGGGAAGAGCCTCGATCTGCCGGCGCGCGCCGACGCCGAGCAAGGTGGATTCGCGGTCGATACCACTGAGGTGGACCTGTCGAAACTGGGTGACCGGCTCCGCGGCACGTTGCGCGGCTACTGGGGCTTCGAGCCCTATGAGGGTCCCGCCTTTCAGCTGCTGAACTCGCCGGCGCAGACCTGGGCGCTGCTCACCGATGGTGCCGCGCCGCTCATTGCCGGACGCCGCTCCACCGCGCGCCTCGTGGGCGAGAGCGTTCCCTGCGTGGAGGCGATCTCACTGCTGGCCGCCGACGGCAAGTCGCTGAGCCCGGACTGGAGCGCCACGAAACCGAACGAGATCGAGCTGAAGCTGCCGCTGCAGGACCTGCTGCCCGGCGCGGTGACGCTCCTCGTCACCCAGTACGGCACGACTCAGCCGCAATCGATCGCCCTGCAGGCGTTCGGCGAGGCGGCGCACCTCGACAGCTTTACACTGCACGCCGGAGACTCGAGCGGCAGCCTCGCGGGCACGCATCTGGATACCGTCAGCAACCTCATCTTCAAAGGCGTTGCGTTCGCCCCCGAGACGCTCGCGGCGCAGCAGGACGACGGCCATCTGGCAATGAGCACGGCCAATCCGGACGTCGCGACGCTCAAGCCGGGAGACTCGGCAAAAGCGGAGATCGTCCTGCACGACGGTCGCGTCCTCGACCTCAAAGTGATCGTGCAACCGCCGCGTCCGAGCGTGAAACTGATCGCGAAGAGCGTGCAAGGCAGTTCCTCGCCGAGCGGCGCGAGCATCCGTCTCGCCGATCAGGATGAGCTGCCGCAGGATGCGCAGCTCGCCTTCTCGGTGCGCGCAAGGTCGCCGGCCTCCTTCACGCGCGATGAGAAGATCGAAGTGGCAACGGCTGATGGGGCATTCTCACAGACCCTGAGCGTCGACTCCGGCGCGATCACACTCGAGACCGGGCAGGTGGCGCTCGCGCGGCTCGACCCGGCCAAGGCATTCGGTGCCTCGGCATCCGGGCCCCTCCGGTTCCGCCCTGTCATCGGCGGCGTGTTCGGCGATTGGCAGCCGCTCGCGACCCTCGTGCGCCTGCCGCTCCTTCGCGACCTGCAGTGTCCCGCCACCGCGGATGCAGCGTGCACGCTCTCCGGCAGCAACCTGTTCCTGCTCGACTCGGTCTCCGCGGACAGCCATTTCGATCACACCGTGCAGGTTCCGGAAGGCTTTCCCGGCGACACGCTCTCGGTGCCGCATCCGGCCGCCGGCGTGCTCTACTTCAAACTGCGCGACGATCCGGCCGTCATCAACCTTGCGGCACTGAACGTTGAGGAGCTGAAGGCCTCGCCCGTGGCGTCCTCTGGCGAGACACCTTAGTCAGAAGTACGCGAGCATCTCCACGCCCTTCCCGGCGGGAAAGGTGTCGAGCAGGGTCCCATTCTGCAGATCGATCCGTGACACGGTCCCCTGAGCATGATTGCCCACGAGCGCCGTCCTGCCATCGGGGGCGAAGCCGATGCCCATGAGCGCCGTGCCCGCGGAGTGCACCACGTGCTGCGGGGCGTGCAGATCCTTCGCGTTGAAGATATCGAGCTGGCCGCTCGGCAGGCAGATGACGACCCGTTGTCCGTCGGGGCTGTAGAACACCGTGTAGACGCCGTGCTCGGCGCCCTCCACCTTGATCTTGTCCACCTCCGTGTCGGTGGCGGTGGAGATGACGTGCAGGTAGGGCTCGGTGAGGTCTGCGGCAAGGATGGTCTTGCCATCCGGCGAGGCGACGATGCCCTCGGTGCCGTTCGGCATCGGAACCCTGCCCACCATCTTGCGCGCCTTCACGTCCACCACGCTCACGAACAGCCGATCGCTCTTGTTGGCGACATAGAGCTTGCTCGCATCGGGCAGCAGGGCGAGTCGGTGTCCGGTGCCCTCGACGTCGATGGCCGCCTCGATCTTGCGGGTGCGCGGATCGATGATGAGCACCTTGCGGCTGAGATCGCAGGCGACGTACAGATGCCCGGCCGCATCGATTCGAATGCCATGCGGAGCCTGGTAGGGCGACACATCGATGCTGCCCACCATTTTCTGGGAGCCGAGATCGATGATCGCGATCGTGTGTCCGGGATGGGGATTCTTGCCGTAGACGCCGTCACCGTAGATCGTGACGTAGGCGGTGCGGTGGTCGGGGGAGATGGCCAGATCGTGGGGCCGCGCGGTCTCATCCGGACCGGGAACGAGGTTGGATAATTCCTGATCGGTCTTGGGATCGAAGAAGCGGACGTGACCGCCCACCTTATCGATCATGATGAGCCCGTGGGTTCCCGTCGGGCTCCCGAGGTCGGCGCCGCTAACAGTGCGTGGCGCCAGGACGGGCAGCGTCGCGAGCAGCAACGCGAGCGCGCTCACGAACGCGCGCCGCCGCGTATTCACACACTTCGCCTGCGTACGCGTGGCGCGAGCAGCGACAGCGCACCGAAGAGCAGCCAGCCAGCGGCAGGTAAAGGAACCGCCGTCACCGAAGTGAAGCCGTACTGGAGCGTGCCGCTCGTGCTCGGGTCGGTTGTCGCCACGGCGAACAAGCCGTAGCCGCCCGATGCATGCGCGAAGTCGGGAAACCCGTTGGAGTCGTACGCGTCTTGCACGCCAGGGGACAGCTGGAACAGCGACTGCGAGCCGATAGTCGGGCTCGACGAAGTCAGGACCGCCTCGGACGCCGTGAGAATTCCGTGATAGCCGCTGATGCCGGATTCGTCGTGGAACGCGTTGATCGAGCCCGTCTGGTACGTGTACGTCCCGACGGTCACAGTCTCACTGAACACCAGCCCCACGGGGGACGGGAGACTGAGATCGCTGCCGCCGTTTGACACGGCGGTCCAGACGGTCGTCGGAGCACCGAACGTGCTCGTGCCCACCGTTCCCTGACTCTGGTCCGGAATCGCGTTCGCGTAGTCGATCGTGATGGTTCCACTGACGGGGGTACCCGGAGCGACGGTGCTGAACATACCGGTGCCGGGCGATGACGTGGTGCCCGTGAAATCGAAGCTCACCGGCGAGGCGCTCGCCGCCAAAGGCACTCCGAGCGCTACAAGCACAAGCATGGATAGCAACGATCTGTTCTTGTTATTCATGTAACTGTCCCTGGGATCTCCAAAGCATGGTATGTCCAGCTCAGGAGCCACCGCAAGCACGCGAGGCGGCCGCCGCGGTTTGTCACCCTTACGGCTTGTTCGCGTGGCGCAGGACGCCCAGGTAATAAGTAATGTAGTAGGCGAACAGCACCGCAAACACGGCCAGGGACAACGGGTTGCGGAGATAGGCAGCGAACGGGTCGGCATTCGGCGGTGGGCCGCCCGTAGACACGCCCGCCGACACGGTGGCGACCCGGTAGAGCATCCGCCCGAGAAAGAGTGCCGTCACCACCAGCCCGATATACGTATGCGGCGTGTAGAAGTGCCCCTCTGGAGTGGCCTCGAACACGGTGTGTCGCAGGCCGAGGATGCCGAGCGCGATGCCGCCCGCGGCACCGGCCGCGAGCGCACCGAGCAGCTGCAGGTTGTGTGCGGCCGGCAGGATCACGAGCGCGGCGATCACGGCGAAGATCCCCACACGGATGGACAGCCGGCGCCGCTCGAGCACCTGGCGTCCGAAGGTGCGGCGCATGCGCCGATAGATGCCCCAGACGATGAGCGCGCCGATCAGGAACGGCGTGATGGTTTTCGGGTCCATGTCTGCCTGCCACGTGGCGGAGGCAGAATCCTACCCAATCAGGGGTCAGCGCTGCACGCCAATCGTGATCCAGGAGTCCGGCTCGGCCTCGCCCTTCCAGGTGAGCCCTTCGATGGTCAGCTGATAGGCGCCCGGTCCGAGCGCGGAGCTGTTGAGCGCCATGCGCAGGTGGCCGTTCGAGTCCTTCTCGAGGTTGTGGATCACCATCACGCGACCCTGATCGACGCGATCGATCGTGACTTGAAACTCCCGGTACTGCGAGTGGCTCATGTCGATCTTGAGATCGGCAAGCTGGGCGCCGCCGCCGCCGATCCACACGACGGGCGTGTTGGAGGCGCGATCGCGGCTCGGCAGCAGGCGGATGGTCCGCGTCGAGGTCGCAGGCTCGAGCGGCTGGTCGGCAACCTGCCGGGTGAGCGAGGCGATCTTGCGGCCCTTGATCGAGTTGGTGCTCGCGAGCCCTGCGACGGCGATGAGTAGTGCCACGACCGCCGCGGCCAGGCCGAGTGCGATGAACGGGTTTTCCCAGAAGCGCTTCTTGTGCTCATCGTGCCACGGCTCGGGCTTGCCCGCGGCCTCGAGCAGCCGCAGTCCCGAATGCACGCGCTCGGGCACGCCGAGCTCATCGAGCAGCTCAGGATTGTCCCTGCAGAAGCGCTCGAAGTCGGTCGCAGCCTTGATCGGCAGCTTTCCGGAGATGTAGCGCTCGACGATCTGGTTGCGCGCGATGAAGTCCCGGTCCATGGTGGACGGCGCTGCGGCCGGGGCCGCTGCTGCAGCAGCGGGCGGTGCGGGGCGCGCAGTGGAGGTGGAGGCGGCCGCGGCCGGGGTTTTCGCAGCGGAGCTCGCAGGCTTCGTGGCGGGCGCAGCCCTGGGTGCTGCGGCCGCAGCAGCCGGAGCCGGCGTGCGAGGGGCTTTCACAGGAGCCGGCGCGGGCGTCTTCTTCGCCGTAGCCGGCGCTGCGGGAGCGGGCGCGGCGGCCGCTGGCGCAGGCGCCAGGGCGGGCGGCTCGGGTGGAGGCGCGACCGGCGGCTCGGGGAGCTCGAGCAGCGAGAGTGTCTCCGGCTCCGACTTGGGTGCGGCGTCCGGCACCGAGGCCGCGGCTTGAGCGGCGGGGGCCGGCCCTGAGGCAGGCGCCGCGCTCGCAGCAGGCTTGGGCGGCTCCCAATCCGGATCGGGAGCTATAGGCTCGAATTCTGAAGCGGACGCAGCTTCCATAGATGGGGCTCGATGCACAAAAGTATTCGGCGCTTTTCCTTGGCCAGCGCAGCACCGCTGCCGCGGCGTTGCGGAAATCTCAAACGGCGCAGAAACGCGGTGCGCCACTCCGGGCGAAAGCCTTGCGGGTTCATCGCGACGTCTGTCTCCCGGACCAAAGGTTGCACTCAGCGTATCCTGCAATGCGCCGCCCTCGAAATAAGCGTGCTGGCTCACAGATCTCAGGGGGCGGGGCATTTTGCGACGGGCTTCGCATTCCGCCCCCGAGGCGCTGTGGCTGCACCGGCTGGACCCGACGGCGCGGTTTTGCTAACCCCGGCACATTCCGACGGCCGTTTGATGGAACCGGAGGTAATTGAGCCATGCTCGATGTCGCCCGCTTTACCCGGCCTCTCGCCCTCGCCGTGCTCGGTGCCGCCCTGGCCGGCTCCGTCGCGCGCGCGGCGGAGGACGAGACCGCACTGACCGTCTACAGCTCGGCCCGCCCGGGAGCGGTGCCCGCGGACCTGTATCGGCCGCTGCCCGGCTCGCGCCAGCCGAGTGCCTCCGAAGTCCCGGGCTACGCGCTCGTACGGCAGGACCGAAGCGTGATGCTCGACAAGGGACGCTCGACGCTGCGATTCACCGACGTGGCGGCGCTCATCGATCCGACCACCGTCACCTTCACCTCGCTCACCGATCCTCACACACGCGTGGTGGAGCAGAACTTCCAGTTCGACCTGGTGAGCACCGACAAGCTGCTGCTCAAATACATCGATCGCCCGATCACGGTCGAGCAAACCTCGGGCACACAGACGACGACCACCGAGGGCACGCTGCTCTCCTCGGTCGACGGGCTGGTGCTGCGCGACAAGAGCGGCACGATACATGCGTTGCGGAACTACGCGACGATTGCTTTTCCGGAGCTGCCCGGCGGTCTCAACACCCGCCCGACGCTCGTCTGGGATGTGTTCGCGCCGAAGGGCGGCGAGCAGCGCGCGCGCGTCAGCTATCAGACTGGCGGGATCACCTGGTGGGCCGACTACAACCTCACCTACAGCGACGGCAAGGATGCGAATTCGGGACTCGTCGATCTGGCCGCCTGGGTCAGTCTCGTGAACCTGTCGGGCGCGACCTACCCGGATGCCGCGCTCAAGCTGATCGCGGGGGATGTGAATCGCCTGCCGGCGGCACCCGAGGCGTACGCGGGACTGCAGACCAAGGCTGCCCTGGCGAGGGCCGAAGCCGCCCCGCCGGGTTTTGAGGAAAAGGCCTTCTTCGAGTTCCACCTCTACACGCTCGGGCGGCGCACGACGCTGCCCAACAGCTCGACCAAGCAGATCGAGCTCTTCAACCCCGTGCGCCAGATTCCGGCAAAGAAGCTCCTCCTTTACTACGGCCTCGCCTCCGTGCCGTTCTATGGGACCCCGGCGACCGACCGCAACGCCGGCGTCGCCTCCAATCACAAGGTGGACGTCTACCTGGATTTCAAGAACGACGCGCAGGCCGGCCTGGGGATGCCGCTGCCGGCGGGCCGCATCCGTGTCTCCAAGCTCGATACGGCCGACGGCGGGCTCGAGTTCATCGGCGAGGATCAGATCGATCACACGCCGAAGGACGAGCGCGTGCGCGTGAAGCTCGGCTCGGCGTTCGATGTCGTCGGGGAGCGGCGCCAGGTGGATTTCGCAGTCGACACGCGCGCGCACTGGCTGGAGGAGGAGATCGAGATCAAGCTGCGCAACCACAAGAGCGAGCCCGTCGATGTGACCGTGAAGGAGACGCTCTACCGCTGGAGCAACTGGACCCTGATCTCGAAGACCCATGACTTCGAGAAGAACGACTCGCGCACCATCAGCTTCCCGGTGACGGTGCCGAAGGACGGCGAGAGCGTGGTGCGCTATCGGGTGCGCTACACCTGGTAGACAGCGCCGGCCGGAAGTCTCACCCCTCGAGCAGCAGCCGTGCGGCGTGCAGACCGCTTCGCAGCGCCGCCTCCACCGTGCCGGTCTCTTCGTGATGAGTGGCCTCGCCTGCGAAATACAGCGTGTCATCGAGCGGCACGGCGAGCTCAGTGGCCGCCCCGAGGCCGCCGACGGCGACATAGCTGTAGGCCCCACGCGAGAACGGATCGGCCTGCCAGTCGTGCAGGTGCGTCGCGACGAGCTCGCGATGGACGTCCACGCTCGAGCCGAACAATCGCTGCACGGATTCCACCGCGGCACCCGGCACATCGCGGCCGCTCGCGGCGAGCCGCGCCGCGCGCGGTCCGCCCACCCAGCTCGTGAGGATCGGCACTCGATACGGCAGCGCCGTCCAGGTCGTCCGGAAGGGCGCCTCTTCGGCGAACAGAAAGCCCGCGTCTGCGAACGCCTGCTCCTCGAGCGACTCCCAGAACGCACGGCGGAACTGCAGCACCACCTTGATGACCGGACCGAAGGCAAGTCCGCGCAGTGCCGAGGCCTTCGCCGTGAGCGGGGGATCGAAACGCACCGCACCGGAGGAGCCTTCCGGGAGCTTGAGGATACTCAAGGGCAGGGTGACGAGCGCGCGTCGCGCGCGCACCCGGAACACACCGTTCGGGCGCAGCCCCTGCACCTCGACTGCGCCGCGGCTCCAGCTCACGGCGCGCACGATGCTCTCGAGCTCGACGCGCCCGCGCGTGCTTTCGAGCGTGCGGTGCAGAGACTCGAGCAGCACGCCGTAGCCGCCGGCCGGCCGGTACTGTCCGCCGCCGAGGCCGCCCCCGGTCCACTCGCGCGCAATGGCCCGCACGCTCGCCTGGTGCGGGTCTGCCGCATCGAAGCCCTCCGCGAGCATGCGGATCTGCGCGACCGCAGGCTGCATCGCAGGATCGCGCGCATAACGCTCGAGATAGGCCTCGATCGAGAGGTCCGGCTCGTGCATCGCGTTGACCGCGTGCATGAGGGCCTGCAGCTCGGCCCAGCCGCTGTCGCGCGAGCTCAGCCGCCCTTCGCGCAGCGCCAGGCGAGTACCCCCAGCATCGACGACTGCCGCACCCGCCTCTTGAGCGAGCGCGAACGTCGCGGGCGCGCTGCCATGAATGAATTCGGCGCCGAGCTCGATCGGAAACGGCAGCGCCGGCGCCGCGCGCGTGAAGATGCGGCCGCCGATGCGCGTGCGCGCCTCGAGGACCAGCACCGAGCACTGCGCTCGGGCGAGCTGGGCTGCCGCCGCAAGGCCCGCCGCACCGGCCCCGATGATCACCGTATCGTAGAGCGGTATGGCCTCGCTCACGCGCCCAGCTCCTCGAGGTCGCGCGGTGCGAGCTCGAGCTGCGCGGCCGCCATGTTTTCCTCGAGATGTGCGAGCTGCGAGGTACCGGGAATCGGCACCATCACCGGCGAGCGCGCGAGGAGCCACGCGAGAGCAACCTGTGCGCCCGTCGCACCGATCCGGCGCCCCACCGCCGCCGCGCGCGCCAGCGCCCGGGCCCGCGGGTCCCACGCAAGCGGGGCCCAGGGCAGAAAGGCGATGCCCTCGCGCTCGCAGGCCTCGAGCACCGGATCGGAGCGGCGCTCGCCGACGTTGTAGCGGTTCTGCACCGAGACGATCTCGGCGACGGCGCGGGCCCGATTGAGCTCCGCGACCGTGACGTTCGAGACGCCGATGTGGCGGATCTTGCCCTGCGCCCGCAGACGGACCAGCGCGCCGATGGAATCCTCGAGCGGAACCTGCGGATCGGGAGCGTGCAGCTGATACAGCTCGATGCACTCGAGCCGCAGGCGCTTGAGACTGGCTTCGCAGGCCGCCTGCAGATGACTCGGCCGCGCATCGCGGTCCCAGGACTGCGCCACCGGGCGCGTGAGCCCGCCCTTGGTGGCGATGAGGAGACCCGGCGGATACGGGTGCAGTGCCTGTGCGATGAGCTCCTCGCTCACCGCCGGCCCGTAGGAATCCGCGGTGTCGATGAGCTCGACGCCGAGCTCGACCGCGCGCCGTAGGAGCTTGAGCGCGCCCGCGCGATCGGACGGCGGGCCCCAGATGTCCGGGCCCGTGATGCGCATCGCGCCGAATCCGAGGCGATTGATCTCGCGGCCCCCGAGCAGCCGCAGTCGGCTCTGTCCCATGACTCGCACCTCATCCGGTGCGAGTACCTTACCTGAAGGATCAGGCCCGCGGTGCGGCGAGCAGGGCCTCGAGCGGCTGCGGCCCTTCGAACAGGCGGCCGTCGGCGAGGTCGAAGCCGATCGCGCTCAGCCAGCGCCGCGTGTTCTGCGATTCCACGCCCTTGGCCGCGCAATGAATCCCGAGCACCTTGGTCGCCTGCGCGATGGCGATGACGCGCGCCTGCGAGAGCTTGTCGTGCATCGCGGTGTCGGTGAGCTTGGGATCGACGCGCACGAGGCGCAGGCTCTTGGAGCGCAGAAACTCGAGCGCCCCGGAATCGAGCGTGAAGTCATCGAGGACGATGTAGCAGCCGAGCTGCTCGCAGCGCACCCGGAAGCGCTCCATGAGCGCAGGGTGCGTGAGGCAGATGGACTCGGCCACCTCGAAGCCCACCCTCGCCGGATCGAGCCGGGCGCGCTCGAGCTCGGCCGCGATGAAGCGGTGCAGCTGCTCATCCTGCAATGCCGCCGGCGACAGCCCGATGACGAACGACAGATGATCGGGCTCACGCGACTCGGGCCGCGTGCTCAGGCCGTCCGCGAGCGCCTTGAGCGTCGTCGTGGTCGCATCCGGATCGGCGGCGGGCTCGACCCGCGTGCTGTCCCCGGAGCGCACGCCGACGCGGAAGCGCCGCGTGCGCCCGCCGGGCTTGAGCTTGGTGAGCTCCTGCACGTAGAGCACGGTGCGCGGGGGAACCTGGCGATGTGAGTCCGCGGCGGCAAGCGCCTGGGCAGCCGGAGGCAGATCCTCGGTCAGCTCGAAGGACAGCAGCTCATCGATCTGCCGCGGAGCCATGACGGTGAGCTCGGAGTCACTGGCGGCCGGCGGCGCCGAAGCCCTCGGCGGATCGGGCGCGGCCACGGGCTTGCGCGGCGGCGGCAGCGGCGGGCCGCCGTTCGGGCGCCGCCGCTCGGGTCCCTTGTAGCTCGCCTCGCTGCCGGGCACACGCCGCTCGATCGGCGGCGGCGCGGCTCGCAGCGCGGGAGCTGCGGCACGGCGCTCGGGCGCGGGGGCGGCCGGCGCGGGCGTGGCGGGCGTGGCGGGCTTGGCCGGCTGGCGCGGTGCCGCGGGCGCGGGTGGTGCTGCCTGGGCTGCCGGATGCGCACCGGTCATCACGCCCGTCGCGGTCGGGGGCCGCAGCAGGATCGCCATGCGGTGCAGGAGCGTGCGCAGCGTCGGGGCGAGAATGCGCTCGCCGAGCTTGCCCGACAGCGCCTTCGCGTCCATGAGAATCATCACCAGCCCGACGAGCTCGGACTGCGGGGAGCGCACGGCGAGGAACACGGCGCCGCGTCCGTCGCCGAAATCGGTCTCGCGGTGAGTCACGCTGCCGCTCTGGCGCAGCGCCTCGATCGCCGCCATGACAAAGCCATGCTCGTCAGGTCCCAGTGCACCCTCGGACAAGAACAGGACATCCCCCTCGAGGTCGTACAGGGACACGGACTGCAGGCGCATCGGGGGTAATGCCGCGCGCAGCTGCCAGCCCAGCGACTCGTGCGTGCTGGTGGCGCCCGCATCGGCAGGCGGCGCTGCTTTGATGTTCGCCATAGGCAAGACGGCAACCCCGGGGAAATTCTCGCAGGTAGCGTGGCAGGATGAGCGCGCAACCACCGTGATCGCGCTCGCGTTCTCGGTCTGCAACTACCGACAGCAATGCGCGTTGCGAGGCGCGCGCGCGCCGCGCGAGTTGACTTATCCGCTGGGCGCGTGAAGTCCCTCCCGGGTCCCACATAACGTGGGCCCGGGAGAGCAGATTAAATCTAAAGCGCCGAGCGCAGCTGCCGAGGGGTCAGCGCGCGCTGCTTCAGTCGGC
>Ga0335081_10005285_pt1 | contig 20424 bp, 12 predicted proteins | sample Lox_Sample_35_FD_206713 | JGI IMG/M metagenome (GOLD analysis project Ga0335081, IMG submission 206713) | Soil microbial communities from Loxahatchee National Wildlife Refuge, Florida, United States - Lox_Sample_3.5 | ecosystem: Environmental > Terrestrial > Soil > Wetlands | place: USA... | reverse complement strand
CAATCACGGTTTGAATTTCCAAACCGAGATGAAACGGTTATGCGAAGGGAGCGGGCGGGTTCAACGGCGACACGTTGGATGTGCTTCTGAGACGAAGCACAAGTGTGGCTTGCCGGACGATCGCTGGCCCCCGGGGAACGGACTCTTTTTGATCAATCGCGGTGGCCGGCGGAGGTGGCCATGGTCTCTACCGCGGTGGCCGGCGGAGGTGGACCATGGTCTCTACGGCACTGGACCGCGCGCGCGGTCGCCGTGAACATAGGAAGCAGCAGTTCAAGGTGGTGTTCGATTTTCGGCCGATCGGCTTCATATCGCCGTAAGCCAATTGTCATCTCATTTTTGCAGATTTGTGCGATGTTCGGGAAAGTACTAGAACCAGCCCCCAGGGTTTGACGTAGAGGCTTCAGTCGTGGTCTCATACCATAATAAGTTGAAGCAGCAGTTCTGCCCCCACGTGTAGGGCTAATCCTGATTTCTTAGAGAAGGCATGGCGTGAAAACTCTTGTCATCGGACTGGATTGTGCGGCGCCGGAAATTCTTTTCCGGCATGGGGGATTGGACCACATCCGGGCGCTGATGGAGCGCGGCTGCTACGGCCGTCTGGAGAGCGTGATCCCGCCTATCACCGTGCCGGCCTGGATGTGCATGTCCACCAGCCAGGACCCCGGTTCGCTGGGGGTCTATGGGTTCCGCAACCGCAAGGATTACTCCTACGATGGCCTGTCGGTGGTGAACTCCACGTCGATTCGGCAGACGGCCATATGGGATGTGCTGGGGGCGCAGGGCCAAAACGTAGTGGTGGTGGGAGTGCCGCCGAGCTATCCGCCACGGCGGGTGCAGGGCGTGAATGTGGGCTGCTTCATGACGCCGGACACCAAGGCCAACGATTACACGTATCCGGCGAGCGTCAAACAGGAAATCGGCCGCTTGGTAGGGGAATACCCGGTGGACGTCAAAGGTTTCCGTACGGACAACAAAGAGTGGCTCCGGGACCAGATTTACGACATGACGCGAAAGCACTTCGAGGTACTCCGCTATCTGATGGCGACGGTCGACTGGGATTATTTCCAGTTTGTCGAAATCGGCGTGGACCGGGTGCACCACGGATTCTGGAAATTCCACGATCCACAACACCGCCAGTACGTTCCGGGCAATCCCTACGAAACGCTGATCAACGATTACTACGCGTATGTTGATGAAGAAATCGGCAATCTGCTGGAGTTGCTGGACGACGACACCAACGTGCTAGTGGTTTCCGATCATGGCGCGCAACGCCTGGAGGGGGGCTTTTGCGTCAACGAATGGCTGCGGCGGGAGGGCCTGCTGGTGCTGAAGGAGTCTGTAACGAAGCCCACCCCATTCTCACCATCCTTAGTCGATTGGAAACGCACGCGGGTCTGGAGCGAAGGCGGCTATTACGCGCGGGTGTTCTTCAATGTGGCAGGCCGGGAGCCTCAGGGTACGGTTCCCGAGTCGGAGTACGACGCTTTGGTACAAGAAATGACGGCGCGTTTCGAGGCTTTGCGCGACGATCGTGGCGAGCCCATGGGATCGTTAGTGTTCCAGCCGCGCAATCTCTACCGCGGCCTGCGGAACGTGCCGCCGGATCTGGTGGTGCATTTCGGCGCGCTGTACTGGCGCTCGATTGGCGGGCTGGGTTATGATTCCCTCTATTTGCAGGAGAACGACACGGGCCCGGATGATTGCAATCACGCGCAGTTTGGCAGCTTTTTGCTATCGGCACCCAATCTGCCGTTAAGGGGCGAGGTGGAAGGCATGCATCTGCTGGACATCGCGCCTACGCTGCTGGACTTGGCTGGATACACAGCCCCGGAATCCATGCAGGGGTGCAGCCTGCTGGCGCGCAACCGCAACGAAGTCGTCTGCGAGCGTAGCCGGTGATTTGATGATTGAACCTCAGTGATTCGGGGGAGCTCAAGAGGGGAGAAAAAGGCCGTCGCTGGGCTCAGTACCACTAGAGCTATCACCAAGAACAGCGGGTAGGGTATCCTAACCTCAATGTTATTATTGTATTGCGGCTTGGGCTGACGAGTCGGAACTTACAGTACTGAGAGTACTGTAACATATTATAGGCGCGGGCTTTGGTCTACGGCGCTATAACGAATAGGGCTGGGCCCCGCTTGGCGAGCGCGGTTTTGAGGGGAGCTTCTGGAGAGCATGTCTAACAACAACGACGTCCAACTGAACCCGCCTTACGGCGGCCAATTGATCAATCTTTTGGTGGAAGGCGACGAGCGCGAGGATCTGGCGCGCCGGGCCGGCGAGGGGCCGACCCTGCAATTGTCGCCGCGCAGCCTGTGCGACCTGGAACTGCTGGCGATGGGCGGGTTTTCTCCACTCGACCGCTTCATGAGCCGGGCCGATTACGAGTCTGTGCTGCATCACATGCGGCTGACTGACGGGCTGCTGTGGTCCATTCCGATCACTCTGCCGCTGGCCAAGCTGGATGGCATTCGAGAGGGCGGCGAGATGGCGCTCCGCAATGCCAACAACAACCTGATCGCCTGGATGCGCGTGGATGAGATCTACGAAGCCGACCCGCACGAGGAGGCTGCGCACGGATTGGGATGCTCGGACGAGGAGCATCCGACCTATCGCGAGATGCTCTCCTGGGGCAAGTACCGGCTGAGCGGGCCGGTGAAGGTGCTGGAGATGCCGCAGCACTTCGATTTCCCGGAATTGCGCCGGACGCCGACGCAGGTGCGCGAGTTGCTGTCGCAGATGGGCAATGCCAATGTGGTGGCCTTCCAGACGCGCAATCCAATGCACCGCGCCCACGAGGAGCTCAGCAAGCGGGCGGCCCGCGAATCGGGGGCCAATCTGCTGTTGAATCCGGTGGTCGGCATGACTAAGCCCGGCGATGTAGACCACTACACACGCGTACGGATTTATAAAGCGCTGGTCGAGAACTACTACGAGCCGAGCACTACGCTGCTCAGCCTGCTGCCGCTGGCGATGCGCATGGCTGGCCCGCGGGAGGCCATCTGGCACGCCATCATCCGCCGGAATTTCGGCGCCAATCATTTCATCGTGGGACGCGACCATGCCGGGCCGGGCAAGAACTCGCGGGGCAAGCCGTTCTACGATCCCGCCGCCGCCCGGGAACTGCTGCAGAAGCACAGCGACGAAGTCGGCGTTAAGTGCCTGCCCTACGAGGAGATGGTCTATCTGGCGGATGAAGATCGCTACGAGCAGGTGACTCAGATTCCGCCGAATCGCAAGGTCTTCTCGATTTCCGGCACCCAGGTGCGCGATCAATACCTGGCCAAGGGGCGGCTGCTGCCTGCGTGGTTCACGCGCAAGGAGACCGCCGAAATTCTCAGCAGCGCCTATCCCGCGCGGCATAAGCAGGGCTTTTGCATCTGGTTCACGGGCCTGCCGAGCGCGGGCAAGAGCACCATCGCCGAAATCCTCACGGTGCTGCTGATGGAGCAAGGCCGCCAGGTGACGGTGCTGGATGGCGACGTGGTGCGCACGCACCTGTCCAAGGGACTGGGTTTCTCGCGGGAGGACCGCGACACCAACATTCTGCGCATCGGCTATGTGGCGTCGGAAATCGTGCGGCATCACGGGGCCGTGATTTGCGCAGCGGTCAGCCCCTATCGCGAGACCCGCGACCGGGTGCGCGCCATGATGCGCAAGGACGCGTTTATCGAGACGTTTGTTGATACGCCGGTGGAGATCTGCGAGCAGCGCGACGTGAAGGGTTTCTATGGGAAGGCCCGCGCCGGCGTGATCAAGGGCTTCACCGGGGTGGACGATCCGTATGAATCGCCGTTGAACCCGGAGATCGTCCTGCATACCGGGAAAGAGACGCCGCAGGAAAATGCCGAGCGCATTGTGGAGTACCTGATGGATCAGGGCTTCCTGCAGGCAGAGGCTGGGAAAGAAGAAGAAGACGAGGTACTGCGCGCCGCGGTGTGAGCCGCGGGCCTCGAAGCCGCGATAGCAAGGGAGGGGTTCCGAACATCGGGAAAGGTATGGCCATCGAGAAAGTGGTCGTCACCGGGATGGGCATGAGCACCGCGCTGGGTCCTGATCTGCCCACCTGCTGGCGGCGGCTGCTGGCGGGCGATAACGGCATTGCGCCACTCAGCTTCTGGGATCCCTCGGAGTACAACACGAAAGTGGTGGCCGAAATCAAACACGTTCCGCGCGACACGGGTTCGGATGCGATCCCGGCAAACTGGTGCCGCCGTGGTGTGCGGCTCTTTCTGTCGGTCGCCCGGGAAGCTTTTGCCGACGCTCAATTGGACCGCGCGCCGCTGGCTGCGGCGGAGATTGGCGTCGCGGCGGGCACGAGCGTGAATTACCTGGACATGTATCTAATGAAGCACTATTTCCAGCTTCGCAAGCCCGACCGCCCGGAGCTGGACATGGCGCGTTTTGCCCGCGAAGGGCAGCAGCCGGAGAACAGCTTTTACCGGCGCCTGGGAGACATGATCGCCGGCGTCCCGGCCAAGCTGCTGAAGCTGGCGGGACCCGCGTTCGTGATGGATACGGCTTGCGCAGCCAGCTCGCACGCGATCGGGGAAGCTTTCCGCCTGGTCAGGCTGGGCAAAGTGAAAGCCATGCTGGCGGGCGGCGCGGCGGCGCTGGTCAGTCCGCTGCCCATACTGGCCTTCAGCCTGCTGGGGGCTTTGAGCCGCAACGCCAATCCGGAGCTGGCGTCACGGCCGTTCGACCGGCAGCGGGACGGATTTGTGATGGGCGAGGGAGCCGGAGCCGTGGTCCTGGAAAACCTGGAGAGCGCCCGGGCGCGCGGCGCGCATATTTACGCGGAACTGGCCGGCTATGGCTCCAGCCTGAACGCCTACACGCTCACCGACCCGTCTCCGGACGGGAGCGCCGAAGCCCGCGCCATGACGATCGCCATGGAGCAGGCCTCCCTGGCGCCGGAAGAGGTGGCTTACATCGCGGCGCACGGCACTTCCACGCCGAAGAACGACGCGATCGAAACCACCGCCATCAAACGCGTTTTCGGCCCGCAAGCCAAGCGGTTAATGGTATCCTCGAACAAAGGTCAGATCGGCCATACCATTTCCGCGGCCGGCGTCTGCAATCTGATTTGCGCGGTAAAAGCCGCCGCGGAGGGCCACGTCCCGCCCACCATGCATTTGCGCAGTCCTGATCCCCAGTGCGATCTGGACTATGTCGCCAACCAAAGCCGGACCGCCAAAGTCGGCGCCGCTCTGGCCAACGCTTTTGCTTTCGGCGGCCAGAACGCGGTGCTGGCTGTGCGCGCGTGGGCCGGATGAGACACTAGAGGAGTTTTTAAGGAGAACGTCAATGCCAATCATGACTGAATCGGAGGTATTCGATAAATTCGCTCAGATCGTCGCACGGAGTTTGCGCATCGAAGTGGCACAGGTGAAGCCCGATGTACACTTGAGCGATCTCGGCGCGGAATCGCTCGATCTGATCGAGATCACGATGGAGACGGAATCCGAGTTTCACATTTTTCTGCCCGATAAGTCCATTCTGGAGACTGCCGTAGAGGTTTTCGGCTCCGATATTCTCGAGAAAGACGGCTATCTTACGGCTGAAGGGAAGCGGCTGCTGATGCGCCGCATGCCGGAAGCCGACGCGGAAGCTTTCCACGGTGAAGTAGCGGTAAAGGACTTACAGCATTATTTCCTGAAGGTCAGCACCTGGATCCGCATGATCCAGGGCCTGGTGCAATATACGCCGGGCGAGTGTGCAGCCTGCGGGGGACCGATGACGGCCTCGCTGGGTTTCCGCATGAAGTGCACGCGCTGCGGCGAAGAAGTCACGCTGCGTTCGGGCGAAGAACTGAACCGGGAGTGGGTGCGGGAGTATTACGAGAAGGAATACAGCCCGCGGACGGGCGACGCCGTTCCGGTCTCCGCTTCCGCTGCCCTGCAATCCACTCAATAGGGCATTCCCAGGTGACCGCAATGAGAAAGAGACGGAAACAGTGAGTATCAAGACGCTCCTCATCGGCCTGGACGGAGCCACGTTTTCCGTCTTGGATCCCCTCATGGAGCAGGGGGTGATGCCTTTTCTGCAGTCGTTTTTCAAGGAAGGCGCGCGGGCCGGATTGCGCACCATCGTGCCTCCTTTGACCCCTCCGGCGTGGACTTCCCTGATGACCGGGCGCACCCCTGGCCAGCACGGCGTATTCGATTTCTTTCTCATGGATTCGCCCACCAGCCGGCACATCCGGTTTTTCAACTCCAACGACGTGCAGTGCGAAACCATCTGGTCGCTGGCATCGGACAACGGTCTGCGGGTCACCACCCTGAATTTTCCCGCCATGTTTCCGCCACCCCACATATCCGGGTATGTGGTGCCGGGCTGGATGCCCTGGAAGCAGTTACGGTTGGCCTGCTGGCCGGAAGGGTTATTTGAAAAGCTCAAGGCCATTCCCGGCTTCAACCCGCGCGAGATGGCGATGGACATCAAACTGGAGGAAAAAGCCACCGAGGGCACTTCGAATTATGCCGAGTTAGGCCCCTGGATCGAGCTACACAAGCGCCGGGAGCAGAACTTATTCCAGGTTTTACGTTATCTCACCGAGCAGGACCCTTCCGAACTGACGGCCGTGTTGTTTGACGGCGTGGATAAGCTGCAGCATCTTTGCTGGCGTTTTCTCCGTCCGGAGGACGATGTGCCACTCAGGGAAGACTGGGAGCAGCAGATCCGCAGTGCATGTCTTCAGTATTTCCGCTGTCTGGACGGTTTGTTGAAGCAGTTATGCGACTTGGCCGGGCCGGATGCCACCGTAGTGATCGCTTCCGACCATGGCTTCGGTCCCACTTATGACGTGCTGCACATCAATACATGGCTGGAGCAGCACGGATACCTGGCATGGTCGGAGGCGGCCCAGTCGCGCGACACGCAAGGCGCGCTGCTGGGGGTGGGGCAAGTGGCCAAGCACACCTGGCTGCTGGACTGGGATAAGACCCGCGCGTTCGCCACGACTCCCACCAGTAATGGAATTTACATCGTCGTGAGTCAGGATGGGGTTTCGCCCGGCGTGCCTGCGGAGGAGTATGAGGGCTTCGTGCGGAAGCTTTGCGATGAGCTTCGCCAGATTCGGGCTTTGCACGCGGATGCACCCCTGGTGAGCGAGGTCTGGACGCGCGACGAAGTCTTCCAGGGGCCGCATCACGATGCTGCGCCGGACGTGACGCTGATACTGCGCGACGGTGGGCTGGTCTCCATTTTGCCGTCGCCGGAGCCGGTATCGAGGCGGGCGGTGGTCTCCGGCTCGCACCGGCCGGTGGGGATTTTCGGGGCGCGCGGCCCGGCCATCCGGCGGGGCGTGGACGGCGGCGAGCTTTCCATTCTGGATATCGCGCCGACGGTGCTTTACAGTCTCGGCCTGGAGCTTCCAGAGGAACTGCAGGGCCGTGTACCAAAGGAGATTTATCAGGACACTGCTTTACGGGAACATCCCGTCCGGCGGATGGCTGCCCGGGCCGCCGGGGCGGATCACGAAGCGCGAGTTGCAATGCCCGCGGAAATGGAGGACGAGGGGGTAGTTTTAGAAAGACTCCGCGAGCTCGGTTACATCGAATAGAGGAGCTGCCAACAGACCGATGCCAAAAGTAAAAGCGAACGGAGTGAACTTACATTACATCACTGTCGGCATGGGCCCGGATATTGTCATGTTGCATGGCTTCCTCGGCAACCTGGCGGTGTGGCACCTGTACATGGCCCCTGTCCTGCGGAGGGAGTTTCGCGTCACTACTTACGATCTACGCGGCCACGGTTACAGCGACGTAACTCCCACCAATTACACCGCGGCCGACATGGCGGAGGATCTACGCTGCTTTCTGGACGAGATGGGAATCGAACGGCCCATTCTGATCGGCCACAGTTTCGGCGCGGACGTCTGCATGTACTTCAGCCTGTTGTATCCCGAGCGGGTGCCCAAACTGCTGGCTCTGGAACCGGGGCTGGCGGCCCTGGTGCACCTGCGTCAGGATAAGGATTGGGTCGGCTGGGCGGCCTGGGTGGCCAAGCTGGAAGAAGCGGGCATCCATGTTCCGGAAGACAAGCGCACGGACGCCGAGTACCTGTTGCAGCTCAGCCTGGGAACTCCCAAGTTTTACGGTCCGGCACGCGGGCTGCCGCGCAATCGCGAGCCGCTGCTGCACCTGATTCGAAATACAACTCTGATGAAGGATTACGAAGTAGTGGGCGCCATGACCCTGGAGGCCGTGCGCACCATCCGCACGCCCACTTTGCTGGTGTACGGGCGCAATTCGCATTTCATCAGTTCCTACGAATACCTGCACAAGGCTCTACCCAACTGCAAGCCGGTGCTGCTGGCCGGCGGCGAGCATTTTGGGCCGCTGGAGCAGCCGGAGCTGCTCACCGAGCACATCCTGGACTTTCTGCGCTCGCCGGTCCGGGAGAGCTCCACAGAGGCCGTGGAGGCGGGTTGTTGAATTCACAGCCCAGCAACCCGACCGCATGGGTGCTTCCACACTCTCGCGGCTGACCGTGGAGCAGCCGCGTCCGCTGCCGCTATCGGCGAAACTACTCTATGGCGCCGGAGAGATACCCATCACCGTGCTGATGGTGCTGTCCGGGCTTTTCATTCTTTTCTTTTACAACTCCGTGATGGGATTGCCGGCATCTCTAGTGGGCATCGGCGTTTCCGCCAGCCTGGTGCTGGATGCTCTGATCGACCCCTACATCGGCCACCTCTCGGACCGGATTCGCCATCCTCTGGGCCGCCGGCATGCATTCATGCTGCCCGGCGCGCTGGCCATGGGACCCTGCTTTTTTCTGTTGTTCAGCCCACCGCGATCGCTCGGAAAGCCCGCACTCTTTTTGTGGCTGATCGTAATTTCCGTGATCCTGCGCATTGCGGCGGCAATCTACCGGATTCCTTACCTCAGCATGGGTGCCGAGATCAGCCTGGACTACGACGACCGCACCAGCACCATGGCGGTACGCGCGATCTTCGGACTCGTGGGGACGCTGGCGGCCGCGGGCCTTTCGTTTCTGCTCTTTTTTCCGGCTACCGCGGATGGGTCGGAACCAAAGCTGCAATACGCCGGCTATCCGCATCTGGGCCTGGCGTTTGGCGCGCTGATGACGGTCACCGGCCTCATCAGCCTGTTCGGCACGCTGCGCTATCGGACTTTCGGCGGCAGTCAAAGCTCCGGCGCGCCCCGTTATTTCGCTGCCTTCCGGAGTTCCATGCGCAACGGGGCCTTCCGCCATATCTGGGTTTCGACCACGGTCTTCTTTCTAGCCGTGGTGCTGAATGCCACCCTCGCTATCCACTACTTCACCTGGTATGCGCTGGTCAGCGGCCGGAGTCTCAGCCTGGTTCAGACTTGTTTCTATCTGGGAGCGCTAGCGGGCGTTTTTGTTTGGATGGCGTTGGCGCGGCGAACCGAGAAGCGCACTCTGTACATCATCTCGACTGCGGCTACCGCCACGCTGTTGCTGATGGCTACACTGCTGATCGGCGCCGGGCATCCTTTGGGCACGGGTAACCTGACGGCACTTATCATCGGGCACGCACTGGCGGGCGTGTTCGCCAGCGCGGTGTGGGTGATTCCGGCCTCCATGGTGGCCGATGTGACCGACACCGACGAGTTATCGAGCGGCTTGCGGCGGGAAGGCATTTATTACGGAATCATGAATTTCGGCGAGAAGGTCGCGGCCGGCGGTGCGTTGTTTCTGGCGGGCGTGCTGTTGACGGCTTTCGGGAAACTCTCGCCCGGCGCGCACACCGGTGTTCCGGGAGGCCCCCCGGCGGCTGCTCCTTACCTGGGTTTCCTGTTCGGCGTGGTTCCAGCGGGGCTGCTGTTAGTTGCGTTGCTGTTCATATTGCCTTACCGATTGGATCGCCGTACCGTGCATGGCATCCGGCAGCAACTGACGTCGCGGCAGTCATGACATATAGATCGCCACGCGGCTCTCTACCGGCAAGACGATCTGCGCTGTTTCCGCCGCGTGTTCTCTAATGCAGGACCCGGTCACATTGAGGTATTGGCTCACTTAGATTTCTGCCTGAGGAACGGCAGGGTTTGTGTCATACTCTCTACCTGGCTGCGGTAACATGCACCGTCGTGTGGAAACCCAAAGCTAAGTACCGTGGCATGGAGGAGGAAAATGCAATTCAGCCGATTCTCTGGGAAGCTGTGCTCTTTTTGGGTAGCAGCGGTTTGTACTGTGACCCTGCCGGGGCTTGCGCTTCCGGCGGCCTTCTATCCGGCTGGCCGTTACCCTAACGCGGTGGTGACGGGCGACTTCAACGGGGATGGAAAGCCTGATCTCGCTGTAGCTAATTTCGACGTTAACGGCTATGTTTCGATCCTGCTGGACAGCGGGGATGGCACGTTTCAAACGGCTCCATCTTATGCTGCTGTAGGCGACGCTACCTCGGTAGCGGTGGGCGACTTCAACGGGGACGGAAAGGCCGATCTGGTAGTAGCTAATTTTGCGATTAATGGTCATGTTTCGATCCTGCTGAACAAGGGGGACTGCACCTTTTAGCCTGGGGCCGATAAGTGTTCGGTCAATTGTGATGTGAGCCGCGCGCCGGGGCGATGCTGCCACTCTATTGGGCGGTTTTCGGCAAACATTTGCCGCGCGCGCCCGCCGGCATTCGAGGTGGTTTATCGGTGGCTGCAACTTACCTCGGCATTCTATATGGCGCCGTTCCAGCGAGCCTGCCGTTGATTGCGCTGTTCATACTGCCTTACCGGCTCGATCGTTCCAGGTAATCAGGCAGGCCTGGTGAAGTTGAAATCCTGGCCCAGCTAAGTGTCGGCTGTTTTTGCTTGAAGGATAGGTGTTAATGGCGGCCTGCGACGGATTTTGGCGGCCCACCCGTTCACCGAATCTTCGCTCGCCTTTCCCTCTTGCCTTATCACCTCGGAAAGGTCCTCGCCGTCAAGGGTTCGCTTCGCCGCGCCCAAATACGGCGCGCCCCTGACTGTTCCGGGCCGTTCCTGAAGAAACACTTTCCTGACAAGAGGGAAAAGGCTCACTCAGAACGCCTCCCTGGTGGGGACCACGTGGCCGCCAAAATGGCCTACTTTTCCACCGCCATTGACAGGATAGGAAAGTGTGAATTATACTCCCTACAACCGCGGTAACATGCGCCGTTGTTTGGAACGAGGCTTAAGCACTGCGGCACGGAGGCGGAGAAATGCAACTGAGACGATTTGCTGAAAAACTGTGCCCTTTTTGGATAGCGGCGGTTTGTACCGTGGCGCTGCCGGGGCTTGCGCTGCCGGCGTCCTTGTACCCGGCTGGCCAAGGTTTTGACCAAGTAGTGATAGGCGACTTCAACGGAGATGGGAAGCCCGATCTGGCGGTAGCTAATTACGAGTACAAGGGTTATGTTTCGATCCTGTTGGGCAATGGCGATGGCACCTTTCAAGTGGCTAGATACTACGCCGCTGGAAGCCTGCCTTTATCGCTGGCGGTGGGGGACTTCAACGGGGATGGAAAGCCGGATCTGGCGGTGGCCAATCAACAGGGTTACGTTTCGATTCTGTTGGGCAACGGGGACGGCACCTTTCAAGCGGCTGCATATTGCGCCGTTGGTCGACTGTCTGCGGTCTCGGTAGCGGTGGGGGACTTCAACGGGGACGGGAAAGCCGATCTGGCGGTAGCCAGTCAAGAGGTTGGTGCGTATGAGAGTTTTGTTTCGATCCTGCTGGGCAACGGGGATGGCACGTTTCAAGCTGGTGTACTTTATTTCGCTGGACTTAATGCTGTCTCGGTAACGGTGGGGGACTTCAACGGAGATGGGAAGGCGGATCTGGTGACAACCAACCACTGGCAGGATGGTTATGTTTCGATCCTGTTGGGCAACGGGAATGGCACCTTTCAAAGGGCTGCATCTTACTCAACTGGGAAGAATCCTAACTCAGCAGCAGTGGGGGACTTCAACGGAGACGGAAAGCCTGACGTCGCGGTCGCTAACGGCACGACTGTCTCGATCCTGTTGGGTAACGGAGATGGCACCTTTCAGGCCCCTGCAAATTACACCGCTGGAACGTTTCCTGGCTCGGTTGCGGTGGGGGACTTCAACGGGGACGGGAAGGCTGATCTGGCAGTCACCAGTCATAATGGTTACGCCTCCGGTAGTCATGGTTCTGTTGCGATTCTGCTGGGCAACGGGGATGGCACCTTTCAAGCGGCTGCATATTGCTTCGGTGGGTATCCCATCTGGGTAGCGGTGGGGGACCTCAACGGAGACGGAAAGCTTGATCTGGCGGTAGGTGATGGGAACGTTGGTTCAGGTTCTAACGGCTATGTTGCGATCCTGCTGGGCAACGGGGACGGTACCTTTTAGCGCATGCAGCCAGTGAGGGCCGGAACGACGCTGTCATCCCGGCGGCTCGCCGCCATAGTCTTCTACCTCGCCGTCATCACTCGCACGCCGCGGCGCATGCCCTCCAGAAGCTCGTAAGTCGTGTGCATGTTGTTGTTCTTGCCCGTGCCTAAGTGAATGGCGGGCTTGTTATCGCCGTGGTAATCCGTGCCGCCGGTCTCGATCAGGTTGAACCGGGCGGCGAGGTCCTTATAGAGCGCGGTATCTTCCGGCTGGTGCTCGCTGTGGTAGACCTCCAGGCCTTGCAAGCCGTTATCGATCAGCTCGCGGAGGAGCTTTTCGAGCGAGGCGCGGTCGCGCTGCGGCAGGCGCACGGGATGCGCCAGTGACGGCATGCCGCCTCCTTCGCGGATCTTGCGCACGCCTTCCACCAGTTCCGGCTCGTCACGCTCGACCGATGCGGAAGCGTTGTCGGCCAGGTAGCGGTCGAAGGCCTCCTGGTTGGTCTTCACGTAGCCTTTCTTCAGCAGGATCTTGGCGAAATGCGGGCGGCCGGTCAGGTGTTTGCCGAGCACCTGGACTTCTTCGAGCGTAATGTCCACGCCCAGCGAGTTCAGCTTGGCGATCAGCTTGCGGTTACGCTCGCGGCGGCTTTCCTGGTGGCCGCGGATCCATTGCCGGAAATCGGGCGAGGCGGGCCCTTGCAGAAAGTAGCCCAGCAGGTGCACCGAGGGCGGCCGCGAGCCATCCGGGGGACGCTCCGGCCGGGTACTCAGCTCGATACCGCAGATCAATTCCAGGCCCGCCTCGGCGGCCAGCGGCACGGCGATGTCGTAGCCCTCCAGCGTATCGTGGTCGGTGATTCCCAGAGCTTCCAGGCCCAGCGCCACGGCATCGCGCACCAGTTGCGCGGGCGAGGCCGTGCCGTCGGATCGGTCCGTGTGTGTATGCAGGTCAATCATGGGGTTTTGAGGTGCCATTTTGAGAGCCGAGGTGCCGGTCGACGAAATCCACCAGCTCGCTGATGGAAAGATCGCGCTGCTGCTGGCCGATTTCACTCAGCAATTCGGCGAAAGGCATCTGCGTCTGATAATGCTCCTGAATGGCGGTGCCCAGGATCACGGCGTCGAGTGATTCAAAACCCAGTTGAGTAAACAGCAGCGATTCCGGCTTCACAGGCTCGGAGTAATCCCAATCCTGGGTTAGGTCGCCCATGGTTTGCAGGAGGTATGCGAGAATCTCCTGCCGGTTTGGCCTCATTGTGCGGCTCCCTGTTGATAGATGACTGTAGAAAACACAAAATCCGTCTCCCGCGCGGTGTAGGCGATCATACGCCGGCCGCGCAGACTCGGGAACTGGTCCACGGCTCCGTTGCGCAACTCCACGTGCACCACGCCGGTATCCATCTCGGCTGCGGTGATCTGAAAAGCGTGGAGACCGGCGCTCAGGCCGCGCCCCAGAGCCTTGGCGATGGCCTCTTTGGCGCACCACATGCGCAAGGCCCACTCCTGGCGCAAATCCTGGCTCACGGCGTCCAGCATGTGGCGCTCTTCGGGGCTGAAGGCGGTCGCTTCGACGCCCTCCAGGCTCTGGCGCGAGCTTTCCAGATCGATACCTACCAGTTGCCCGGGATGCAAGGCCGCCAGGGCCACCGCAACGCCCTCGCTATGCGAAATGGAGATGGCCGGCTGGACGCCCAGCCGTTTGGTCCAGGCGCCCTGCGCCTGTGGACGGCCGTAGGCGTCCGGTACGATTTCCACGTCGGCGGGCGACAGTTGCACGTGCAGATGCTTTTCCAGCAGCATCCGCACGGCGTCCTTGGCGGCGCAGCGGCCCAGCAGCCATTCGTGCCGGCGCTTATCGACGGCGCGCATGGACATCCACTGTTCGCGTTCCCTGCGGCTGAGGGTCAGATGCGCCAGCACCTTCAGCCAGATGCCATGCGAGGCCTCGAAGAACTCGCGGGTAAAACCATCCAGGCGGCAGCAGACCAGGGGGCCGTGGGGTTCCCGGCGGAGCGCGGCGATGGGTTCGTTCCAAAGGCTGGAGAGGCAGGACTCCTGGGGCGCGATGCGAAGCTGCCAGAATTCGGGCGATTGCGGGAAGCGGCGGTCCTCCCATTTGCCGATGCGGTAGAGCAGGCGGCCGGTGGCGTCCAGGATTTCGATATCGGAATGGATCTCCTTATCGCTGACATGCGTGACATGGACGCGGCATTCGACACACGCGCGGGGCGCGGGCGGCGGCCCATAGCAATCCAGAGTAGTCAGCCGGTAAGGGAAGATATCGCCGGTGGGGTCCAGTTGCTCCTGCGACCAGAAGGCCACCACTTGGCCGGCGGCGTCCAGCACCACCGGGTCGGTGAGGAAAAGCGGTTCCGGAACGCCGGCGAACATGGCGTTGCGGGGCAGCACTTCCATGATCGAAACGGTGCCGTTATCGCCGGTGCGCTCGATGGTTTTTACAGCCTGGAAAGTGGGCCCGTGGAACATGCCCTCGACATAGAGGCGATCGGGCGTCCAGCGCGAGTGTCGCTCGTTTTCGAGGATGAATGGCTGGGGGGGGGCAGGCTGCGGATATTGCGGGGCGAACAGCATCAGGCCTTCCGCCCAGATGGGACGGACGCGGGAGGCATCCGCCTGGTCCGCGCCGCTTTCGCGCATGGTGACGTAGACAGCGCCGGGACCCTCGCGCCTTTCGGCGGTCAACTCGATGGTCACGTCCGCTTGTTCCAGGGTGATCCAGCGGTAGGCGCGGAAATCGCGCATGCCCACCAGCGCTTTTCCCGGCTCGAGCAGCGCGCCGGCTTCGGCGAGGATCTCCATGAAGACCGTGAGGGGCACCACCGGCAAGCCGGACAGCTCCGGGTCTTCCTTGGAGATGTTGCGGCCCAGGGTGTGATGGGTGAACAGGCGCTCGCGATCGAGTGAGAATCGATGGCGGGTGCGGGCCCGCAGGCCGGGCGTCAACTCGAGCACCTCGGTGATGAACGGGAACGGCGGAGCGGCAGGGGCCGGCGCGGGCGCGGACGCGGCGGGCTTTGCAGCAGGCGGCGGAGGGGATTTACGGCGCGCCAGGTAAGCGCCCATGACCTGGTTCTGCGTTTCCAGGAATTGGGTCATGGTCTGGAAATGTTGCTGAATGACGGGGGGCGGGGAAGGCGGAGCCGCGAGTTCCGGGGCGGGCTTCCGGGCGGGCGCGGAAGCGGCGGTTTCGGCCGCGGGCACGGGAGCGGCGGGCGGAGTGCGCCGCGGCAGGGCGAAATTCTGCGGCAGCCGGACCGGGTGCAGGCCCCCCGAAATGGTGAGAGCGGGCTTGGGCTTGGTCTGTTGGATAGGCTGCGGATCGCGGCGCGCATAAAGATGCTCCAGGCGCACCGGCACGCCGTGCGCCACCAGTTGTGCGAGCATGTGCTGCAATTGCAGGATGCCCGAGCGGTGCTGCAGATTGGCGGGCACCGCCGCATACGGTTTGCTGCGCAGAATATCGTCGATGAAGCCGGTGAGGTTGCCGCGCGGGCCGACCTCCACGAAAATGCGCACGCCATCCTGGTGGAGCGCCTGGACGGTCTCGCGGAAACGCACCGTGCGCGCCCAACCGACCGAGCAGAGACGCCGGATCTCGTCCGGATCAGCCGGATAAGGGGCCGCCGTTACGCAGGAGTACAGCGCGACGTTGGGTTTAACGATGGCGGCGGTATCGAAGTAGCGGCGCAGCGGTTCGCTGAAGACTTCAAACCAGGGCGTGTGGTAAGCGCGGGCGAACGGGAGCTTCTGGCAGATGGCGGCCTTGCCGGCCAAGGCCTGCATCATGCCGTCAATGGCGGGTTCGGGGCCGCAAAGCACCACCTGGTGCGGGCAGTTGTCGAGCGCGATGTGCAACTGGCCATCGCTTTCGGCCACCAGCTTTTCGAGCAGCGCATGATCGGCGCCGGCCACTGCCAGCAGGATGCCCTGCGGGATATCGGCGGAATTTTTCAGGTCCTCGAAAACGCCGTTGACGCCGCGAATGTGGCGGATCAACTCCTCTTCGGTATCGGCCCGCACGACGCCTGCGGCCAGCAGGGCGGAATGCTCGCCGGTGCTGTGTCCCACCATGGCATCGGCGGGGATGCCCAATTTCTCAATGAGGGCGTACATCGCCTGGTTGGCGGCAAAGACGGCCTCGGCGCCTGCGTCCATGCTGAATAGGCGACCCTCGCCCGCGGGGGGGGCCTGCGGATCCGGCGGCGGGAAGATGGTGGTGCTGGGCAGATATCCGCGCGGATGCCCTTCAAAGGCACGGTCCATCAGGTCGAAGAATTCGCGCACTTCCGGGAAGTGGACGCAGAGATCGGCCAGCATGTTGGTGTACTGCGCGCCTTCGCCGGGAAACACGAAGGCGACTTTTCCGGCGCCCGCGGCGGCCAGCGGCTGGCTGAAATAATAAATGCCTTCGATAGCCCGGATGCGCTTGGTGCGCTCGTCGCGCAGCTTTTCGATGGCGCGCTCGAGCTTCTGTTGCAGGTCTTCACGGGAGGCCGCCACGATGGCCAGGCGGGAAGCTTGCGGTTCCTTGTGGTTCAGGGTCCAGGCCAGATCCTTCAGCGCCAGGTCGCCGGAATAGGAGGAGACGAAATCCCGCAGGCGCTCGGCCTCCTGCAGCATGTCCGGCCGCGTGGCGCCGGAAACCACGAACATCTCGCTATCCCAGGTGTGCTGGAAAGCGGGCGGCGAGTGAGGGCCGGTGTACTCTTCGAGCACCGTGTGAGCGTTGATGCCGCCAAAGCCAAACGCATTCACGCCGGCGCGCCGGGGCGCCTGGCGGGAGCCATGAATCCAGGGCCGCGTCTCGGTATTCAGGTAGAAATCGCTCTTTTCCAGCTCCAGCTTGGGGTTAGGATTCTCGCAGTGCAGGGTGGGCGGCAGCACCTTGTGGTGCAGCGCGAGCGTGGTCTTGATCAGGCTGGCCATGCCCGAGGCCGGCATGGTATGGCTGATCATGGACTTCACCGAGCCCAGCGCGCAGCGCGGGGTATCGCCGCGGCGCAGCCCGAAAACATTGTTGAGGGCTTGCAGTTCGACCACGTCGCCCACTGCGGTGGCCGTGCCGTGCGCCTCGATCAGCTCGACGGTGGCCGGATCGAAACCGGCGTCCTCATAAGCGCGCCGCAGGGCGAGTTCTTCGCCTTCGAGGCGCGGCGCCAGCAATCCCAGAGCGCGTCCATCGCTGGCGGAGCCAATGCCTTTGATCACCGCATAGACCCGGTCGCCGGCGCGCTCGGCGTCCGCGAGGCGCTTCAAAACGACCATGCCCACGCCTTCGCCCAGCAGGGTGCCGTCGGCATCGCGGTCAAACGGCCGAATCTGCCCCTTGCGCGACAGTGCTTTGAGCTGCGAGAAGATGGCCAGGATGGTGGGCGGCGTGGAAGCATGCACACCGCCCGCCAGAGCCATATCGCAGCGCCCGCCGTGCAGGTCGTGGATGGCCAGGTCCACCGCGATCAGGGATGAAGCGCAGGCCGCATCCACAATGTAGTTGGGACCCATCAAGTCGAGACGGTTGGCGATGCGGCCGCTGATGATATTGGGGACTAGGCCGGGCGCGGTATCCGCATGAAACGGGGGCAGGGTGCTTTTGAGCGCCTTGCGGATCTCGGCCAAGTCCGCGTCGGTGTGTTCCGGATGAAGCTGCCGCAGCACCCGTAGCACGCTGTCGAGAACCACGCTGTGCTGGATGGCGGTGGTGTTGCCGCGGTTGACGTAGGTGCCGCGTCCGATGATCACCGCGGTGCGGCGTCGTAGATCGGTCAGCTTGGCCGGATCGCCGTAGCCCGCATCGGCCAGCGCTTCGGAGGCCGCCCGCAGAGCCATAAAATGGTCGGGCTCGGTGCCATCCACGGCGTTCGGCATAACGCCGTACTCCATGGGGTTGAATTCAGCAAGTGGACCCAGATAACCGCCCCGCTTGCAATAGGTGCGGTCGTTGGTCTTGTTTTCCGGATCGAAAAAGAATTCCGCCTCCCAGTCCGGCGGCGGGTCGGAGACGGCATCCACTTTCTGGATGATGTTCTCCCAAAAACGCTGGGCATTTCGCGCGCCGGGGAAGACACAGGCCAGGCCGATGATGGCGATATCATCATGAGCCTGGCTCATGGGAGGCTCCCGAAGGCGTACGTCTGCAACCGCGGCGTTCCGGCAGGCACGGCGATCCTGGCCCAGGGGCCGTCACCCATGACCACCAGCGGGTCGTGTGGCGTTCCGGCCTCGATCTCGCGGAGCGTGGCTTCCGCTCCGCCCGCCAGCGGGATCATGTGCACGCAGCGCGACAGGAACTGCTGCCGGACTTCCTCGGAAACCATGCCGGCGTTGTCCCACGGTCCCCAATTCATGGCCACCACGCGCGCCGGCCACTGGGCCGCCAACATGGCCGCAAAACCGTTCATGATACCGTTGGCCGCTGCATAATCGGCCTGCGCGCGATTGCCGAAGGCCGCCGTGATGGAGGACATGAACAGCAGGCACTGCAACCCTTCCGGCCGCAGCTTGCGGCTGAGCAGGAAAGTGCTGTCGGCCTTGGTGTGGACCACGCGATCGAAAGATTCCGGCGTCTTGTCGCGGATGAGTTTGTCTTCGATAATGCCGGCGCCGTGGATGACCATGTCCAGGCGCCCATAATCGCGATAGATACGGTCGATCAGCTCACCGAAGGCGGCTTCGTCGCGCACATCCACGGAATAATATTCGACGCGCGATCCCAGGCGGCGGAGCGTATCGAGCGTGCGCAGGATCTCGCGATCTTTCATCAGCCGATGATAGGCGGCGTCCACGGCCGCGGGTTTGACAGCGGCTCCGGAAGCCTTCAGGCGCGCCGTCAGGGCCGCCTTGATTTTGGCAACTTCCGTGAGGGCCGCGGTATCCGCGGACTCGGGGCTGGCGGGCAGCGCCGAAGCTCCCGCCAGCACCAGCGTAGGCTGGCAGCGCATAGCCAAATGGCGGGCCACTTCGGCCGTAATGCCGCGCGCGCCGCCGGTGATCAGGATCACCCAATCCTGCTGGATCTGGCGGGCCGCGGGGGTGCCTGCGGACTCGAATTGCGGCACGACCGTCAAACGCCGGTCACCCGGCAGGCCGACCTGCAACGTCTCATCCGGACACGTCAACTCTTCGATCAGTTTCTTTTGCAGGATCAGCAACGGATCAGTGGCATCCAGATCCACAACCTTGCACAGCACGCCGGTGAATTCGAGGGCCAGCGTTTTGGTGAAGTCCGCCACGCCATGATGCGTGGGGGGGGTGGATGGATTGGGATGCAGCCCGAAATCTCCGCCGCGGCCAGTTGCGACGGCCAGCAATGCTCCGCCTGCGCGACCGACCTGCTTGAGATCGGCTTCGGCAGCGCGCGCCAGCGCATAGAGGCTGCGCACGTCCAGTTGCACCAGCTCGCGCCATTCGGCAAAGCTGCAGTTGCCCGCCGGGGCCGTCGAGCGCATCGGCAGAAGATGGATCAGCGCGCCGATGGGACCGTATTTTTGGCGGATCATGTTTACGGTGGTCTCGATAGCGGCCGCGTCGGTGAGGTCCGTGGTGAACAGATCTTCATCGCCGATCCTGGCATCCGGGCTGTGGCGCAACAGCAGAGGGCGCTCGCCGGCGCGGCTCAGCTCTTCGGCGATTCCGGCGGCAATGCCGGTCTCGTCGTCCGTAATGATGCAGACGCGTCCCGGATAATACTGCGGCTCAGAGGACCGCCGCGGCTTGCCGGTGGCGGTCAGCACGAAACGCGGCAGGGGACTGGCGGCGCTGGCCGGCATGGCCTTGCCCTCGGCGGGGCCAGGCAGCACTACCGCCAGGCGATCCGCGATTTCGCGCATGGTCCGCGCGCTGGTGAGCTTTTCCATGATGGCCTGGACCCGGGCCTGCTCGTCAGCCGTACAAAGTTTCTGAAAGCCGGTCAGGATTTCGGTGCGTTTGATGGAATCGATGCCCAGGTCGGCTTCGATAGCGGCGTCCAGGTCGAGCATCTCGGGGGGATAGCCGGTGCGCTCGCTGGCGATTTGCCGTAGTTCGGAGGTGTAATCGCGGGCGGCCGTGGACGCTTCGGCGGGTGCCGCGGAAGGTGCTGCTGCAGGAGCCGGCGCGGAA
>Ga0335081_10005283_pt1 | contig 20431 bp, 25 predicted proteins | sample Lox_Sample_35_FD_206713 | JGI IMG/M metagenome (GOLD analysis project Ga0335081, IMG submission 206713) | Soil microbial communities from Loxahatchee National Wildlife Refuge, Florida, United States - Lox_Sample_3.5 | ecosystem: Environmental > Terrestrial > Soil > Wetlands | place: USA... | reverse complement strand
ACGCTGCGGGAGGAGGCAGCCCTTAACCCCTTTCTCATGGCCCGGGACCTCAGGAGCTTCCTTTCGCTCTTCGCATGAGTATGGACCGAAGGAGGTCGATGGAGACGTTCCCTCCGCTTACCACGAGGACGGTTTTCCCGGTGGCCTCGTCCTTTAGAGACCCTTTGGCCGCGGCGAGGGGGGAGGCGCCTGCGGGCTCCGCCAGCACCCTGGCTACCGTAAGCAGGTCATAGATTGCGTCTTCGAGCTCGGCGTCGGTGACAAGCCCCACTTTGTCGACGTACCTCCTCGCGGCTTCGAAGGTGAGTTCCCCGGGGGTAGCCGCCTGCATCCCATCGGCGATGGTCGGAGACGGAGTGACCCTGAGCATGTGCCCCTCCTTCAGGGACTCGTACATCGAAGGTATGGCCACTGTCTCGGCACCGTACACCTTCGACCCCGGGACGGACCCCTTCAAGGCGATCGCGATGCCGGCGATGAGCCCTCCGCCCCCTATGGCCACCACGGCAGAATTCATGTCGGGGAGCTGCCTGGAGATCTCTAGGCCGCAGGTCCCTTGGCCCGCGATGACATCTCTGTCGTTGAAGGCGTGGATGAAGGTCAGGCCGCGTGTCTTCGCCAGCTCCAGGGCGTGCTCGTAGGCTGCGTCGTATCCGGGCCCATGGCGGATAATCTCCGCCCCTTGCTCCTCGATGGCTCTGAGCTTCTGAGGGTTCGCGTTCTCTGGCACGCAGACGGACGCCTCTATGCCGAAGAGCTTCGAGGCGTAGGCTATCGCGAGCCCATGGTTCCCGGACGAAGCCGTCAGGACCCCCTTCCTCAATTCGGTGTCGGAGAGCGACAGGAGCTTGTTCATGGCTCCCCTCAGCTTGAACACTCTGATTGGAAGAGCGGTCTCGAGCTTCAGATACGTCTCCTTCCCTGTAAGCTCGGAGATCCCACGGGAGTACTCGAGGGGGGTCGTAGGGATGTACTTCCGTATCCTTTGCTCGGCGAGCTCAATGTCCCGGAGCGAAGGGAGGGAGCCGGCGGAGCTCAGCCGAACCACTTCTCCAGGGTCTCGGATTGAGCAGGCTTCGAAGACTGGACCCTCGCTATGGCCGCCTCAACCCTGTCGCGCGAGAAGGAGTGCTCCCCGACGAGGAATGAGACGAGCGCCTGCTTGTCCATGGGCTTCCATTCTGGCTTCACTCCCGCCGTCGACGGCGCGTTGAGGTACAGGTCCCGGATGCCCTGGTAGTCCAGACCCTGAAGCTCGTCTCGGAGCTCCTTTACTTCTTCCAGTCGGCCGTACTTCTTCAGATACTTCAGGGCCGTGGCAGGCCCGACCCCCTCGAACCCGTCAGGGTTGAAGTCAGTCCCCAGAAGTATGGCGAAGTCGACGAGCTGCTCCCGGGTCAGCCCCGTGGCAGCGAGGACCGAGGAGAGGGTGATCCGCTCGGGCTGGACGTTGATGACGATGCCCTTGCTCGGCAGCCGGCGCTTGCCGGAAACGGTCACGTTGCGGACGAGCACCGGGGCCCCGAAGACGAGGGAGTCGTGGTCCTGAGACCCGACAGCCTTGACCGTCCCCTCGATTGCCATCCTAGAAGCCTGGGCTTCGCCTTCGGACGGAGCGTCGACCCAGGGGATTCCCATCGCGTCGAGGAGGCCTTTGGAGTCCGAGACCATGTCCTTCCTGAGCACCGTGGAGGCTTCAGCGAACTTCCTGGCCTGGGTCATGTCCCCAGCCTGGAGGGCGCGCAAATACTGGTCCTTGGCGGCGCGGCGCTGCTCCGACCGCCTTCGGATTTCCTCAGTCTTCAGCTCGGGAGGCTTGCCGTCGAAGACGTAGACAAGCCGCATGCCGAGCTCCAGGAGGTTGATGTTCCTGTAGAACAGCCCCGAGATGTGCGAAGTTACCCTCCCCTGCGAGTCCTTGAGGTGGCCACCGTCCATGCCGCGGATTATGGCGAGGAACTGGTACAGGGTGTTGTAGGCGTCTATGGCGAGGGTCCAACCTGAGATGTCCTCCAGCTGAATCTTCTCCCGCGGAATCGAGTCGCCGAAGTCTACTCCCATAGGCGGTGCAACCTCTGGCCCGGCCGATTTATCGGTTAGGTCACTCGCTGATGCGGGGCATGCGCGGTTCTTCGGGGGGCTTCTCCTGGAATTCGATCCGCCGCTTGTCCTTGGACACCCACCTCACCGTGATGAGCCCCAAGATCTCGAGTTGCATCAGAAGCTTGTCGAGCTCGTCAGGGGAGCACTTGTTCCCGTTCTTGTTCAAGCCTTCAACGAGCTCGTCGTCTGTGCAACTCTTCTTTGCTTTGATCCATTCGAAGGCCGCATATCTGAGGGGGTATCTCACTGGGTTCACTTCGTGTAAGAAAACGGCAGGGGTGTGCTCCCCGTGGAGGTATAAAAGCAATGCAGCATGCAGAAGCAGGAGGTACCGGGGAACTAGGACGGCTGCGGAGGTAGTCTGCTCGACATCCTGCTGACTCCGACGACTTCGTACTGGCTGACCAGGGGGGCCTTGGAGACCAGGGCTTCGATGCTGTCGATGACCCCCTCCTCCTCGGGAGCCACGATGTCGACTATGGCGGCCGATAGGCCGAAGGCGATCGGCTCGACCCTGTGACTTCTGATCTGGGCGGACTTCGGAAGGAGGCCGGCGACCGAGTCGACGAGCCTCTTGGGGTCGGTCGTGGTATCCTCTGGGAGTAGTTTGATTCTGATGACATAGGAGCCCACTTGCGATTCGCCTATGGTCCTTCGAAGCCGCAGTTGACGCACTTGTAATGCCTGGAGAACTTCCTGCACTTCTCGCACCGCCATATCAGAGTCTCATGGCAGTTGGGGCAATAGAAGTGGGTGGCCCTCTCGGCGGGCTTCACCGGCCTGTTGCAAGAATTGCAAAGCGGGAGCGTGACAGCGGCTTGAGACATTTCTCTTCAACCCCTTTTTGCGCCGGCTGATATAGGTTGCTGAGAAGGATGAGATTTCAGGAGTCGACTAGCAGGGAACGGACCTCGGCCGAGGTCACCACTCTGGCGACCTTCAGCAGGCCTGGGATGCCGAGGGCCCCCAAGAGGGCAGTGCCGTGGAAATCGAAGTCCGACCTTGAGAGCTTGCGGGTGAGCTTGGGGGTGGCCAGGGCGGCCATGATCACGTCAAGGTCGTCGTTGGAGAGCTTCTCCAGCACCCCCCTCAGCCGGAGCATCGTCTTCATCTCCTTCAAGAAGGCGGACTCCCATTCTGGTTGGTAGTTCGCTAGGAGAGAGGGGTCGTCTTTCTTCAAGCTGGCGCAGCTCCACTTTGCGGCAATGACCGCTCCCGCCACGGACGTCATTATTCCCCCGGCCGTCGTCGGCTTCACCTGCCCTGCCGACTCCCCGACGAGGAGCCGGCGCCCTTCTACGAAACGCTGCGCGGGGCCCCCGACGTAGATCGGGGCCGACACCTTCCTCAGGATTGTGGTCTCCCTGGTGGAGAGGAAACTGTCCAGCGCCCTGAAGGGGCTTATCCCATACCCTGCGGCGCCGACCTTCGCTTTCTTCCCCCCGTAGGGGATGACCCAGGCGAAGTACCCGGGGTACAGGTCTGCGTCCAAGAACACCTCTACGACATGTTCTCTGACCCAATCCCCCTCCACCTCGTACTTCGCGGCCGGGAGGATCCCCCGACGGGGGCTGGACGCCGGACCCGTCGAGTCTGCATAGTATCTGGCGCGGAGCGAGTCTCCGCCTGCCCCAACCTCCACCAGGCCATCCTTCTCGACGGCCGAATTCACGCGGGTGGCGGTCATGATGGTGGCGCCGCTCGATTCGGCTTCCGCCGAAAGCTGCTTATCGTAGGCGCTCCGGTCAAGGACGACTACTTCGAGAGCCGAGGCGTCGATGGAGAGGGGCACCCCCTTGGGGGAGTGGATTACGGCGGAGGTGATCTTGCTCTGTACGGCCCCGGAGTCCGGGGGATGACCGTACTTCACAAGGCCCCTTAGGCTCACCAGCCCGTCGCACTTCTCAGGCTCGCCGACTTCGGGGTGCTCTTCGGCCACCAGGACTTCAGCCCCCTGTCTGGAGGCTTCGGACGCGAACGCGAGTCCGGCTACGCTCCCTCCCGCGACGACGACGTCGTACACTTTCGGCAATGTGAAGATGCTGCAAAGGCTTAACCGGACTCGTATTAACCATTGACAAACCGGGCTACATGAAACAGGCCATCGTGGTAAGGACAGACCTCAAGATGGGGAAGGGGAAGGTGGCGGCGCAGGCCGCCCACGCGTCACTGTCGGCGGCGGAGGCGACCCGGGAGAGGAAGCCGAGGTGGTACGAGGAGTGGAGGGAGGAAGGGCAGGCCAAGATTGTGCTGAAGGTCGAATCCGAGGAGGAGCTCAGGGAGCTTCTTCAGAAGGCGCGCAGTGCTGGCCTCCCGGCGTCGCTGGTGGAGGACAGAGGACTGACCCAGGTCGAACCTGGGTCAGTGACATGTCTGGGGATAGGACCTGCCCCTGATGCGCAGATTGACGGCATAACGGGGAAGCTCAAGCTGCTTTGATCCTCTAGACAAGGCGGATTTGTGCGCCCGAAGTACATGAACCAAAGGAATAGATCTCAAAGCCCGTCGTAAGATTTGCCGTTGCTGGGTTTCACAGAGAGCTTTTTCGCCTGGCTCGGGTCAACTAGGGTCTCGGCCTTCCTGGGCTCCTTGTCTCCTTGGCCGTCTGCAAGTACCTCAAACCGGTATATCTCCTCTCATTCTCGCCAGGGGTCCTATTCTGGCTCTTTGTTGACATCATCAATGATTCTGGCGACCTAGATGTGAATGCGAGTTTCTCTGGGGGATGGGAGCAGGTCGTTATCGTAGCTCTTTTCGTCATCGGAGCTTCTGCTTTCTTCATCATGGACCGCTCCGTCTTTACCCCCGAGCAGGAGCAGAGGGGCAGTCTAGCCATCCCTCTCCTCGTCGCTCTCGCAATAGGGATCCATGGTCTCGGAGAACGCGCGGCATTCGCAAACGTGGCTGCCACGACCAGCTCAAATTCCCTCGTCATCGCATTCGGAGGAGAAGCCGCTGGTGCCGCCTGTGTCCTTCACAAGTCCCTCGAGTCCGTGGTTGTCGGTGTCGGCTACGTTGTGTACGCAGGCAAGCGACTGGGGGGATATTGGTTCGAGTGAGAGACATTGCAATTTTGGCTCTAGCTTTTGTTTTACCTTCGGTCATGGCTGCAGGCGCGGGGTACTTCGTCGCATGTGATTCTACTTATTTTTTGCGGTCGGGACTGGCGCTTTTCTTTACGCGCTCTTGAGGCTGTCTGGACCACTGTACACCTCTCTGCGTTCTCCTGGACCCAACGGCACCCTGAAGGTGGCGGCCTGGTTTCAGGGAGGTTCTCTGCGTATACGCGGCCGCACTTCTGCATTCGTATCTCCCCAGCGCCTTTGCATGAAATTTGCCGGCTGTGGAGGTCCGTTCAGGCGATCGCGACCCGGCTGAGGATGGCTGGCTAGAATTCCCAAAGGCTTACGTAGCTATCGGTGGCTTTTGAGAGGAAACTTCCATCGTACAAGGCCAGAATCGTCGAGAGACGCTGTCTGTCTCCCTCAGGAATCTCGAAAGTTATATGACCGTCTCTATTAATCAACTTACTCACAAGCTGGAGGTCTCGAAGCATTGTGAGGTACTCGCTTACAGTCGACTGCGACAGTTGAGCAATGGCCGAAATCCGACTGTTTGATAGGCGGGGTTCCCCGCTTTGCGGCTCTCTGAGCATCGCGCCCAGAAGTTTCCTAACGCCCTTCTGCTGGATGATGGCGTAGATCCTCCTGCTGCGCTCGTCGTCTGCCCAGAGCGGATACGCTCTGAGATACTCCCCCTCCTTCCTACACAGGACCTCACCATCTTTCTCAAGGTTCCCGAGATGATAGCGAGTCGTGCTAAGGGACGCTCCGAGGTACCTAGAAAGCATCCTAAGGTGAACCCCAGGAAACAGTGAAATCAATCGCTTGACATTCTGGCGATTTACATTTTCAGAATTCACTTTCTGACTAATCCCTCCTGCCCGAAGACTGGCCTGAGCAATGCGGTCAGAAAACTGATGCTCATAAGCAGTTCGAGGAGATGTATGAGATGCAAGCCGACATACGGAACTGAGATTAGCAGGCCGTTCAGATAGATTTCTTGGTAGAAGGTGACCGCTTGGTCGAGAAAGAAGAAAACGAATGCGAGCATCAGGAAGAAGTAGCGCCTTACCGGCCTCCTCCTGAAAGCGTTCGCCGAAATGACCATCAATACGACCGACATCACGAGAAGGATGAAATGCATGACATCGTCCTGGTTTGAAGTAATTAGGGTTGGCAGTGACAATGGGCACCATTCATGCCTCGAATTGATTTAAGATTTATTTGGTTTCGCTATCTGAGCCACAATCCTCAATAGCATTCACCCGTCCTCGAAGGGAGGTGCTGGCGCCTCGAGGAAATCCTTCTCATCTGAGGCGTCGCCTGTCGCTGGCATCGTAGGGGAGGTTGTGATTTGATAGGATTTGCCGAGACCTTTGGCGCTGTGCTTGCTACCTTTCTGATTCCCACTTTCATAGGGCTCGCCATAATCTCTGTGGCCGCAAGGTACCTCAGCCCCAAGTACCTCGCAGCATTTACGATTGGCATCTATCTGTGGTTTTTCTCGGACACCATCGGTGACGCTTCACTCCTCGGGGTCAGCGAAGGATTCACGGGCGGGATCTGGCAGGTGGCCCTTTGGCTTACTTTTGCGATTGGTCTTGTCGTACTCTTCTCCATTGACTCCAAGATGTTTGCCGAGGGCTCGCCCGGCGTGGGCTTCGGTTTCTCCATCCCAATCCTTGTAGCCATTGCGGTGGGGATGCACGGTTTCGGGGAGGGCGCGGCGGTCGGTGCAACGGCAGCCACTTCGACAAGTTCGAACCTCCTCGACGCATTCGGCGGTCTCTCCGCCGGGGCTGCATTCGTGTTGCACAAGGGGCTGGAGCCCATGATGGTCGGCGCAGCTTACTGGATTTATGCAAGGGATCACGCCAAGGACATGATGGGGCGCTTGAAGGATATCGTTATCCTGACCCTGGCTTTTACCCTGCCTGGGATAGTGGGCGGAGCCAGCGCCTACTATGTAATCCAGGTCTTCCCCAGCGCCGACTACACCTATGTATTCGCGCTTGGCCTCGGTACGTCCATCTACGCGGCCGCGAGGCTCGCCCGACCCCTCTTCCAGGGAACAGGTTCAAGGGGAGAGTCGCTGAAAGTGGCTTGCTTGATTATTCTGGGTTTCACGTGCCTTTATACAGCGGCGCTTCTTCATTCATAGAAGTGCCGGAGGGCTAAATGAATTCAAACAGGAAGACACTCGTTGTAGTCCTGGCTGTTGTATTCGTAGGGGCTGGCGCGACCATCGCCTTCTACGCGATTAGTGGGGGAAGAACAACAACCACAACCCTGCCGGCAGGCTGCGTGAAGCCAGCTGGCGGGTTCCTCGTAATCGCGAGCGGTACAGGCTACAACGACAGCATGGGGCATGGAGTACCCGAGGAGAACTGGCCAATCCTTAACGTCACGCAGGGACAGACAGTGAACATAACAGTATGCAATACGGATTTCCAGGCTCACGGCTTTCAGGTTACGTACTACTACGACAGTAGCCTCATCACGGTCGTGCCTGGTCAAGTCCTCCATGTCTCATTCGTGGCGAATAAACCTGGTCAGTTTCGAATATATTGCAACATCTTCTGTTCCATACACTGGGCAATGCAGAACGGCTTGCTAAACGTCGTACCCGCCTAGCAAGGTCTATGCCGGCTCCCCGACGTGCAGGTCTGCGCAGGGGATCCAGTTGCATTCCCTTCGACGCCCACGCTAGCCCAAAACCAATATCGTATTGTCTCCCACCCCAATGATGCTTTGATGTCTGTGGCCGACGCCGAATTGGAGGTCGGCATCGAGTGGTATGCTACGAGGGGTCCGCCTTGCGCGGCAAGGGCGAAGGCTTCACCCCAAGACTTCCTGGTCGAAGAGGAGGTGGAGTTCGAAGGGCTGTCCACCGGGGAGAAGGAAGGGTATTACCCGCTCTACAGGGTGGAAAAAAGTTCCGTAGACACCCTGCACATGGCGGAGGAGCTCTCCTCTGCCCTAAGGAGCAGGGTCAGCTATGCGGGGCTGAAGGACAAGAGAGCCGCCTCGGTCCAGTACGTGACTCCGACGAGCTCGAGGGCCTCGAGGCCGCCGGTGGTCATAAAGGACAGGTTCACAGCCCGGCTGGTTGGGTACCTGCCGAGGCCGGTCTCCAGGGCCTCCATGACGGGCAACAGGTTCGAAGTGATCCTCAGAGAATGCTCGTCCTGTGTGAGGGAGGCGGCCGGCGAAGCGCTGCGCGCGGCCGAAGAGAGAAGGGTGCCAAACTACTACGGCCTCCAGAGGTTCAGCGCGTCGGGGGCCGGGACACATAGGATAGGCAGGGCCATCGTCAAGCGAGACTTCGCAGCGGCCGTGAAAGTGATGTTGCTGGCGGGGCTCGACTCTAGCAGCTCGGAGGGCGAGGCAGTGAGCTACCTGTCGCAGGGAAGGTATCTTGAAGCGAGCAACGTCCTCCCTCCGGGGAGAGACGTAGAGAGGAGGGTGGCGAGGGAATTGGGAAGGAGCGGGGGGGACTGGGTGAAGGTGCTGAGGGCGGTCCCGATCGAACTGAGGAGGCTGTACGTCCATGCCTACCAGTCACTGATATTCAACAAGACTCTGAGCCTTGCCCTTTCGAGGGGGGAAGACATCTCTGCGCTGCAGGAAGGGGACAACTGGGCGGTGGCCGCGGGGGGAGGGTTGGTGACGCCTCGCGTCATGGGCGTCCACGATGGGCACAGGCCCGGGGCGGTACCGATGATACAACTCGCAGGGTATGCCTTCAGGGACTACGGATCGAGGTTCGACGCCTGCGCCGTGGAGGTCATGAAGGAAGAGGGGGTTCTCCCCAAGGAGTTCTACGTGGAGGAGATGCAGGAGGTCTCGGCCGAGGGGGGGTTCAGGCGCCCTCACCTTGCGCTGAAGAGCGCGGCGCTCGACGTCGAAGGGGAAACTGCCAGGCTGGGGTTCACCCTCGGGAGGGGACAATACGCCACGGTGCTCCTGCGTGAGATAATCAAGCCGACAGATCCAGTCCTCGCAGGACTTGCGTAAACGCCGGGAACCCTTATACGCCATTTGCAGATGGGCAGCCAGAACGCCTTTGTCAGAGGACGTCTATGACCTGACCATCATTGGGGCGGGGCCGAGCGGGCTTTTCGCGACTTTCTATGCTGGTCTGAGGCAGATGAAGACTAAGGTCATCGACGCCCTGGAGGAGCCCGGGGGACAGGTGGCTGTGCTGTACCCTGAGAAGTACATCTTCGACGTTCCTGGTTACTCGAAGATACTCGCGAAGGACCTGGTGAAGAGCCTGGTGGAGCAGGCCTTCCAGTACAACCCCACTGTGGTCCTCGGAGAGAGGGTGACTGCCCTGCACAAGAACGACGGTGTCTTTGAGCTGCAGACTGACAAGGGGACGAGGCACTACTCGAAGGCGGTGATCGTGGCCGCGGGAGTCGGCGCATTCTCCCCGAACAGGCTGGAAGCGAAGGGGGCAGCCGACTATGAAGGCAAGGGGGTCTACTACTTTGTGAAGGACAAGGGGGCGTTCGCAGGCAAGAACCTGCTGATAGTGGGGGGCGGGGACTCTGCCGTGGACTGGGCCCTCAACATCAAGGACATCGCAAAGAAGATCACGCTGGTGCATAGGAGAGACGTCTTCAGGGCCCATGAAGGGAGCGTCAAAGAGCTGATGAACTCGAGCGTCGAAGTCAAGCTCTTCTACGAAGTCAGGGGCGTCAGAGGGGATGGATCGAAGGTGACCCAGGCCACCATCTTCGACAACAGGACACAGGCGGAGACGAAGGTGGACGTGGATGCGATCCTAGTCAACATAGGGTTCAGGGCAGACCTGGGCCCGATCAAGGACTGGGGGTTGCAGATTGACGGTAGAGAGATCAGGGCGAACGGGAAGATGGAGACCAACATGCAGGGGGTCTACGTTGCGGGGGACATCGCCGGCCCTCTGGATGGGGTGAAGCTGAACCTGATCGCGACTGGCTATGCCCAGGCAGCCATGGCTGTCAACGTCGCGAAGGCCTTTGTGGACCCGAACTCGAAGATATTCCCAGGCCACAGCAGCGAGATGAAGAAGTAGCCTAGTCTACTGTGCCCAAGATTCGTCGGTAGTTGTAATCCTTCCTTATCGCTGGGTGCGCGGGGTCGATAAGCACGCATTCGAACCAGGCGTGGATGCCATCCTCCCAGACCAGGTATGAGCCGAGGAGCTTCATGTTTGGGTGCCTCTCCTTCACCCTTCTCTCCGCGACTGCCTGGGAAGACACCGCCGACTTGATCTTCAGCACCCCCATGTGCTTGGGCCTCCTCCCGGAGGTTGGGCGCTGCTTCCTCATGCCCCCCCTCGAGACTCGCATTCTGATGACCACCACCCCTTCCTTTGCCTTGTAACCAATCGCCCTTGCCCTGTCCAGCCTCCAGGGCCTGTCGACTCTCAGTAGGGCCGGCTGCTTCCTCAGCTCTACAGCCCTGGCTCTTATGTTGCCCCCCTTCTCATGGAAGATGTCCTGCCAGGTCTTGGAGATCTGCCTGTACATGAGTATCGGGGCGCCTCGTTTCAGGTCGGCAAATAAACGTTCTTGGGGGATTCAGGCCGATAGGAAGAACGACCTGATCTTCTCGCCGACAACGACTATGGCGTTAGCTTGCGCTTCATCGGTCTGCCCCCCGATGTGCGGGGTGAGGATTGTGTTCGGGGCGGATAGGATTGCGCCGGACGGAGGTTCCTTCTCGAACACATCGAGGGCGGCGCCCCCGATGTGCCCCTCCCTCAGTGAAGATGAGAGGGCCTCCTCATCGACGACGCCCCCGCGAGAGGTGTTCACAATGAAGGCTCCTCGCTTCATGGTTGCCAGGCGCGCCCCGTTGACCAGGTGGGCCGTGTCTGGGGTAAGGGGGACATGCAGGGTGATGTAGTCGGAGGAAGAGAAGACCTCCTCGATGGAGACGACCCGGGCGCCTATGCTTTCGAGGACCTCTGCGGGTATCGCGATGACGTCGTAGACCAGGACCGACATTCCCAGGGTCCTCGCTATCTCGCCGATGCGCCGGCCTATCCTCCCCAATCCCACTATCCCGAGGACCTTGCCCTTGAGCTCCTTTCCTATGAGGGCGTTCTTCTCCCACTTGCCCGACTTCGTTGAGACGGCGGCTTCCACGAGGTGCCTGCTGAGTGCGAGCATGAGCATGGTCACATGCTCGGCGACCCCTTCTACGAGGGACTCTGGGCTGTTGATCACCGTCACTCCCTTCGACTTCGCGTATTCCACGTCCACGTTATCAAGCCCAGTCCCAGGCCTGGCTATGAGCTTCAAGCGAAGGGCCCTGTCGAGCACTTGCCTGTCGACCTTCGTCCTGCTCCTTATCACGAATGCCTCGTATTCCCCGGCGATGCCGAGCAGCTCCTCTCTGGCGATGTCTGGCCTGTAGTCGACGGTGATTCCAGGACCGAGCGCGAGCTTCTCGATTTCCACCTGATCGCAGACTAGTATCTTGACCACTGTTCCAATCCCGCCCTCGCGGTGTCCGAGACCAGCGATATATCGCTTGAACCACCAACTTCGCCGTAGGCGAGAGCGCGCAGGGTGGCAGGGTAGGACAGGTATGACTGCGGCAGGGGAGGGGCCGCATCCGCCTCCTCCAACGTCTCGAGGCTTACTACCCTGCCGCTACGCTTGTCGTAGACGATGGTGCAAGCTGAGTCCGGGGCCGCCTCGGTGCTGACAGATGACGTCGCTGCCGAGATGTCCGCGTAAGACCCACTTTCCGAGCACGACCATCTGAGCCCGAAGAAAGTTGTCCCCCAAGCCCTCATCGGCCGGCGCGCGAAGCACCTGCCAGAGGCGTTCGCCCCAGCTATTCTTGCTGAGGTCGAGGCCTCAAGGTCGAGGATGAAGCGATTGCAGCCCTGGCTGAGTTCGGCGCACCCGCCGGCGGCGAAGGTCGATGGAGCGCTGGTGCGGAGGGTGGAGTCCACGAGGAATCCTCCTGCTGAACCCAGGGAGGGGGTCCCCTGGACAGTTCGCGGTTCGCGTCGAGGGACGAGGGCAAGCGCTTCGCAGGGCAGCACGCGCCCTCCGGACACCACCGCCTCGAGCACCCCTGCGCCGAGGACCTTGGCCGCAGGGCATTTTAGGAAAGAAATCCCTGCCCGGCTCGCCACGTTCTGTACCACCTTCCAGACGGGGGGGCTCGGCGGAGGGTGCTGCCAACCATCGATGAATAGGCTGACATGCGCGACCTTCTTCGCGAGCCTTTCTGCGACCTGGAGCGCCCGCGAGCCTTCTCCTTGAACGATCACTCCGTCAAGACCGCCCATGATCCATCCCAGCTCCGCGTACCGTGAGGCCCCGTCGAGGACGAAGACTCCGTCCCTTTGCTGGGAAGCAAGAAGAGTTCTCTCGAAGCGTGAGCCGGTGGCCAGGACGATGTTGTCGGCCTCAACGCAAAGGCCGTCGCTGGTCATGACCTTCCCCGGCGCGATGAAGGTTGCACGGCATAGCAGTATGTCGGAGGAGGGCGGGGCGCTTGCCAACGAACGCGGCTGGGCGCCGGACCCTGTGCCCAGCAGGTCAGGCCAGGACCTGAAACTGGGCTCTTGCCCAGCTTGGGGGTCGATCAGGGTGACTTCGCACCCTCCCCTGGCCGCTTCCCGTGCAGCCTCGGAGCCCGCTGTTCCTCCCCCCACCACGCAGACTCGTGACAACAGTCTGTTGGCGCTGTGAGAGGGTTATAACGGGCTGGGGTTCTGGGCCGCCTATGCTGGTGGGGGTCGTCGGTAAACCTAATGTCGGCAAGTCGACCTTCTTCGCAGCCGCTACGCTCAAGGACGTCCCCATCGCGGATTATCCTTTCACAACGATCCAGCCCAACGTCGGGGTCGCCCACCTTAGGACGAAGTGCGTATGCAAGGAGATGGGGGTTGTCGACGCACCGAAGAATTCGATCTGCCTGGACGGGACGAGGCTGATCCCCGTCAAGCTCGTCGACGTTGCTGGTCTCGTCGAGGGGGCATCCGTCGGGAAAGGACTGGGGAATCAGTTCCTGGACGACCTAAGGCAGGCGGACGCCCTTGTCCAGGTGGTAGACGCTTCGGGGTCCACCGACCTAGAGGGGAGGAAGGTGCCCCTTGGGGCCCACGACCCTGTCGGGGACGTGGCAATGGTGGAGCGTGAATTCGACCTGTGGATGTTTGGGATCCTCAGGAAGGACTGGGAGAAGGCGACGAGGTCTCTCGAGCAGACCGGGGGCAAGATCGTCGAGCACATTGCGGAGAGGTTGTCGGGGCTATCGATTACCTTCGCGGACGTCGAGCAGGTCGTCCTGCACCTTCATCTGAGGACGGAGAAGCCGAGCGCCTGGACCGACGAACAGCTGATGCAGTTTGTGGTGGAGACTCGCAAGCTCACCAAGCCCTCCCTGGTAGCGGCCAACAAGGCGGACCTCCCCACGTCGCCGCAGAACATAGAGAGGTTGAAGCAGACGGGGAGGAAGGTGGTCCCCTGCGCATCGGAGGCGGAACTCCTGCTCAGGAGGGCGGCGGAGCACGGGCTGGTGTCGTACATGCCCGGAGATGCGAAGTTCAGCGTCAAGGACCCAGCGAGACTGAGCGCAGCCCAATCAAGTGCGCTTAGGATGGTTGACGAGCGGGTCATGAAAGTCTTCGGGGGTACCGGGGTCCAGGAGGCCATAGACCAGGCGTTCTTCGGGCTGCTCAATGCCATAGTGGTCTTCCCCGTCGAGGACGAGACGAAGCTCTCAGACAAGGACGGCCGGGTGCTCCCTGACGCCTATGTGATGAAAGGTGGCTCCACTGCCCTAGACCTCGCCAGAACGGTGCACAGCGAACTGGCACAGGGATTCCTCTACGCCGTCGATGCGAGGTCGGGGAAAAGGCTGGCGGCAGACCACATCCTCAGAGACAGGGATATCGTGAAGATCGTGTCAAGCGGCAAGCGGGGCTAGCTGCTCCGCCTTGCGCGGTTCGGGCTTGGCGATGAGCTTGCTCTTCCGTACGCCTACATGCCGCAGGTGAGTGACCTTCTTGGCCTCGTTGTACACGTCTGACGCCACCTTCTGCAGCACCAGTTCCTGAACGAAGCCCTCGTAGTTCATCCCCGCGGCCTTCTCGCCGATCACCTGGTCCATGATGAGCCTGAGGTCGTGCTTCTTCGAGCTGTTCATCTTGCCCTGCGAAAGCGCTGTGCAGTACACCCTTACGACGTAGCCGTCCTTCGTCGTGTAGTCCTTGATGAAGTCCGACATGGAAGAGCCTCTCCTGATCAGGCTCCTCAGGAACTCCCTAGAGTACTCGTGCCCCTTGAATACCGTGTAGGCGGTCTCTCCTTCAACCCTGTCGATTTGGAAGAAGAGCTTGAATGCGTAGTGCTGCGGGTCCTGCTTTAGAATGTCGTAGAGGGTGGTCTCGATGACCCTTCCTTCGGGCTTCTGAACGTCCGTCAGGGGGACTCTGGCAATCGGTGCGTTGCCGAAGGATGGCGAGGCGGTCACGGTGACCCAAGACTTCAGCTTCCACTTGTCCCGCACCTTGGCTACTTTCTTCGGCAAACGAAAGCGCCCCGTCTGAATCCGGCTTATAACCTCAGCGTCGCCGGAGGGCGTCTATCCCTCCCATGTAGGGGGACAGGGCGTTTGGTATCCTTACGGACCCGTCCTTCTGCTGGAAGTTCTCGACAAGGGCCACCAGCGTTCTCGTGACAACGGCTGTGGAATTCAGGGTGTGGACTAGGACGGTCGGGTCGCTCTGCTTCTCCCTGTACCTAATGAGAAGCCTTCTCGCCTGATAGTCGGTAACGTTGCTGGCTGATGCCATCTCTCTGTACTTCCCCTGACCAGGGAGCCAGGCTTCGAGGTCGTAGGTCTTGGCGGACATGAATCCGGTGTCCCCGCTGCAGAGGGCGATGACCCTGAATGGTATGCCGAGGGCTCGGTATATCGCCTCGGCGTTGGAGATCAGCTCCTCGTGAAGCTTCCAGCTGTCTTGTGGCTTGCAGAAGATCACCTGCTCAACCTTGTAGAACTGATGGACGCGGAATATCCCCTTGGTGTCCTTTCCGTGGGCCCCGGCCTCGACCCTGAAGCACGGGCTGTAGCCGCAATATTTGACTGGGAGCAGGGAGGCATCGAGGATCTCGTCTTTGTGCATGGATACGAGCGGGTGCTCGGATGTGGCGATCAGGTGAAGGTCCTCCCCCTCTATCTTGTAGATCACGGGGCCGAAGTCCTCGAGGTTGACGACCCCCTGGTAGGAGGCTCTGTTGAGCATGAACGGAGGCTCTACTGGGGTGAACCCCCGTGAGCGGAGGAAGTCGAGGGCGTACTGCATTATTGCATGCTCGAGCTTGACTGCATCTCCTTTGAGGAAGAAGAACCGGGCCCCGGCTACCTTCGCCCCCCTTTCGACGTCGACCATGCCCAACTCGGTCAGAAGGTCGATGTGGTCCTTGGGCTCGAAGCCGAAATCGGGGGTCTTCCCCCAGGTCCTCACGGTCACGCTCTCAGTCTCGTCCTTGCCGGGGGGGACACTCTCGTGAAGGATGTTGGGGAGCGCCATCAGAATCCTGTTGAGGGTCGCACTCCTCTCGTCGGCCTTCGCCTCGAGCTCCTTTATCCGCTGAGGGATGTCTTTGACCTCCTTGAGCTTGTCCTCGATGGGAGCGCCCTTCTTTCTCAGCCCGGCGACCTGAGCTGTCAGCTCATTCTGCCTGTGCCTCAGCTTGTCCACCTCGGTCTTGAACTTGCGCCATTCGGCGTCGGCCCTGACAGCATCCTCGACCAGCGGGACCTTGTCGTTTGCCCCTCTTCTCTTGAGACTAGCCACGATCGCCTTGGGGTCGTCTCGAACAAGCTTGATGTCCATCAATCTAGGTCACGCTCTGTGGACCCGGCCATGCTTGGCATGCGATAAAAGCCATACCTCCTCGAACAGGGCGACGTCCTTTAGGAGAGCGAGCGCCGTGGACAGGGAGGTCGACGGCGAACCCGACTGTATCTTCAGTTCGATGAGGCGGTCGCGCCGAGTCATCGAAATGAGGAGGCGTTTCGGTGCCCCTTCGTTGTCTGGGGTTAGGACGGAGGCGAGGCTCCTGGATACTTTGGCGTCGGCGCAAGAGAGGACGAATCGGGCGGCGGCGCTCAAGGAGCGACCCTGGCGAGGACCGCCCTGGAGAAGGCTGAGGATTGGGAGGAAGGAATCTTGGCGCCGGCGGCCCTGGCATGCCCTCCACCTACGCCCTTGACTTCTTCAGCGGCCTCGCGCATGATAATGCCAAGGTTCACCACCCCGGGGTAGCTGTCGCCGACCCTGGAGGACACCTTGAGGTCGGAGTTCCTGCTCGTCGCCCACCCCACGACGACCTTGTCCTTGAGCTGGGGGGACGAGGTGAGGATGGAGATTACGGGGCCGAGGAGTTTCTCGTCGACCAAGCCCTCCCCGTTGACCAGGATGACGTTCCCCTGCTGGACCGTCCTGGAAGGGTCCGAGGCGAGGCCTTCCAGAGTTTTGTTTATCCCCGACCTGTAGTCCGAGAGAGCCTGCATCGCCGCCTTCAACCCCTCTCCCCTGTCCCCGAGGCAGACCGAGATGCCTGTCCCCGGCGCGCCCATCCTCCCGCAGGCATTGAGGAGTGTCCCGAACTCCCTGGCGTCCCTGAGCGGGGTGAACGTGTCTTCGAACTCGAAGGTGTACACTTCCCCGACGAGGCCGGCGATGGCCTCCGAGGCGCCCTCCGAGGGGGCGAGGGCACCCGCTATTGTTTCGGTCACTTTCATTTTCTCGTCGGGCGTGAGGGAGGAGATGGTCCGCCAGGTGCTGCCATCCTTCAAGGTCAATCCCGACTGGTGCAGGAGAGCAAGCACACCGTCCTTGCTCCCAGTCAGCCCTTTGAGGTAAGGAGCGGAGGTAAGTGCTATCGCTTCGTGGACCGGCCTCGTCTCTCTCCCTGTGAACATCAGGTCTTTTGAAATCGCCATGAGGCCGCGGCGCTGGGCCTCCTCGGCGGCCGAGCGGTTCAATCCCGTCAGCGAACGCCCGGATCCAGAGTCCTGCCTATCCGCGAGGGCGCCCACCACAGCGAGAGGGGAGAGGTCGGCGTTGAGGGGGTCGAGGGAAGCGGCGAAGTAGTATGCCATAGCAGAGGAGCATGCTTCCTTCCCGCCATCGTAGCCGAAGGCCCAGGCGTTGACGACATGGGGTGACCCCATGGCCTCCTCGGGGAGCTGGTGATGATCGATAACGAGGTAGCGGCCGCTCAGCGCCGACTCGAGCTCGGGGATCAGGGTGGAGGCAAGGTCTGTGAAGATGTAGAAGTCGTAATTCTCCGACCCGAGGGAAGCGACCCCCTGAGGGTCGAGGTCTGAGACCGTGCGCACCGTGACGTTGGCCCCTTTCCGCATCAGAGAGGCGAAGACCACCGACCCGCTGCACAACCCATCGGCGTCGATGTGGGTGACGATGAGGATCCGCTTTCCATCACGGGCAAGTGCGAGGAGGTCTTGAGAGAGGCCCCTGTACTTTGAAATCAGGCCCTCGAGGTCGGCCACAGGCCTACCCCAACGCTAAGCGAGCTGTGCGACGACAGCGGTGTACTTGAAGTCGCCCGGAAGAATGCCTTTCGACTTGTAGTATTTCGACAGCCTGTAGATCTTCGCTTCGACGAGCTCCAGGGAGTGCACGTTCTTCCTGTCGCTTCCGTGGACTTTGAGGTGGTTCTGTACCCGGTGGGCTCGCTCTATCAGATCCTGGAGGTCTTGCGGCACCGGCGGCGCCGCCTTTCCCTCTGAGATGATGGTGCCGACTGACTTGCCGAGCAGCGGTTTGGCGAGGGGTACGCCGTAGTCGTCGCGGAGCGCCTGCCCTATCCTGCTGGGGGAGACCCCGTCCTTGGCCAGCTTCAAAATGACAGTTCTTGCCTCCTCTGGGGTCGTCGTGACCCAGCTGGGGTTGCTCCTGCTGGGGGGCCTTGTCTGGTGAGACTTACCATGCCTGTGAGAGTGAATACGTGCCATGCTGCGGTCGTTCAGCCGAGTCCTCGACGTTGGGCTGATAAAGGTTGCCCGGGGTCTAACGTTTCATGCGACCCGGGCGTATCTTCCCCGGCGTTCGATGCTCTGCAACTGCCTGAGGACCGCATGGAAGCGGGCTGGACCTGAGACAGCGGCGTATCCTCGGTACAGGTGTTCCAGAGCGAGGGCGGCGACTCCAGGATGCGCCCCCACGAGGGTCTCTTTGATGAGCCTCAGGTCGACGGCGTGGTCTTCGAGGCGGGAGGTGTGGAGAGCGAGGCCGAAGTCTATGAAGACGAGCCCGCCCCCCCTCCTAACGACGTTGGCAGTCGTCAGGTCTCCGTGCATGATGCCCACCCGGTGGAGCATGGCGGCGTCACTCCCGAGTTCCTGGAATATCGCACCGACCTCTCCGGCTGCGAGGCCAGGGACCAGGTCCTTGACCCTGTCGCCCTCGACGAATTCCATCACCAGGGTCGAGGTCGCGGGGTCCACGGCGTAGAGGTAGGGCGCCGCCACCCCTGCCGCCTTCGCCCTGTGAATCATCTCAGCTTCACGGATCGTCCGCTGGCGCCTAATGGCGTCGTCAAGGACCGGGAGCCGGTAGACCAGGGGCCTTCTGACTTTGAACACGGCTCTCAGTCCTTGCCAATGCCCCAAGACCACGTCGGCCTCGGCTCCCCGGTAGAGCAGCCTACCTGGGGGGAGCTTAGTTCCGCCAGGGGATGTCGACTCTATCAAGCCTCCAAGACTGCAACACCCTGGATTCTTCGACGGGGATGCGGATGCCGCATCTGTGGGCGAGCCACCCCGTCCAGGCGATCTGGGCCCCGCAGTCGCCGCTGTATTCTAGGGGCGTCATCGTCACCCTAGCCGAATGCCTGACAGCCATTGCCCCCATCATCTTCGACAGGCGCCTGTTAGCTGCGACTCCTCCCACAATCATCACCTCCCGCTTCCCTGTGAATGCGAGGGCGCGCTCTGTCACCTCTGTCACCATGGCGAAGGCTGTCTCCTGAATCGAGTAGGAAACGTCTCCGAAGGAGCGTCCCCCGTCGAGGAGGAGCTTCGAGGCGGTCAGGAGGCCGGAGAAGGAAACGTCGTTCCCTTTCACAGTATATGGGAGTCGGAGATAGTTGCTCGAGCCAGAAGCGGCCTCCTCGATAGCCCTCCCGCAGGGGGAAGCCAGGCCATGATGCCTTCCGAACTGGTCGAGGAGCTGGCCGAGGGTCAGGTCGAGAGACTCCCCAAGGACCCGCCATCTGTTTCCGGAGTATGCGATAATCATCGTGTGTCCCCCTGAGACGAGGAGGACCACGGGGTCCTTCGCCCCTGTAAGGAGGCACCCCAGCTCGATGTGTCCTATGGCATGATTCACCGGGACTAGCGGAATCCGGGCGGACTCGGCGATGGTCCTCGCGACCACAGCCCCGACGCGGAGGCAGGGTCCGAGCCCAGGACCCATGGCGTAGGAGACGGCTGAGAGGTCCTCCAGCGAGACCCCCGAGGCGACGAGTGCCTCTGCCAGCACCCTTGGCGCGGACGAGAGGTGGCTCTGGGAAGCCTCGAAGGGGTGGATGCCGCTTCCTTCGGGAGGCTTGTAGACGGACCTCGCGTTGGAGAGGATCCTCCCTGAGGAGGAGACGACCGAGACTGAGAACGTGTGGGCTGTGCTTTCCACCCCAAGGACGTAATTCTTCATCGTCGGCTACATCTTTCGGTTCTGGCGGTAGAGGTCTCCGAGGAGGTTTACGTACGGCTTCACCTCCACGAGGAAGTCATCGAATTTCCCCCTTTCGAAGGCGGTGGTGTGCTTCCCTTTCTCGAATACAATCTTCCCAGCGAGGACTATCCCCCTGCTCCTCTCCGGAGCTGCCTTGAGCTGTGGGAAGTGAATAAGCGCGCCGTAGCCGACCTTTCTCTTTCCCTTGGTGAAGACCAGGTTGTAGTACATGCTCAGCGTCTTGGTGAACTGGGCCAGCTGCTTCTTCCTGCTTTCGCTCCGCTTCACGCTGTCAAAGTCGGACGCTGCAAGGGCGTCTATCATCTCTTTGAGGAGCTTCATGTCGCCAACCCTGATGGTGTAGCCGGCGTACTCGATGGGCATCTGGTAGACGCTGTTCATGACGGAGTCCCAGTCGTCGAGCACCGCGAAGGTGTCCTCGTCCATGTTCATCTCGCGCTTGATTTCGTCGGAAAGGATGTCCTCGACGGTAAGGTCCTTTGGCACGTGGAGCCGTGGAAGTCGCTTGTAGTTATGG
>Ga0335081_10005282_pt1 | contig 20432 bp, 13 predicted proteins | sample Lox_Sample_35_FD_206713 | JGI IMG/M metagenome (GOLD analysis project Ga0335081, IMG submission 206713) | Soil microbial communities from Loxahatchee National Wildlife Refuge, Florida, United States - Lox_Sample_3.5 | ecosystem: Environmental > Terrestrial > Soil > Wetlands | place: USA... | reverse complement strand
ATCCAGAATTCTCTGTTGCAACTCGGGCGTCAGCACTCGTCGGGAGCGTTTGCGCTTCTGCCGCTGCCGGAGCGCATCGATACCGCCGCGCCCAAACGCCGCCCGCGTGGCAATCACGGTGGGCCGCGACACGCCGGTCTGCTGAGCTATGGAGTTGTTGGCTACCCCCGCCGAGGCCAGCAGGACCACCTGGCATTTCCGCGCCACCGACTGTGGCGTGGTACCAGCCCGCGCCCTCAACCGTCCTGCGGCAGAAGAACGATCAATTCGGCCTGAGGGTTGTGAAAGTCGCCCGGGATATAGGCTGCGATATTGCGGGCCCGGCCGATTGCCTCCCAGGCCAGCCCTGCTTGATTCAGGCTGAAATACTGATAGTCGACCTTTATGGGAATCGTAGTGGGCGGCGCGACCACGTGGGTTAGCTCCAGTCCCGACAAGGCCTGCCGGATCAAGTGCTCGATGTGGCTGGCCGAGCAGATCTTTACCAGTTGGGGCACTCTTTGAATCAACTCCGCCTCGTCCATTTCCGCCTGGATTGCCAGGAACATCCGCGTGCCTTCCAGGTACCGGTCCTCAAAGCCCGAGGCGGCGTAGACCGATGGGCGGATGAGTTTCATGGGCAGCGAGACGAAATTGCTCGGCACCACCGTTTCCAGAAGATGGCGCAGCTTTTCGTCCAATTCGCCCAGGCAGTGCGCCAGTTCCTGATGATCGTAGACTGGCAGCGTGTGCGGATAGACATCGAGTGAGAACGTGCACAACGCCGAGGCCAGGGAAAGCATCGCCGCGAAGAGCTCTTCGGGGTGGCCGTGCTTGGTCTCGAAGAGGTGGCGGAATAGGGGAAAGTGAGAGTTGATGGTGTACAGCAGCCAGAAGTTGGCGATGTCCGCTGTCGTGAACTCCGCTAGCGATTGATTCTTCTGGCGCCGCACAGCGGCCAGCAGACTGCTCTTGGCCGACAAGATCTCGATCAACCGCCGCGCGACGGAGATCAAGTATCCGCTGGCGGTGAAATCGAGCAGGGGAGGCGTGAACTGCGCATCGAGCTCGAAGACGCCGCCTTCTGAGCGCACCACGCGTGCCGCTCGCATGGCCACCGCTCCGCGTCGCGATTCCCCTTCGGTTAGAAACCGGAAATTTTTGCGGGCCAGTTGAATCGGCTTTTCCGACGTGCCCGTATTCTCATCCCGAAAGGTCGCCACTTCGGCGATGTAGCGCGTCTCCGAGTCGCGTTGAGGCATGGAGACGTTTTTCCCGCTTTCCCGGTAGTCGGGTACGGCCAGGTAGATATCGAGCGTGGTCTGGCCGGCATCGAAACAGCCGGCCAAAGGGCGCGCGGCTGGCGCCGGGTCGCATGCGGGAATGTCGAAAGGCAGGCCATCGGGGAACAGGCCATGCGCTTCGTGGATCGAGAAAACGCCTGCGGCAAGGGCTTCCTGGTGGACTTGCAGCCGTTTGAATCCCCACGGACGGAACTCCAGAGCTTCCATCCGGAACTGCATGATACTTTCGACAAACCGGTCCTCTACCTGAAGATGTTGGGGGCTGAGGAATGTCCCTTTCGACCAGACGACCGGCTGCAAAATGCGCATGCGACTCCGTTCACGGCCGACCGCTCCCTTCGGTCGCTGCTCAGTAACGTGACAGCATCTTACAGAGCCGCGACCAAAGGGAGCGGTCGCACTAAGTACCTATGATTCTGAAAATATAGTGGAAACATATTCCAGCCTCGATCAACTTAATTGACGTAAACCACATTGGAGGTGCAGCCTACATGGCACGTGAAAGCGTCCATACGAAGCTGGAACGCGTTCGGCCGCCCAGGGTCCACGTTACGTACAACGTCGAGATCGGCGACGCCATCGAGCAAAAAGAGATCCCTTTCGTGATGGGAGTTCTGGCCGACCTGAGCGGACAGCCTGCCGATCCCCTGCCCAAAATTAAGGACCGGCGGTTTGTTGAGATTACGCCGGACAATTTCGATGGCGTGCTGGAGAGCATGAAACCGCGCGTCGCATTCGCGGTCGAAAATAAACTGAGTGAGGATCCGAACGCCGGCAAGCTCGGTGTCGATCTCTCGTTTCAGAACCTCGAAGATTTCGACCCGGAGCGGGTGGCACAGCGCGTGAAACCGTTGCGGGATCTTCTGGCCCTGCGTACCAAACTTTCCGACCTGGTGGGCACGTTACAGGGCAACGAAAAACTGGAACGGGTTCTCCAGGACATCATTTCGGACTCGGACAAGCTCAAGAAAGTGAAGTTCGAAGCGGCCAACAGGCAGCCCAACGGAGGCGAGCGTGGCTAAGAAACCCGCCGGAACATCGACACGCGATACATCTCCAAACGCCACCGAAGTCTTGGAGCCGAGTCTCCTGGATCAGATTGTCGAAGAGGGGCGCATCGGCCGCGACCCTGCCGCACGAGAGCGGGGCAAGGACATGGTTGCCGAATTTGTCAACCAGATCCTGGACGGCCAGATGACGGTTTCCCCCGATCTGGAAGCCATGATCCAACAGCGCATCGGACAAATCGATCATTTACTCTCGCTGCAGCTCAACGCCATTCTGCACCATCCGACATTCCAAAAACTGGAAGCCACCTGGCGGGGTATACGCTACCTATTGGAACACAGCGAAACCGGCGTAAACCTGAAACTCAAGCTGTTCAACGGCACCAAGAAGGACATTCTGCGGGATCTGCAGCGCGTGCCGGAGTTCGACCAGAGCCAGATGTTCAAGAAGGTCTATGAACACGAATTCGGAGTTTTCGGTGGTGAGCCTTTCGCCTGTTTGCTGGGAGACTACGAGTTCGGCCGCGGTCCGGAAGACATCGAATTTCTGGAGCGCATCTCCCAGGTAGCTGCAGCCGCACACGCTCCGTTCCTTTCCGCGGCATCGCCCGAGCTGATGAACCTGGAGAGCTTCACGCAACTGGACGCGCCGCGCGACTTGGCCAAAGCCTTCGATACTACGGAATATGCGCGCTGGAAGGGCTTCCGGATGTCGGAAGATTCCCGCTATGTCTGCCTCAGCCTGCCGCATGTGCTGATGCGCGTTCCTTATGGAAAAGACACCAAGCCGGTGGACGCGTTCCGCTACGAGGAGGGTGTCACCGGCCACGACCACTCCCAATACCTTTGGGGTAATGCCGCGTATGCCCTGGGCGCGCGCATCACCAATGCCTTCTCGCTATACGGTTGGTGCGCGGCCATCCGCGGCGTGGAAGGCGGCGGACTGGTGGATGGTTTGCCCTCGCACGTGTTCCAGACCGAGCACGGCGATGTGGCATTGAAATGTCCCACCGAGACCATCATTACAGACCGGAGGGAGAAAGAGCTGGCCGATCTCGGATTCGCTCCGCTCGTGCATTGCAAGGGTACCGACTACGCAGCGTTCTTCAGCGTCCAGACCTGCCAAAAGCCGAAATCCTACGACACGGAACAGGCCAACGCCAACGCCCGGCTTTCGGCCCAACTACCGTACATGCTGGCGGTGTGCCGGTTTGCGCACTATCTGAAATCCATGATGCGCGACAAAGTCGGCAGCTTCACATCGCGTAAGGACTGCGAGATTTTCCTGAATAACTGGATTGTGAACTACGTGAACGAAGACGACACCGCCTCGCACGCGGTGAAAGCGCAATTTCCGCTGCGGGAAGCCCGCATCGAAGTGATTGAGGATAAGTCGAAACCCGGCGTGTTCAAGGCCATCGCGTTTTTGCGGCCGCACTTCCAGTTGGAGGAACTTTCGGTTTCCCTCCGGCTGGTGGCGGAGCTGCCGAGGTCGGCCCGCTAGCTGTTGGGAAATGTCTTAACCGCTCCCTTTGGCGCGGCTCTATATGAGGCCCGTTTCAGAGCCGCGACCGAAGGGAGCGGTGGAGGGACGATTACAAAAAGGAGAAAGAATGGCGGATCAGCAAAGATTTTTCTTTCTGGATTTGAGAGCGGCCAATGTTAAGGGCGGCTCTGCGAAGAAGGGGCACGAAGATTGGATAGAACCCGACAGCTGGGATTTTAAGATGAACCAAGTGGCGGACGTCAACGTCAAAGGAGGGCGTCCCAGTAAAACCGCGGCCACGGGCACGTTCTCCTTCAGCGTTAAGCACAACGGACCGGCGATCTTCATGGCCTGCGCCAAGGGCCAAGCCATCCCGGATAAGATCACCTTCGAAGCCGAGCGTGGCGGACTGCAAGTCGTCGCGGGCGCTGGCCAAAAGACCACCAACTGCTACTTTCAGTTGATATTCGAAAACAGCGTGATCAGCAGCCGGAACCTATCTGGCGACGAGGGCCAGAAAACGGAAGAAGTCACGCTCACCTTTCAGAAGGTGACCATGAGCTATCGGCAGGTGGTGAATGGCGTGCTGCAGGGGCCGCTCCAGAAGTCCTACGACGCCAAGGCGAACCAAGCCGCTTAAGGGAGGAACGAGGAAACGCGATGGCAATGTACTTGGATGTGATGGCCCCCGCGATCGCGGGAGAGAGCCAAAGCCCGAACCAGAAGTGGAATCAGAAAATCCAACTCGAGACCATGAATTACACCATCTCCCAGACCCCTTCCGGCTCCGTGGGAACGGGGATGGTAGCTGGCGGTGCCAGGTTTGGGGCCATGACCATCACGAAGGTGATGGATAAGAGCACACCCTTGCTCTGGAGCTACCTATGCAGCGGCGATCCGCTCAGTAACATGGCGATTCGGGTGAGCCGTGCCGGCTCGGCTGGCGGTCCGTTCGAAGCCGAAACCTACCTGATGGAGAACGTGATTGTCTCCTCATATCACACCTCCGGCGCTCCGGGGGCGGGCGGTTTGCCCGAAGAGACCTGGTCTTTGGCGTTCACTAAAATCACCGAGACGTATCAGTCCGTAGATCCGAAGGGCGCCCTGCAGCCACCTCAGCAAAGCGGCTTTGACGTCGGCGCTGGCACCGAATACCGCTCGCCCGCGGCTTAGCGGGCTTACAAGGACAGAGAGCGATACCGGGCGGGCGCGCCCGATGGATCTGAACGATTGTGGGGCGGCCATTCCGGTGTGCTGGACCCGTTCCGGGCTGGCCGGCTGGACCCGCTGGAAAGCGGGTTCCGCAGCCTGAAAGGCTGCCCCACATTTGGCCGCTCTCCAATCACACTCATGGCGCTCGATATTCAGTCGCTGCTCGAACCGATCTCCGACGCCGAACCCGGCGGGGCGGACATCCGTTACGAGCCCATCACGGTGCAAATCCGGGAAGCCCGCCGTCAAGAGGAAGCTCTCTCTCCGGGCGTCTGGAAGCGCGAGGTCAAGACCGCCGACTATGTGCGGGTCATTCGTCTGGCGACGGAGGTCCTCACCCGGCGCAGCAAGGACCTGCAAATCGCTGCGTGGCTCACCGAGGCCTGTCTGTTCCAGGAGGGGTTTGCGGGTTTGCGCCAGGGCCTCGAACTGATTCGCGGCCTGCTGGAAAAATTCTGGGATTCGGTTCATCCGCTGGCGGAAGAAGACGGAAATCTCGAATTGCGCGCTGCGGCGGTAGCTTGGGTGGGGTCGCAGCTCGATACGGGGATCCGTTCCGTTCCACTCACTCACGCTGGGCACGACTGGTTCCAATACCGGCAGTCTTGCTCGGTTCCCACTGAGGATCAGGCCAACTCCGACGCCGCCAAGCACGAGGCGCGCCAGACTGCCCTGGAAGACGGGGCCGTGCCGCCCGAGGAATTCGAAAAAGCGTTGGATGCAACGCCGCCAGCTTTTTACCCGAAGCTCAATGAGGATCTGAGTGGACTGCTGGAATTGGTGGGGCTTCTGGGCAGCCTGTGCGATGAGAAGTTCGGGGCCGATTCGCCCGAGTTCGGATCTCTCCGCCAGTCGCTCGAAGAGGTACAGCAGACGGCGCGCGTACTGGGGAAAAAGAAAGGCAGCGAGGCGGCTGCGGTGATTGCGCCCCCCGAGCCTGGACCCGCGCCGCGAGCGGAACCCATGTTGGCGAGCCCAGTGGGTTCCTCTGCCGGCAATCTTTCCTCCAACGAACCCTCCAGCCCGCAGGATGCCATCGAACGCGTCCTCGCCTTGGCGCGCTACTTGCGCCGGGAGGCGCCGTGGAGCCCCGTGTCGTACCTGATTACACGCGCCGTGCGGTGGGGCGAGTTGCGCTTGCAACCGGACCAAGCTTCGTTGGCAACGCCGTCCACCCACCTGGTGACCGAGCTCGAACACCTGGCGGCGCAAAGGGCTTGGGGCCAAGCGCTGGAAATCGCCGAGAGCGCCGCCCACGAATCCTATGCGAGGGCCTGGCTCGATCTTGATTACTACGTCGTTACCGCCTGCCGTGTCGTGGGGAACCATGCCGCTGCAGACGCGATCACGGCCGAACTGCGAGCGTTGCTGGATCAGTTTCCGCGGTTGGTCGATGGCGGCCCCAACGCCAATCCGGAGACGCGTGCCTGGCTCAAGAGCCTTGCTCCTCCGCAACCGACGGCCGCAATTCGGATCCCTACGGATGCTCCTGCAATCGAGAGCGGCGAATCCGACGGCGCGGAACCCACCGCTTATGAACTGGCGCAGCAGGCGGCGGGATCCGGCAGAATCGCGGAGGCGCTCGATCTTCTGGAGCGCGATATCGCCTCCAAGCGATCTGGTCGTGAACGCTTCTTCGCCACGATTCGCCTGGCACAGCTTTGCGTGGAAACAGGCAATACCGAAATCGGCGCTCCCATTCTCGAAGACCTGGCTCACGAAATCCAACAACACTGCCTGGAGAATTGGGAGAACCACGACGTCGTCGCACACCCGCTAGCTCTCCTGTACCAGAGCCTCTCCAACGCCGAAGCGCGGGATGACCGGAGACGCGAGTTGTACGCGCAGATTTGCCGTCTGGCGCCCGCGCGGGCACTGGCGCTGGTGAGGGGATGATGGCAGGGAAGAACGCACCGCGGCCAGCCCTCCCTTCGCTCATCGATCGCCTCATCGACCTGGAGCCGCGGAATCGTGCCGAAGCCCCAACGGCACACTTACAAACGATGGAGGCGCTCAAGGATTCCGTGCGCCGCCATCTGGAATGGCTGTTCAACTCGCGTCGCCCTCCGCTCGAACCGCCGGACTCCGCTAAAGAACTGTGGGGCTCGGTCTACTGTTATGGGCTGCCGGACATCACGGGGCTTGCATTAAGCTCCACCGAGGATCATCAGAAACTGGCGAGGATGCTCGAAACGGCGATTGCTTCTTTTGAGCCGCGCCTTCTCAATCCGGTGGTGACCGTGCTGCCTGGCCTGAGCGCGAATCGGATTCTCCGCTTTCAAGTGGCGGCGCTGCTGCGCCTGGAGCCCGCGCCCGCTCGGGTAGTTTTCGACACCACGCTCGAGTTGACCAGCGGGGCTTACGGGGTAGGAGGCGGCCGGCATGCGTGATGAGCTGCTCGGCTATTACGAACGCGAGCTGAGTTACCTGCGCCAGATGGGCGAGGAGTTTGCCGGTCAGTACCCGAAGGTCGCGTCCCGTCTGCTGCTGGAACCTACGCGTTGCGAAGATCCCCACGTGGAGCGCCTGATCGAGGCAGTCGCTCTGCTGGCGGCGCGTATCCATCTGCGGCTGGACGATGACTTCCCCGAGATCACGCAGGCGATTCTGAATATCGTCTATCCCCACTACACCCGCCCCATGCCCTCCATGGCGGTGGTCGAGCTATCGCTTCGCCAGGGTATGACGGCCGGTCTGCGAATTCCCCGTGCATCGATGCTCTATTCGAAACCGGCCGACGGTGTTCCTTGCACGTTCCGCACGTGTTACGACACCGACGTGTGGCCGCTGCGTATCACCGAGGCGCAGTGGACCACCGTCGATCGGCTCGACCCGCCGGTCAAAGCGCCGGGAACGGCAGCGGCGCTGCGTGTGCGGCTGGAGTGCTGGCGCGACGTAAAATTCAGCGGTCTGTCATTGGACACGCTGCGTTTCTACTTGAACGGCGAAGCCAACCTGGTCCATGCGCTCTACGAGCTGCTGTCGAACAACTGTGCCTCGATCCTTCTGCGAGACCCGCATCCGCAATCCCGCATGCGTCTCATACCGCTGGTGCCCGGGGCCTTGCGCCCAGCCGGGTTTGCGTGCGAAGAAAGCATGCTCCCGTTCCCGAACCAGTCGTTTACTCCTTACCGTTTGTTGCAGGAATACTTCGCGTTTCCCGAGAAGTTCTTTTTCTTCGACCTTCAGGGCGCCAGCGCACTTGGGGCGGCGGGCTTCCAAAGCAGCGCGGAGATCGTATTCCTGATGTCTCCCTTTGAGCGCGCCGAACGGCATGAGCTCTTGGAAGCCGGAGTCCATGACCGAACTCTGCGCCTCGGCTGCACTCCCATCGTCAATCTGTTTCCGTATATTGCGGAACCGATCCAGCTCGATCAGGCGCAGTATGAGTACCCCGTGGTCGCGGACTTCCGGCGGCGCCGGTCGCTCGAAGTGTTCTCGATCGACGAGGTCGTTTCTACCGATCAACGAGCTGGAGAACCCCGCCGCTTCCAACCGTTTTTCTCGTTCCAGCATGGCGTGGAACAGAAGGAACCCGCGTTCTGGCATGCCGTCCGGATGCCCGCCGGACCGCTGTCGGGCGGCGCCACGGAGATGCGCCTTTCGCTGGTGGATCTGTCGGGCCAGCCGGCCAAACTGGACCTCGACACATTGACGGTGCGCTGTACCTGCTCGAACGCGGACCTGCCCGCTCAACTGGCCTTCGGCGATGAGAACGGTGACTTTCGCCTGGAAGGCAGCTCAGCGATCGACCGCATCATCGCCCTGCACCGGCCTACGCCCAGCCTTCCGCCGGCTTTGGGGCACGCGTCTCTGTGGCGCCTCATTTCCCATCTTTCGCTGAACCACCTCTCTCTGGTCGAAGAAGGACGGGATGCCTTGAAGGAGATTCTGCGGCTTTATCAGGGTTCTTCGCAGCTTTACCTGGAGCAGCAGATCGAAGGCATCACCCGTGTGGCCAGCGAGCGCCGGTTCGCGCGCGTCACCGGCGATCACGGAATCACGTACGTGCGCGGCATGCATGTCGACGTGGAAATGGATGAGACCAAGTTCGTGGGCGGTGGGGTCTATCTGTTTGCCAGCGTACTGGAGCATTTCCTGGCGCAGTACGTTTCCATGAACAGCTTCAGCCAGCTTGCCGTGCGAACGCTGCAGCGAAAGGAGGTGCTGCGCGAATGGCCGCCACATGCGGGGAATCGCTTCCTGCTATAGACGAGCGCTTGGATTTCGCCCGGCTGCGCGAACATCCCGAGGAGTTCTCGTTTTTTCAGGCGGTCCGTCTGCTGCAACTGCTGGCTCCTGGACGCCCGACCATCGGTGGTTTCACCGCGCCCCGCGCGGAGCCGGTGCGCTTGGCCACCTCACCATCCTTGAGCTTTCCGCCTTCCGAAATCCGCTCGCTGGAGGAGAGCGGCGGCCGGCCGCCCAAGATGACCGTGAACTTCTTCGGCCTCGACGGGGCCCTGGGCGTGCTTCCGACCCGCTACACCGAGACCGTACTGGAGCGCCTTTACGCGGGCGACACTACGCTGCGCGACTTCCTCGACCTTCTCAACCACAGGATGATTTCGCTGCTGTACCGCGCCTGGGAGAAGTACCGGTTTCCGGTGACGTACGAGCGCGAGCGGCAGGATCGCTTTACTGGATACCTGTTCGACTTGATCGGGCTGGGCTCGAAAGGGCTCGAAGACCGGCAGCCAATCGCCGACCAATCGTTGGTCTACTATACCGGCCTGCTGGCGCAGTGTCCGCGCTCGGCCACGGCGTTCCGGCTGATCCTTTGCCACTTCTTTCAAGTGCCCGTGGAGATCGTGGAGTTCGCCGGAGCCTGGCGGCGGTTGGATGCGAGTTCCCAGACGCAGCTAAACGAGGGCTTCTCTTCTACCGAGCAGTTGGGCATCGGAATGGCGCTGGGTGATGAGGTGTGGGACCAGCAGTCCGTGGTACGCGTTCGCCTGGGGCCGCTGACGCGGGCTCAATATGCCGAGTTTTTGCCGGCCGGCCGCGCCCACGGGCCGCTCAAGGCGGTGGCGCGGTTTTTCTGCGGGTGCGACCTCGACGTGGAACTGCAATTGGTGCTCCAGCGCGAGGAGGCGCCGCGGTTCGGGCTGGGAGATGGCACAGCGCCGAAGTTGGGCTGGACCTCGTGGATCTTCGCGAGCCCGCTCGATCGCGATCCGGACGAAACCGTGATCCGGCTATGGGAGCGCTGATATGAGGTTTGGAAATGTCACCACTGCTCCCTTTGGTCGCGGCTCAGTATGCGACTGCTTTTCAGAGCCGCGACCAAAGGGAGCGGTCCGGGGAAGCCGGAGACTAGTGTGGCGGTGAAGCAGAAGAATCGCCTCTTTCATTTCGATTCGCCGCTCGGTGAAGACAAACTGCTGGTGAACAGTTTCCGCGGCTGCGAACAACTCGACGAGCTCTTTCGCTTCGAGCTGGAACTGGTCTCGGAAGATCCTTCGATCCAGTGGAACCAGATCGTCGGCCGCAATGTAACCGTCGGCATCCGGCAGCGGGACGAAACGAGCCTTCGATATTTCAACGGACAGATCAGCCAATTCGCTCCCATACGGCACGAAGGCCGGCTGGCGTACTACAGCGCGGAGATGGTGCCCTGGCCGTGGTTTCTCACGCTCACACGGGATTGCGTCATCTACCAGGAGAAGACCGTGCCGGAAGTCATCGATCTGACTTTCCGGCGATACGGTTTCCGCCCGGATACCTGGCAGATGAACCTGCGCGGCAAACACGAGAAGTGGGAATACTGCTGCCAGTATCGTGAAAGCTCCTTCGCGTTCGTGTCGCGCTTAATGGAAGCCGAGGGCATCTACTACTACTTCGCGCAGGAGAAAGGGAAACATACGCTGGTCATGGTAGACGACCGCTCCGCGCATCTTCCGCTTCCCAGCCAGCCCCGTATCCGCTTCGAGCACGACACCGGCGCAGGAGTCGCTCGCGACGAGGACACGATTTTCGCCGCCAGCATGGAGAAATCGGTGCGGCCCACCAAATACACGCTCAAGGAGTTCAATTGCCTGATTCCCAAGGATCCGTTGCTTTTCGAATCCGGCCAGGACCAAAGCGCGGGCCTCGGCCCCAAGCTGGAACTGGAGATGTACGACTACCCCGGCGAATATGAAACGCCTCTGGAAGGTAAGGACTACTCGGACCTGCGCCAGGAGGAGCAGGAGGACGATCACGTCACCGTCAATGGCAGCGGGAACTGCCGATCGCTGGCAGCGGGCTATCGCTTCGATCTCTCCGATCATCCCCGCAAGGAGCTGGACACTAATTTCCTGATCACCAGCGTGACGCACGCGGCGCATGAGGGAACGCTTCTGCCCGGAACCGACGCCAGTGAAGCAAGCTATCAGAATTCGTTCACCTCGATCCCTTCTAAAGCCCAGTACCGGCCCGATCGTGACACGCCCAAAGCGATCATGCGCGGGAGCCAGACCGCATTTGTGGTCGGTCCGCCGGGCGAGGAGGTGTACACCGATCACCTGGGCCGCGTGAAGGTGCAGTTTCACTGGGACCGCAAGGGGAAGCAGGACGACAAGAGCTCTTGCTGGATCCGGGTCATGCAGGCGTGGGCGGGAATGGGCTACGGGCACATTTGGATCCCGCGGATCGGGCAGGAGGTGATCGTGGACTTTCTGGAAGGCGATCCGGACCGGCCCATTATCACCGGATGCTTGTACAACGAGGACAACCGGCCGCCCTGGGATCTGCCCGCGAATCAGAACTGGAGCGGCGTGAAGACGCGTAGCACCAAGGGCGGCCAGCCGCAGAATTGCAACGAGCTGCGTCTGGACGACACCAGGGGCAATGAGCTGTTCGCGATGCAGGCCGAAAAAGACATGCACATCACGGTAAAGAACGACAGCATCGAAACGGTGTTGCGCGACCGGCATTCCACGGTAGGCGGGGAAGCTCGCGAGTCGATTCAGAAGGATGTGTCGGTTCAGGTGGGCGGAAATGTTCAGGAGAAAGTCGGAGGCAAGCTGCTACTGGAGGCCGCCGGTGAGATCCACATCAAGGCAGGCGGGCGCATCGTTTTGGAGTCAGGTGCAGGTGTCACGTTCCTGGGGTCTGGCGGCAGTAGTTTTATCGATGTCACATCTGCCGGGATCGTAGCCCAAGGCCCGGCGATCTGGATCAACTCCGCGCAGGGCGTGCCGGAGGGCGCGCTGTCCTCCAAACCGTCAGATCCGTTACAGCCGGGCGTGAACGGCGCCGGCGGGCTGGACCCCCTGCACGATGCACAGTTCGCGCCGTATCCTGGCGAACAGCCGGTCCCGGTGCAGCATTCCTATCCTGGGCCTTCCGCGCCCTATTCCGGGGAACCGCCGGCCCCGGGCACGGAACCAAATTACGAACCCCCGCCTCCTGCGCCAAATCGCTCATCATTGCTGGGCAATCCCTGGATCGATTCGAGCTATGACGCCCACCTTACGAAGACAGACCCCGAGGAAGGAGAGCCGTAACTAATGACCACGCGAACCAATCTGCAATCCCGCTACGGCCTCGGCGAAGTTTTGGGAAAAGGGGGCATGGGCGTCGTATACCAGGCCGTCGATTGGGCGATGAAGCGCGAGGTCGCTCTCAAAACCATCCTGGTCGTCGATGACCCGGATGCGCTCGATCTCTTCTACAAAGAGTGGAACCTGCTGGCAGCCATGAGCCACCCGAATATCGTCGAGATCTACGATATTGGGGAATTCGAAGAGAACGGCGTGAGAAAACCGTTCTTCGTCATGCCACTGCTCCGCGGCGCCACGCTGGATAAGCTGATCCGCGATGCCAGCCCGCGCCTCACTGTGGAGAACGTGGTCCACATCGTCGTTCAGGCGAGCCGCGGGCTGCACGCCGCTCACGAGCAGGGGCGCGTGCACCGTGATATCAAGCCCAGCAACATCTTCGTGATGGATGACGATACGGTGAAGATTATCGACTTCGGTATTGCGCGGGTGGCTTCTCTGACCGCGAAAACCAAGGTCAAAGGCACACTCTACTACCTGGCTCCGGAGCAATTGGAAATGAAACCACCGACTCCGCTGTCGGACCAGTTTGCTTTGGCCGTTGTGGCTTACCAAGCCCTCACGCGCCGGCGGCCTTTTGATGGCTCCTCGGATGCTGAAGTCCTGGATGCCATCCGCTTCTATAGCCCGCCGCCTGCCGCCGAAATCAACCAGACCGTGAGCTATGCCATCAGCCAGGTGGTCCACAAGGCCATGGCTAAACAGCCGTATCACCGGTTCCTCACTGCGAAAGATTTCGGCGAGGCTCTAGAAAAAGCGCTGCGCAATGAACCGCTGGACTGCTTCGACCGCTCCCGGCTGGCTCCTCGCATGGACCACGCGCGCTCCACCTTCGAGCAGGGTGACTACGGTATCGCCTCGGAACTGCTCACCGAACTGGAAGCGGAAGGCCATCTGGACCAGGGCATCTGGATGCTGCGCAGGCAACTCAACCAGGCCGTGCGGCAAACCCGCATCCAGCAGCTGCTGGGGAATGCGCGGCGTTTCTTAGAAGCCAGCGAGCATTCTCTCGCGCTGCGCAAGATCCAGGAGGCGCTCGATCTCGACCCCGAAGCACCCGATACGCTGGCGTTCAAAACCGTGGTGGAGAAGGAACGGCGCGAGAGGAAGATCGAGGAATGGATCCAATTGGCGCGCCAGCATCTGGCCAATCAGGCGTTTCAGCAGGCACGCGACGCGCTCCACAGCGTCACCAGGTTGAAGCCCAACGACACCCAGGCCCTGCAACTGCTGGCCGAGGCGGACCGCGGCGAGGAGGAATTCGGCCGCATTCGCGAGGAGAAGGCGCGCCTCTATCAAGGGGCGATGCAGGCCTGGGAAAACGGAGAGGTCACCTCGGCGCTCAGCAAACTGGAGAACCTCGTCAACCTGGAACGAGATCTGCCGGAGACGGACAGCGAGCGGAGCAGCATCTACCAGAACTTCTATAACCAGGTCCATACCGAACACGACGCCATCAAGAACGCGTACGAGGAAGCGCGCCGAAACCTCGCGGCCGGCAACTTCGAAGTAGCGCTGGCCACTTGCCACCACTACCTGGCGCAGTATCCGAACCACGCGCTGTTCCAGGCGCTTCGCTTCGATGTTGAGGACCGGCGCCGCCAGAGCCTCTCGGCGCTCATCGCGGACACCGACCGCCAGGTGGACGACGAGCCCGATCTGGATCGCCGCATCGCCATCCTGGGTGAGGTCCTCAAGCTCTACCCCGACGAGCCGCACTTCCAAAGCGCCCTCCAACTGGTGCGCGATAAGCGCGACCTCGTCCATTCCATCGTCGCGAAGGCGCATTTCTTCGAGGAGCGCAGTCAATTCAATGAGGCTCTGGACCAATGGCAGATCATGAGGTCCATTCACGAAAAGCAGCCTGGGCTGGAGTTTGAGATCGAGCGGCTGCTGAAGAAGCGCGATCAGCAGTCGCGCCGGCAAGCCAAGGCGGACTGGGTCGCACAGACGGACCGTTATCTAGAAGCCGGCGATTACGGCCGCGCGTTGAAAAGTGTCGAGAGCGCGCTGGCCGAATTTCCCGGTGAACCCGAGCTGCTGGAACTGCACCAGCTGGTGCTCAAAAGCCAGTCACGCGCCACCGAGGCGCAGACACTCCTCGCCGCCGCGCGGGAACTCAGCGAAAAAGCTGCCGGGGAGGAGAGCCTCGTGCAGCTACGGAACGCCTTCGAACTGGACCCGCGGAATTCGGTGATCCGCACGGTGTTGGTGAACTCACTGCTGGAACGCGCCCATGGGCTGGTGGCCAAGGCCGAATGGGAGGGCGCGGAAGCCACACTCGGAGAGCTGCTTTCCATCGAGCCGCACCACCCGGCCGCAGAAAGCCTGGCTGCCCAGTTGGGCGATCACGACCAAGAGGAGTTCACCATCTGGTGCCTGGCCCAAGCACGGCGGTGGCAGGCCGAGGGCGAGATACAGAGTGCGCGGGCCCTGGTGGCACAGGGACTGGAAGTCTACCCGAAAGAGCCGCGCTTGCTGCAGATACGATCTACGCTGGAGCGCGCGCAAGGCGCCGTGCAAACGTGTGAGAACGCCGGCGGCCCTGTGCCCGAAGCCCCGGCGCCGACGGATACGAGTGAAGTTTCGGAAAGCGAAACAGCTGCACCACCGCCGGCCGCTCCCACCGTGGTCGCCCCGGCCGCGCTGGTGGAGGACCTCGAACCGAAGCTAGCGAGGTGGCGACAGGTTCTCCATCGAGCGGAAATGCGAGTGCGCTGGCACGATCTGAAGTTCCCGGTGGGACGGCGGAAGATTCTCTATGTAGCAAGTGGCTTCGCCGGGCTGCTGGCGGTTCTCCTGGCGGGCCGCCACGTCGCGCAACGCGGGAAGCCGGTGGCGTCTCCTTCCGCTGAATACCACGTGGCCTTCCGGTCGTCCCCGCACGGTGCTGCGATCACCGTCAACGATCAACCATGTGGCACGTCATTTTGTGCGGCGCAACTGGAGCCCGGCGCTTACGAGGCCCGTGCCACTCTGCCGGGCTACGCAGACGCGGCCGCCATTTTCACGATTGGGGTGAAGAAGGGCGGCCCTGGCGAAGTGTCACTCAAGCTGGCGCCTCTGCCCGCTCAGGTTGGCGTTTCCACGGACCTCATGGACGGGACCATAACGCTGGACGACCGCGTGCGGTTTACGGTTCCGGCCGGCGGAATGGAGATCCCCGATATACCGCTAGGTACACACCGGTTGCAGGTTCAGTACGGCGGCGCCAGTGCGGCACTGGCGTTTGAAATCTCCGCCGGCGTCCCACCCAGGTTAATTGCACCTGTCGAGGTACATGGGTTGCGCGCCCTACTCATTGCGGGATGCGGGCCGGGTATCCGTATGTACAGCAGTGTCGAGAGGACGGTAGCAATAGTCGATGGGAAACCCGCCGGAACAATCTCTAGCGACGGGTTGGATATCCAGAAAGTCGCACCGGGTCATCATGTACTCATCGCCAGCTTCGGAAGGACGGCGAGTGAGATCCCGTTCGATTCCTCCTCTGCTCCTCGGCTTGGCCTGTTCCTTCAGAAAACCCGGTGGCCGCATCTACGGTAAAGGACCTGGCCTGGAGGGCTAGCCGCAGCCCGAGCGAGCTGAGGTTCGTGCAAGGGAAGCGAAGAACTGTTCGGGGTTACGCGCGGACGTCGGCCGCCAAAACCCTCCTGTGTCGACGTCGTTCTTGGGCGTCTCCGCCGTTGGATGGCATCTGCGCGGTGGAGGTGCTGTTCCGATCTATCCCATTGGCCCTAATAGCACTTCCCAGCAATGCTGAAAGGGCCAAAAATCTAGGAACGGTTGTGGGTCCGAGTCCTGCCTGACGAGCCAAACCCAATAAATTCAATAAATTACAACCACGCAGGATGATGGCATCCTCCCGGCTGCGCTCTCTGCGCGCCGAAATCCACTCCATACACGCCCCTTATTCGAAATCCTGGATCATTCTGTTTGCAGCCGCCTGCACGATAATGACAAAGGACGGTAACTTGGAAGATGATCGCTTGACAGGTCCGCCGGCCGTGGAGTCTTCGCGCCGGAAATCTCAGGGAGACCTGTTGAGCCGGGTCGTTAGGGCTGCCGAATCCGCTCTTGCCGGTCACTCCTATGTTTCCTGTATCGACGTGCTGTGCGGAATAGGGCTCTTGCAGCCCGGGGACGTCGAGTCATGGCGGAAAGGGCGTATCGATTTTCTGGAGCGAGTAATTCAAGGGAACCTCCACAAGATTTCTTCATCTATGGCGATGTTCCGCCGGTGGGCGCATGAGAACGGCCTCAATCCCAGCGAAACTCGCTACGTTCGACGTACACGAAACACGACGATCGACTTGCGATTCAGCAAGAGTGGAGATCCCGGTATCGAGAAGAATTACCGCACGCACTACGTTTCGCCGGCACTCTCTGAGCGCAAGCAGCAGCAGCTTCAAGCCAAGCTTGACCAAGCTCCGCAGACGGTCGTATTCCAGATTCTGCGCAACTCCCAATGCTCGGAATGCGGCGCGGAAATCGAAAAGGACTCGTTTCTATTGATGGATGCCGGACAGCCGCTGTGCCTGCCGTGCGGCCGTCTCGACGACCTCGAACTGCTTCCCTCCGGCGACACGGCCCTGACACGACGAGCGACGAAATACAGCGGGCGCGTGGCGGTGGTAGTCCGGTTCAGCCGGTCGCGGAAGCGCTACGAAAGACAGGGCATCCTGGTGGAACCGGTTGCGCTGGAGAAGGCCGAACAGGAATGTACGGAGGATGCCGACGAGCGCGCAGCCGCGCGGGTGCGAGGGGCCGAACGGCGGCGCGAGGAGGATCGCGCGCTGGCTGCCCGGATGGCGCAGCAGATCGGTACTTTATTCCCCGGCTGCCCAATGCGCGAAGCCGCGGCCATCGCGGAACACACGGCGCGCCGCGGAAGCGGGCGCGTGGGCCGGACTGAGGCGGGCCGAAAGCTCGAGGAGCAAGCATTGACTCTTGCCGTGATCGCCGCGATCCGTCACAACCACACCAACTACGATGAGCTGTTGGCGAAAGGTGTGGATCGCGCCACCGCCCGCCAGAGGGTAGCGGATCAAGTCGAAGCGATCCTGGACCAGTGGCGAAAGTAAGCTGCGTCACCGCCCGGCTCCGCGCGCCTTCCGCACATCCCGCACCAGCCCCATTTGAGGCAGGGAATGCGCAGCTTGCAGCGGGTGAGGCGCCCTTGCTGCGAGGCCGATCCGATTACGCCATCTATTGGATCTCAGCGAGAGGTCCGGCGTGTGGTCACGCGGTGTGCTTTATTAGACAAGGATAAGGCTTCTCTATGTTAATCGAACAACAGATCGCCGAGCGGCGGGACCGGGCGGCCGCGATGCAACTGCAGGTTTTGAAGCGGCCCGCCAACGGTCCATATGGCGATTACACCGTGAAATCAGCAAGTGGAAAGACATATCGCGTGGCCGTCCGAGGTCCGGGGCTATTTGAGAATTACTGCTCCTGCCCGGATTTTGCGGTGAACACGCTGGGAACCTGCAAGCACGTTGAGGCAATGCTCGCGGCGCTGCGGCGGCGCCGCCAAACGGCATTGGCGAGGGCAAAGTACCAGCGCACTCGCGCCTCCATCGCGCTTCAGTATGGGGAGACGATCGAGGTTCGTCTTCACATGCCCGGCACGCCCTCGCCCGCTCTACGATCGCTGGCGGCGGAGTTTTTCGACAGCGAGGGAGTGCTGCGCCACGAGCAGTACGGGCGATTTGCCCAGCTCCTGGAGGCGCTCCGGAACGCGGACGGCCAGGCGGTAATCTATAGCGACGTTCTGGAGTACATCGATCGGGAGAATGAATTGGCTGACGGCTTGGAGCTGGAACGTAAGTTCCTGGCCAGGCTCAAGCGCGGGCAGGACCCCATGGCAGGTTTCTTGAAAACCAGGCTGCTGCCGTATCAGGCCCAGGGCGCGGTGTTTGCCGCGTGTCGCGGCCGCGTGGTTCTCGCCGATGACATGGGCCTGGGAAAGACCGTGCAGGCGCTCGCCGCGGCCGAACTTTTGCGCCGGCGCAAAGGAATCGAGAGAGTACTGGTGATTGCGCCTGCCTCGGTTAAGTATCAGTGGAAAACAGAAATCGAGAAGTTCACCAATCTGCAGGCGCAGGTCATCGACGGCCTGCTGCCCCGGCGACGGGCTCTGTATGCGTCGCCCGCGTTCTTCAACCTCACCAGCTATGAACTGATCCTGAAAGACATCAAGTACATGCACGAGTTACAGCCCGACCTGATCGTTCTGGACGAAGCGCAGCGCATACGCAACTGGACCACCGCCACCGCACGTACGATCAAACAACTGAAGAGCCGTTACGCTTTCGTGCTCACGGGCACACCGCTCGAAAACAAACTGGAGGAACTCTTTTCCGTAGTGGAGTTCGTAGACGGGCGCAGGCTGGGTCCGGCCTTTCGCTTCGTGCACGAACACCGCGTCGAAGATGAGGGAGGGCGCCTCGTCGGTTACCGCGGTCTCGACCGCATTCACAGCCAGTTGTCGCCCATCCTGCTGCGGCGTACACGCCAGGAAGTACTCAAGCAACTGCCGGAACGGACCGATCAGATTTTCCGCGTGCCACTGACTCCGGAGCAAGCGGAGCCGTATTTCGAACAGAGCGATATCCTGGCGCAATTGATGCGCAAGTGGGAGCGGCAAGGCTGGCTGTCCGAAATCGACCAGAAGCGGATTCTCTGCTGCATTCAAAACATGCGCATGTTGTGCAACTCGACGTTTCTTTTTGACAAGCAGACCCACCATTCGCCCAAGCTGGCGGAATTCCGCGAAATCATTCGGGAGCTCGCCATCGAGGAAGACCGCAAAGTGGTGGTGTTCAGCGAGTATGAGCGGATGACGTCTTTAGCAGGCGAAGAACTGCGCCAGCTCGGGATCGGATTCGTGTCGCTGCACGGCGGGGTTCCTTCACGCCAGCGCGGTGCGCTGATGGAGAAGTTCCGGAACGATCCCGCCTGTAAGGTGTTCCTTTCGACGGATGCCGGCGGCGTCGGGCTCAACCTGCAAGTTGCTTCCGCGGTCGTGAATTTCGAGCCGCCCTGGAATCCGGCCCGCCTGGAGCAGCGAATCGGCCGAGTGCACCGGTTGGGCCAGTCCCGCCCGGTGCATGTGATTCACATGCTGACCTCCGATAGCATCGAGGAGCGCGTATGGGAAACGCTGAGGCTGAAAAAGTCTCTGTTTGCGGGAGTATTCGACTCACCAACCGGTGAGGTCAGCTTCGAGAAGCTGGGCCGGAAGACCGTGCTCCAGGCGGTGAAAGAGATCTTCACCAACCAGCCGGGCCGGCCTAAACCCGTCGTCGACCCTGTGCCGGCCGCTCCGGTTGCCTTAACGCAGACGCCTGCAACTGCTCGGGAAGCTTCGCCCTCCCCGGCTTCGGCACATAACGCAGTCGAAGGCGCGGCTGCTTCCCTCATGGAAGCTGGACTCAAGTTCGTGGAGTCGATGGCTTCAGCCGACTCCGCCGGCGACGCGTTGGCCGGGCTGTTCACCCGAGACGGCCGAACCAACCGTCCGGTTTTGTCCATACCTCTCCCGGAATCGGTTACTCAGGAACGCCTGATTGCCGCCGTATCCACTTTGTTGCGGACATTCGGACGAACCGCGGCAGGGGCAGGCGGCGGGCCGCTCAAGTAGCACTGGTCAGGCGGCTGAAAAAGCCCTCCGCGCCCTAACGGTTGCGGCTCGGTAACGGAACTCGACGCCGCGTTTCCGAGATGGATGAGAAGGCCGGTCCCCGGCGGGATGCGTTAAGCTCCCAATGGATACCACTCTAGGTGCAAAGGAGAACCGGCCATGAAGAAGCATAGCAACAGTCGACAGAATCCGCAGCGGGCCAACGTGCCCGGCAGACCAAAGGATCGGACAGGAGCCGCGTGTGCGTGCTCGATAACG
>Ga0335081_10005281_pt1 | contig 20434 bp, 19 predicted proteins | sample Lox_Sample_35_FD_206713 | JGI IMG/M metagenome (GOLD analysis project Ga0335081, IMG submission 206713) | Soil microbial communities from Loxahatchee National Wildlife Refuge, Florida, United States - Lox_Sample_3.5 | ecosystem: Environmental > Terrestrial > Soil > Wetlands | place: USA... | reverse complement strand
GGTGGCTCCCAGCATCGCAATTTCATCGAGAAGTTCCTCTTGCTCCCTCATCTTCCAGGATGGGAATGAGTCTTCAACCTTTGGCTCAGGGTCTGGTTTTTCTTCAATCAGTGCGTTGCCATTGTAGAGCTGCATAAGTACAGATTCCTGCGGCCGGTCGGCGGTGAAGAACACGCCGCAGCCGCCGCACTCTTCGATACGCATTCCGTCTTGTTTCCAGATCGGCTGAGAATCAGGAACTCCGCATATTGGACAGTTCATATCTAAACCTACCCTGCCGTGTTCCTAAGACTTCTTCAGGTCTCACAAGAGTTTTTCCTCTGTGTGGCGGTAACTGCCGGCACCGTCCGGCTGCCAAAATCAGAATATTATGCCGGAATTCCGTGGACGTACTAGCGACGAAATTAGGAAAAACCGACAGTGCTAATGCGACGCGAAGAATCACAAGGAACAGTTATGTTCTTAGGGTAAGGGCTGTCTCCAGAAGCCACCAAGCCACCACTATATTGCCTATAAGGATCCACGTGCGCAATTGGCTTGCTGTTCCCACAAATTGAAGATGATTCCATTTAGAGAAGCTTAGCGACCCTTGTCATTTGTCTTCCGGCCTCTGTTCAATAATGGGGGCGGCACCGGTTGGTCTGCCTATCAAATCCCGCAAACGGTAGAGTTCGTGCGACGCATACCATTGCTGAATTCTGTAAAAACTGCGCGGAGGGAGAACTAGAGTTGCAGCTAGAGCAAGGGACTTAAATAAACGGTAACCGATCGGCCGAGCCCGGTAACTATATCGATAGGCTGCTTTCTCAATGCGATACGTCTCCCAAGGCATTCCACCGTCGAGCCCCAGGCGCATGCGACCTGCATCGATCCAAATAGGTTCAATGACAGCGGCGATGATATCATCCCGGATGCCTAATTCATGAAGGCGCGGGGGCAAACGCTGCTGCAAAACTTCCAGAACTGTCCGTTTGCGTCTTGTTTTCTTATCGTCCCTCCCAGAATACTGGAAAAGGTTTCCTTCGTGAAAGCGGTAATAAAACAGTGGTTTGTTCAACACGAGTGCAGGAGCCATTGCGGGAGCAAGCGTAAACATGTATTCATCGGCTTCGATGACTAGTTCCTCAGGGAACGGCAGAATATGATTGAGAAGCCTTTTGCGAATTGTGATCTTTGTGGTCCCGAGGAAACAACGTAGGTGTGTGAAGAGAAGAGCGGTCGGCAAGTCCTGCAAATGGAGCAAAGTGTTTCTTTCCGCGACTACAACGCCTAGAGGACGGCCGTCTGGATACACCTCATACTGACCGTGACCAACGGCCCCTAGCTCCGGGTCCTTCTCGAGTTCATAAACGGCAAGTTGGAGTTTGTTGGGAACCCACCAATCGTCCCCGTCGAGAAAGGACACAATCTCACCCTTGCATTCGGGAATCCCCGCGTTAAACGCCGACGCTTGTCCTCCATTCGGCTTGAGAATTAGGCGCACCTGCGGTTCAAACTTGTGCGCGATCTCTGCTGTGGAATCCGTCGAACCGTCATCAACAACGATGATTTCCCGATCCCCGGCCGGAAAATCTTGTTCTAGAGCGCTGACAATGGCCTGTTCAATGAAGCGCTCATGGTTATAGGTGTCAATCAATACGCTGACTAAGGGTCTGGCCAAATATCTCCTCAGTGTCTCCTATATATTGCACACACGGGGCGATCCTTAGCGCCGCGGTGTACCAGGCACTTTCTCTTCAAACCACGCAATGGTCCTGTGCAATCCGTCGCGCAAGGGAGTCTCTGCTCGCCAGCCAAACTCCGCAAATGCGCGGGAATTATCCAGGGAACGGCGCGGCTGTCCGTCAGGTTTTGTCTCGTCCCACCGCACAGTTCCCTCGTACTCCATAATCGAGCAGATCAGCTGCGATAAATTACGAATGCTGATCTCTTCGCCTGACCCTAAGTTTACGAGGTCCGCCTTCTCGTACTTCTCTGCCGCAAGGACGATCGCTTTGGCAGCATCCTCCACATACAAAAACTCGCGTGTCGCGCTACCAGTCCCCCACGCGGTAACCTCCGTTGCCCGCGACTGCTTCGCTTCCCAGCATTTATGGATGAGGGCGGGGATCACATGCGAATTTTCGAGATCGAAATTGTCCCGCGGCCCGTACAAATTGACCGGCGTCAAATAAATGCCGTTAAACCCGTACTGCTGCCGGTACGCCTGCAACTGCACCAGCAGCATCTTCTTGGCCAGCCCATAAGGCGCATTGGTTTCTTCCGGGTACCCGTTCCAGAAATCCTCTTCGCGAAACGGCACCGGCGTGAATTTCGGATACGAACAGATGGTTCCCGCACAAACAAACTTTTCGACACCCGCAATGCGCCCCGCCTCGATGGCATTCAGCCCCATCGCAGCATTGTCATAGAAAAATCTCCCCGGGTTCGCGCGATTCGCTCCGATTCCCCCAACCACCGCTGCCAGATGAATAAAAATGTCCGGCCTCAGTTCTTTGTACAGCCGCAGCGCCTCGGACTTTTCACGCAGGTCGTATTCCCTGCTATGCGGAGTGGCGATAGACTGACAGCCCGCCACTCGCAACTTCTCGACCACAAACGAGCCAAGGAATCCGTTGCCCCCGCTCAGCACCACGCGTTGTTTTTCCCAGAAGCTCATCCCGTGTTCTCGTCCAAAGATGCTTTGCAGCGTTCCCACACTGCCCGTGGCCTCAAGCCGTCGGCACCACAGGGCGCGCGCCCGGCTGCTAGCTGTGGCTGTAAGCTGTCAGCTATCGGTGTCATCTCACTTCCGCCGTCAAATTTGTCGCCGCCCGGCACTTATCAGTGCTGCGTTGCCTGCCCCTCTACCGCTTGCATTGCTCGCGTCACCGAATTCTGCCAATGATTCCAATGGCTGAACTTCGCCTCCAGAATCGCGCGTCCGCGTCCTCGCGGCACAAGCCCGGCCGCCTCCATATCCGCGTCTACCATGATCGCGACCAACTCGGCAAAACCCACGCGCGTCTGCCAGCCAAGCTGCTCCTTCGCCTTGCGCGTATCGGCGATCAGGCAATCGACTTCCAGCGGCCGCTTGTAGCGTTCTGATGTCTTCACGTATTTCCGCCAATCCAACCCAACATACCCAAACGCTTCTTCCACAAATTCTCGCACCGAGTGCGCCTCGCCGGTTCCAATCACGATATCGTCCGCCTTGTCTTGTTGCAGCATCTGCCAGATTGCTTCCACATACTCCGGCGCGTAGCCCCAATCGCGCTTCGCGTCCAGGTTGCCGAGAAACAACGCATCCTGTTTCCCTGCTAGAATCGCGGCCACCGCGCGCGTGATTTTCCTCGTCACGAACGTCTCGCCTCGCCGCGGGCTTTCGTGATTGAACAAGATGCCGTTGCTCGCGAACATCCGGTAGCCCTCGCGGTAAATCCGCGTCATCCAGTACGCGTAAACCTTCGCCGCAGCATACGGACTCCGCGGCTCGAACTCGGTCGTTTCGCTTTGCGGCGGTTTCGCCGATCCAAACATCTCCGAACTCGACGCCTGATAAAACCGTGTCTTGCAGCCGGCCCGGCGAATCGCCTCCAGCAGTCGCATTGTCCCGAGCCCCGTGATATCGCCTGTAAACTCCGGAATATCGAAGCTCACCCGCACATGGCTCTGCGCCCCCAGGTGATACAGCTCGTCGGGTGCAAAGTTGTAGACCAGGCTCAGCATCCACTCCGTGCTCGAAAGGTCCCCGTGATGCAGAAAAAGCCGCGTGCTCGGCTGATTCGGGTCCTGGTAAATATGGTCAATCCGCTTGGTGTTGAACGTGCTCGCGCGCCGCATGATTCCGTGAACTTCATAGCCCTTCGCTAGCAGCAATTCGGCAAGGTAGGAGCCGTCTTGTCCGGTGATCCCCGTTATCAATGCTCGTTTCATGGGCAATTCGTTCGTTCTCATTCTCGCGGCGAAACCAAACCGCGTTCTCTTCCGTTCTTGGCGTGCTGGTTTACCGTACAAGCCTAGCTAAGCTAAGCTAGAATTCGCAAGGAATTCCCGCCAGCAGGGCCTACGCGGACTTAAGGATAATCTTATCGTCAAAGGACGGCGCATCACAAAGTACATCCAGCCCGGCGCCGGGTCAGTTTCTGATTCCCGCATCAATTAGACGCCGGTCGCGATTCTCGCTGGGAATCCGCGCCCCTCGTTGGAGCGAATTTATTTAGCGCAACGGCGGTCGTCAAAGCCACTTGCTCGAGTCCTGCTACGTCGCCCTATCGGCAACTGACGACTACGCGCGGTCCACGCCGACCCAGCTTGCGTCGCCGGCCGTTCTGCCAACAAGATGCCGGAATTCATCCATTCGTTCACTCGGAAGTGCTACCAGGTTCGCGTCATAGACTTCATCATCCGCCGATGCCGGACATAGTGCGCCCACCTCGGTGATCGAAAACCAGTTATAGTTCCATCGCGCCAGAAGCTGCGTGATTTCCCGCGCCGCATAGCCCCACGGTCGCGTTCTCAGGTCCTGCACTTCGACAAGCAGCGCCGGCCGAGGCGGGCTCTGCAGGAGCTTCTTGGCTCCTTCCAGTACTTCCAGTTCCGCACCTTCGGCATCCAGCTTGATGAAGTCCAAGCGCTCGACGCCGCATTCGGCCAGCATATCGTCCAGCCGGCGCACCGGAACGCGCACCCTCCGGATGGGTTCCGGTATTGCCGGCGGCCGCAGACTATTGCCCCAGTCGCGGTAACCGTCCACGACAAAGAAATCAGCTTCGCCCGACTCATTGGCAACCGCGCACGGCTCTACGCGAACGTTCCGGCACCGGTTCACGCGCAGGTGGGTTGTCAGCCGCCGGCACTCCCGCGGCGAGGGCTCGAAAGCGATCACCCGTCCTCGTCTTCCGACCAGTCCCGAAGCCAGCAGGCTGTACAAGCCATGATGCGCGCCGATGTCCACCACCGCCATTCCCGGCCGCAGCAGCCGCTTTACAAATCGAATCTCAGTTTCCTCAAACGTGCTCTACATCAGCTCGTGATCCAATGCGCCTTTCTTCGCCAGCTACCACGCCCCAAACGGCAGCCGCAAGGGAATCGGCATTTCCGGAAAAAGCCTCCGTGCTCGCAGCGCCATCGTGATGTACTGTCTGCGCCGAGAACTGGCCAGAAATCTCCCGATTCGTGCGGGCAGGCCCGCCCGGACCGCTGGAACTCTGCTCCACGGATTATCCGCTTCCCGTGGCTCCGGACACAGTCGGAATCCCGCAAGATCGATCGGCGCAGACGAAGCCACCAAAACCGTGCGCCGCCGAGCATGTTCCGCAGTGTCACGGAAGTCGTCATGGTTTGGCAGGGGCGTCACTCGATAAACAACGGCAAAACCTGCTCGATACAGCATCTTCACCAGGCTCCCTTCACTCGGATACCACGCGACATCCGTCAAACTCTGGTCGTCTGCCCGCGGCTCCTCCCGCAGCAGCAGAGCCGGCCGTTCGTCGGGGATGCACATGCTCTCGAGCAATAGACACTTCTCGGTCAGCGTGCGTAGGTTTCGGATCGCTAGCAACGGATTCTCGAGGTGATACAGCAAGCCGCAGCATAGAACCAGATCGAAACGCCCGAGCTGCAAAATGCTCGGGTCTTGAATATCCGCGGTTTCGAACAGCAGTTGAGCAGTTGTGGAAACCGGCGGCGCGCCTCGGCGAGGTTCTCCGCTCGCCCATCGAACCCACACACGAGCAGACCACACTCCTCGAGCGTTTTGGAGAAAAAGCCCACGCCGCATCCCGTATCGAGGGCGTTCTCCAGCCGGAATGCCGGCTTCAGCTTTCCTATGACGCGCCGGATCATTTCCGCGCGCATCGCGATCAGGCTCCGGTATTCCGTAAGTCGAACGGCGTCAGCTTCAGCGTCAATTCCGTAACACTACTCTGCGCTGGGCCTTCAGCGAGCGACGTAGGTACTTCGTTCAGGGCGGACATTGGGGCGGGACTTCCTGGCGGCTCATCCCTCAGGACTTATGGGATGGCCTGACCTGCGTGCGCCTTCCTGGATCCGCCGCGCCGGAGCGCTTGCGGCCGGGAAAGCCCTCTCTGCTCTACGGTTCGCGTTTTAACTTATAAATATTATTGTCATATAATACAACTGTAGTAATCATAGGCCAGACAAAAAACAAGCTGACTGTTTGCCTGGAAGCATGCCCGGAGGAGCGGCATCTGCAAATCTGCAACTCCTGCTCCACGTTGGCTCTATAGATGGAATGACTTGCAGAAACCTCGAGGAACTACAGCCACGCCCTATACGCGTTCACAACAGGATAACCCGCGGAATCTCCACCCCGCGGCCCCGCAAACAAAAAGGATCTTTTTTTCCGTGGCTCTCGATGGCGACACGCTCCCCGGCGTGCCCGGAAACCGCGCTGCTCATGCCCGGGCTCTCGTCAGTCCCAGCCGCTTCCGCACACGCGACGTCTTATTGACAAACACTTCCCACAGAAACGTCCTTACTGCGTGCATCTCTCGGCGCAGCGCAACACGCCGGATTCGCCCCGTCTTCGTCATCACGTGCGTGGCGCTCAGAATCGTAAACGTATGCGGTTTCTCGCCGTAATATCGCAGATTTTCCTCGGCCTCGGGTCCGCCGTACGCCCCCAGCTCTCGTCCACCGGCAACGTGACTGTAATCGTGCACCTGGTGGGCGATCGGCGCGAATTCCGTCAAATCCACAACCGCGATTCCCTTCTTTCGCGCATATTTCACCAGCCACTGGTCGAACCACACCCGCCCGATGGCCAGCGGCGGAACATTTTCATACTCGCCCCGCGGAAACGCGAAGAAATCGATGCCTGTATGACTTTCGAGCCCGCCATCTCTGCGCATCCTTTCCGATAACTTCTCTTCCCAGCTCTCACGGAAGTCGAGCGCTTCCCTCACATCCAGGTTTGTTCGCCGTCCCACGGCCAGAAACTTGCTGAATCGCTGCCTTACCTTTTCCAGGCCCGCGCTGAATTGCTTCGTCAGAATAATGTCCGCGTTAACGTACGCGAACACGTCCCCGCTTCCGTTCCTCTCGGCGCTCGCCAGAATGTCCGCCAGCAGCGGCGTGCCGTAACCGTTGCGGGCCACTTCCGCCACGTGCTTCAGCCCTAGCTCGCGCGCCGTCTCCGCCGTTCCTTCTTCTGTCCCAAACAAAATAATTTCCGGTCGCGGCTCCAGCTTTGTCCAGCTCATCATCGCGTTCCGCTGGATCACCGCAATGTGCCCACGAAAGGGCTTGGCCGCTGTGCAAATCGTTAGCATGCGCTCGCCGCCTTCACTTCCCGCACACCCAACCCTTCTCCACTTCATAGCGAATCACCGGCGGCCAGTCGGAGCCTGCCCACTGGTACAATGCCCGCACCGCCACGCGCTGCCACCCTCCTCGCACTTTCGGCACTCTCTGTATCATTCGCGTTACGCGCACAAACAGCTTTGTCCCCAGCGCGCCGTTCGTCGCCTGCAACTCTTCGCGTACGATTTCATCGCACGTCTTGTCATACCGCTTCGGATCCCCTCCGCCCAGCGCATTGCCATGCAACCGGTAGCCTCCGATCAGCGCGTCCACCGAATACAGCTTCGCGTAGCGAAAGAACCGCACCCACAGCTCGAAATCTCCTTCCGCCCGCAGGCGCGCCGCCACTTTTCCACCGGCGCGCTCCCAAAGGCTCCGCCTCCAGAAGGTCGACTCCTGCTGGATGTATTTGTTTGCCCCCGCCAGAAACCGGAACCGCGACCAGCGCGGCAGGTCCATGACCTCGATCGTTTCTCCGCCTTCGCCGAATTTTGTCGGCCGCCCCGTCAGCCACTCCACTTGCGGCAACGTTCCAAACACCCCGCCGACCACCAGCAGCCCGTTTACATGTAGCAGGTCGCCGGCGTTCAACCAGCCCATAATCTCTCCGCTGGTTCGCGCGAATCCCTTGTTCAGCGCGTCATACATCCCCTGGTCCGGCTCGCTGATCCAGCCCGTCAATTGCCCTTCGTACCTGCGGATGATCTCCCGCGTTCCGTCCGTCGACCCTCCATCCACCACTATGTATTCCAGGTTGGGATAATTCTGCCCCAGCACCGACCGCATCGTTTGTTCAATATATGCTGCGCCGTTTCGCACGGGAGTTACCAGCGCGATGCGCGGCCACGCCCTTTGGCGCTCGCCCGTAGCGCCGTCCTGCCTGGCTGGCTCTCCGCCGGTCAAAGCGCTCTTGGCGAATCCGCAGGACTCGCGCGCCTCTGCTCTAACGCCAGATGCTGCCGCCCGAACACGAAATATCGTCCGTCGCACGCTTCGCATCGGTACGGATACAGGAACAGCATCCTCCCCAGGCTCTTCTCAAACACTCCTCGCCGCCGCGATCGGTGTATTTTCCCGTTCTCGCAGTAGGGGCATCGTTCTGGATGCGCACCCGCGCGATTCCCCACAACCGCCATCTTTGCCATGATCTTTCCCCAAGCCGACTGGCTGGACCATTCAGTCTACACCTTTCCAAACGTCGCACATCATTCGAAAAAATCGCAACAATGCTGGGATTTTTCTCTTCGATTCGTGTTAATAACTTTCTGGGTTCAGCCAATCCTATCTTGGGGTGAAACAGTGTCTTCTAAGCTCGTCAGCTCCCTCTTTCTTTTGCCTTTAATTTTCCTCGCCGGCTGCGGCTCGCAATACACCGCGCCTCTCACGCCGGCAGTCACTCTTTCTTCCGCCTCGCTCACTTTCGCAGCCATCTCCGAAGGCGCCACCAGCAGTTCGCAGCAAGTTATGGTCACCAACTCCGGCAGCGCCAGCCTGTCCTTCTCTTCCGTTCAGGTGGGCGGCGCTAATTCGGCCGACTTCACCAACGCCAACACCTGCACCGCAGCCGTCCCCGTCAACTCCTCCTGCAGCGTCACCGTCACCTTCGCTCCCAAGCACGTCGGCCAGCTCTCCGAAACCATCACTCTCACCGACAATGCCCCCGATTCTCCCCAGATCATCAACGTCTCCGGCACCGCCAACGCGATCGTGCTCAGCGTAACTCCTCCGCTCGCCGCCATGGGCACTTCGCAAACCACGCAGTTCTCCGCCACCGGCGATCCCGCCGGCGTCAACTGGTCCGTGGCCGGCTTCTCCAACGGCGCGCCCGGCGTCCCCGTTCCTGCCGGCACCATCGACGCCTCTGGCAATTACACGCCTCCTCCCGGTTCTTCCAGCTTCCTCGCCGTCGTTACGGCTACCAGCAAAACCGACAACACCAAGACCGCCACCGCTTCCGTCAACGTCGTCGCTCCAGGTGTCTTCACCAATAGCAACAACGTCCAGGTCGCTCAGTACACCGTTTCCACGGCCGCCTCCGCCAACGTCAGCGTCCAGTTCGGCTTGGATACCAACTACGGCCTTACCACCTGGACCCAGCCCGCCGGCTCTTTCGGCGGCACCGTCAGCCTCTATGTCGCCGGTATGAAGGCCAACACTCCCTACCACATGCGCGGCCTCATCCAGTTCGCCGACGGCACTTCCTTCACCGACGCCGACTTCACCTTCACCACCGGCACCCCGCCGGCCAATCAAATCCCCAACGTGACCGTCACCAACACGCCCGGCATGCCCCCACAAAGCGGCGTCGAGCTTCTCGACACCGTAATCGTTAGCGGCGGGCAGGGCAAACTCACAGAATCCGCAGTCACCGACCTGAATGGAAATCTCCTTTGGGCCTACGCCCCAAACTTCGGAGGGGCCGGCGCCAACCCGGTCAAACTCCTCCCCAACGGCCACTTTCTCGTCAACATCAGCTCCCAGCCGGACGGTTTCGCTTCCGTCATTCAGGAAGTGGACCTCGGCAGCAACGTCATCTGGCAAATGACCGCCGCCCAATTGAACGCGGCACTAGCCGCTGCCCCCGCTAGCTGCGCCGAATGCAGCGTTACGGTAATCGGCACCCACCACGATTTCGTCGTGCTTCCCAACGGTCATCTGATTGTGCTCGCCTCCCTGACCCAAACCTTAACCGATGGGACCACTCCTACCGGCGACATAATCATCGATCTGGGTGACATGGAAAACGTCGGCGGCAACAATCCCAATCACCTCCCTCAGCCGGTTTGGGCCTGGAATGAGTTCAATCATTTGGACACCAACCGCAGGCCGTACTCCTATCCCGATTGGACCCACACCAACGCCATCATCTACTCCAAGGACGACGGCAATCTCATCATCTCCATCCGTCACCAGAATTGGCTCGTCAAAATTGACTATAACAACGGCGCTGGCGCTGGAGACATCATCTGGAAGCTAGGCGCCGTTCTTCCCACCGACACCGGCGCAGACGTCGCCAACTTCACGCTCCTGAACGCCGACGGCACGCCCGATACCGCCGCCGCCGACTGGTTCTTCGCCCAGCATGGCCCTTCTTTTGTGAGTTCCAACACCACCGGCCAGTTCTCGCTCATCCTCTTCGACAATGGCGATGACCGTGGCGTTGTGGACGTCGCAGGCGGTACTTGCGGCGTCACCGGACAACCTGCCTGCTTTAGCACTACCTCGCTATTCGATCTGGACGAAACCGCCATGACCGCCAAACTCGCTTTTCACCCCACAAATCCGGACTACACCTTTTTTGGCGGCAACGCCGAAGTTCTCAAGAACGGCAATATCGAGTTCGACGAATGCACCACGACGCTGATCCCTGAAGACAATGCCGTAGTCTACGAAGTCACACAAACGACCCCCGCTCAAACCGTTTGGGTAATGAAAATTACCGGCCAGGATGCCTACCGCGCCATGCGCATTCCCAGCCTGTACCCTGGCGTTCAATGGTAGGCCCTGTTTCAGCCGAATCTCGGGAGGCGCTTCGCGGAAGCGCCTCCCTTCAAGACTGACTCCGCTGCCTCATCTTGGAATACAGTTCTGCATACCGGTAGGCCTGAACCTGCAGCGAGTAATCCTCAATCGCCACCCTTCGACACTCCAACCCCATTTCCACCCTACGATTGCTGTCGCCCAAAAGTTGCTCAATCGCCCGTGCAAGTCCTTCCGAGTCTCCCGGCTTTACCGTGATTCCTGTCTGCCCATTTCTCACGATTTCGGGTATGCCGCCGGTCTCGAACGCTACCGTTGGTATGCCGCAGGCAAGCGCCTCGAGCGCTGTGTTCGGAAAGTTGTCTTGCAGCGAAGGCAGGACGAACAAATCCGAAGCGCAATAGGCAAGCGACATTCGTTTCTCATCCTTGATTAATCCCAACGGCATGATGGGGACGCGTGGTCGACAAGAGTCAAACCCCTCTCCACCGACCGCAACCGCCAGCGTGTCCGGCGCCGGCCGCATTCGGTCCAATGCCTCTAGCAAAACCGGGAAGCCCTTGTAAGAATCCCGCGCAAAATATGAGGCGAATAGAATCACCTTCGCACTCGGTGCGATGGAAAGAGCCTGACGCGCAAGTTGCCGGTCCTGCGGTCGAAAAATCTCGGTATCGACTCCGTAAGGAAACACGCTTAACCCAAACTGTGCCGCTAAGGAGCTTTCCTTTACCTTCGCCGCCAGCCATCTGCTCGGGGTAACAAAAGTCAGCCTGCTCTTTGAAAGCGCCGCGTACGCCTGTCTTTTGCTATCCCAGATTCGCCGAGAAATATCATTTTCCACAGAGGAACCTAATTGAGGACAGGTTCCGCACTCTGCCTGAAACTTCTCGCAATTCCCCGCATGGTGGCAGCCACCGGTGATGGCATTCATGTCGTGTAGAGTCCAGACGACCAGCATTTCCTTGGGGATTTTTCGGAAAAATTCGCGACAGTCTATGAAACCAGCCACCCAATGTAGATTCAACACGTCTGTAGGGGGCAATTGGCGAAGGACAGCAGCTGCACCATGCTGGCTTCGGTTGTCGCTAAAGAAGGACCCGGTATCAATGCGCGAAGCAATCGAGCGACCTAACCGCTCCAGCAGGCGGCGCCTTGTTCCGCGCCGAGCGCGGCTCAAAAAATCGCGGGGTGGATCGAAACGAATGATAGTCGCGTCGTCCAGCTCTTTGTGCAGCGTGAAAACCCGGGATTCTTTTCCGATAATTCTTAGCCCGGAATGCAGACGGTATGCTGCACGTGCCGCCCCTCCGGTGCTGTCGTACGTTGTTAGGTGGGTAATTCGCAAGTGTACTGGCTTCCAGTCAAGGGACCACAGGGTCCCTCAGCCCAAATACATGATCCCGGACAAAATCACGAGCATCATCAGGCCGGGAGGCAACTGTGAATCCATGCTTGGTCAGAAATTGTTCCACAAAGGCACGCGTGCGAAACTGCTCCCCATGCCCGAGCTCGCTCCGAAAATCGTGACACGCCACGCAGATTTGCCGAATTCGCCCGATCATCGGTTCCGTGCCCGCCAGCGCGTCGCGCTCCGCACCCTCGATATTCATCTTCAGAAACGCGACCGTCTCAATTCCCTCTCTAGCGCAAACCTCGCCCAGTGTCCCTGCCTGTACGATGTCGCCGCCATCGAGATCGCTTCGTTGAACAGTGTTCTCCATCCAGGAGAAGCTTGATTCGACTATACGCACAGCCCCAGGCTTGTCCATCAGCGCCAAGTGTACTGGCGTGACGTTTCCTAGTCGATTGAGGCGGCAGAAAGCCTTTAACGCAGAGAAGGAACGCGGATCCGCTTCGATTGCGATTACTCGTCCGCTCGGGCCGACAGCCCCTGAGAACGCCAGCAAGTCGTCGCCACGGCCGGCACCGACATCGACGATTACGTCCCCCTTTTGCGGTTTGTAATGGCGAAGCCACAGGTCTTCCGACACGGACAGATTCGCCTGCGCCTGATTCTTCCAGGGTTCGAAATCGCCGTAGACGTACTCGAACCTTGGCCCATCAGGGAAGAAATACTGGCCCGAGCGGCGGGTCCAAAGGCCATCGAGATAAACGATGTTCACCCCATCGGCCGAGACGCGCCGAAAGTACTCTGTGGCGATTTTGCCCAGCAGGTACCTGCCGCCTGGTCGGTCCAGCAAACGGACCAGAGTTTTCTTGTACGACAAGGCCGTAAACGTCTCCGAAGCCCGAACTCGTCAACAGGCTAAACGCAATCGTCCTCTATCGCGAGTCAAACATCCGCACTTCATTCTCAAAGCGGCAAAGATAAATGCCAGGATAGGTGACGCCGTGCCTAGAAGTTTCCTCACCCTCCATCACGTCCAAGGTGACAGCCTGCTCGACATGATCCACGGTTTCCATCGTATGCCTGCCGAGAAACACGCCGACGAAGTATTTCCCCGGCTTTAAGAGAACATCGTGCAGAAGGAAACGCGCATGGGCGCTTTGGCCGGCAGCCATGCTCACAAACTCGCCCTTTTGCGCCGTGTTCGTGTCAATCACGCGAAATCCATTCATGTCGTAGAAAACCACAGCCAAATTGCAGTCTGCAATTTCGGACTTGCATTCGAGATCGACCTGGATGTCCAAATCGCAGCCGGGATGCGCCACTTCCAGGCGTTCGCCGTCGGGCGCAAGGGGTTGGATGGAAATCGAAGAGAAGAGCGCCTTCCCGTTGCCTTCCCTGGGCATCTCCAGCAAGCTCGCGCCGCTCTCCACAATGTCTAGAGACTCGGAATAGTATCGCGCCGCAGCCTCGGCCGTTTCGCCGTCGAACACAATCCCGCCGTCCTTCAACATGACTACCCGCGAAGACAGCGCGTTAATCGCTGCCATATTGTGGCTCACCAGCACCACCGTCCGCCCCGCGCGCGCCACGTCGCCCATTTTGCCCAGGCATTTTTTCTGGAAGCGAATATCCCCCACCGCCAGCACTTCATCCACCAGCAAAATCTCCGGCTCCAGATGCGCCGCCACCGCAAACGCCAGCCGCACGTACATCCCGCTCGAATAGTGCTTCACCGGCGTGTCAATAAACTCCTCCAGCTCCGCAAACGCCACGATTTCATCAAACTTCCGCTCGATCTCCCGCTTACTCATCCCCAGGATCGCTCCGCTCAGGAACGTATTCTCCCGTCCCGTCAGCTCCGGATGAAACCCCGTGCCCACTTCCAGCAGCGAGCCCACCCGTCCTCGAATCTCTGCCCAGCCCGTCGTCGGCTTCGTAATCCGCGAAAGAATTTTCAGTAGCGTCGTTTTCCCTGCTCCGTTCCGCCCGATCAGCCCCAGGACTTCGCCTTCTTGCACCACCAGCGAAACGTCCTTTAGCGCCCAGAACGTCTCCTCCTTCTTTCTCCGCAGCGCCGCCAGCGGCGACTTCACAAATCGCTCCAGCGCGTGCCGCAGCCCCGGATCGGCCGCCAACCCCCGCCGGTACCGCTTCCCCAGCCCCTCCGCCTGTATCACCGCTCTGTTCATGCAACCTTCTAACCTCGCAACCTGCAAATCTTCCAACTTTCTTTCCAGACCTTCCTTTTTCCGCCGCCGTTTAATGCTCCCTATTGCCGTTCGACCCCTGAATTTGACCGTTCGCTGGGTTTTCCTTGCCTACCATTCCATCTCGTACTAACATTCTCCATGCAATCTTCGGCAAACGCCGCCCGCTTCCAGCGCTCTCACCCAAGCCACCCGGGGCTCCGCTTCCGCACTACTCACTATTCACTGCTTTCGTTTATACCCGATCCGCCACCGCTCCCTCCATCCGCTGGAAAAAGAACAGTCCCCCTAGCAGCACCAGCGCCACAGCACCCGCCGACGCCAGCAGCAGCGGCCCCGGCGGCTGCCCGTGGCCGGTCAGCGACCACCGGAACCCGTCAATCACCCCGGCCATGGGATTCAGCCCGTACAGCCAGCGCCACCCCACCGAAACCAGCGACGACGGATACGCCACCGGCGACGCGAACATCCAGAATTGGATCAGGAACGGCACCACATAGCGCACGTCGCGGTATAGCGCGTTCAGCGCCGACATCCATAGCCCAACGCCCAGCGCCGTCAGCACCGCCAGCAGCAGCAGCACCGGCAGCCACAGCGCCGCAATCCCGGGGCGAATCCCGAAAATGCCGACCACCACGCACATCACCACAAAGCCGATGCAAAAATCCACCAGCCCGGAAATCACCGCCGAGATCGGCAGCACTAGCCGCGGAAAGAACACTTTGGTAATGACGCGCTGGTTGTCCACCACGATGCTGGTGCACGATTGCAGCGCCGTCGCGAAGTATGTCCACGGCACCAGCGCGGTGAAATAAAAAACGGGATAAGGAAGCCCGTCCGACGGCAGTTTCGCCAGCCGCCCAAAAAACAGCGTGAAAACGCCCATGGTGAGCAGCGGCTGCAGCACCACCCACGAAACCCCGATGACGGTTTGCTTGTAGCGCACCTTGACGTCGCGCCACACAAAAAAATAAAGCAATTCGCGATAAGCCCATACTTCCGCGAGCCGCAGATCGAGCCAGCCGCGCGGCGGCTCGATGCGCACCACGGCGGGCGCGGTGTGCTGCACCGGGAGAGGCGAAGCAGGTGCGGTGACCGAAGCCATCGAGTGTCCGTGCAACTCCAGAAAAGTTGGATAGCCCTTGTTTAGAGTAGCAGAGATGCACTCCACTCGCGACGCCGCGCCGCAAGAATGTAGCGCGATGCGCAGCGGCGTTCGCAGAGAATGCGGTGCGTCTTGCGCGACGATTCGCGTTGGGCGGATCGCCGCAAGAGCTCAGGCACTCTTGCCGGCGTAGCGCATGTTGCTTTGAAAGTGGTGACAAATCTCAAGCGCGCGCTCGAGAGTCAGTGCCAGCGCTCGATGCGAGATGTTTTCGAACCAGCAAAACGACATCACCGCGGGACGAAACATCAGGGAGGCGGAGGGTTTTCCTTGAGTTGCTGGAGGTCGCGATGCTCGATCTGGTCCATCATGGATTTGCGGCGGAAGAGATACTTTCTGAGTTGCGCGGTGATCTCGCGCGGCACGACGCGAAACTGATTGCGCTCCATTTCTGAGAAAGAGATGGGGCCGCGCGCAGGAATCAAATGGGCGCCCCACTGGAACATCAGGCCGGCATTCCAGAGGACGAGGCACGCGACGAGCACGCAGGAGGTGGCCCAGGCCGCGCGGGTGGTGCGAAAGAAGCGCGCGAAGCGCTCCAGAAACACGGCGAGGCCGAGAATGAAAAACACGGTGAGCGAAACAAAAAAGCGGTTGCCGTAAGAAGAGATCCCCGCCCAATCGGGATAGGAAGCAATGAAGTAGTAGAAGGCGAGCATGGCGAGGACAAAAGCGGCGCCGGCGCGCGGCACGCTGCGCCAGAAGGCGAAGATTCCGATGACGGCGAGGAGAAGAATCGGGGTCCAGGAAATGAGCCCGTGGTTCGAAGAGAAAAGCACGGAGAAAAGATACGGTGAGGTCCACAGCCAGTCGCGGAGGTGCACGTAGCCGGATTCGAAGGGGCCGCCGTAGACAATCCATTTGGCGATGAACGTGGGCAAGAGGACGAGCAAAAGCGTACCAGCGAAAGCGATATGGCGCGCGAGGAGCAGGGAAAGGTGGGGCGTTGTGGACGTGACGCGGCGAAACGCGGCGGAGTAGTCATGAAGGGCTTCGTAAAGCAGGACGGCAAAGAGCATGGCATTAGGGTAGTAGACGTCGAGCATGAGGCCGGCGATGGCGCCGAGGACGATCCACTGGCGAAGGGTGCGCCCGTCGCGGGTTTCGTGCCAATACCAGAGAAAAAGCGCGACGACGAAAGCGGAATGGGCGTGCGACCAGGAGGGGTTGAAGTACATGTAGACGGGAAGGGAGCTAGCCCACCAGATGCCCAGAGTGGCGAGCAGGGCCCAGCGCTCGTCGACATATTTGCGGGCGAGGCGGAAGGAGATGAGCAGGCCGAAGAAGGCGTAGATGGCCGTGCCAAGAGCCATGGCGAGGCGGTAGGGAGTGGAGAAGCCATCGGCGAGAACGTGGGAACCGAAGGCGCGGGCGAGGAGGACGCCTGCGTGGGCGAGGAGAAGAAAGGGAGACCATAGGATGGCGGGGCCGATGGTGAAATGATTATCGAGATGGCCGGTGCGGGTGCGAAATTCGGGGACGGGCTGGCCGTTTTCGTCGAGGCGATGCTCGCGGAAGCTTTCGTTGGCGTGCTGGTAGTCGTGGAGGAAGTCGAGGCGGTGCTCGATGAGCGGAGCGCGAGCGAAGGCGTAGTAGCCGACGCCGTCGCCGCGGACCCAGGGATTGAGGAGCGGGAGAGAAAGCAGAAAGAGGAGAAGAAGAAGGTGCGCTGCTCTGCGCGTGCGAGGCTGAGCGTCGGGCGTCAAACGTTACGGCTCCAGGAAACCAGGACCCACGACCTGTGAGATGACAGGATGCTGGCCTAGAGTTTACGGCAAAAGGGGATAAATGCGGAGTGAGAGACGAGGGATGGAAGAAAGCTGAGCAGGGATGGAAGGGATCAGGAACGCGGCGGGCGGGCACGACAGGAACCGGTAAGGGCGAAGGTGCGGCGCCCTCCCGCTCATGTCCGGCCATCGTCCAGGCACCTGCCAAATGCCCGTTTCGACTCAGAGGGGATATAGTCCTCGTCGGAGACCATGGCATAGAGAATTGAGTGTTTGGGGGTTGGCGAGATTGGCGTAGGGACGGGAACGGGGGTGCTGGACCAGTCGGCGGAGAGCCAGCGGCCGAAGCGGTTGGAGTATTAGCGGGCGCCGAAGTCGACGTTGCTGGTTTCGGTGTCGCGCTCTTTGCCTTTGAATTTCTAGGGGCAACTGTTGGTGTAGGCGCGCTCACCGCCGTAGGGATAAAAGTCGGCGTCATGGCAGACGGTTCCGTTGTTCTGCATCACGACGCAAGAAGTGCCGAGCAGGTCGTCGGCATAGCATTCCTCTTACCCAGAAGGTCATGAGATTGCGGCTTGGAAGTGTTATACGCGCGAATGAGGTACAGCCCCCGATGATATGCTGGCGCGGAATGGAGAAGCAGATGAGTACCCGCAAGAGCGTGGTGGTCAGGAACGCGAAGATTCTGGCCGGAACGCCGGTATTTCGCGGGACGAGAGTGCCGCTGCAATTGTTGTTCGATTCCCTGGAAAGAGGGCACACGCTGGAAGAGTTTCTCGAGGGATATCCCACTGTCTCGCGGGAGATGGCCATTGCCGCGCTCGAAGAGGCGCAGGAACTTCTGGCCGCCAAGGCGTGAATGCGGGTTCTGCTCGATGAGTGCGTGAGCGAGGGTCTGCGTAAGTGCCTGCCCGGGCAGGAGTGTCAAACGGCGCGTTACGCCGGCAGATCGCGGTGATCATCTTTTGTGGGGAATCCGTTCTGTTGGAAGATCTCGTATCGCTGATGCCGGATTGTCTCGCTTGCCTGGAGTTCATCCAGTGTGGTGAAGTCCGTCAGAATCGGCGCGTAAGTCGAATGGCGCTTGGTGCGGCGATCATCCTTCTTTTGGATTACCTTTGTTTCGGCGCGAGAACTAATAAATCATGCTCGCAAATTGCAGCAGCAACAGCGAGGCATTGGCAACAAGGGCATGGAACCTCGGTTTGCCCCTCCAGACAAAGGAAAGCATTGCGCCGACGAGGCACATCCACGGCATAGCGTCAAGTGTCGCCAGTTCAAAATCATCGAGTCCGCGATTGCTCACACGGCCGCTGAACGTGCTCGTAAGCACGACATGCCAGAAAACGAGAGGAGCTACCGCAGAAACAAGGCCAAGGATATTGCGCCAACGGGGCAGCTCTTTTCGTAGTGTGGCAGTCCAACCGCGAATAACGATGATGCTGAAGGACGGAACGCCTGCACACATGACGATCAATGCGGCGAGACGAAACGTATCTGGAACCTTAGCGACGCGGACCAGCGATGATTGTCGCACTGGTCGATACGCACAAGGTCAGTATTTCTTCTTCGTGGGTTTGGGTTTGAGGGTTTTGGCGTATTCGTAGCTGAGGCGGAGATAGGGTTGGAGGGCTTTGGTGTTTTTCAGGAGGGCTTCGGGGACGGCAACGTATTCCTTCATGACCGCGCCGTAGGCTTCGAAGAGTTTTGTCTTGTGCTTCTTGATGAATTTCTCGCGCTCGGCTTCGGGGAGACGGATGGCGAGGCCGCCCGGAGGGTTCAAGAAGTGAACATGTTTCCGTTTAGAGAGGTGCAGGGATTGGTGTCGCCTTTGCGTTCGATTGCGGGGATGGTGGCGATGAGCTGGTCGTAGAGAGCGACGAGTTCGGGGGGATTGGCAGTTTTGTTTTTTGGCTTCACGTCAGTCTCCTTCCGTGGAAGGTTATACCGAAAATTCTAATTGTTGAAGAAGAGAAGACCCACCCTCAGAAACGAAAGTGGGGCGCCCGGCGCTGATGTTGCGCGCGGACGGAAGAGGGCAGGCTGAATCGTGCCTCTACAGTTGCTTACTCATAGCGGAGGGCGCGGACGGGGTCGAGGCGGGAGGCACGCCAGGCGGGAATGTAGCCGGCGGCGGAGGCTACAAAGGCCAACGCGATGGTGGCGACGGTAAGCGTGGCGGGGTCGTGGGGCGTTAGGCCGAAGAGTTGGGACTGGACGAGTTTGGTGAGAGCGAGAGCGGCGGGGACGCCGGCGAGAACGCCGATGGCGATGAGCGTCAGCACTTCACGCATGACCATCCAGATGACGCTGCCTTGCGCGGCGCCGAGGGCCATGCGAATGCCGACTTCGCGGGTGCGCTGCGCGACGGTGTAGGCCATGACGCCGTAGAGGCCGATGACGGCGAGCAGCGTCGCGAGAAAACCAAAGACCGCAGAGAGGCTAGCGATCATGCGCTCGGAAGAGAGCGAGTTATTGATTTGCACTTCGGTGGTGCGCATGTTGGAAATGGGGATGTTGGGGTCGAGATCGCGGAGCTTGGAGCGGATGGAAGACATGAGGAGAGTGGGATCGGCTACGGTGCGAACGTAGATGACCATGCCGCCGACGAAACGGTCGGCGAGGTAAGGCAGATAAGCCTGCGGAGGAATTTCGTCGCGGAGATTGGTGTACTTGATGTCTTTGACCACGCCGATGACTTCCATGTCGGTAGGCGTGCCGGGGTCTTCGCCGAAGCCGACGTGCATGCCGACGGGATTGCGGCCAGCGAAATATTTTTTGGCGAACATCTCATTGATCATGACGACCGCGGGGTTCCATCCGAAGGGATCGTCGGGACGATGATTGACTTCGCGAGTGTCGGTGGGGCGAAAATCACGGCCGTAGACGATGGGGACGCCGAGAGTGGCGAAATAGTTGGAGCTAATTTCGTTCATGAAAGGCTCGGGGTGGGCGTCGGGCGTGGGAGGATTGAAGCCTTCGACGGTCATGCTGCTGTCCCATTCGTTGTCTTCGAGGATGCGTTGAGAGGCGAGGCCAGTGGACTCTACGCCGGGAATGGAGGAGAGCGCGTCGAGCAACTGGGGATAGAAGGCTTTGAGGCGCGGCACACTATAGCCGCTGTAGGAGGGATCGATTTCAAAGCCGACGAGATTCTGCGCGGGGAAGCCGGGGCCGAGATTGCGAAGATTGCCGAGGC
>Ga0335081_10005280_pt1 | contig 20435 bp, 20 predicted proteins | sample Lox_Sample_35_FD_206713 | JGI IMG/M metagenome (GOLD analysis project Ga0335081, IMG submission 206713) | Soil microbial communities from Loxahatchee National Wildlife Refuge, Florida, United States - Lox_Sample_3.5 | ecosystem: Environmental > Terrestrial > Soil > Wetlands | place: USA... | reverse complement strand
AAGAACCAGCCGCCGCCTTTCGACTCGAACCCGTGACTAACTGGCACAAGCGCCGCCAGCAGTGCCAGCCCGGCGATGAACGCGACCACCAGCAGGCCGAAGATGAGCCGGTTGCCTGGCCGCGCGGCCTGCCGTCCGTGCCTGCTCAGCAGAGCGTCGCTCGGGGAGGCCATCTACCTACCGTCTCACGGGCACGGTGAGCGTATGCCCGCACAGGCCGCTGTGCGCGGAGCGGGTGTGGCACGCGGATCTCCTCCTGCACACCCTCCGGTTACGATGGCGCACCGACAGGCACCCGACCGGCGGAAGGCGAGACGGCATGCGGACCACGACGCTGGGAACTGGCGGCCCCGAGGTGGGAGTCATCGGCCTGGGCTGCATGGGGATGACCCACTCCTACGACATGGCGACCCCGCGCGATGAGGCCACCTCGGTCGCCGTGATCCACCAGGCCCTCGACCTGGGCATGACGCTGATCGACACCGCCGACGCGTACGGGCCGTACACCAACGAGGAACTCGTCGGCCGTGCGCTGGCGGGCCCGCAGCGGGAGCGGGCGGTACTGGCCACCAAGGTCGGACTGACCACCGACTTTCCCAGAGCCGCCGATCCCGCGACGAGGTCGCCTGGCCCCGCGCGGAACGGCCGCCCCGAGCACGTGCGCGCCTCGATCGACGGCAGCCTGCGCCGGCTGGGCACCGACCACGTGGACCTCTACCAGCTGCACCGGGTGGACCCGCAGGTGCCACTCGAGGAGACCTGGGGTGCGATGGCCGAGGCCGTGGCGGCGGGCAAGGCACGGTACATCGGCTTGTCCGAGGTGAGCGTCGAGGAGATCGGGCGAGCGCAGGCGGTCCACCCGGTGACCTCGGTCCAGTCCGAGCTCTCGCTGTGGACCCGCGACCCGCTGGCCGAGGTGCTGCCGTACTGCCAGCAGCAGGGCATCGCGTTCCTGCCGTTCTCGCCGCTAGGGCGCGGCTCTCTGGCCGGGCGATTCGCCTCGTTCGACGACCTGCCGCAGGACGACTTCCGGCGCAGGCTGCCCAGGTTCCAGCAGGACGCGCTGCGCGCGAACCTGGCCATCGTCGACCAGATCAGGCAGATCGCCGACCGGGCCGGGGTCACGCCCGCCCAGGTCGCGCTGGCCTGGGTGCTCGCCAGGGGGAGCCAGGTGATCCCGGGCACCAAGACGCCGCGGTACCTGGCCGACAACGCCGGAGCCGCGGATGTCCAGCTCAGCGCTGCCGACCTGGCCGAGCTCGACAGCCTGCCCGCCCCGCACGGCGCGCGCTACTGACCCGTCGCCGACCCTGGTCGTGGAAAAGCTCGATCAGCTATTCGAAAGAATTTCCTCTCGCGCCTGCGCGATGCTTCGGCGCGATAGATGTCACGAGCGCTAGACCACCATTCGCGGCAGGCTCACGACTGGAACATTGTGGCTGCTTGGATGCTACCAGCCGGCACTCCCACGGCATCGAGACGACTCATGCGGCTCATTCGATTGCAGTGGATGTCATTCCGCTGGCTACTTGCACCTATCGGCATTGATCCGGGCGAAGCTCTAGCGTGACCACGTGTCCTGCATAACCCTCTCGATCAGGCCGCGCGAGGTGGCGGGATCAAGTGACTCGGCGACCAGCTGGCCGAAACCTCGCCGGTACTGATAGGTCTCGGCGTCGTCGTCGATGTACAGGGCACTGCCGCTCAACTGCTCGATGTACACGATGTCGGAGGTCGCCGCGATCCCCGGTATCGGCGCGAACTGGAGCAGCAGAAAGGCGCCCGTACCAATCGGGTGCGCACCGTCCAGCGGCAGCACGTGCACAGTGACGTTCGCGAGCGCGGATATCGCGATCAGGTGGCCAAGCTGATCGCGCATGACACGCGCGCTCGTCTCGCGGCGCAGCAGCACCGACTCGTCGAGCACGCAGGAAAAGCGTTTCGGGCTCTCGCCGGTCAGAATCTGCTGGCGGCGCAGTCGAGTCTGAACGCGGCGCTCGACTTCTCCCGGCGACAGCGGGGCGGTCGCGGCCATATGGGCGTCGATGGTGGCCCGCGCATACTCCTCGGTCTGCAGCAGGCCGGGCACGAGGTCGGGACTCCACGCTGAGATCGATTCGGCCTCGGACTCCATGACCAGGTACGTGGCGAACTTCTCCGGCACCGCGTCGGCATAGGCCGACCACCAGCCGCGGCTCCTCGACTCGTTGGCGAGCGTGAGCAGTTCCTGACGGTAATCGGCCGGCAGATCGTAACGGCGGAGCAGCCTGTCCAGGTCGTCGGTCTTAATGCCGATCCGCGCGGTTTCGATCCTGCTCAGCTTGGATGACGACCAGCCAAGAGATTCGGCAACATCCTCGCCGCGCAGGCCTCGCTCCTCCCGGAGCCGACGGAGCTCCACGGCGAGCCGACGACGGCGAACCTGCGGACTGCCAAGCTCAGGCACCTGACTCGATCTCTCCATTCCCAGGGGTCACTGCGGCCCACGGGGTATCACACGCAGCCTAGCGCGCAGGGTCCGTCACAGGAAGTATCTGGAGGTCATTTGCCCAGAGACCTGCTGTGCATATTGCAAAAACGGCACTGGTGCCGACAATGGAAGAGAGGCCAAGGTCTCCCGCTTGATGGGAGGGACCAGCGTTGGTAGCCGACGTGAATTGTCAGGCAGTCGACTCGCCGCGTACCTCGTTGCCTCGGTCGTTCGCCCCTCGCTCATACCTGGCCTCGCGCCCCGTCCCTACCATCTGGTCGCACGCAGTAACTGCGCCGAGGGTCGCCAGCAGAGTCGGCCCGCGTGGCCCGCCGGCCGAGCGCCGCGGCACATGTGGGGATAGCCGCTAGCAGAAGGTCCGAGAGAGGTTAATGATAATGTCTGGATTCATTGTCGCATCAATGGCGATGGCGATATTCTTTCTCGTAAGCGCGCTCTGTAGGATGCGCGCCAGGAATGGCCGAAGAATTGCCGAGATAGCGGCCGACGCGGAGCACTGGCAGGTTGAAGCACATCAGTGGATGGGCGAGTCGCAACGGTGGCGTACCCGCGCCACACAGCTTGCTCAGGAGAACGAGGCCTGGAAAGCCGGAGTGGTCGAAGGCCGGGCCGACGTCATCAGCATGGTGCCCATGCTCGTTGCGGCGGTGCAGAGGCACTCAGCGTGCACATGCAGGGAGGCCTGCCAAGCTGAAACTGACACCTCCATGAGGACGCTGACGGCCGTGCCGCCCGCCTAAGCGTCGAACTCGCCTGCCCGCACCCCGGCCACGAACTCCTGCCACCCGGCAGCGTCGAAGGTCAGGGTCGGGCCCGCGAGGTCTTTGGTGTCGCGAATGGCAACGTGACCAGAAGCGAGCTGAAGAAAACCGACACAATCGCCGTTACCAGCGCAAAAAGAACTAACGCGCCATCTGTCCGATGGCGTCGCTGTCTCCCCGTCGGCCCCACCCTGCGTCCTGACCATCGCGCACACTCACCTTCCGTTGGAGAACCGGCCCGGCCGCTGAGCACGCGCGGCGGCTGGGCGTAGCAACTTGCCTGGTTAACGAACAAATCACGCCCGGCCCCATTCCGAAGTCGACCAGCGAACATGCCGGGGCTGGAAATGGTCCGGGCAGCAGAAGAGTACTCCCAGCCGAGCCCTGGCAGCACGACGTTGGGCATGAGTCGTGGCCGCAAATTGCTCACGTTTGAGGGGATCTTGATCTGCACGGAGTTCTACTGACGAGTAGCAGATCAGCGCGTGAGCAGACCATGGGCATCGATGAGCCCGATGTAGCGGCCGTGCACCTTCACCTCGCCGATCGCCCACGTCGCGGTGGTGTGCGGCACGGAGCCGAGCTGGGTCGGGCCGAGCCTCGTGAGGCTGGTCGGCGCGGACCATGATCCTGCGGTGTTCTGCCAGACCTGGCGGCCGCCGTTGGCAAAGCTCGCGCCGAGCGCCCACAGGCCGCCCCGGCCGTCGGACGCGAGGCTCACAATGAAGCCCTGGCCGCTCGGCGCGCCGGTCGGCGTGGCCCGCACCCACGCGCTGCCGTTCCACTGCTCGACGACCGCCGCGCTTCGCTTCGGCCCGTCCGGAACGCTGCCGCCAATCCAGACGTCGCGGTCGGACCGGGCGTAGGCGGCGTACATCACCGCTCGCCGCGGCAGCGGCGGCTGGCTCGCGAGCGGGCGCCATGACCGGCCGTCCCAGCGCAGCACCTCCGGCCGGACCGGCTCACCAAGACCGGTTGCCACCAGGCCGGTCACCGCGATCATGTCCGATCGGGAGATCGCGCTGACGACGTCGATGTCGCCCGTGGCGGACACCGGCACGCGACGCCACGTGCGCCCATCGAACCTGGCCGCGTACGGCACGGCCTTCGGGTGCGGGCCGGCGGCGCCGAAGATCCGGGCGCCGAAGATCCACACGTCCGAGGGCCCGAACGCCTTGACCGACTCGACCAGGACGCTGCGTGTGCCGGGTAGCACCCCGGCAGTCCATCTGGTGCCGAGCAGGCGCAGGTAGTGGCCGTTCGCGGTGACGGCCCACAGGTCGCGGTCCGACGACACGCTGAGCGAGTCGAACTCATCGGCCTGGCCGAACCTCCGCCGCACCGCCGGCGGGAGGGCCACCGGGCACCAGCCGCGGCCGGTCCAGTGCTCGACCAGCGGGGACAGGCTGTCATCCGAGGTGACCTCGCCGAGGACCCACGCGTCGCGGGCGCTCAGCGCGTCGATGCCGACCATCAGGACGTCCCGATGGCGGACCGAGAGGCGCTGCGCGACGCGCCAGGAGCGAGCCGCGCCGCGGCTGGCCGGCGCGACGGCGCGTGCCGCCGACGCGATCGCCTGGGCGGGCAGGGCCGCTGCCGCCCCTGCGGGCAGCGGCGCGGCGGCCATGACCACGATCGCGCCGATGAAGGCAGAGGTGGTCGCGCGCCTGATGAAGCGACTCGGTGTCATGGGAGCAACACTGTTGCCCGGCTGATGACGCCGCATGAGGAGGCGTACCCAACCTCGATAAGTCAACGGGCCCAGGTAACCGGCCGGGCTCGGACCACGAGCCGGGGCGCGCGGGTGAGCGACATGCGCGCAGAGCTAGCCAAGCGTCGAACAAGGAGGCTATCATTCTGATATCAGTTTTCGACCTCAGCCGGGACTTCCTGACTGCAGGCGCAGGAGGATGCCATGAACCCGCCCGGTACAGCCCCCGCCCCACGCTCAGAGGCCGCCGCCGCAGCCCCTCCCACCGCGGTCCCTCCCGCCGCGGTCCCTCCCGCCGCGCAGACGCCGGCGCCGCAACCCGAGTCCCGCACGTCCGACCGCGTGCCAGCACCGGTCTGGGTGGTCGCCGCCGCGTTCGCGGCGCTGGAACTCGCCGTGAGCGGCCGTTACGGATTCCAGCAGGACGAGCTCTACTTCATCGAGGCCGGCCACCATCTCGCGCTCGGCTATGTCGACCAGCCGCCGCTGATCCCGCTGCTCAACAGGATCACCACCGGCATCTTCGGCCTGAACCCGACGGCCGTCAGGATCGTCCCGGCGCTGACCGGCGCGGCCCTCGTGGTCGTGGCGGCTCGGTTCGCCGCCCTGTTCGGCGCCGGGCGGCTCGGCCGCGTGCTCGCCGCCCTGGTCACCGCGTGCGCGCCGGTCGTCATCGGCGCATCGCACATCGGCAACACCACCTCGCCGGAGATGCTTGCCTGGGCGGTAACCGGACTCTGCGTGACCACCGCGCTGCTCCGGGACCGGCCGCGCTGGTGGCTGGGCGCAGGCGTCGCCGCCGGGATCGGCCTCGAAGATAACAACCTCATCGTCTTGCTCTTGGCGCTACTCGCGATCGGCATTGCGGTGACCAAGCACCGACCCGCGCTGCGTACCAGGTGGCCGTGGCTGGGCGCGGCCATCGCGCTCGCGCTCTGGGTACCGAACCTGATCTGGCAGGCGAGCCACGGCTGGCCGCAGCTGGTCATGGCCTCGGCCCTGCACCAGGAGAACACCTCGACCGCCGACTACATTGGCGGCCCGGTGGCCCAGATCATCTACGTCGGGCTCCTGGCCGCGCCGCTGGTCATCGCCGGCTTCGTCAGGCTCTGGCGTACGCCCGAGCTCCGGTTCCTCGCCGTGGCGGCGAGCCTCGTGGTCATCTACGTGCTTGCCTGGATCCCGGGCCGGGAGTACTACACCGACGGGATGGCGCCCGCCGTGATCGCGGCCGGGGCGGCGGCGGTCGAGGGCTGGGTCGCCCGCGGCCGCGGGCCGCGGCTGCGGCGCTGGCTCGCGGTCGCCGCGCCCGTGCTCGGCATGGCAGTGCTGCTGCCCTTCACCCTGCCGATCGTGCCGGCCACCGACGTCCACGCGCTGCCAGCGTCCGTGCAGCAGAGCTCGGGAGTCGGCGACGAGATCGGCTGGCCTGCGCTGGCCCGCGCGATCGCCGCGCAGGACGCCGCGCTGATCAGGTCGGGGCACCGGCCCACGTCGATCTTCACCGGCTACTACGCCGAGGCAGCCGCGCTCGACGTGCTTGGCCCGGCCCACCGCCTGCCGCCCGTGCTCTCCGGGCACAACGCCTACTGGATCTGGGGGCCCGGACAGGCATCGGACGCCGCCGTGCTTGTGGTGGACGCGCTCGGCCAGCTGCGGCCCTACTTCGCCAGCTGCCGACGGCTGGCCACCTACCACGCCCCCTATGGCGTGCGGAACGACTGGACCGACATCGGCATCGGCATCTGCACCGGGCCGCGGGCAAGCTGGCCAGCGCTCTGGCCCCACCTGCGGCACTACGGCTGAGCCGAGGCGGACGCGAACGCCGAGGACAGCGCGCTGAGCGCGGTGTCCAGCAGCTCGCACAGGTCGTCGCGGCCGCCGTCGAGCCACTGCTCGTAGGCGGCCACGGCGACGCCGAGCATCGCGTAGCCGATCGCACGCGGGAACAGCCCGTCCGCCCGCTGCCCTGTCCGCTCGGCGGCGAAATCGGAGATCACCTGCCGCCAGGCCGCATACCGGAGGGTGGCGTGCGCCTGCAGCGCCGGGACACCAAGGATCAGCCGCATTCGCTGCCGGTGCGCCGGCATCTGCTCGGGCGGCACCCGATTGAACTCGACCACGGCCTGCCTGATCGCGTCCATCAGCGGCACCTGGACTGGGGTGGTAGCCAGGCGCAGCCGCATCCTCGCCAGCTCACCGTCGAAGTCGCCCCAGGGCACGTCGTTCTTTGACGGGAAGTACCTGAAGAAGGAGCGCCGGCCGATCCCCGCGGCCGCCGCGATCTCATCGACCGTGGTCCGCTCGAATCCCTGACGGCCGAACAGGTCGAACGCCGCCCGCTCGATCTCGGCCCGCGAGGTAGCCCTCCGGCGACCCGGTGCGCTCATGAGCCGAGCATGTCATTATGTTGGCACCGAGTGCCACATTGACGAGGAGGCGGCATGGCGCAGAGCGCGACTTCGGTCATCGAGCAGCCAGCCCAGGTTGCGGATCCCGGCGAGCAGGTCCCGGCGGCCACCGATGGCGAGGTGCTCGACGCCGCCGAGGCGCTCGTCGCCGACGACCTGCTGGTCGAGGAGATCTCGATCGACGGCATGTGCGGTGTCTACTGAGGCCGCGTCCGGCAACCCGTTCGACCTGGACCTCCCCTGGTGCCTGGACGACCGGGTGGCCGTGCGGCCAGAGCCGTTCGGCGCCCTGCTCTACCACTTCGGGACCAGGAAGCTGTCCTTCCTCAAGGACACGACGGTCCTCGCTGTGGTGACCGGCCTGGCCGAACACCCGAGCGCGAGGTCGGCGTGCGAGGCCGCCGGCGTGACCGGGCAGGCGCTGCCCGCCTACCAGCGCGCCCTCGCCACACTCGCCGGGTCGCAGATGATCCGCCAGCGGCCGCCGGCCCCCCGACGAGCACCCAGGTGAGCGCCGCGCCGGACGCACTGGCCGAGCAGTTCCAGTACGGCCTGGCCGCCCCGATCTGCCTGACCTGGGAACTTACCTACGCATGCAACCTGTCCTGCGTGCACTGCCTGTCCTCATCTGGACGGCGCGATCCGCGCGAGCTGAGCACGGCCGAGTGCACGGCGCTGATCGACGAGCTCGAGCGGATGCAGGTGTTCTACGTGAACATCGGCGGCGGCGAGCCCACGGTGCGGCCGGACTTCTGGGAGCTTGTCGACTACGCGGTCGCGCACCGGGTCGGGGTGAAGTTCTCCACCAACGGCGTCAGGATCACTCCGCAGGCCGCCCGGCGGCTAGCCGCCAGCGACTACGTGGACGTCCAGGTCTCGCTGGATGGCGCGACCGAGCAGGTCAACGATGCCGTCCGCGGGCCAGGCTCGTATCGGACGGCGCTGCGCGCGATGGCCAACCTGGCCGCGGCCGGGTTCTCAGGGTTCAAGATCTCGGTGGTCGTGACCAGGCAGAACGCGGGCCAGCTCGACGATTTCGCCGCGCTGGCCGACGAGTACGGCGCCCAGCTCCGGCTGACCAGGCTGCGCCCGGCAGGGCGCGGCGCCAGCGTCTGGCATGAGCTGCACCCGACCGCTGACCAGCAGCGGGCGCTCTACGACTGGCTGGTGGCGCACGGGGAGAACGTGCTCACCGGCGACTCGTTCTTCCACCTGTCCGGCTACGGCCGGGCGCTGCCCGGACTGAACCTGTGCGGGGCCGGCCGGGTGGTGTGCCTGATCGACCCTGTCGGCGATGTGTACGCCTGCCCGTTCGCGATCCACGAGAGCTTCCTGGCGGGCAGCGTCCGCGCCGAAGGCGGCTTCGCCGGGGTGTGGCGCGAGTCCGAGCTGTTCGCGACGCTGCGACGGCCGCAGTCGGGCGGCGCATGCGCGTCCTGCTCGGCGTACGACGGATGCCGGGGCGGATGCATGGCGGCCAAGTTCTTCACCGGCCTGCCGCTGGACGGGCCCGATCCGGAGTGCGTGCGCGGCCACGGCGCGGCGGCGCTGGCCGCCGCCGGGGAGGTCACGCCGCCCCGGCCGGCGCCGGATCACTCCCGCGGGGGCGGCCCGGTGCCGGTCACGATCGGCAGGCGCCGGCCGCCCGCCCACGCGTGTGACGAGAGCCCGCTGGCCGGGTTCGCCGACCATGTCGTCTAGCCGCGAGCCGACGCCGCAGCCGGCCGGCAGCGGCTCGCCGGGCGCGGGGCGAGTGGCCCTTGTCACCGGCGCTGCCCGCGGCATCGGCGCGGCGACCGTGCTGGCGCTGGCCAGTGACGGCTGGTCGGTACTCGCGTTCGACCGGGCGGCAGACGACCCCGACCTGCCCTATCCGATGGCCTCGCCCGGGGACCTGGACGGCCTGGTACGGCAGGCGGAGCGCGCCGCCGGGGCCGGCCGGGTCGCCGCGTTCCACGGCGACGTGCGCGACCAGGCGGCCCTGGCGGCCGCGGTGGCCGAGACCGAGCGGCGGTGGGGCGGGCTGGACGCGGCGGTCGCCGCGGCCGGGGTGATCGCGGGCGGCGTCCCGCTCTGGGAGGTGCCACCCGAGCAGGAGCGCGCCGTGCTCGACGTCGACCTCGGCGGGGTGATCGGCCTGGCCAGGGCCGCCATCCCGGCACTGCTGCGCCGGCCGGCGCCACGGTCGGGGCGGTTCCTCGCGGTGTCCTCGGCCGCGGCCACCCGCGGCCTGCCGATGCTGGCCGCCTACTGCGCGGCCAAGGCCGGCGTGGCCGGGCTGATCAGGTCGCTCGGAACGGAGCTTGGCGGCACGGGCGTGACCGCCAACGCGGTCAGCCCGGGCTCTACCAGGACGCCGATGCTGGACCAGAGCGCCCGGCTGTACGGCCTGCCGGATGCGGAGGCCTTCGGGCCCGACCAGCCGGCCAGGCGGCTGATCGAGTCCGCCGAGGTCGCCTCGGTGCTCGCGTTCCTGGCCGGGCCGGGCAGCAGCGCGATGACCGGCTCGGTGGTCCCGGTGGACGGCGGGCTCGCGCTGTGACGGCGCCGCCGCTGCCCGCCGGTTTCCGGGTCAGGACCGATCCGGGTGCCAGGGAACTTGAGCCCGGGCTGTGGTTCGGCGGCTCGCCGGCGCGGATACTCCGGATGACCGAGGCCGGCCAGGCGGCATGGCGGGAGCTGCGAGCCGGGCCGGTCGGCTCGCGGGCGGCCGGCGCGCTGGCGCGCCGACTTACGGACGCGGGACTGGCGCATCCTGAGCCGCCCGCACCGGCCGGCGCGGCCGACGTCACCGTGATCGTCCCCGCCCGCGACCGGGCGCACCTGCTCGACCGCTGCCTGGCGGGGCTGGGCGGAGCTGGCACCGTCGTGGTGGTGGACGACGGGTCGGCCGACCCTGAGGCGGTCGCCGCGGCCGCGGCCCGGCACGGCGCGACGCTGATCAGGCGCCCGCGCAGTGGCGGCCCGGCAGCGGCGAGGAACACCGCCCTGGCGTCGGTGACCAGCGACCTCGTCGCGTTCGTCGACAGCGACTGCGTGCCCGGCCGGGGCTGGGTCACCGCCCTGGCCGCCCACTTCGCCGATCCGCTGGTCGCCGCGGCGGCGCCGAGGATCACCGCGCGGGCGCCGGACACCTGGGTGGGCCGCTACACAGCAGCCAGCGGCGCGCTCGACCTCGGCGGGCAGGCCGCGCGGGTGCAGCCGCTGTCCAGGGTCGCCTACGTGCCCACGGCCGCGCTGGTGGCCAGGCGGTCGGCGCTGCTCGACATCGCCCGTGACGGGCAGGTGTTCGACGAGGCGCTGCGGCACGGCGAGGACGTGGACCTGATCTGGCGGCTGCACGAGGCGGGCTGGCGGATCCGCTACGAGCCCGCGGTCGAAGTCGGCCACACCGAGCCGACCACGTGGGCCGGGCTGCTGCGCCGCAGGTACCGGTACGGCACCTCGGCGGCGCCGCTCGCCCGGCGGCATCCCGGCGCCGTGCCGCCGCTGGTGCTGCATCCGTGGCCCGCCGCGACGGCGGCGGCGGTGATCGCGCGCCAGCCTGCCGTGGCGGTCGCAGCCTACGCGGGCTCCGTCGTCGCGATGCGCCGGGTGCTGCGCCGCGCGGACATCCCCCGCCGGGGCACGGCCCGCGCGATGGCGTCAGCGGCCGGGCAGACCTGGCTGGGTATCGGCCGGTACGGCGCCCAGTTCGCCGCTCCGCTGCTGGCCGCGGCGCTCGCCGGGCCGACCGTGGCGCCGGCCGGCCGCCGCGGGCCGCCTGGGCGCACCATCGGCCGCCGGGTGATGGCCGGCTCGCTGCTTCTCGGCTCGCCGCTGACCGCGTGGGCCGCGGGACCGCGCTCGCTGGACCCCGCACGGTTCGTGCTCGGCCGGCTGGCCGACGACATCGCCTACGGCCTGGGCGTGTGGTCCGGCTGCCTGGCGCAGCGGACCGCTATCCCGCTGCGCCCGGTGATCGCCAGGCGCCCGCTGCGCATCGACAGCGCGGTGCCCATGGTGCCCGAGGCGCCAGCCGCGCGTCCCCGCCCGGCCGCGACCACCCGCCGAGCGACCGCGGCAACGACAGGAACGGCAACGACAGGAACGGCAGGCCGGCGATGAGCAGCACCTGGTTCGAGACCGTCGCCGAGGCACAGCGCAGGGCTCGCCGGCGGCTGCCGAAGTCGGTCTACGGCGCCCTGCTGGCCGGAACCGAGAAGGGGCTGAGCGTCAGCGACAACGTGGCGGCGTTCGACGAACTCGGGTTCGCGCCGCACGTGGCCGGCCTGCCCGCCGAGCGCGCGATGGCGACCACCGTGATGGGACAGCCGGTGGCGCTGCCCGTGCTGATCTCGCCGACCGGCGTCCAGGCCGTGCATCCCGAAGGCGAGCTGGCGGTCGCCAGGGCAGCCGCCGCCAGGGGCACGGCGATGGGCCTGAGCTCGTTCGCCAGCAAGCCGATCGAGGAGGTCGTCGCCGCCAACCCGCAGACGTTCTTCCAGGTCTACTGGATCGGCGGCCGGGACCAGGTCGCCGGGCTGATCGAGCGGGCCCGAGCGGCCGGCGCGGTAGGGCTGATCGCCACGCTGGACTGGTCGTTCTCCAACGGCAGGGACTGGGGCAGCCCGCACATACCGGAGAAGATGACCGCCGCCGAACTCCTGCGGCTGGCACCCGAGGGCCTGTCCCGCCCCCGCTGGCTGCTCGACTGGGCGCGTACCGGCCGACTGCCCGGCCTGACCGTGCCGAACATGGCCGCGCCCGGCCAGCCTGCGCCGACGTTCTTCGCGGCCTACGGGCAGTGGCTGGGCTCGCCGTTGCCGACCTGGGAGGACATCGCCTGGATGCGCGAGCAGTGGGGCGGGGAGTTCATGCTGAAGGGCGTCAGCAGGATCGACGACGCCCGGCGCGCGGTGGACGCCGGGGTGACCGCGATCTCGGTTTCCAACCATGGGGGCAACAACCTGGACGGCACCCCGGCCACGATCAGGGTGCTGCCGGGCATCGCCCGCGCGGTCGGCGACCAGGTCGAGGTGCTGCTGGACGGCGGGATCCGCCGGGGCGGCGACGTGGTCAAGGCGCTCGCGCTCGGCGCCAGGGCCGTGATGATCGGCCGGGCCTACCTGTGGGGCCTCGCCGCAGCCGGGCAGCCTGGCGTGCAGAACGTGCTCGACGTGCTGCGCGGCGGCATCGACTCGGCGCTGCTGGGACTCGGCTGCGCGAGCACCGCCGACCTGAGCGCCGCCGACCACCTGGTGGTGCCGCCGGGCTTCGCGCGCAGCCTCGGCGCCGCCATGGACACGGCCGGCCAGCCCCGCCGGGGGGACTAGGGCCTATCCCGCAGATCTCCGGTGGCGCGGGCCGGCACTCGCCGACCGGCCGGATCCTCGCATACCACCCGAAACCGCACATGATCACCTCGGTGTTCTTGGAATGGATGCCACATCCACTGCGTATTCTGGGACATTCGCCACATCCATCAAGATCATCTCTGGGGAGACGGGGGGCTCTGCAGATTCACGGGACACGTCTCTCACCGGCTTCGCCGGTCCCGGTCGGCCCAGACGGCTAGCCCGGGCGCCAGCGACTAGTCCAGCGGGAGCGCGCTGGCAAAATCGGCGGGCGCGCGCATCCGCCAGGCGTCGGTGACCAGTTCGGTCAGCCGCGGCACGGCTACCTCGGCGAGCCGCACCATCACCAGCGGCCACCCGTCATATCCCGGCGCGGTGAAGAACACGTCGGGCTCGCCGAGCAGCAGCGCCTGCTTCTCGGCCTCGTCGCCGACGAACAGCACGGCGACATCGGTCCTGATCATCCTGGGCCTGCCGGGGATGCGCTCGGGGTAGGACCAGACGAACCCCTTGCCGCCCACCCGGAAGTCGAAGCCATCGCTGTCGATCTCCTCCACCCCGGGCAGGGCAAGCGCGAGGCGGCGCACGTCGTCCTCGTCCGCCATCGGCCACCTCCTGTACCGGCGGCTCCAGGCTAGGCCCGGGCACCGACATTCCGCGGCGGCGAGGCTTCACCGGATCTCCATGCCGGGCGCACCGGTGCTGCACGCCCGGCCTGTTATCTCTAGTGACCGGTGACCGGGAACACCGTCGCCGGCATTGGGGGGATGACGGGCAGCGGCCAGGGGGAACGGGACGCGCAGGCGCCGCAACGGCAGCCGCGCTACCGTGGCCGGCTCCCGGCGCGTGAGCGCGTTCGGATCTGCTAGGGGGATGGATCCGGGCGCGCTTGCGCGATCCCGCCCCGGCCGAACTCCAGGCCCTTGAAATCGCCCGAGCCGCGCCACTGGTCGATATAGCGGAAGAACGCCGGGGCCCCGTGCTGATAGCCGACCAGCGGCGAGTGCGGGCTCGCGGGCTTCCCCTCGTTGTTGTAGTAGCCGGGCGTGCAGTCGGCAAGGAACGACGTCATCACCGGGTTGGGCGCGAGCAGTTCCATCCACGCGCTCTCGGCATCGGCGCTGGCGTCGACCACGGCGAATTCGTTCTCAATCATGTAAGAGATCACGGCGGTGACGGTCCTCGCCGCGTCGGTGAGGTTGTGCGGCACGTTGGCCACGAAGTTGCCGCCCTGCCCGAGTTGGACGAGGAAGAAGTTCGGGAAGCCGTGCACGTGGATGCCGTGCAGCGAGCGCATCCCGGCCGACCAGTACTCGGACAGCCGGACGCCGCCGGTCCCGGTCAGGTCGAAGCCGTAGCGCCTGGTCGGCTCGGTGCCGACCTCGAACCCGGACGCGTAGATGATGCAGTCCACCGGGTACTCGGTGCCGCGGGCCACCACGCCGCGCTCGGTGATCCGCGCCACCCCCTCGCCGTCGGTGTCGATCAGGTGCACCGACGGCCGGTTGAACGCGCCGAGGTACTCGTCGTGGAAGCACGGCCGCTTGCAGAGCTGGCGGTACCAGGCCTTGAGCGCCTGCGCGGTGGACCGGTCGGTCACCACCGCGTCCACCCGCGCCCTGATCTCGCTCATCTTCTCGAAGTCGGCGTTCTCGAAGTCGGCGAGTAGCTCCTCGAAGCTGGCCGGGGCAGAGCGCGGCGCGGCGAGCTTGCCGCGGATCCGCTTGGCCAGGTCGGTCCACCCGTCGTTGACCAGGTCTTCCTCCGGCGACTCCCCCGCCGACATGTTCGCCACGAAGTTGTCGCACCAGAGCTGCTGCCATCCGGGCGAGGCGACGCCGGCGAACCAGCCGGCGTCCACGGGCCGGTTGCCGCGCACGTCCACCGAGGACGGCGTCCGCTGGAAGACGAACAGCTCCCGGCAGGCGGCGGCCAGGTGCGGCACGCACTGCACCGCTGTGGCGCCGGTGCCGATGATCGCCACCCGCTTGTCGGCGAGCCGGTCCAGCGGCGCGCCGTCCGGGTCGCCCCCGGTGTAGGCGTAGTCCCACCGGCTGGTGTGGAACGCGTGGCCGCCGAAGGTCTCGATTCCGGGGATGCCGGGGAGCTTGGCGACGTGCAGCGGACCGGTGCCGATCGCCACGAACGAGCTGGTGTATTCGTCTCCCCTGCTGGTCCGCACGATCCAGCGGCTGGCGCGGGCGTCCCACTCAAGGCCGGTCACCTCGGTGTGGAACAGCGCCTCCTCACCCAGCCCGTACCTCGCCGCGATCCGCTCGCAGTGCGCGAGTATCTCCGGCGCGTGCACGTACGTCTCGGTGGGCATGTGCCCGGTCTCCTCGAGCAGCGGCAGGTAGATCATCGACGCGGTGTCGCACTGCGCGCCCGGGTAGCGGTTCCAGTACCAGGTGCCGCCGAAGCCGCCGGCCTTCTCCACGATGCGGACGCTGGCGATGCCCGCCTCCTTCAGCCTGGCCCCGGTGACCAGGCCGGCGAATCCGCCTCCCACGAACGTGACGCTGACGTGATCGCGCCGTGGCTCGCGGTCGGCCCGCTCGGCGTACGGGTCGGCGAGCATGGCCTCGAACCGGCCCCTGAGCTGCACGTACTGGTCGTTGCCTTCCGGCCGGAGCCGCTTGTCACGCTCGCTGGCGTACCGGCGGCGCAGGGCGCCATAGTCGACCTCGGTCATGGGCGATCGCGCATCTTTCAGCATCAAACGGTGGTAGCTGACATCATGGCAAGTGACTCACGGGCCCGGCAGGAACGTCAAGCATGCGCCCGCGGTCACGCGACACACCGGGCGCCCCGACCCCGCGCCCGCCGCAATGCCGCCATTTCTCTCGCAACGCACCTCGCCGTGGTGACTGCCCTGGGCAGTTGGTGATTCGCTTCGGCGGATCTGAGAGTTCCTGGCTTACAGTGATGGGACAGGCAAGGACCGGAGGGACCAGACAGTGGCCGTAGCCGTTCTCCTCGCGGCCGGGGCTGCGTTCCTCACGGCGCTCTCCGTGGTGCTGCAGCGGGTCGCGCTGGAGTCGGCTCAGGTACCGCACAGCCTCCACCCGCGCCTGATGATCCACGCGCTGCGCAAGCGGAGCTGGCTGACCGGGTTCGCGCTGATGATCGGGACCTTCGTGCTGCAGGCTTCGGCGCTGCGGTTCGGCCAGCTCAACGTGGTGCAGCCGGTGCTCACCACCGAGCTGATCTTTCTGGTGACGATCCTGGTGGTGGTGTTCCACCGCAAGGTCGGCTGGCGCGAGCTTGCCGGGATCGTCGCGATCGTGGGCGGGCTCGCCGCCTTCTTCGCGTGCGCGTCGCCCGCGGCCGGCATCGGCCAGCCGGACGGCGCCGCCTGGCTGACCGTGTCCGGCGTGACCGCGGCTTCGTCGATCGGTCTGGTGCTTGCCGGGCGGATCGGACCGCGCTGGTGGCGGGCGGCGGCGCTCGGCGCGGCATCGGCGATCCTGTTCGCGTACAACGCGGCACTGACCAAGACGCTGACCTCGCTGCTGCGCACGGGTGGCTGGGCGCACCTGTTCGCGAACTGGGACCCCTACCTGATCGCGGTTTCCGGCGGCGCCGGGCTCTTCGTGCTGCAGAGCGCGCTGCACGCCGGCCCGATCACCGCGTCCCGCACCGCGAACGTCACGATCAACCCGCTGGTCAGCATCCTGATCGGGGTGTTCGCGTTCGGCGAGCAGCTGCGTTCTGGGCCGATGTTCATCGGGATTGACGTGCTCGCCATGGCGGTCATGTGCGCCGGCGTCGTGATGCTTGTCCGCTCGCCGCTGATCGCCGGGATCGGCGGCCCGGCCGGCGATGAGTACCTCGGCGCCGCGCGTCGGCCGCGCAAGCCGGTCAATGCGATGGCGATGGCCGCGGCGTCGGCGACGGCGGCCGCCGCCACGGTCTCGGCGGGCGGATCTGCGACGGCGGCCACCACCGCGGCGGCAGCGGCAGCCGCGGCCGCCGCGGCGGCGCCGCTGGCCGGGCAGGCCGCGGCCGACGCCGAGGCGAGGCGTCGCAGGCTGGCCTGAGTGGCGCACCGCGAGGACGGCATGAATTCCGCGGAGGGATCCCTGCGGGCGCGCTGACCTCAGTCGCCTGACCGGCCCGGTCCGTCTGACGGGCCCGGGTCCTCTGACGGGCTCGGCCAGGCGGCGGCCATCTGCTTGAGTCGCCGCACGGCATCCTCGGGCGGCTGCCCGGCGCCGACCGCCAGCCCGAGCAGGTACGCGGTCAGCGGCGCGGCCGGGCGTGCCACCTGGTGCGCCACATCGCGGGCGACGTCGAGCACGGTCCGAAGGTCCACCTTGGCCGGGTCGATCCCGAGCTCGGCGCAGGCGGCGTTCGTCCAGCTCTCCAGCGTGTTCATGGGCGGCCCTCCGTTGGCGGCATCGCGACGCCGAAAGCGGCGCGCTACGACGGTATCGCTAGTAATTGTCGAGGAAGACGGCCAGCAGGACGATGCCGACGAGACAGCCGCCGACGATGTCGAGCACGGTGACCTTGACCACCAACCCGGTCAGCAGGACCCCGATCCCGGCCAGCGCCATCCGGGGCATCACCTTCGGGCCGTGCTTGCTCAGATAGGCCGTGAGCCGGTCGCCCCAGACCGGGATCCACAGCACGATCACCAGGACCGCGACAAGCACCAGGGCCACGATCGCCTGGCGGCCGGACGGAAGTGCCTCCGGCACGACGCGCCAGGTCCCCGGGCCGGGGGAACCCAACGGGCTAGCGAGGAACATGAGCGACAGAGCGAGCCATGACTACTGCAAGCTCACCGTTATTGCCGGTCGGCAATCCCCGTACCCGGCAAAGAACGGCGCATCGCTCGCCACCGTCACGCTGCATGCGGCCGGACGGCGGCGCGGCGTCCTCAGCCCGGCGACATCTCCCCCGCCTCGGGGATCGCCTCGCCACCCGCGCCGGCCCCGAACGCCCGCGTCTCCGCCAGCAGGGCTTCCACCACGCCGCGGTACCCGCCGGTGACGTAGGCGGCCCGCTGCCGTGCCGCCGAGCTGGCCCTGGCCAGCGCGGACTCGGTCAGCTCGGTGAGCAGCTCCCAGTCCCCGACCGCCTCAAGGGTGGGGCGGAGCTCGGCGAGCAGCTGGCGGACGAGCTCATGGGCGGGCATCGCGGTCGCCGTCGACGGGTCTACCAGCTGCCCCTCGAGCCCAGACTGCGCGGCCCGCCAGGTTGCCGCCTCGATCAGTTCCGGGCGGACCGGCCGGGGCGGGCTGCAGGCGATCGCAGCCGCGGTCTCCTGGATCACCAGCGCGCGGAACAGCCCGGTCAGCATCAGCACGTCGTCCACCAGCGGGCAGGCATCACAGATCCGCAGCTCGACGGTCGGCAGGTGCGCCGACGGCCGGACGTCGAAGTAGATCATGCCTGGATCGCTGATCACCCCGGACTGCACCAGATCGGCCACGGTCTGGTCGTAGTCGGCGGCCGAGTCGAACCTGGCCATGGCGCGGGCGGTCGGCCATCGCCGCCAGATCAGCGTGCGGTAGCTGGCGTATCCGGTGTCGGTGCCCAGCCAGAACGGCGAGCTTGCCGACAGCGCGAGCAGCACCGGCAGCCACGGCGACACCCGGTGCGCCACCGCCACGGCCTGATCGCGGCCGTTCACGTCGACGTGCACCTGCAGGGCGCAGATCAGGTGCTCGCGGACGAGCATCCGGTACTCGCCGCTCATGTGCTCATAGCGCGGATCAGCCGTGACCCCGAGCGCGTCGGGGTCGGCGAGCGGGACCGTGCCGGCCGCGACGACGCCCAGGCCAAGCGGCTGCGCCACATCCACGGCGGCGCGCCGCAGCCCGGCCACGTCGTCGGCGAGGTCGGCCAGATGCACCCAGGGGCGGCTGTTGGCCTCGAGCACCGAGCGGTGCAGCTCCGCGCTGAAGCGCCCCCGCGGCAGCCGGTCGAGCAGCTGGTCGGCCTGCGCGGTCAGCAGCCCCGTATCCAGGTCAACGGTGTGGAATTCCTCTTCCACCCCGGCGGCGACTGTCGTGCCCACCTGGCCCCCTATGGTCTCGTGGCCGGTGCCGCCCGGCTGGCGGCGGCCCGGACGGCTAGGTCAGCTGCTGCGGCGGTTTCGGCGCGAAAGGCATGAGCTCGTCGTTGCCCCTGGCCACCACCCCGCAGCTCGACTCGGGCATCTCGTACCAGGCCCCCGGCAGGTCGCCGATCGGCTCGGAGACGACGAGCCGCGTGTCGTCGGAGACCTGATGCAGGATCTCGCGTTCTGGGTACTGCTCCCGCAGCCTGGCGACGTCGCGAGTGAAGAACAGCGACCTGGACTTCCCTTCGCTCGAGTAGCGGAAGGCCCACAGGTTCTCGCCGTCCGAGGTCGCGATCGTGCCCTGGAACGGGTACTTGATGCCGCGCCGCCGCCCGCACGCCTCAACGAAGCCGATCGCGCTGGCCACCGCGTCCACCGGGTCGTGCTCAAGGCCGAACGTCAGCGCGAGGTAGAACAGCACCTCTGTGTCAGTCTGCCCCTTGATCTCGGGAAAGAGCGACTCGTCCACCGCCAGCACGAGATCGCGCTTGATCGACGCGAACTCGTCGATGAAGCCGTTGTGCGCCCACAGCCAGTCGCCGTGCCGGAACGGGTGGCAGTTGGTCTGCTGCACCGAGGAGCCGATCGCCGCCCGGACGTGCGCGATGAACAGCGGCGAGCTCACGTGGTGGCACAGCTCGCGCAGGTTCTGGTCGTTCCACGCCGGCTCGACGCTGCGGAAGACCCCTGGCGTGGGAGCGGTGCCGTACCAGCCGACCCCGAAGCCGTCGCCGTTGGTCGTCTCGGCCCCGTACTTGGAGTGCAGGCTCTGGTCGATGAGCGAGTTCACCGGCGTGTACAGCACGTCGGACAGCCGCACGCGTGAACCGTTGTAAGCGAGCCAGCGGCACATGAAGATCCCCCCGATCGCGGCCAGCACTCGCGAACACTGGCTACCTACCCAGCCGACCGCGAGCCGCACCGGACTCGTCCCGACATCATCCTCGGCGGGCGATGCCGCGGCTCCGACTGCGGGAATACGTTCGTGTCTCGGCTGGCACGAGGAGGGGGGCTGCCTCATGAGCAGCACGTACGAGCAAGGGCCAGGTCCGTCAGGCACCGCACCGGCCGCCAGCGAGCGGCCGAGCGCCTACACCGACTACGAGGCTTACGAGGGACGCGGCGCATCCGGCTCGGCGGCACTTGCGGGCTGGCTGCTGATGCTCGGCGGCCTGTGGAGCTTCTTTATCGGGCTGGCGCTGCTGAACAGGGCGGCCTGGTTCAGGTCGCTGTCCGGCTACTCGTCCCTGACCAACTACACCTACCACTGGAACCTGAGCGGGTGGGGCTGGGCGCACCTGGGGCTCGGGATCCTCGTGTTCGCGGCGGGGATCTGCGTGCTGCTCGGGCAGACCTGGGCCCGGTGGGCCGGGATCGTGCTCGCGGTGCTCAGCGGCATCGCGAGCTTCATGTTCCTGCCGTTCTATCCGTTCTGGTCGATCCTGGTCATCGCCATCGACGTCTTCATCATCTGGGCGCTGATGACGGCACCGGAGCCGCAGGACGCCTAGCGAGCCGCCGGACTATCCGTCGATGAAGGCCAGGGCGGCCGCGGCCGCACTCATGCCGGCGGCCGCCCTCGGCCTCGCGGGCTGCGCGAACGCGACATCCACCTGCACGGTCCGGCACCAGTTCGCGATCGTGATCTTCCA
>Ga0335081_10005279_pt1 | contig 20437 bp, 17 predicted proteins | sample Lox_Sample_35_FD_206713 | JGI IMG/M metagenome (GOLD analysis project Ga0335081, IMG submission 206713) | Soil microbial communities from Loxahatchee National Wildlife Refuge, Florida, United States - Lox_Sample_3.5 | ecosystem: Environmental > Terrestrial > Soil > Wetlands | place: USA... | reverse complement strand
TTACCGTTGGAGGGTGATTCAGCAATGACAGCCGCGGTTACCGACTCCTGCAACCGGGCCGCGCCGCCTTCCTTCCGCCAACGGTAATCTTCGTAATTGCCAGGATAGACTTCGACTTTGCCGCCGCCAATCTCAAAGACCCGGGTCGCCAGCTTGTCAATGAAATAGCGATCATGGGAAACGAAGACGACTGTGCCCGTGTAGTTGCTGAGCGCCGTTAGCAACACATCTTTGGCGCGCATATCGAGGTGGTTCGTGGGCTCATCCAGCAACAGAAAGTTCGCGGGATGAAGCAGCATGCGGAGCAACGCATAGCGGTTGCGCTCTCCGCCGGAAAGCACCCCGATTCGCTTAAAGACATCGTCTCCGGAAAACAGGAAACAGCCCAGCAGATTGCGCAGCTCGGTCTGAGTGAAGCGGGGAGCCAGATCGCCGAGATCGTCGAGAATTCGGGCATCGGCATTGAGTTCTTTGTACTGGTCCTGCGCAAAATAGTCTGTCTGTACGTTATGTCCGAGCTTGTAAGTGCCTTGAGTGAGCGGTTCGTTTTCGCCAAGCAGCTTGATCAGGGTTGATTTGCCGGCGCCGTTCACTCCAACCAAGGCTATGCGGTCCCCGCGCTCGATCATGAAGCTCACATCGCGAAATACTTCTTTTTCGCCGTAGCTTTTGCTGACTTCGGCAAACTCCGCCACAATCCGGCCGCTGGCCTTCGGCTGCGGAAATGAGAAGTGGATGGTGCGCTCTTCCTCCGGCAGTTCGATACGCTCCATTTTTTCCAGTTCTTTGATCCGGCTCTGGACCTGCTTGGCCTTCGTAGCCTGGTAGCGAAAGCGATTGATAAACACCTCGAGCTGCTCAATACGCTCGCGCTGGGTGCGGTATGCCGCTTCCAGTTGCTCCTGCCGCTGCGTTTTCTGCGCCAGATACTTCTCGTAATTGCCGCTGTAGATATGTATGCGTTTGTTCCAGATTTCTACGATCTTGCTCACAGTCACGTCGAGAAAATAACGGTCGTGGGAGATGAGAACAAAGGCGTAGGGATACTCCGTCAGATATTCTTCCAGCCAGTTGCGGGCCTCGAGATCGAGATGGTTTGTGGGTTCGTCAAGAAGCAGGAGATTGGGTTTTTGCAGCAATAGCTTGGCCAATGCGATCCGCATCTGCCAGCCACCGGAAAATTCTTCCGTCTGCCGGCGCCAGTCTTCTTTGCGAAAGCCGAGTCCCGTCAGCACCGAGCCTACTTGAGCTTCGATGGCATAGCCGTCACGCACGGAAAATTCATGCTCGATCCGCTGGTAGCGCTCTGCGACTTGAGCATATTCGCTGGAAGAGTGATCTAGTTCGGACATTGAGCGCGTCAGTTCTTCCATTTCCCGTTCCATGGCCTGGAGCTTCGAAAAGACCGACAAGCACTCATCGAAGACAGTTTGCCCGGAAAGCTCCAGCCCATCCTGCGGCAAATAACCTGCGCTGATTCCCTTCGCCACCGTAACGGACCCATAATCGAGGGTCTCTATTCCAGCCAATATTTTCATCAGCGTGGTTTTGCCTGTTCCGTTGGCGCCGACCAATCCGACGCGGTCTTTGGGCGTAATCAGCCAGTCCGCCCCCTCAAAGAGCAGTTTGTGGCCAAAGCGTTTTCCGGCAGAAGAGAGCTGAATCATAAGGCTGTTTCCATCGTCTCACGAGAAGGAAAAGAGAAAAAGCGGATACAAACGGCGGATTCCTCGCGCTTAAGCCGGCTGGGAATGACAAGACATGTAGCTATCGCAGGTTCATCACTAACAGCTTCGGTTCGGTCATCTCTTCAATCGCATACCGCAAGCCCTCCCGGCCCAAACCGGAGTCTTTAATCCCGCCATAAGGCATGTGATCAATGCGAAATGCCGGCACATCGCCCGCAATCAGTCCGCCGACCTCAAGTTCTTCATAGGCGTTGAAAAGCAGCTTGGCATCACGCGTGAAAATTCCGGCCTGCAAGCCGTAGGGTGAGTTGTTGATTTGGCGCAGAGCGTCAGCAAAATCGTCGTAGGCTTCCACGGTTACGACTGGAGCAAAAATCTCCTGGCAGTTCACTTTCATCTCTGGCCGCGTTCCGGTCAGCACGGTCGGCTCGAGCATGGAACCTTTCCTCTGTCCGCCACAGAGTAAACGGGCACCGCTGCGAACGGCTTCTTGCACCCAATCCGCGGCGCGGATGGCGTCGCTCTCGCGGATGAGCGGGCCGAGGTCAGTGGATTCCTCCAGTGGATCTCCGACCTTGAGCTTCTTAACTCCAGCCAGCAGGAGGTCGGTGAATTTGGTGAAAACCGGACGCTCCACCAAAATGCGCTGCACAGAGATGCAAGTCTGGCCGGCATAAGTGAATCCGCCGGCGACGCACCGTTCGGCCGCGTAAGCCACATCAGCGTCGCCGTGCACAATCACTCCGGCATTGCCGCCCAACTCAAGGATGACTTTCTTTTTCCCGGCATTTTTCTTGATCTGCCAGCCGACTGAAGCGCTTCCGGTGAAGCTGATCATTTTGAGGCGGTCGTCCGCCACCAGCAATCCGGCATCTTCGTTGGAAAGCGGAAGCACGTTCAGCGCGCCGTCCGGCCAGCCTGCCTGCTGCACCGCCTCCGCCAAAAGAAGGGCGGTCAGAGGCGTTTGTGGCGCAGGCTTGAGCACCATTGTGCAACCCGCGGCAATTGCGGGCGCCACTTTATGGGCCACCAAATTGAGGGGGAAGTTGAAAGGAGTGATGCCGGCGATCGGTCCCAGCGGAAAACGGCGCACGATCCCCCAGCGTCCGGCGGTGAATTCCTGCCAATCGAGCGGGAGATACTCGCCATAGATGCGAGTACTTTCTTCAGCGGCCACGGTGAAAGTGAAAATCGCCCGGTCGACCTCACTACGCGCCGCTTTGATGGGCTTCCCGGCCTCCTGCGCGATGGTGCGGGCAAATTCTCCCTTGCTTTCAGCGATGTGCTGGGCTACTCGCCGCAAAACTCTTTGGCGCTCGAACGCGGGCAGCCGGCGCGTGGTGCCGAAGGCTTTCACGCTCGCTGCGATCGCGGCCTCGGCGTGCTCGCGGCGTCCTTGGAACACTTGTCCCACTGGGTTGCCGTCATACGGCGCGCGTACTTCCACCAGATCACCATCTTCGATCCACTTTCCATCTAGGAGAAAGCCCTTGGTGCTGATGGGAGTTACGGTCATCTGGGCCATGGCAAACAACCTCCGGACGCAGTTAGAGTAAATTATAGGCTCTTTTTGAGAAGCCGAGGCGCATCGCCGAGGGGCGATAATATTTTTCCAGTGAGGAAAATCCTGCTGTCCTCAATTCTGCAATTCGCTGAGTTGTTGCGTTGCAAAACGATTTCTCCAGTCGAATTAGCCCGGCATTATCTCGGCGAAATCGAACGGCTCAATCCCGCTATCAACGCGTTCATTACGGTGACAGCAGAAAGCGCGCTCGCGCAGGCAAGGCAGGCAGAAACAGAAATCATGCGCGGCGACTGGCGCGGCCCGCTGCACGGCATTCCCATGGGATTGAAGGATCTTATCGACACCGCTGGCATTCGCACCACCGCTGCCAGTCAGCTTTTCAAAGATCGCATTCCCACCGAGGATGCCGAGGTTGTTAAACGGCTGAAAGCTGCAGGCGCCATTCTGGTCGGCAAACAGAACCTGCACGAGTTTGCTTACGGTGGCAGCTCGCTTGTGAGCTATTTCGGCGAAGCCAGAAACGCATGGAATCCGCTCCATATTGCCGGCGGTTCGTCTGGAGGATCGGCAACAGCCGTCGCCGCAGGAATGTGTTTGGCCGCAATCGGCACAGATACGGCGGGTTCAATTCGTGAGCCTGCGGCGCTCTGCGGGGTAGTTGGTCTAAAGCCAACCTATGACGCAGTGAGTGTGGAGGGAGTAATGCCGTTATCCCCGTCGCTTGATCATGTGGGCCCGATTGCCACGACTGTTGCGGATTGTGCGCTTCTCCTCGGCGTCATCACTGGTTCTGAAGCAAAAACCCGACGAAAGCCTGGCAATCTGGAGAATATTGCATCAGGTGCTGACCGCCTGCGTGTCGGGGTGCTGCGAGCATTTTTCAGTGAGCAGCTTGACCCTGAGGTCGCTGCTGCTTTCGAACAGGCGGCCACGGTCTTGAGCACGATCGCTGGAGAACTTCACGATCTCGATTTGATCGTACCTACTGACCGAAGCCTGCAAATCGCAGAGTCATATGCCTCGCACGTTGAGTTTGTTCGCCGTTCGCCAGAGCTTTATCAACCCGAGACAGTGCGTCGAATCCGGAGCGGCGAGAACATAGGCTCCGATGAGATCCTCGAACAACGGAGAGAATTAGAACGAGAGCGTCAGAGAATCGGCGAAATCTTCGACCAAGTCGACCTCTTGGTCGCTCCGACCACGCCGGTCCCTGCGCCGGCTATCGAAGAATTGAAGCTGAATCCGGATCAGCTCCGCCCGCGCGAAATTGTGCTCTTGCGCAACACGCGCCCGTTTAATGTTTGGGGACTGCCGGCCATCTCGGTCCCATGCGGCTTCACGCAAAGCGGCTTGCCTATCGGCCTGCAAATCGCCGGGCCTCCCCATGGGGAACAGAGCGTATTTCAACTAGCTCGCGCATATGAAGCGGCTACCACTTGGCACATGAAACGGCCACCAACTTTCACAGCTCTGGAGATTCGGTAAGATAGCCATGTGCCCGTCAGAACCTCGCGAACATCCTCAAAAAACATCCTTCATTCCGAGCTTCTCAGGTCGATCCCTTGGCTGATTCACGGCTTCAGCACGCGACTGGGAGGGCATTCTGTAACCTATGGGGGCCAATCGCTGAATCTGGGCTTCACGAAACACGATTCGCGCCACGCAGTCGAGCGCAATCGCGTGGCCTTCTTAAAAGAACTGGGTGCTACCGCCGAGGGCGGACCTTGGCCACTGATCAATCTGCGCCAGATTCATTCGGATCTGATCCACTTAGTTGATGAACAAGCGAACCAACGCAACGGGACCACCAACTTACACCTTGCCGGTGACGGCCTGATTACGAGGACTCCAGGTGTCCTGCTCGCAGTTCTGACCGCCGACTGCCTGCCGATTATTCTTGCCGATCCAAAGCGCCGCGCCATCGGAGTTTTTCACGCCGGCTGGCGAGGCACGGTCAGAAGAATTGTCGAGAAAGGCGTTGGTGAAATGCGGCGCTGCTTTGGCACGCGCCCTGAAGACGTCAGGGCCGCCATTGGCCCGGGTATTCACCAGTGCTGTTACGAAATCGGTCCGGAAGTCCGTGAGCAGTTCGAATCCCAGTTTGCTTACGCCGACGATTTGTTCCGCGAAGTTAAAGAATCGGATTCCATCCGCGAAAAATATCCGTTGCTTTTTCTGACGGCCCGTCCACCGGGCCATGGTGAAATAAGCAACAGGATCTTTCTCGATCTCGCGGAGGCAAACCGCCGTCAACTCATCGACGTAGGGGTGCGCGCAAAAAACATTCACGTTTCCCCGCTTTGTACCGCATGCCGGACCGACCTATTGTTCTCTCATCGCGCCGAAAAAGGCATCACGGGCCGGATGATGGCCGTAGCCGGCATTCGCCCTAAGCGCACGAGAAGTTTTTCTCAGCGAGCAATTGCACACCGCGCGACGGCCAAGTAACATTCAGAATTATTATCAGGTTGGATTTATATGTCTGAGATCACCAAAACAGCGCTATCAGTCCCCTCGCCTGATAATGGCGCTTCTTCTTCCACTCCGGCAGTCGAAGTCTACGCAGTCTACGGCGCGGAGCCTGAAATTCAGGCCTATGCCATGGCCAAATATTCGCGTTCCGCGCTCTCGATGAAAGACTCGTTGAAGGAGATCAGTCAGCAAAAGGCCGAGAAATTTCTCAATACATTTTATTTTCAGTACGGCCATCGCTCGATCGCCGACCTGGCGCACATTGCTCTGGCAATCGAACGCTTATCCATTTTGGCCGCGATCGCAGTCGCCGATGAGCAACGCTGGGATGGCCAGGAACGCTCCACCCGCTATCAGGATTTCAAAAAGAGCGGCTATTTCATTCCGGATTTCGGCAATCGCCACGTAGGGGCGGACGCCTCGTCCCCCCCATCACTCTACCGCCAAACTATCGATTTTCTGTTTGCTGAATACGAATCACTTTCGGGTGAAATGTTCCGGTACCTCGCGGGCATCACTCCCAAACCGGCGGAGATGAAGCAGGAAACCTACGACCGCACGCTGCGCGCCCGGGCATTCGACATCTCGCGATACCTTTTGCCGCTGGCGGCCAATACGTCGTTGGGTGAGATTGTCAACGCGCGGACCCTGGAAAATCAGGTCTCACGACTTCTTTCACACACTCATGCCGAAGTGCGTGATCTGGGCGCCCGGCTCAAGCAGGCGGCGACTTCTCCCGCCTACAACGTGAACGAAGAGTCCTTGCGCAAATTAGTCGAACAGATTCGAGGCATTTCGCCAGACCTTGCCGCCAATGCTGAGCAGGAACTCTTGCGTGAAGTCCGCGTCGCCCCAACGCTGGTTAAATATGCCGATCCCAATCCTTATGAAATCGAAACCCGTCACGAACTCCGGCAGGCGGCTGCCGAATTGATGAAGGGCGCGCAAATTTTGCCAGCCGAGACTGTTGATCTTCTCGATAACGAGCCGCTCGAAGTCGAGTTGGCTGCAACACTGCTTTATGAACATTGCCACTATCCGTACCGCCAGCTAAGGGATGCGATTGAAGCTGCAGGTGGAAAACTACGCCAGGAGATTATCGACCTCGGCTTGCGCCATCGGGGCAAGCATGACGAGATGCTCCGTCCTTTCTGCGCCGGGCAGCAATTTCGTTTCGACATTTTGATGGACATCGGCGGCTTCCGCGATATGCACCGTCATCGGCGCTGCATCCAGATCGGTCAAGGGTTTACGACCAGGCATGGTTGTGAGACGCCAGAAGAGGTGAACGCGGCGGGAGTGGCGGACAAATACCACGCGGTTATGCAGCGTGCTGCCGAGGCCGTCGGGAAATTGGCTGCGGGATCGTCCGCCGAAGCTGAGGAGAATTCTCAGTACGCCATTCCCCTCGGCTTTCGCAAGCGCACACTTTTCAAAATGGATTTTGCTGAGGTCGTTTACATCGCCGAATTGCGCACTACACCCGCCGGCCATGCCTCATACCGCAAAGTTGCTCACGCAATGTACGAAGCTGTGGCGAAGAAACATCCCACGCTGGCGAGTTATTTCCGCGTGCATGACGTGCGCGAGCCTGTGGATCTTCTGCAAAGATAAATTTTCCCGGACCAGTCGATGAAAAACAAAATTGTACTCGTAACCGCTGCAAACGGCGGCCTTGGAACCCATGTGACGCAGGCCTTCCTCAATGCCGGTGCGACCGTTGTTGGAACCTCGCGCAAGATGAAACAATCAGATTTCGCAAGTTCCAATTTCACCCCCATGCCAGCCGACCTATCCACTCAGGAGGGGGCGAACGGGCTTGTAATGCAGCTCTTGGCGCGCTTTGGAAGGCTCGACGTCCTGGCCCACACCGTGGGCGGGTTCGCTGGCGGAAAATCGATCGCAGAAACTGATGACGCGGCCTTCCGGCAGATGTTTGACCTCAGTGTCAATTCCCTCTTTTACGTTTTGCGGGCGACGATACCTGCTCTCCGGCAGACCGGTAATGGCCGGCTTATTGCAATTGGCAGCCGCTCGACGCTTGAGCCGGGGGCGAATGTGGGCGCCTATAGCGCATCCAAGGCTGCCATGGTTTCACTGATCAGGACTGTGGCTCTCGAAAACAAAGACGCGGGACTTCGAGCAAATGTGATCTTGCCCGGCACCATGGACACGCCGGCCAACCGTGCGTCCACTCCGAAGGCTGATTTTTCCAAGTGGGTTAGCCCCACTTCGGTCGCAAGCCTAATGGTCTGGCTGGCAAGCGATGCCGGCAAAGATATGAACGGCGCCGTAATCCCCATCTACGGCATCGATGCTTGAATTGGGTTAGCCCCGCGCTTCCCCAGATGGAAAGTCTATCGGCATCACTCTCCACGACTGGCCCCTTCAGGTGCCGGTAGGTATGATGTCTCCGCCTGGCGTTTCCGCTGGAGACATTCGAAGTGAAGGAGGTTTTTGTGGTTCCTTCAGGAGCCTCGCTGCGCATTTTATGCGCAAAAGCCTTGATCGGTACGGCACTAATTTCCCACGCGCAAACCTATTCCACTTCCATCTCGAGCGCTTCACCCCAAAGTCCTCCTGCGGGCAATACTGCAAACCCTTTTTCGGGGAGCGTGCCCCCAAGCGTTGCTACGGGGCCTGTAGCTCTTTCGCTTCAAACTGCGATTGACCTGGGGCTGAAACACAACTTGGGACTTCTGCTCTCGCGCGCGGATACCCGCGCCGTCCGGGGACAACGCTGGGAGGAATTAAGCGCGCTCCTGCCCCATGTAACCGCGGCTCCCTACGTTGCGGTATCAAAAGTCAATATTGATGAACTTGGCTTCGCAGGCGTGGCCAACCTCTTTCACATCTCTTCCGCGGTGGGGCCATTTTCGTATTTCGACGCCCGCGCGGGAGTCAGTCAAACCGTGTTCAATTGGAAGTCAATCAATGCTGCCCGCGCAGCCAATGAGAGCGTAAAGTCGGCTGACTACACCCTTTTAGACGCCCACGATCTTGTAATCTTGGCGGTCGGATACGTCTATTTTCAGGCCGTAGCTGACGAATCCCGCATTGCCACCGATGAAGCTCAGGTCCAGACCGCGGAGGCGCTTTTTGATCAAGCCACTGACCAGGTGAAGGCCGGGACGGCGGCGGACATCGATGCCCTGCGCAGCAAGGTCGAACTACAAACTCGGCAGCAGCAGTTAATTCAGGCAAAGAACGATTTTGCAATTCAGAAAATCGCCGTAACCCGGGTGATTGGTTTCACGCCTGGCCAGGAGTTCGAACTCGCCGATGAATCGCCCTATCGGCCGATTCAAAACATGACGATCGATGAAGCTTTAAGCCGAGCATATTCATCCCGTTCTGACTACCGCGCGGCCATGAGCGATGTGCGGGCCGCGGAGCTATCTCGTAAGGCGGCCCTGGCGGGCTATTTGCCATCGCTTTCCTTTGACGCAGATTACGGAACCGGAGGCGCACATCCGTCCAATTCTACCGGTGTGTACGATGTGCGCGGAACCCTTTCAATTCCCATCTTCACCGGCGGCAGCGTTCAGGGCGATGTTCAACAGGCCGACGCGAGACTGGAACAGGGCCGTGAGCGGCTCGGCAATCTACGGGCGCAAATCGAGGCCGATGTGCGCACCGCGTTGCTCAACTTGCAGTCTTCGGCCGAACAGGTTGAGGTTGCGCGCAGCAACGTCGACTTGGCCGACCAGACGCTGACACAGTCGCGCGATCGCTTTAGCGCGGGCGTCACCGACACCGTGGAAGTCGTGCAGTCGCAGGAAGCTGTCGCGAGCGCCCACGAGCAGTACATCACCAGTTTGTACAACTACAATTTCGCAAAGATTTCCCTGATTCGTGCCATGGGCGCGGGCGAGCAGGGCGTGAAGGAATACTTTCCAGGAAAATAACATGGCCAACGAAAATGTATCTCCCTCGCAACCCGAAACAGGGGCTTCCGTGTATTCAGTCCCGCCGCCGGAGAAGAAATTTTCACCCGCAGCGCAGCGCAAGCGCCGCAGAAATCTCATCATTCTGGGCGCCGCGGTGGTGGTCGTGGTCGGAGGATTGCTCCTGTGGCGTTATCTGAGCAGCTACGAATCTACAGATGACGCACAAGCCGACGTTCACCTCTACCCCGTAAGCGCCCGCATCTCAGGTTACGTCGTCAAGGTCAATGTGAATGACAACCAGTGGGTGGAAAAGGGCGACGTGCTGGTCGAAATCGATCCTACGGACTACCAGGTCGCCCTCGCGCAAGCACAGGCAAATCTAGCCAACGCCGAAGCCACCGCGCGGTCGCTCAATATCACGGTACCCATCACCTCGGTGAATTCAAGCAGTCAATTGCAGTTCACTGCCTCGGGAGTAGAAGACGCCCACGCTGCAGTTACCGCTGCTGAAAAGCAATTGACTGCTGCTCATCAGCAAGTGGAGGCCGCCGAGGCGAATGACGTGAAAGCCCAGGATGATCTCCGGCGATACAAGCTGCTGGTTGAAAAGCGGGAAGTCTCACAGCAAATCTACGATCAGGCGCTTGCCACAGCGAAATCCAGCACTGCCAATGTCGCGGCCGCGCAAGCCAACGAATCCGCCGCGCAGCAATTTGTACAACAAGCCCAGAGTCGCGTGGCACAAGCAGCCGCCAACCACGCGTACGCGCAGACCGGCCCAGAACAAGTATCTTCCACCAAGGCACGGGTGCAAGCCGCGATCGCCGACGTTCAGGAAAAGCGTGCACTGCAGCAGCAGGCGGAGTTGAATCTGCAATACACCAAAATCCTTGCTCCCGTCAACGGTGAGGTGAACAAAACCGTCGTTGTGGGATTGAACGTCCAGCCGGGTCAGCAGTTGCTCACCGTTGTCCCGCTTGACGAGGTCTGGGTCACCGCCAACTTCAAGGAGACCCAGCTCAAGCACATGCAAGTTGGACAGAAGACCGAGATTCACGTGGATTCAAGCGGCAAAACTCTGCGTGGTCACGTTGACAGCATCGCCGGGGCCACGGGTCCGCTCTTCAGTTTGCTTCCACCGGAGAATGCCACTGGAAACTACGTCAAGATCGTTCAGCGCATTCCGGTCAAGATCGTTCTCGAACCGGGAGAAAACCGCGACCGGCGCCTACGGCCCGGCATGAATGTCGTGCCAGACGTATACGTCAGATGACCACCGCTGCTCTTACCCTCGATCAGGACATTTGGCGGCCAAAGTACAACCCCTGGCTGGTTGCGGTCGTCGTCTCACTCGCGGCTTTCATGGAAGTCCTCGACACCAGCATCGCCAACGTGGCCCTTCCATACATGGCAGGAAGTTTGGGCGCAAGCAACGACCAAAGTACCTGGGTCTTGACTTCTTATCTGGTGTCGAACGCGATCATTCTGCCAATGACCGGCTGGCTCGCAGGCGCGGTGGGCCGCAAACGGTTTTTCATGACCTGCCTCGGTATATTCACGATCAGTTCGCTGCTCTGCGGTTTCGCGCCCAGTCTGGGTTTTCTTCTTCTTTTCCGAGTTCTGCAAGGTGCGGGTGGCGGCGGATTGCAGCCGATGGCTCAAGCCATTTTGGCCGACACATTCCCTCCGGAAAAACGCGGGCTTGCATTTGCTTTGTATGGAATCACTGCGGTCACGGCGCCGACCATTGGTCCGACCCTGGGAGGATGGATCACCTTCAATTATTCCTGGCGCTGGATCTTCTTTATCAATCTTCCCGTCGGCATTATGACCTTGTTCCTGGTGCGCCGCTTCGTCGAGGACCCTCCTTACCTGCAACGGCTCAAGGGAGCTGGAATCAAGTTGGATTACGTTGGCATCGCGCTTCTAACCATCGGAGTTGGCGCCTTGCAAGTCCTTCTCGACAAGGGCCAGGAAGACGACTGGTTCGGATCGCACTTCATCACCACCCTCATCATCACTGCCGCGGTATGTTTGATTTCGCTGGTGATTTGGGAATGGTTCAGTAAAGCGCCAATCATCGATGTCCAGATGTTCAAGAACTTTAACTTCGCCAGCTCCTGCCTGATGTTGTTCATGCTCGGAATCCTCCTGTTCAGCAGTCTGGTTCTGATGCCTCTGTTCCTGCAGACACTCCTCGGATACACCTCAGAACTTGCAGGACTGGCTCTTTCGGCGGGAGGATTGGTGCTGCTGTTCGAAATGCCCATCATCGGTCAGCTCACCACCAAAATTCAGGCGCGCCGCTTGATCGCCTTCGGCTGGCTGGCGTTGTCGGTTGCCATGTACTACTCGACCCAGCGGATTGACCTGCAGATCAGCTTCAGTGCCGCCACCTGGCTCCGCGTTTCCCAGGTCGTGGGTTTAGGTTTCCTGTTTGTGCCGATTACGCTTGTCGCCTACGTCGGAGTCGCGCCGGAAAAGAACAACGCAGTCGCTGGCCTTGCCAACTTCATGCGGAATATTGGAAGTAGCGTGGGAACGTCACTCGTCACGACCCTGATAGCCCGGCGCTCCCAGCTTCATCAGCTGCGTCTGGTGGAGAAGGCGAGGGTCGACAATCCCAACTTTGCCAACGCTGCGCAAGGCTTGCAGCAGCACTTCGCGGCTGGCGGACTAGGCAGGCACGATGCCCTCGCAACCGCCTATGCGCGGATTTATCAGGAATTGCAGGCCCAGGCAGCGAGCCTGGCCTATATCGACACTTTTAAGGTCCTCTCCGTCGCCGCAGGAGTTATGTTTTTTTTGAGTTTTTTCTTGCGGAAAAACGACCCCGGCGGCGGAGTGAGGGTAGCAGAGTAGGAAAAGTACATTATGGAGTTGAAATCCATCCTCTGTCCCATCGATTTTTCGGACTTCTCCGCCGCGGCATATCAATATTCGCTGTCCCTGGCCGAGTATTACCATTCCAAACTTGTTGCACTGCACATTATTGAAATTTGGAAATACCCTTTTGCCGACTATGCTGCCCAGGAGGGCGATTTTGCCAACTTTTCGCGGGCGGTTAACGAGGGCGGTGAGCTGCGGCTGCAGGAATTCGTGAGGAAGCATTCCAGCAAGAGAATCCAACCGGATGTCGTAGTTCGTCAGGGAAGTGCTTCCGACTGTATTCTCTCGTTTGCTGAAAAAAACAACGTAGATGGAATCGTCATGGGGACACATGGCCGGCGCGGATTTGATCGTCTGGTACTCGGGTCGACCACTGACCGGGTAGTGCGCAGGGCGGCATGCCCGGTGCTGGTGGTGTCCAATCCATCCCATAACTTGATGACCACTGGGCCCGATGGACGCCATCGCCTGAGCCGAATCCTTTACTGCACGGATTTTTCCAACAATTCCGAACGTGCCCGGGGATACGCGCTTTCTCTTGCCGCAGAGTACGCGGCGGAGCTGACGTTGCTGCACGTGGTCAGGGATGCCCCTGATCCGGTCAAGGCAGAAACGATCGTCGCCGAATGCACCGCAGAACTCGATAGACTGATATCGGAACATGAACGCAAGAACCTTAACGTGCGCACGGTGGTAAGGTTCGGAAAGCCTTACGAGGAGATTGCCCTGTACGCGGCGGAAGCGCAAGCGAGCGTCATTATTATGACCGCGCGCGGCGGCGATGCTATGGACCGCGCAGTGTTTGGCTCGACCACTTATCGGGTAATCCAGTTGGGACCTTGCCCGGTGCTCGCCGTCCACACCTGATCGGAAGGGAGAAGGAACCTGGGTCTCATGATTAACATCATCAGCATTGAACGCGAATACGGATGCGGCGGCGGCGAAATCGCCGCCCTGGTTGCAAACCGCCTTGGCTGGAAGTTATGGGACCAGCAGCTGACCGCGGAGATCGCGCGGCTCGCCAATTGTCCGAAGGCGGTGGTCGAGGCCCGCGAAGAACGGAATGATCCGCTCTACTACCGGCTTTTCAAATCCTTCCTGCGCGGAAGTTATGAGGGGAGCATCAACGCACCCAAGCTCAATCTGGTAGATAGCGAAACCATCGTTAGAATTACCCGGCGCGTGGTGGAGCACGCTGCTGAAAAGGGGAACTGTGTCATCGTTGGCCGGGGGTCGCAACAGTTTCTCAAGACGCGGACCGATACCCTGCGCGTCTTCCTGTTTGCCCCGCGAGAAGATAAAGTCCGCCGGCTTCTGGGGCGTGGGAAGAGTGAAAAGGAAGCCGAGGAGCTTGTGGACAGCGTTGATCGCGAGCGCGCCGACTTCATTCAGAAGTATTTCAACGTCGAATGGCCAGACCGGGCGATTTATAACGCCATGATAAACACCGCCGTCGGGGACGAGGCCGTCGTGCACATGATTTTGAGCATCATGGACACCTACCAGAAAAAGCTCGCCTCATGAGATGAGAGTAAAGAGCTTGGTGAGCGCGGAAGGAATCGAACCTTCAACCTACTGATTTTCGATCAGCAACCCAAATCAACGGTTTCCAAAGGACAGACCGCCTCGCGACGGTCTGTCGAGAATGGAGAGGTTCGCGACCTTCACTACGCTGCCTTACTCTTTTGGACCCCGGTCGCGGCTTTTCGGATCACATCTAGCACGAAGTCGGGCTGGGACAACATCGGCACGTGGCTGCTATCGGTCTCGAAGGTGGTTGCCCCCATACGCTTCGCGACGAAACGCTCCAAATCGGGCTGGATCGTATGGTCCTTCGTAGCTACAATGTACCAACTCGGCTTCGATCTCCAGGCAGTACCTTCCACCTTTTGACTGAACAAATCTGCTACAGGTGCGGCCTGAGTGGCCCAGATTAGCCGCTGCTCTTCCTCGGAAAGATCACCTGCAAAAGACGGGACGCCGTCGCGTTTTAGCCAGGCGCGTCCGTCTGCAACCTCGACATGGGAAAAAATATCGGTTTTCGGAAACTTCTCTTGCAGACTTTGTGTCGTCTCGTCGGCATCCGGGCCAAACGCCGCGACGTAGACGAGCGCCGCAACTCGTGGGTCAATGCCGGCCGCCGTGATGACCGAGCCACCGTAGGAATGACCGACCAAGATCGCGGGGCTGCTGACACGCCCCAACGTTCTCTTCACGCAATCTACATCGCCGGCGTGTGAATCAAGTCCATGCTGGGAAGCGATTACTTCAAATCCTTCCTGCAGGAGAGTTGGGATCAGTTTGCTGAAGCATGAGCCGTCGGCCCACAGACCGTGAACAAACACAATACTGGGTTTGCCTTGCAAGGACATAGAGACCTCCTAAATTTAATTGAGACGAACTGGAATCGCGTAGACAGTCCATAGGATGTTCCCGATTCACATTGGTTAACAAATACTTTTTGTGATAGAGATATGCCTTGAAAGCATGGGTAGATTGTCACAATGGAACTTCGCCATTTGCGTTATTTCATTGCAGTCGCCGAGGAGGGCAGCCTCACGAATGCCGCCGAGCGGCGACTGCACACTGCGCAACCATCGCTAAGCCGGCAGATTCGCGATCTTGAATTGGAGGTCGGCGTAAAGCTGTTGGAGCGCAAGGCCCGGGGCATCGTGCTCACTGCGGCCGGGCGGGTATTTTTCGATCATGCGCGGCTGGCGTTGATGCAGATCGAAGTGGCCTGCGAAGCTGCACGTAGTACAGAACGGCCCGAGAAGCCGGGGTTTGTCATTGGCTTTTTGCTGGGACAGGAAGCAGTCTGGCTATCAGAGTCACTGCGCATTTTGCGCGAGGAGGCGCCCGACGTCGAGATTACGCTCATGACCAAGTCCTCACCTGAGCTCGCGGACGGGCTGATGCAAGGCAAGATCGACGTGGCCCTGCTGCGACACGAAACGCGCACCGCAGGCCTGGCTTTTAAGTTCCTGACTAAGGAGCCTTTGATCGCGATACTGCCCGCTCGCCACCGCCTGGCCCGGCACAGGGCAGTGCGGCCGCAGGATCTGGCACGCGAGAGTTTCATCAGCACAGCGCGAGTCGCACCCGTCCTCCGGGCCGTGATCGATGACTATGCGGCAAAGGAAGGAATCACGCTGAAGCAGAACTACGACGCCGAAACTCTATCCGGTGGAATGTCGTTGGTGGCATCCACCGGCGGTTTCACGCTGCTTCCACTGTACGTGCGAAATGCGCTGATCCCGTCGGTCGTCGCTCGCCCCTTGAGCGGCCAGGTCCCGACCATCGGCCTGATGATGGGCTATAACAAGTCGAACACTTCTCCGCTGCTCAAGAGCTTTCTGCTTCGCGCTGATGAACTAGCCAACCGTATCGTTCAGGGAGAGACTTACTCCCGAGCTCTGAAACGTCGTGATCCGAAGCCGTCGGTCTAAAGCGGTTAGACTATTACGCATCAGGTTATGCAACAATGCGAGGTGGATTGGGCCGCCGCCTCAGATGAGTCATCAGAGACAGGCTTCAAGGAAGTCAACCGGATTTTCACGGGTCAGGGGTGCAAACAAAGGTTTGGTGAGCGCGGTAGGAATCGAACCTACAACCTACTGATTAAGAGTCAGTTGCTCTGCCAATTGAGCTACGCGCCCAGGGAATGAAGCAGGAAGGACGAATTCGGATTATAGCATTTGATGTGTGTGAGCATCGCGGACGATATCTGCGGTGAGGTCGATGCGCAACTTTTCTCCTGGTTTGGTGTTCCCGGCTTTCGGAGGTCTATCATGAAATGCTCACTCCTCTTGTCTTGCGCCTTTGCGGGTATTTTCTTAGCCGCACCGCTATCCGCGCAGGTTCGCGTTCCTCGTGTCACGGCCCCTGGCTCTGGGACCAAACCCGCCGCTACGGGTACTCAACATCAACCCCCATGTTGGGAACAAGCCGGGATTTCGAAAGCCGCAATGCAGCAACGCAGGCAAATCCAGCAGGAGACTCAAAGCCAGGTGCAAGCGGTGTGCGCCGACTCTTCCCTGACCCCGCAGCAAAAGGCTGCAAAGATCCGTGAGATTCACCAGCAGGCTCACCAGCAATCTGAAGCTTTGATCACCCCTGCGCAAACGGAAGCAATGAAGGCCTGCCAGCAGGAGCGGGCCGCAAACGCCCCGCACCCTCCCGTGCCGCATCCGGGGACGCCTCACCCCGGGGCCGGGCCGTGTGGGGAAATGATTCCTGCGGCGGCGCCGCCCTCCAAGGAACCTGGAACCCAAAGTGAGGAACAGCCACAATAGAAGAAGATTTTTCTAGATAAGGTAGGTTCGTCGCGAGCTCCGCTATAGAAGTGTGGGATTCGTTAAGACTGTTGCCGCACATCCGCGGCGAGAGAAGGCGCGGATTCCCGTACGCTCGGCTTGCGGGGTGGAGCTTCCACCTCTACAGGAGGGCGGCGCTCTACAGTTCCAAGTATGGGAATGTCCCAGCCATCCTCTTGCGAAACCGCGACAAAATTCTGCTTGGCGCACAACGCTTCGACCAACTTACGTTGCCGGGGGCTCAACACCTGGAGTGGCAGAGTTTGAAAGTGACGGAACATCCACAGCAGATACACACGCTGCTTGAAAGCCGGCCTTAAGTATCGCGGACCCAGCGGCGTGAGCACGCGCAAAACCCCATCTGACAGCTTATCGATCCACATGGCCGAACCACCCAAACTTCTTTGGTTTTCTTAATACTGGTGCCAGAGCAATTCAGGGGCCGCTATTATTGCACTGAATATGGGGCAATTGCATTAAAAATCTTGGATTTTTCAAGGGATTTCCGCAGGCCCGCAGGCTGGCGCGGCTGTTTCAGATGAAGATTTTGCCCAGCCTAGCCGGCTATTTCAGGCAAAGCCTCGATACTCCTGATCACGGCGGCGATCCCAAAATCACCGCCTTCTTCACTGTCCTCCACCCGCACCACCAGGCTTCGGCAGCAGACCCAACGCCGCTGCCCCTCGCTTAATTCCGGAGGCATCAGGAGCACCAGTTCCAGTTCACTCCCCACATTGAGCTGGGAGCCGGTGTAAAGAAATACGCCCGCGCTACTCAGGTCGCGGGTTGACCCTGTGGTCTGGCACTTGCCCTGCTGGGCATGGATCTTGACTGGCAGGTTGGTTGTCAGCCGCGGCTGGAAGCGGCGCTCGCGCTTGGCGTCACTCACGGCTGGGGAGATTATCACAGCGCCGTGGCCTAAGGGGGTTTGATTATTCGGGGTTACTCGCCCTCTGGCCGCCTGGAGCGGGCCGCCGGCACCACCAGGGCCTGTTCCAGGGTTGGAGTGTTCATGGCGCGAAGCTTGACTTCTACTTCGTGTCTTTTGTCGGTGGCGCCAGTTAGCTCGTAGGCGTGGGAGAGTAATTCAAGGGAGAAGGGATTATCCATATCCTCTTCCAGATGTGAGATGGCCTCATCCGTCTTCTGCTGGCTCATCAGCCACGCTCCCGCTGCTCCGTGGTAAGAGCTCTGGATCCGCTGGTCGCTGTTTGTAGCTGCCATAGTCTCCAGCTGCTTGACCGTTTGTTCTGCCAGGTCCTTCTGCCCAGCATGGAGGGCTCTTGTGGTTCGATAGCGCAGGATTCTCGCTTTCTCTTCTTCACGATCTGATCGGGTAAGATTTGCCGAGTGCCCAAGAGCATCCTCTGCCAGCTGCAAATCCTTCAGCGCGATAGCATCGTCAGTCTGATACATGCTCATCATGCGGTAGGCTTGCGCCTCCTCAAGGTCAAGCCCCGTCGCGTGAGCTTTTTCGGCAGTAGCCGCGAAGGCTTTGTCGGCCCCTGCGAAATTGTTGTCACGCACCCATGTCTGGTCGCGCTGCAGCCTGTAGTCAAGGCGGTCCCGGTCTGTGATCGCCATAGCTAGTGCCTTGTCATATTCCAACCGGGCCTGGGACTCATCCCCCATAAGCGCGTAAGTGTCCGCTATGCCCACTTGGGAAGACACAAATTCCGGGTCCAGTTTCAGCGCGGCGCGGTAGTGCTCCAGCGCCGAGTCGTAGTTGCCCGACATACGAACAATCTCAGCGTAAGAATCCTGCGGATTGGGCTCCCGGGGCAGTAATGCCACGTACCGGTCCATGGCGGCAATTGCCTTATCGAATTCGCGTTCCTGAGCGTAGCAGTAAGCCAGATCGTTGAGCGCCGGAGCATAGTTCTTATCGAGGGAGAGCGCGTGTTCGAGCAATTTCTCGGCCCGTTCGTGGCTGCTCCTCTCCATGATCCAGTTGCCGGCTACATCAAACAGCAGCGGGTCCCTCGGATACATCTCGAGCAGGTCGTTCAACGCCGCAATCCCAGCCAGGTAGTTTCCCTCCTGCACGTTGACCATCCACTGGATCATGAGCTTCTCGCCCGGGGTAGCGCTTGAAATCAGAGACTTGGCCTTTCCCCGCGCCCAGGCCGACTCTTCCGGATTTCGGCTGTTGAAGGCGAGCCAGGCGTAAGCCAGGGCAAAATTGGGGTCTGCCTCTATCGCAGCCCGCCAGCCAACATTGGCCCGCTCCAGGTAGTAGTTGGCATAATCCTCCATGGCCCGCTGGTAAAGGTCCCGCGCCTTCGGCGAGGAGGTCGTCACCGGAAGTGTCTTAGTTGTTCCCGGCTTGATGTGATGGGCCGAAAGGGGAGCCACAGAAAACAGGCAAAGCAAGAGGGCAAAATGACGAATCGGACGCACTAAGTCTCCCATAAACAGCAATTTACTGGACTCACCGTATCATCGAGAATCCGCCGTCGAAAGTTACCGTAGTGTAGGATTTGGCGGGACCTGAATGGGGGGGTGGAAGCGCCGCAGGCCGCGAGGCATGAGAGAAAGCTATAACTCGCGGGATTGAAGTAAAGTATTGCCCAGGTTAGCGCCCAAAACCGGGGCGCGAACCTGGGGCACCAGGCTGGCCCTGCAGTTCGATTGGGACGGCGTTCATGAGCAGGTATTATAGGCCTCCAGGGCGTGACCTGCTCCCCGTTTTTTGCACAGGTCCGAGTATGATTTCGGACGGAGGAAAGGGGAGGAGGAATGTCAGTCAGCAAGCATACCGAGGCGCAAATTAAGGGCATGAAGTAAAGAAAAACGGTTCAGAAATCCAGCTCACTACCAAAGAAATTGAGAAACAGAAAGAAAAACTCGCTGCTGATCACTTTTTCAGCAGCCTGCCTAAGCAGTCGCGACCTCAACCTGTTAACACCAATCAGTTGCCGTCTACAATGATCAATAACCTTTCCGCAATTGACGAAATCTAGGACCACCCGGAGGTCGATTCGCTGTTCAAACCTTCCATCGCTGGTTTGCCGGATTGTTTTTGCCGAGTCGGAGAGGGAGTCCCTCGCGATCTAAACTACTTCGAATTGTCCGTGTTTGGTCCGTCAAGACAGTGTGAAACGGTGCGGAAGGAAGCAACTGCGGCGGCGTGTACTCCAATATCTTCTTGAACATAATCTGCTGACGGGTGGCCCAGCCTCTGAAAACGTTGGAGCTATGACAAATGCGGGTGCCCCGTCCTAGCGTTTTTGGCCAGAGCGGGCACGATGCTGCCGAGAGCCGGGTGCCCCAGGTCGCGTCCCGGTTTTGGGCGCTAACCTGGGCGATGAAAGACCCTTGTTCCCAAAAACTCACGGTCGCTGGCTGTCCACTCCGACTCGATCTCTACGGTCCCCGTCTCCCGCAGCGCGTAATGCCGATAACTGCTCCACTTCCATTCCTCTGGGCTCGGAACGAGACCTCGCTTCACCAGATTGCGATGTAAATATCGTAACTTCACCATGAACTCGCGGTAGTCTCTGACATTTCGATCGTAGTATCGCTTTTGCCAGAAGATTCCCGGCTCTCTCGCAGGCCGGTTCTGTAACCGCTTCGAGAACGATAATTTCAAGTAGTGAATTGCCTCGGCGAGGCTGGCTCGCGGCGGTTCACTCAGCAGCAGATGGACATGTTCGG
>Ga0335081_10005277_pt1 | contig 20442 bp, 15 predicted proteins | sample Lox_Sample_35_FD_206713 | JGI IMG/M metagenome (GOLD analysis project Ga0335081, IMG submission 206713) | Soil microbial communities from Loxahatchee National Wildlife Refuge, Florida, United States - Lox_Sample_3.5 | ecosystem: Environmental > Terrestrial > Soil > Wetlands | place: USA... | reverse complement strand
TACGCGTCCGCCTCGGCCTTGGCGAGGTTGGGAGCGTGCTGGGTGATCCAGCCTGCCGAATAGTGGTTCGGCATATAGCTGGTGAGCAGGCCGCGCCCGTCCGGTGACAGCCACTCGAACTCCGAGGCGAATTGCATCTTCTCGTTGCCCTTGCCGCTGAGGTCCGGTCCCCACTGATGGAACGGCCCGCGTGCCCAGGACGACTCGGCCATCCCGGCGGCCGCCATCAGCCCCGGGTAGGCCGGGTCGAAGCCGAACGCGTCAAGCATCCAGGATGTGGTCGGCGATGCCCGCAGCACGTCCCGCTGGAAGGCCAGGCCGTAGACGGCGTTGCGGATCGTCGACTCGGCGCAGGTGAGGTTGGTGTTGGCCTCGTTGTAGCTGCCGCCGACGATCTCGATCCGCCCGGAGGCGATGAAGCCGAGCAGGTCGGCACGCTCGTGCGGGAACGCGTCGAAGTACGGCTTGAGGTAGTCGATCTCGGCCAGCACGAACTTGTAGTCAGGGTCCGACCTGGCGGCCTCCAGGTGCAGTCTGACCAGGTCGAACGCGGTGCTCACCTCGGCTTCCTTGCCGTCCTCCGGCGGCAGCAGCGGCCAGGTCTGGGCGAATCGGCCCTGCGTGTTCCACCAGACCGGGTCGTAGTGGAAGTGGCTGACCATCCACATGGTCCAGCCCGGCTCGGCGACGGTCATCTGCGCCTCCCGCTCCCAGCGGCCGAACGGCGGTGACTCGCCGCGCACCACGGCGGTGACCGATCTCGCGGTGCCGATCGGCGCGGGCGCGGCGACCTGCACCCCGACCTCTGCGACGCGGGTCTCGCCGCGGCCGACCTCGGTCACGAGCACCGGCTCCGGCGTGCTGACGCCGGCGCCGTGCACGCTGACGGCGAGGATCGCTGACCGGTCGTGGATCATGTCGGCGCCGTCATTGACCAGGGTCACCCTGACGATCTGAAGCTGCTTCGCCGCCGTGCCGCGGAACAAGTCGGTCGAACGTACGTCAGAGATCCGCATGCCTCATCGTGGCACGATCCGCTCACCCTGAGCTACGGTCGGCAGCCAGGTTGGCCAGCGGCTCTCCGGTCAGCCGACCGGGAAGCGGTACCTGAGCCTGAACCGCTCCGCCGGGACGAGCACCTCGGCGGTCTCCACCGCCCGCCCTGACGCAAGGTGCGCCCGGTCAACGACGAGCACCAGCGCGCCGGCCGGAATGGCCAGCGCCGTCGCCTCGGACCTCGACGAGGGCCGGACGGTCACCTCCTCGGTGACGTCGTCGATCTCCACGCCGATGAGGTGCATCCGCTCGATAACCCCCCGGCCGGCCAGCGGCCCCTGCTCGGGCAGGGCGACCGGGGTCCCCGCGGTGAGCGCAACCGGCTCGTAGCTGACCGCGAGCTGGACCGGCTGGCCATCGGCGCGCAGCAGGTAGGTCGTCCTGGTGGCACCCGCGCCGCGGATCATGCCGAGCCTGGCGGCGACCTGAGGCGGGGCCGGCCCGACCTCGGTCTCGTGCTCCCAGGTCAGCCGGAGCGGCCTGGCCAGCACCTGGCCAGCCTCGTGTGCCGCCACCGCATCCTGCACGCCGAACGGGGAGCCGGGGAACTGCGGCCGGTCGTGCTCGAGGAAGCCGACCGACGGTGCCCTGCGCACATAGCAGCCCGAGCCCGGCCGCGCCTCGATCAGGCCCTCGGCAACCAGGACGGCAAGCGCGTGCTTCGCGGCCGTCTCGCCGACGCCATAGTTGGTGATGATCGCGTTGCGAGACGGCACCCGGGCGCCGGGCTCGAGCGTCCCGGACCGTATCCTCGACCTCAGGTCGTCGAGCACCCGCAGGTAGACCGGCTCTGTAGTGCTGCCCATGAACCCCCGGCCCAGTGCTCGACGCAGTCCACGGCCATTCTCGCCGAAACGGCGGGCGGTCGTGACCCGACCGCCATTTTGCGCGGCTAGTCGGCGTCCGCGACGATCGAGCCGATCCGGTCGCCCAGGGTGCGGTCCCGCGCGTTCAGGATCAGCGCGTAGATCAGGCCGACCACGATGATGCCCAGCGTCACCCAGGGGAACCGGTCAAACGGCGCGGTCTGGCCGGGCTTGACGAGCTCGTACAGCGGGAATGCGATCGCCGCCACCCCGAGCAGCGGCAGGATCAGGTGCTTGACCAGGGAGAACGCCTCCGGGTGCGCGCGCCGGTAGTAGAAAGGCAGGGCGAGGTTCGCGACCAGGTACACCACGATGACCGGGATAGCGCCGAGTGTGGCCGCGTCGCCGAAGTAGACCACGGGAGCCAGGTTCCAGCCGAAGCCGTAGACCAGGCCGAGCGCGACCACCAGGAAGACCACGAACGCGACCCACGGGGTGCGGTGCCGGGCTGAGAGCCGGCCGGTGACGTGGGGCAGCAGGCCTTCCCTGCCCGAGTTGAAGATCAGCCTGGCCTGCGAATTCGTCGCGGCAATCAGCGATCCGAAGATCGAGGTGAAGCCGGCCAGGTAGGCGAGGAACGCCGCGGTGCCGAGCACGCCCTGCGCGACGATCACGAACGGCACGCCGGTCTCGGCGCCGAGCTTGGCCCCGTTGTAGTTGTAGCCGACCACGGTGACATAGGCGAAGAGCACGTAGCTGACGGTCATCAGCGCCACGGACAGGTAGATGGCACGCGGCACCGAGCGGCGCGGGTTGTTGGTCTCCTCCGCCAGCGATGCCGAGTTCTCCCAGCCGATGAACATGTACACGGCGATCGGGAAGCCGAGTCCGAGCCCCTTGAACCCGGACAGCAGGTGAGACGGCTCGAACGGGGTGAAGTTCAGGTTCCCCGAATGGTCGACGAGCACCCAGATGCTGACCACGACCAGCATCACCATCTCGAAGGCGAACAGCGCGCCGGCCCACTTGGTGGACAGCGCCACGCCGCGGATCACCAGGACCAGCGCGATCAGGGTCAGGGCAGCGGTGAGCAGTTGCCAGGCGATGTGCACGTGCGCGTACCTGGCCAGGATGTCCGCTGTCCAGCCGCCGGCGATGCAGACCACCGAGGAGACCGCGATGATGTAGCCGGCCGACATGACGATGGCGGTGGTCAGCCCGGACACCGGGCCGAACGCCTTGCCGACGAACGTAATGAACGACCCGGTCGACGGTATCGACCTGGTGAACTGCGACAGCGTGTTGCCGAGCAGGGCGATCGCGATGGCGGCGGCGATGATGGTGAGCGGCGAGGCCACCCCGGCCGCGAATGCGATCAGCGCCATGCTGAAGTAGAAGCTCATCGCCGGCGCGATGTTGGCCATCGTGGACGCCGCCACCTCGGCCAGGTTGAGCACGCCGCGGTGCAGCCGCTCCGGGGCCTGTCGAGTCGTCACCCGAGCGTCAGAATCCGCTGCCATCGGGCACCTCCAGCCACGCACCGCTGCTACTTTCACACGTTAAGCAGCGAATGGCGGGTTGTATAGATCCGCGTGGCGCTCGCCTCAGCCGCTGCCCTCCTCAAGCAGCAGGTGATAGCCGTTCGGCGTGCGGGCGTGCAGCACCCGGTAGTGCCAGTCGGCGCTCGGCGTCATCAGTTCCTCGCGGTAGGGCACCCCCGCGGTCTCGAACAGCTTCTTTGCCTCGTCCAGGTTGCTCACGCCAAGCTGCCAGGTCAGCACCCGGTCGGGGCCCGCCGGGGAGAATCCCTCGTGCCATTCGATGCCGAATTCGATGGGGCCGTGGCCCAGCGCGAGGAAGTACGGGTACTCGGGACCCTCGTACGTGACGCGGAACCCGAGCCGGAGGTAGAAATCCCGTTCTGCACGCAGGTCGCTCACGAACAGAATCGGGATGATCCTCCTAAACAACGGTGCCATAGCGCGACATAGTATCGAGCCGCAGCTACCTGGGAGGCACAGTGCCGCCGCGAGTTGAAACTCAGCCGGTTTCGGTGGCTGTGTGCCAGCTCAGCCTGCGGGTCGGCGAGCCCGAGCAGAACCGGGCTGCGGCTGCCGCCGCGGTGGCGCAGGCGGCGGCCCGCGGCGCCCGCGTCGTGGTACTGCCCGAGCTGACACCGTCCGGCTACGTCTTCGCCGACCGGGCCGAGGCGCGATCGCTGGCCGAGCCTGCCGACGGGCCAACCGCGGCGCAGTGGACGGCCCTGGCGGCCGTGCACCGGCTGGTGATCGTGGGCGGCTTCGCCGAGCTCGGAACGGACGGGCGGGTCTACAACAGCGCGATGCTGGTCGACGAGTCCGGACGGCGGGCCGTTTACCGCAAGGCCCATCTGTGGGACGCCGAACCTGATTTCTTCGCGGCGGGTCACGAGCCGCCGCCGGTCGTGGCAACGGGCTTCGGCCGCGTCGCGATGATGATCTGCTACGACGTGGAGTTCCCTGAGTGGGTACGGCTGCCCGCACTGGACGGCGCCGACCTCCTCGCGGTCCCCGCGAACTGGCCGGCCGAGCAGGTTCCGGTCGGCGAGCGGCCGATGATGAGCGTCAACGTGCAGACCGCGGCCTTCGCCAACCGGATGTTCGTCGCCGCCGCGTGCAGGTGCGGCACCGAGCGCGGGGTCAGCTGGACAGGCGGCAGCATGATCGCCGGCCCGGACGGCTACCCGCTGGCCGGACCGGCGAGCACCGCCGCCGGGCCGGGCGGCGCCAGGGAGGAGCTGCTGCTCGCCCGGTGCGACCTGCGAGTCGCGCGCGACAAGGCCACCGGCCCGCGCAACGACGCACACGCCGACCGCAGGCCGGGCCTGTACCGCTAAGCGGCTCAGAGCTTGCGGGCCAGGGTCAGGCCGTCGCCGATCGGAAGCAGCACGAGCTCGACGCGGTGGTCGGCCCTGGCATGGCCGTTGAACCGCCTGATGCCCTGGACGCTGTCGCCCTGCTCGCGGTGGTCCACCACCCGGCCGTGCGAGAGCGTGTTGTCGACCAGGATGACACCGCCCGGCCTGATCATCGGCACGATCAGGTCCCAGTACTGCACATAGCCGGTCTTGTCCGCGTCGATGAATGCCAGGTCGAACGTCGTTCCCGCCGGCAGCGCGCTCAGCGTGCGGGCGGCGGGCCCCAGCCGCAGCGCGATCCGGTCGGCCAGGCCGGCCCGCCGCCAGTACTCGCGCGCGATCGATGTCCACTCCTCGCTGACGTCGCAGCACAGCAGGTGACCCCCGTCGGCCAGCCCGCGGGCCAGGCAGATCGCCGAGTAACCGGTAAACGTGCCGACCTCAAGCGCCTCCCGCGCCCCGACGAGCCTGGCCAGCAAGGTCATGAAGGTGCCCTGCTCAGGGCCGATCTGCATGCCTGCGTCGTCCGGTCCGAACCTGCTCAGGGTCTCCTTGGCCAGGTCGTTGAGTATCTCGTCGGGCTGCGTGCTGTGCGCCACCACGTAGTCATGCAGCGCCTGGCTGAGCTGTTCGGTTCTCCTGGTCACCGTTCGACCATAGCCCAGCGGCTCGGACCCGCGCCGAGCAGTGCGGCGGCGGGTCTACGCTCTGTTGCATGGTGCACCGACTCCCGCTGAGCTTCATCCCGAGTTCGCCGATCAACGGGTTCCACGTCGGCCCGCTGTTCGTCCACTTCTACGGGCTGATGTACGTGATCGGCATCACGCTGGCCGTGCTGATCACCCAGCGCCGGGTGCGCGGCTACGGCGGCGACCCCGGCCTGGTCGGCGACGTCGCGATCTGGGCCGTGCCTGCCGGGATCGTGGGCGGGCGGATCTACTTCGACATCACCACGCCGGCGCAGATCACCCCGCACGTCTGGTGGGGCGCCTTCGCGGTCTGGAATGGCGGGCTCGGCATCTGGGGCGGCGTGGTGTTCGGCGCCCTGGTCGGGGTCTGGCGGGTGCGCAGGCGCGGCGGCAACATAGCCATGTTCGCCGACGCGGTCGCCCCGGCCCTGCTCGTCGCGCAGGCGATCGGCCGGATCGGCAACTACTTCAACCAGGAGCTGTTCGGCAAGCCGACGAACCTGCCCTGGGCGCTGGAGATCGCGCCCGCGTTCCGCCCGGCAGGCTACGCCGCCTACCGCACCTTCCAGCCCACCTTCCTCTACGAGTTGATCTTCGACCTGGCCCTGGCCGCCGCGCTTGTCTGGCTCGGCCACCACACCAAGATCCGCCCGCCCGGCCTGATGGCCCTGTACGTGACCGGCTACTCCGCCTTCCGCATCTACGAAGAGTCGCTGCGCATCGACTACTCAGAGCACTTCCTCGGCCTGCGCCTCAACACCTTCGTCGCCACCGCCCTCACCATCGTCGGCCTGCTCTGGTTCGCCTACACCCAGCGCCGCCGCAAAACCCCGCCAGCACTCGCCACCACATCAGGCGACGCCGAGCTCTCCACGACCCCCTCGGCCGATGGCGAAGCCGAGCCCCCGGACTCCGGTGACGCCGAGGGCGACCCAGAGCCCCCGGCGTCTGTCGGCAAGGCAGCCGGTCCCGCCGACCGCGACGCCTCCTGACGGCCAGGAAATTGCCTGGACACTTGACCTGCTCGTCATGCACCATCTGGCCTGGTGGACGGGTGTTCGGCTGACAGGCGTCAGCGCTGGCGGCGCATCGCCGCGCACCTGCACCCCGACCTGACCCCCGTCCGCCACTCGCGGGACTTCCGCCTGCTCTACCTCGGCCAGGCGGCGAGCTCGGCCGGGTCGATGGTCTGCTACGTCGCCCTGCCCTACCAGGCCTACGCGCTGACCCGCTCGTCCCTGGTGGTCGGCCTGCTGAGCTGCGCCGAGCTGCTGCCGCTGCTGGCGGCCGGCCTGCTCGGCGGCGCGCTGGCCGACGCGGTCGAGCGGCGCCGCCTGATCCTTCTCACCCAGTCAGCCGCGGTGATCTGCATCGCCGGGCTGATCGTGAACGCGCTGGCCTGGCGGCAGCTCTGGGTCATGTTCTGCCTCGCCGCGCTGACCAGCGGGGCGCTCGGGCTGCAGCGGCCATCGGTGGAGGTGCTCGTGCCCAGGCTGGTGGCGCACGACGACCTGCCGGGGGCCGCCGCGCTGTCCGGGCTGCTCGGCACCGTCGCCAACACCGCGGGCCCGCTGCTGGCCGGCGCCCTGCTGGTCGGCGGGCTGCCGCTGGCTTACGCCGCCGGCGCCGCGGCCTGCGCGGCGGCGGCGGTGCCGTTCGCCCTGATGCGGCCCTGCCCGCCTGCCCCGGACTCAGACCGGCCGAGCCTGCGGGGGATGGCCGATGGGGTGCGTTATGCGCGAAGCAGGCCTGACCTGCTCGGGACTTACCTGATCGACATCGGCGCGATGCTCTTCGGCGTGCCGTACGCGGTGTTTCCTCAGGTGGCAGCGGGACTTGGCGGGCCTGCGGTGCTCGGCCTGCTGTACGCCGCGCCCGGGCTCGGGTCGATGGCCGTGAGCCTGACCAGCGCCTGGGCGGCCAGGGTCCGCCGGCACGGCCGGGCGATCGCGCTCGCGGTGTGTTGCTGGGGGCTGGCGATCACCGCGTTCGGCTTCGCGCCCGACCTGCCGCTTGCCATGCTCGCGCTGGCCGCGGCCGGCGGTGCCGACATGGTCAGCGGGCTCTTCAGGACGACGATGTGGAACCAGAGCATCCCCGCGCGGGTGCGCGGCCGGCTGGCCGGCCTGGAGATGATCAGTTACACCACCGGCGAGCCGCTCGGCAACCTGGAGACTGGCGCCGTCGCCACGCTCACCGGCTCGGTGCGGCTGGCGGTCGTCTCCGGCGGCCTGCTGAGCCTGGCCGGCGCGGTCGTGGTCTCGCTGGCCCTTCCCGCGCTGTGGCGCTACGACGCGCGCACCGTGCGGCCAGCCGAGCCTGCGGAGCCGGCCGGGCAGGCCGGGCAGGCGGACGCCGCCGTGGCACTGCCGGCTGGTCAGCTGCCCGTTTAGACCCCAAGCTGGGGTAATGACCCAGGAACCGCCGCAGCAGCACCCGACGACCAGGTTCAGCCGCAGGCGCGTGCTCGCAGGAGCAGGCGTGCTGGCCGGCGCGGCGACGGCGGCCGCCGTGCTGCCCAACAGCCTGCGCTCGATGCTGGCCGCGAGCACGGCGAGCCCGCCGAGGTCCGGCCTGGCCGGCATCGAGCACATCGTGATCTTGATGCAGGAGAACCGCAGCTTCGACCACTACTTCGGCACCATGCCTGGCGTGCGCGGCTTCGCCGACCCGACGGCGCAGCGGCTTCCCGACGGCCGGTCGGTGTTCTACCAGCCGGACCCCTCGCACGCTCAGGGCTACCTGCTGCCGTTCCACTACGACACCAGGTCGACAAGCGCCGCGGCCACGCCGGACACCGACCACACCTGGCCAACCCAGCATCAGGCGTGGAACCACGGCCGGATGGACCAGTGGGTCGCGGCCAAGGGCCCGTTCACGATGGGGTACTTCACCGTGCAGGACATACCGTTCCAGTGGGCGCTCGCGCAGGCGTTCACGCTGTGCGACAACTACCACTGCTCGGTGCTCGGCCCCACGAACCCGAACCGGCTGTACATGTGGACCGGGATGATCGACCCGCACGGCACCGGCGGCGGGCCGGTCACCGACGACACCCCGGCGTTCGACAACGTGATCCTGTCCTGGACCACCTACCCTGAGCGGCTGCAGGCCGCGGGCATCAGCTGGCGGATCTACCAGGAAGTGGACAACTTCGACGACAACGCGCTTGCCTGGTTCAAGCAGTTCGCCCACGCGCCGACCTCATCCCCGCTGTTCCGGCGCGGCATGCGCAAGCTGCCGGCCGGCACCTTCGAGGACGACGCGAGGAAGGACCGCCTGCCGCAGGTCTCCTGGCTGGTGGCGCCGGCCGAGCAGAGCGAGCACCCGAGCTTCCTGCCCGCCGCGGGCGCGGAGTACGTCGCCCAGAAGCTCGACGCGATCGCCGCCAACCCTGACGTCTGGGCGAAGACCGCGTTCATACTCTGCTACGACGAGAACGACGGGCTATTCGACCACGTGGCGCCGCCCACGCCGCCGGCCGGCACCGCCGCGGAGTTTGTCGGCGGCGAGCCGATCGGGCTCGGCTTTCGCACCCCGACGATCATCGTCTCGCCGTGGACCGCGGGCGGCCGGGTCTGCTCTGACCTATTCGACCACACCTCGCTGATCAGGTTCATCGAGGCCAGGTTCGGCGTGCTCGAGCCAAACATCAGCGCGTGGCGGCGCCGCACCTGCGGCGACCTGACCTCGGCGTTCAGGTTCGGCGGGCGGCAGGCGCCCTACCCGAGCGGCAGGCCCGCGCTCGGGCTGGCGTCGGCCAGGGCCGAGCTGCGGACCTCGCTGCGCGAGGCATCGGACAACCCGGCGCCGTCGATCCCGCCGGACAACGAGCCGCTGCCCGCCTGAGCCGCCAGGCCGGCGCCGGCCTGCTCGCGCCACCACTGCTGGCCGGACTCGGGCAGCACGTAGATCGGGTCGTAGTACTCATGCTCGCGCTGCAGTGCCAGCGGGTCGCGTGCCTCCACGCCGGTCCGGTAGTTCTTCGTCCAGTACGAGATGCCGCGCTCGGTGTCATACCTGGACACCTGGTGCACCCACCGCTTGCCGACGTAGGGCACGTCGCAGATCATCCGCGGCGTCGCGAAGCCGGGCAGGTACCCCATGATCTGGTGCTGAAGCTGCTGCGCCTCGCCCAGGCTGAGGCGCCAGTGCTCGGCGTTGGGGATCATGTCGCACAGGTAGAAGTAGTACGGCATGATCTTCGCGTCATCGAGCAGCGCGAAGCACAGGTCGAGCAGCTGCTCAGCGGTGGTGTTCACCCCGCGCAGCAGCACGCCCTGGTTGCGCACGTCCCTGATGCCGGTCTCCAGCATCGCCTTCGCCGCGCTGGCCACAAGCGGCGTCACCGACTGGGCCGCGTTCACGTGGGTATGGATCGCGAGCGACACGTCCCGCGCGCGGGCGGTGGTCGCCAGGCGCTCCATCCCTGCCCTGACCTCGTCGCTGAGCCAGTACTGCGGCAGGCCCATCAGCGCCTTGGTCGCCAGCCTGATGTCCCTGATGCTGTCGATCTCAAGCAGCCCGGCGACGAACGCCTCCAGCCTCGGCCAGGGCAGGTTCGCCACGTCGCCGCCCGATACCACCACGTCCCGCACGCTCGGCGTGACCCTCAGGTAGCTGGTCATGGCGCCGAGCCGATCGTCGCGCGCCATCCCGAACTTGTGCTTGTCGATCACCGGCGTCGGGTTGCCGACCAGGTCCATCCTGGTGCAGTGACCGCAGTACTGCGGGCAGGTGGGCAGCACCTCGGCGAGCACCTTGGTGGGGTAGCGGTGCGTCAGTCCCTCGGTGACCCACATCTCGGCCTCGTGCAGCGAGTCCCGCGAGGCGTACGGGTGAGACGGCCAGTCGGTGCGCCGGTCGCTGAACGCCGGGATCATGTAGCGCCTGACCGGGTCGGCGTAGAGCGCGTCGGCGAAGCGGCGGTCGCCGGGCGCGATGCCAGGCACCATCGTGTTCACCATCTGCGGTGGCACCAGCATGGACATGGTCGCGCGCTCGGCCTGGTCGCGCCGCACGTCGGCATAGAAGGCCTCGGCCACTCCGCCGCCGAGCACATCCCGCAGCTGGCGGATGTTCTTCACGCAGTGCGCTCGCTGCCACTGCGCGGACTCCCACTCGTGCTCGGTCACCCCGGCCCAGCCGGGGAACCGCCGCCAGTCAGGCTCGGCAAGCTCGGTGTGCCGGTACGCGTAGGGCTGCTCGATCACCTGGGTGCCTCCCGTTGCAGACCGCACGATGACCTGCCAGGAGGGCAGGCGGCGCAAGAAGCTACTGTCTGTATAGTTCGATACGAAAAATTTTACCGATTCGGCTCTAAGCCTAGCTCGCGCGCTGTACTGGCACCAGAGCGCGGGCTCCCGCCCGAGGAAGGACCGGTCGCGTGAGCACATCGGGGCGCGGCGCGAGCTCGCCGTTCGGCCTGCACCGCGTGGTCTCCCCGGCCGGCGTGCTGCCGCAGGCGGCCTGGCGGCTCGACCCCGGGCTGCCGATCTGGCCGGACGAGGTGCTCGTCGACGTGCAGCGGCTGAACCTGGACGCGGCCTCGTTCCGGCAGCTCCGCGAGTCGGCCGGCGGCGACCCGGCGGCGATCAAGGCGGCCGTGCTCGGCATCGTCGCCGAGCGCGGCAAGATGCAGAACCCGGTCACCGGCTCGGGCGGGATGCTCACCGGGGTGGTGCGCGAGGCCGGGCCCGCCTCGCCGCTCGGCCTGCAGGCCGGCGACACCGTAGCGACGCTGGTCTCGCTCAGCCTGACCCCGCTGGTGATCACCGACGAGCTCGGCCGCTGGGACGGGACGTCGGAGCAGGTGCCCTGCGCCGGCCACGCGATCCTGTTCGGCCGGTCGATCGCCGCGGTGTTGCCCGGCGACCTGCCCGCGGCTCTGTCGCTTGCCGTGATGGACGTCTGCGGCGCGCCGGCGCTCACCCACCGGGTCGTGTCGCGGCGGGCCGGCGACGACGGGCCTGCGCAGGGCAAGGGCCCGGTGGTGGCCGTGCTCGGCGCGGCGGGCAAGAGCGGATCGCTGTCGGCGGCCGCGGCCAGGCGGGCCGGGGCCGGGCTGGTGATCGGCGTCGTCCCGCACGACAGCGAGGCCGCGCTGCTCGCCGACGCCGGCCTTGCCGACCGGATCGCGGTCGCCGATGCGACCGATCCGATCGGCGTGAGCGATGCGGTGCTGCGGGCCGGCGGCCCCGCCGACGTCACGGTGGTCTGCGTGGACGTGCCCGGCTGCGAGGGCGGCGCCATCCTCTGCACCGCTCAGGGTGGCACCGTGATCTTCTTCTCGATGGCCACCTCGTTCAGCGCCGCGGCGCTGGGCGCCGAGGGGCTGGCCGCCGACGTGACCATGCTGGTGGGCAACGGCTACACCCCGGGCCACGCCGAGCTTGCCATCGAGCTGGTCAGGACCGAGCCCGGCGTGCGCCGGATCTTCGACGCCAGAACCCAGGGAGAGTGATGACGCAGCCACAAGCGGCGGAAGCGGGCGGCAAGCTGACCATCGACCCCGCGGTCGTGGCGCAGGCCCGGCTGCTGGCCAGCCAGGCCGGCCAGCCGATCGTGGAGATGGCGCGCTCGCACACGACGGTGTCGGTGGAGCGGGCCGTGCTCCGGCTGGCCGGGCTGTCCGGCTCCGACGGCGACGGCATGCCGTTGGTGAACCACCTGGTCGACGCGGTCCGCGCGCAGGTCGGCCTCGAGCACGGCGTCGCGCTGCCCGCCTTCGACGCGATCGCGGCCGGCCGTCACGCGGACCTGGCCGCGCTCGCCGCGGCCGCGGCAGCCGGGCAGGCCGCCTTCCGGCTGCCGTCCGGCGCCGACGCCGACGCGGCCAGGGCCGCCGCCAGCCAGGCGCTGGCCGCCGGGTTCGCGCGGATCGACGCCAACCGCTTGGTCAGGCAGGAGATGATCGCGCGGACATCTGAGCCCCGCAAGCCGTGGATGTACCTGATCGTGGCGACCGGCGACATCTACGAGGACATCCCGCAGGCGCAGGCAGCGGCCAGGGAGGGCGCAGACGTCGTCGCAGTGATCAGGTCCACCGGCCAGTCGCTGCTCGACTACGTGCCCGAGGGGGCGACCAGGGAGGGGTTCGCGGGCACCTACGCCACCCAGGAGAACTTCCGGCTGATGCGGGCCGCCCTTGACGACGTCTCGCGCGAGCTCGGCAGGTACGTGAGGCTGACCAACTACGCCTCGGGCCTGTGCATGCCCGAGATCGCGTCCCTGGCCGGGCTCGAGCGGCTCGACATGATGCTGAACGACTCCATGTACGGCATCATCTTCCGCGACATCAACCCCAGGCGCACACTGATCGACCAGCGGTTCTCCCGGCAGGTCCACGCCAGGGCCGGGATCATCATCAACACCGGCGAGGACAACTACCTGACGACCGCCGACCCGGTGGACGCCGCGCACACGGTGATCGTCAGCCAGCTGCTCAACGAGTTCTTCGGCAAGGAGGCCGGGCTCGCCGACGAGCAGCTCGGCCTCGGGCACGCGTTCGAGATCGGGCCCGAGGTGCCCGACCAGTTCCTGCTCGAGCTGGCCCACGCCCAGCTGGTGCGCGAACTCTTCCCCAGGGCGCCGCTGAAGTACATGCCGCCCACCAAGCACATGACCGGCAACATCTTCGGCGGCTATCTGCTCGACGCGTTCTTCAACCTGGCCGCGGTGATGACCGGGCAGGAGATCCTGCTGATCGGCATGATGACCGAGGGCATCCACACCCCGTTCCTGTCCGACCGCGATCTCGCGCTTGAGAACGCGCACTACGTGCGCAGCGCGGCGGGGCGGCTGGCGGAGAGCTTCCGGCCAGAGCCTGGCGGCTTCATCGACCGCCGCGCCGGCCAGGTACTCGCCGAGTCGGTGGACCTGCTGCGCCGGATCGCCGGCGACGGCCTGCTGAACGCGATCGCCGATGGCACGTTCGGCATCACCAGGCGGCCTGCCGACGGCGGCCGCGGCCTGGACGGGGTGATCGTGAAGGCGGACGGCTACTTCAATCCGGCCGGCGACATCCTCGACGGGGGTGCGCGGTGACCGGCCGGGTGATCAGGCCGTACGGCGACACCACCGGAGACGGCCAGGTGCAGCTGTCGTTCACGCTGCCCGTCCCGTTCGGCACGGCAGACGAGCGGGCCAGGGCCGAGGGCGCGGCACTGCAGCTGGCCGGAAAGATGGGCCTGGACCCGGCCATGGTGGTGCACGCCAAGGGCATCGGCCCTGACTTCACGTTCTGCATCGTGTACGGGCGGGTGCACCACCTGGTCGACCTGTCACAGGTCACCGTGGCGCGGCGGGAGTTCGATGAGCTCTCGCCTGCCGAGGTGAACCTGCGAATCCGCGCCGCGCTCGGCCGCAAGCTGGTCGTCGTCGGGGCCACGATCGGCACCGACGCGCACACCGTTGGCATCGACGCGATCCTGAACGTGAAGGGCCACGCGGGGGAGAAGGGCCTGGAGTACTACCGGGAGATCAAGGTGGTCAACCTGGGCTCCCAGGTGGAGATACCCAGGCTGGTCGCCACCGCGAGGGCCGAGGGCGCGGACGCCGTGCTGGTCAGCCAGGTGGTCACGCAGAAGGACGCGCACATCAAGAACACCAGCGAGCTGGCCGCCGCGTTCGGCCCGCCGGGACCGGGCAGGCCGGTGCTGATCGTCGGCGGGCCGCGCTTCGACCCGACCATGGCGGCCGAGCTCGGCGTGGACAAGATCTTCGGCAAGGGCACCACGCCCAGGGACGTGGCCAGCTACCTGGTGCACGCGCTCGCATCCGCGGAGGAGCACCGTGAGCGGTGACGGCGCTGACGGCAGGCTCGGCCTGACCGTGCGCCACCAGCGGTACGTTCCCTACAGTCACGCGCACTACGGCGGCAACCTGGTCGACGGGGCCTACGTGCTCGGCCTGTTCGGCGACGTCGCGACCGAGGCGTGCATCCGCGCCGACGCGGACGAGGGCCTGTTTGCCTCCTACTCCGACGTGCAGTTCCTCGCGCCGGTGCTGGCCGGAGACGTGGTCGAGGTGACCGCCACGATCACCAGGGTCGGGCGGCGCAGCCGGGGGATGAGCTTTCAGGCGCGGGTGCTGTGCCGTGCCGAGCCCGAGCGCGGGCCATCGGCGGCGCGCGTGCTCGACGAGCCGATCGTCGCCGTCACGGCGACCGGCACCGTCGTCGCGCCGCCGCCCGAGGACCCGGGCAGATCCGGCGCCGCCCCCGCTTACCGACCTTAGGCGCCGTCCGTACCTAGCGCACAGTAATCCCACGACAACAGCCGGTAGTATCGGCAGTGATGAGGTCGATGCTCTGTCCGGTGCTGATCGATCGCGGTGCCGAGCTTCACGCTCTGACCAGCGCTCTGGACAGCGCCAGGGACGGGGCGGGCGGCGTGCTGTTCCTGACCGGCGACGCGGGCATCGGCAAGTCCAGGCTGGCGCGGGAGGTGTTCGCGCGGGCCGCCGAGCGCGGCTTCCTCGTGCTGGCCGGCCGGGCCGCGGAGTCCGTGGTCCCGATGCCGTTCCGGCCGATCACCGAGGCGCTGATGAAGGCGGCAAGGTCGGGGCTGGCGCCCGACGCTCCGGAGATGACCGGCTACCGGCCGACGCTCGGCGCCCTGGTGCCCGAGTGGGGCGCCCAGGAGGGCGGCGAGCCCGAGGTCTCGCCGATCATGCTTGCCGAGGCGCTGCTGCGGCTGCTGACGCCGCCGGGCCGCCCGGACGCACTGCTCGTGCTCGAGGACCTGCACTGGGCAGACCCCGAGACGCTGGCGATGCTCGACTACCTGGCCGACAACCTGCCCGGCACCCGGCTGCTCTGCGTGGCCACGGTCAGGGACAGCGAGCCGTCGGCCGGGCTCGACCTGGCCAGAGCGGTGGTGGCAAGGCGGGCGGCGAGGCTGGTCGAGGTACCCAGGCTCACCGAGCGGTCGGTGAGCGAGATGGCCGCGGCGTGCCTTCGCACCGACCAGGCGCCGGCCGGCGTCCGGCGGCTCCTCGCCGACTGCGACGGGCTGCCGTTCGCCGTCGAGGAGATACTCGCCACCGCCACCTCGTCGGGCCAGCTGGTCAAGAGCGCGTCCGGGTGGCAGGTCAGCGCGGGGGTGAGCACCGCCGTGCCCGCATCGATACTCGGATCGGTACGCAACCGGCTGGCCGCGCTCGGGCCGGTAGTGACCGACGTCCTCGCCTCAGCCGCGGTTCTCGGCAGGCAGTTCGACTGGACCATGCTGCCTGCAATCGCGCAGGTGGCCGAGCCCGAGGTGCTCGCCGTGCTGCAGCGGGCACAGGAGGTCCAGCTGATCAGCCCGCTCGGCGGCAACGGCAGGTTCTGGTTCAGGCACAGCCTGACCAGGCAGGCCATCCTGTCGGACCTGCTGCCGCCCGACCTGGCGCGCAGGTCGGCCCTGGCAGCGGCCGCGATCGAGACCGCCCATCCCGGTCTGCCTGACTCGTGGTGCGAGCTGGCCGCCGAGCTGCACGAGGCCGCAGGGGACCGGGTCCGCGCGGCAGCCCTGATGCTCCAGGTCGGCCGCCGGGCGGTGCGCCAGGGCGCGCTGCGCAGCGCGGCGGCCTCCCTGCGCGACGCACACGACCTGATCATCCAGGCGCCGCCCAGCGACAGACAGCACAGCGAGGCACCGCACAGCCAGCAGCTCGCCAACGAGATCGACGAGGCACTGGTGCATGCGCTCGCGCTGACTGGTGACTACGACCAGCTTGCGCCGGTGGCCGAGCAGCTGATCGCCAGGATGCGCCGGACCGGGGCAGAACCGCGGCGGCAGGCGGTGATCAGGATCATGTCCGCGCGGGCAGGCAGCGAGGATCACCCGGAGGCCGCGGCCAGGCATCTCAGCGCGGCCCGCAGGATCGCCGGCCAGCTCGGCGACCGGGAGCTGGCCAGCCGGGTGGATGCCGCGGCGGCGCACTGCGCGCTTGACGCCGGCGACCTTGACCGTGCCGACCAGCTGGCCAGGAGCGCGCTCGCCAGCGCCGAGCGGGCCGGCCTCGGCGGCTGGGCGGCCGAGGTCGCGGTCGAGTCGCTCGAGGTGATCGGGCGCCGCGAGCGGCTGCGTGACATGGCCGCCGCTCGCGATGCGTTCGAGCGCGCGTACCAGCTCGCGACTGACCGCGAGCACGAGGTGCTGCGGATCAGGGCGCTGCACGAGCTCGGCACCATCGACATGCTCGAGTTCGGCGGCACGGACAGGCTGTCCGAGGCCAGGGACCTGGCGCACCGGGCCGGGGCCGCCTCCACCGCCATCGTGATCGACCTCCAGCTCGCCAACTCCTGGAGCCTTCGCACCGACCTGGACCGGGCGCTCGCCGCCGCCCGGCAGTGCGAGGCGGGCGCGAGCCGGATCGGGGCCCGGCGGATCGAGGCCATTGCGATCAACATCCAGGCGCTGGTGGCCGCGCTCCGCGGCGACCGCCGCGGCGCTGAGCAGGGCGCCAGGCGGGCGGAGAGCGCGCTGCCTGATGACCCCGAGGTCTTGTTCAGCACCTGGGGGGTGAGCAGGGTGACCGCCTCGCTCCTGCGCGACGATCTCACCAGGGCGCTGGAGGAGAGCGAGGCGGCGCTGTCCTACGGCGGGGCCATGGCGATGACGTCGCCGCGCCGTACCTGGGGCTTCTACGCGATCCTGCAGGCGGCCTTCGACAAGGACGGCAGCGGGGCGATCAAGGAGGCCCGCGCGGCCGGGGCCGCGGTGGGCTGGAACCGCGCCTACCTGCTGTACGCCGACGCGGTGGTGCAGGGCAGGGACGGCCACGCCGACCGGGCCACCGAGCTGGCCGCGCAGGCCGCCGACCTGCTCGTGCCCTACGCGCCGTGGTGGAACGATCTGGCCAGGCGGATCGTCGCGCCGGCCGCGCTGAAGGACGGCTGGGGCGAGCCGGTGACCTGGCTGCGTGAGGCCACGGCCGGGCTCGAGGCGAGCGGCCAGCACCGGCTCGCGTCGGCCTGCCGCGGCATCCTGCGCCGCGCCGGCGAGCGGGTGCCGCGGTCAGGCCGCGGCGACGCCCAGGTGCCGCCGCAGATGAGCAGGCTCGGCATCACCAGCCGGGAGATGGACGTGTTCCTGCTCGTGGCGCGCGGCTTCTCCAACGCGGAGATCGCGCAGCGGCTGTTCATCTCGCCCAAGACCGTGGAGACGCACGTCGCCAGCCTGGTGGCCAAGACGGGTCAGGCGGGACGGCGGGAACTCGTCGCGCACGCTGCGAGATATTCACCTGCCTAAGGTGATACGCCCTGATTCGGAAGCCGACATAACCGCCTAAAGACCCGAGCCTTAACTCAGGACAGCGGCTGCGGTAGTTCAGGTTGTGCCCGATGCGGACAAGCCGATCGGTGGGCGAACATCGAATGAGTAACAAGACACCGCCCACAACCGCCCAGCCGGGCCACCCGAGTCCGGTGCGGTCACGGCGGAACGAGCTGCCCCCGCGCTCGCATCGGCGGGGGGCCCGCGCACCGCGCGGGCCCCCCGCTGGCCAGGGGCGTTCCCGCAAGGAGGACGCATGACGATCAGCGCTGTCGCACCGACGGCCGAGGACCAGGAGCTGTCAGGCACCGACCGCCAGGCACGGTTCGCGGACGAGGTCATCCCCTACATGAGCCGGCTGTACCCCACGGCCCTGCGCCTCACCCGCAACCACTGCGACGCCGAGGACCTGCTCCAGGAGACCTTCGCCAAGGCCTATATCAAGTTCCACCAGTTCTGCCCGGGCACCAACCTGCGTGCCTGGCTGCACAAGATCCTGGTCACCACGTTCTACAGCGGCTGCCGCCGCAGGGAGCGCCGGGCGACCGAGGTGCTGGCCGCCGAGATCTTCGACTCGGCCGGGCCGCAGGACGGCCTCGCGCAGCCGCCGAGGTCCGCCGAGACCGAGGCGCTCGAGCGCCTCGGCGACTCGCGGGTAATGCGCGCGCTCGGCACGCTGCCCGAGTGCTTCAAGGTCGCCGTGTACCTCGCCGACGTCGAGGGCTACCGGTATGCCGAGGTGGCCGAGCTGACCGGCGCGCCGCTCGGCACCGTGATGTCGCGTATCCACCGCGGCCGCGCGATGCTGCGCCAGAACCTGCGGCCGCGCACCCCGGGCGACCGTGTGGCCGGCGAGCGGGCCGGCGCGCGCCGCGCGCCGGGCCACGGTCCCTCAGCCAGGCCGTCCGCGGTCGGCACGGCCGCGACGCCACCGGACGTCCTGCGCATGGCGGCCTAGCCGACCGCCGTGCGCCTGCCCCGCCGGTCCCGGCGCCCGCCCCCAGGCGAACCCCCCGCCTGAGGCGAGGTCGCGCTGGTGGCGATCCTCCCGCCCCAGCGAGGCCGGAGGCCGTGCCGAGGAACCCCCGTCCTCGGCACGGCCTCCGCGGCCGCGCTGGCCCTGCCCGGACCGCCCTACTCGGCGGCGCCGTACTTGGCGATCTCCTCGTACTCGGCCTCGCTCAGCTCGCGCGGCAGCTCGCCCTTGGCGACCTTGGTGCTCTGGACATGATGCCGGATCGTCTCGACCACCTCGGGATTCGCCAGCGTCGTGACATCTCCGACGTCGGTGAAGTTCGAGACCGAGGCGATCACGCGCCGCATGATCTTGCCCGACCTGGTCTTCGGCATGTCGGCCACGATCCAGACGTTCTTCGGCCTGGCGATCTTGCCGATCTCGACCTCGATCGCCTTGCTGACCTTCGCTTCTACGCCGTCCGCCGAGACGCCCGGCTTGAGCGAGACATACATTTCCACGATCCGGCCGCGGATGTCGTCGATCACTGGCACGGCGGCGGCCTCGGCGATCTCGGGGACGGTCAGCGCGGCCGACTCGAGCTCCTTGGTACCGAGCCGATGGCCCGCCACGTTGATCACGTCATCGACGCGGCCGAGTATCCGGAAGTACCCGTCGGCGGCCTGGACCGCGCCGTCGTTTGCGAAGTACGGCCAGTCCCGCCAGTCGGTGCTGTTCGGGTCCCGGTTGTACTTGCGGTAGTAGGTCTCGACGAACCGCTCTGGGTCACCCCAGATCGTCTGGAAGATTCCCGGCCACGGGTTCCTGATGCAGATGTTGCCTGCTCGGCCGCTCCCAGCCGGCACCTCGTTGCCGTCCTCGTCATAGATGACGGGGTATACCCCGAGCACGCCCGGGCCGCAGCTTCCCGGCTTCATCGGCTGCAGGGCGGGCAGCGTGCTGCCGAGGAAGCCGCCGTTCTCGGTCTGCCACCAGGTGTCGACGATCACCGCCTGTCCCTTGCCGACCTCAGAGTGGTACCAGCGCCAGACCTCGGGCTCGATCGGCTCACCCACGGTCGTCATGTGCTTGAAGTGGTAGTCGTACTTCTTCGGCTCCTCGGGGCCGACCTTTCTGAGCATCCTGATGGACGTCGGCGAGGTGTGGAAGATGTTGACACCGAGCTGCTGGGCGATCCGCCAAGGCCGGCCGCCGTCCGGGTAGTTCGGGACACCCTCGTAGATCACGGTCGTCGTGCCTAGGGCGAGCGGGCCGTAGACGATGTAGGAGTGCCCGGTGATCCAGCCGATGTCGGCCATGCACCAGTACATGTCATTCGGGTGAATATCCTGGTAGTACTTCGATGTGCCAGCCACATACGACAGGTAGCCGCCCGTGCTGTGCTGGCAGCCCTTCGGGCGGCCGGTGGTACCGCTGGTGTACATCAGGAACAGTGGCGCCTCGGCGGGCATCGACACCGGCTCGACGACCGCCCCGGCGTGCTCAGGCAGGATCTCGTCGACGAAGAAGTCCCGGCCGGGTGCCATCGGCGTCTCGGACGCGTACTGGCCTTCGTGCCGCCGCCAGACGAGCACCTTGTCGACCTCCTGGCCCTGCCTGGCGGCCTCCTCCAGCGCCTCGTCGGCCTTCACCTTGTGGTCGATGAGTTCGCCGGCCCGGTAGTAGCCGTCCATGGTGACCAGCACGCGGCTGCCGGAGTCGGCGATCCTGGTGCCGCAGGCGTGACCGCTGAAGCCGCCGAACACCTGCGAGTGGA
>Ga0335081_10005276_pt1 | contig 20444 bp, 14 predicted proteins | sample Lox_Sample_35_FD_206713 | JGI IMG/M metagenome (GOLD analysis project Ga0335081, IMG submission 206713) | Soil microbial communities from Loxahatchee National Wildlife Refuge, Florida, United States - Lox_Sample_3.5 | ecosystem: Environmental > Terrestrial > Soil > Wetlands | place: USA... | reverse complement strand
CCGGCAAGGTCACGACGGGTGAGGTTTCCCCCGCGTACGGCAAGAAGGAATCGGCCCCGGTCGTGCGGATGAGCGCTGACGCCCTCCTGCCTGCCGGTTTCGCAACTCTGATCGTGCCTCTACTCGATCGTTCCGACTCGCCGGGACGCTTGCGCCGGTTAGGTGCAAACGAAGTGCAGGGAAACGGTGACGTGGGCGGATATCGATATGACACACCCAGAGACCAGCACAGCATGATCCTCTCATCGGGACATGAGCCTTATGGGGTGGGCCCGTGGAGTAGCGATGCTGAGTTCCTCTATTGCGGGATTCGAGATGGAGAAGTTACGAAGATTATTTTGTGTAACGCCAGCTTCGCGAAGCTCAACGGGCAGTCCATCCTCATGCAGAGTCGTAGAGTCGCGAAGATCGAGTGGCAACGAGGAGCCGTCAAGCCGCCGGTGCCTGCGTCGCACGCCCCGGTGGGTACTGTCGCCTTCTCAGAGGAAGCCCTGCGAACGTGTGAGCTTGCAGGGTAAAGTGCACGTTGCGCGTGCGATGTGGAAGCCTTCATGTGTGGAATTACGGGCATTTTGAGTTTCGTCGAGGGCGAGAGCATTGACGCCGCGCTCCTGCGGCGAATGTGTGGCTCGATGGTTCATCGCGGCCCGGACGATGAGGGCATTTACGCTCGAGGTCATGTCGGGCTGGGAATGCGGCGGCTCAGCATCATCGATCTGAAGACGGGACATCAGCCCATCAGCAATGAGGACGGCACGATATGGATCGTATTTAACGGAGAAATCTACAATCACCGGATTCTTCGCGAGCAACTGGTGGCACGGGGACACCAGTTCCGCACCAACAGCGATACGGAGACGATCGTCCATCTTTACGAGGAGCGGGGACAAGCGTGTGTCGAGCAGTTGCGCGGCATGTTCGCGTTTGCGATCTGGGACAGCGCGAAACGCCGCCTGTTCATCGCGCGGGATCGGCTGGGCATTAAGCCACTCTACTATCGGGTCACTCCCGAGTTTTTTCTTTTCGGCTCAGAACTCAAGGTCTTGTTGAGCCATCCCGAAGTGCGTCCTGAGTTTCGCCGCTCGGCGCTGCCCGAGTACCTGGCGTTCGGATATCTCTCGGGGCCGGAAACTTTGTATACCGGCCTTCAGAAACTGATGCCGGGACATTGGCTGGAGATCGATGAAAAAGGCGAGTTGCGAGGCGAACCGTATTGGGATCTTCCGGTCAATGCAGAAGACGATGGCGGCAGAGAGAGTTTCTACGTCGAGAGGTATGGCGACCGGCTGGAGGACGCGGTTCGCAGTCACCTGATGAGCGATGTTCCGGTCGGAGTTTTCCTGAGCGGCGGGCTGGACTCGAGCGCTGTGGCGGCCCTGATGACCCGTGTTCGGCGCTCCCCGGTCCAGACTTTTTCGGTAGGCTACGCGGAGCAGCCATACAGTGAACTGCCGCATGCCCGCATCGTCGCACGACATCTGCAGAGCGTTCACCACGAGGTGCTGGTGAGCCAGGACGAGTTCTTCGATGCGTTGCCAAGTCTGATCTGGCACGAGGATGAGCCTATCGTCTGGCCTTCCAGTGTCGCACTGTACTTTGTGGCACGACTGGCGAGCGAGCAGGTGAAAGTTGTTTTGACCGGCGAAGGCAGCGATGAAACGCTGGGAGGATACGCACGCTACGCGTTTACGTTGAAGAACGCGGCGGCCGACCGCATCTACCGCCATCTGGTGCCGGACTTTCTGAAGCGGCAAGTGCGTAAATCAATTTCTGAATCACGATGGATCAACGCAAATCTGCGACGACAGCTGGCTCACACTTTCCTGGCCAAGGACGGAAATTCCTGGTCTTCGTTTTATTTCGACAATTTCTTTTCCGCCTTTAACGCGGAAGAGCAGACCGGACTGTTGCTTGATGAGACTGCCCGTGAATTCGAAAGTGAGGATGCCTATCGCAACGTCCTCGCCTACTGGGAGCGCTCTTCCGGCGATATGCTGCAACGGCTTTTGTACACAGACATCAAGACTTATCTAGTGGAACTGCTGATGAAACAGGACGCCATGAGCATGGCGGCGTCGATCGAAAGCCGCGTGCCCTTTCTGGATCACGAACTGGTCGAGTTTGCCATGCGCGTTCCGCAATCACGATGCAGGGGCCTCGCAGCAAAAGGAATCCTGAAGAAGGCCGCTGCTGAACTGCTTCCTCGGTCAATCCTGCAAAGACCGAAGGAGGGGTTCCCGACGCCGTGGCGTGAATGGTTAGCTGGTCCGCGACTGGATGCAATTCAGAGCTTGCTGCTAGAAGAGCGGAGCGCCGAGCGAAAGCTGTTCCGTCCGGCAGCGATCGAGCGGCTGTTTCAGGAACACAGGGCGCGATACCGAGATCATTACGATCGAATCTGGAGATTGTTGAATCTGGAATTGTGGCAGCGCGTTTGTGTTGAGGGTGATTCGCACACAATCGCGTGGGGCGATCGGGAGATTATGCTGGCTTCGACCGCGTAGCTAGGCGGCACTCACTAACTTCTGGGAGGTTTTGGGACACTGTGGCGCGAGGGCTTGGTAAGCCTCGAGCCATCGGCCCCGAATTTCAGTCCAGCAATATCGATGTGCCTCCGTGTGTGCGTTGGAGACGATGCGAGAGCAGAGGTCAGGGTCCCTTAAGAGGCGAACCACGTTGCGCGCCAGAGCGGATGCGTCGCCCGGCGGGGACAACAATCCGGTGCGCTCATGTTCGACCAGATAACGAATTCCTTCCGGAGCAGTGCTGACTACCGGCGTACCGCATGCGAACGCCTCCATAATCGATACTGGCATGTTGTCGAGCGCGGAAGCGTTGATGAAAATGTCGGCGGCATCGTAGCAACAGCCGATTTCCCCTCTGGATGCCACGCCGCTAAAGTTCACATGCTTCAGGCTCAGGAGCCGCACCAGGTCGCGTATCTCCCGCTCTAATGGCCCATGGCCGACCAGGTCGAGACGGGCTTGCGGAAACTTGCGCTGAACTTCGGCGAACGCATGCACCACGAGATCCACCCGATAGTAAGGATGGAAACCGCGTGTGCAAAGCAAATGAGGACGGAGGGGAGCGCGAGGCCGGAAGGCGAATTCGGACAGATCCACGATGTTGGGTACGTCCCGAGCGACGAGATTGAACTCCCGGAAGACGTCGACGAGATACTGGGAGGGGACCACCAGCCTGTCGGCCCGGGAAAGAATGAACCGCGCAAGTCGAGAACGGCGCAGGTGGTCGCGCGCTTCGCCACTGTGATAGTTGATCAGTGTCTTCTTGCCTCTGAGCCGCGCAATCAGCCATGCCGGAGCAGCCGCAATAAGGAAAGACCAGTAGGAAGCAGAAAAAATATGGACGGCGTCTGCGCCTCCCATGCCTTGCCACAAAGATGCCAGGTAAATGGGTTCCCGAAGGATAGTGCGTAGGAATGGAACGCGATGCGCCCACTGCAGCCAGCGGGGGAAGGGCGGATCGATGGGAACAAAATGAGCGCGCACGTCCGGATCGTTGCGCCAGTACGACAAAAGCAATTCCGCCTGCACGGACTGGCCACCGACATAATGCATGGAAGGAGCCACGATGGCGACCGTTAGCGGAGTTCGCACGTTGCCTGAGCGCGGCAGAAATAAGCGACGGTTGCGGCGCGTTTTGCGAGAGAGCAGTTCCTCGTAGAGTTCTTCGTGGCGTCGCCGCATGTGTTGCATCGTGAAGTTGGCCCGCGTAAACACTTTTGCATTGTGGCCGAGGTCAGCTCTCATCGGTGGGTTCAGGAGAAGGTTTTCGACGGCTTCTACCAAACCCTGCTCATCGCCGGCGGCGACGAGTCTTCCGCGATCATGGGTGACGATTTCAGTATTGCCCCCCACGCGTGTCGCTACGACGGGTACACCTGCTGCCATCGATTCGAGAATCGCGTTGGATAAGCTCTCGGAAGAAGAGGGCAGCACGGAGACGTCCACAGACGCGAGGATGGCAGGAATGTCGCGCCGGTCACCCAGGAAGTGAACACGATCGCCAAGGCCTAAGGCTTTCGACTGGCGCTCGAGCTCCGGGCGCAGCGGGCCGTCTCCGGCGAGGACGAACTCTATGTCGTCAAACTTGCAGCAAAGGACGGCGGCAACCCGAAGGAACAATGCGTGATTCTTTGAGGGCGCGTTCATGCGCGCGATCATGCCGACTCGAAGAAGCGACGGGGGACGGCGCAAAGCGGGGACGTTTGGTGCGAAGGCCGAATCCGGAAGGCCATTGCGGATGACTACGATCTGCCTTGCGGGCAGACCCTGGTTGGTCAGCAGATCCGCAGCGGAGCGGGAGTTGCAGACCACGGCGTCGCACCAGCGAAGCGCGGCAAGTTGTGCCTGAGACTTGGCGAAGCCAAGAAGATCACCCAATTGGCGCTGGCTTCCAATGATCACCGGAACTCGCGCTTTGCGCGCGGCCGGAATCAGCACGAGGTTGGTGTAGAAATCGAAGGCGTGAGCAACCGAGAGGCGCGATTCGCGAAGGTGGCGAGCCAGCCTGAGACGCGCTCGTATCGAGTTCCATCCGTACAGGCTGCCGCCGACCGGAAATTCCGCGCTGCTTTCGAAGCCCTCGAGAAGACTCCCCTGTTTTGCCAGACAACCGATTTGCGCGCGAAAAGGACCGCCGCCGAGGGCCCCGGCGAGAGCTACAAACTGCCGTTCACTTCCGCCGGTGTCGAAGCTGTTGGTCATCAAAAAGACAGCGGGACGGGCCGACGTTGCCTGCGCCGCACTGGCTGGGGGAAGGAGAGCATTGTCAGCCAGCCCGGTCATGCAATCCCCCGACCGGAGTTGACCACGCAAACTCGTTGCGGTTCCGGATTGATTGCCGCAAGCGGCTCCAGAAAATTCCGCTGCCAGAGCTCAAACATCATGAGACGCCAAATCTCCAGGTAGTCATCGGTGCGCCCTGCGAAGAACTCATCCAGCAAATGACGAATTCCGGGAGCGTTGAAATAGCCGCGCTGCAAGGAGCGGGAATCGAGCAGCAAACTGAGCACAAGATCTTTAAGGTCGGTGCGAATCCAGTGGACGAGCGGTAAGGCAAATCCCTGCTTGGGCCGTCGAAGAACTTCGATCGGCACTCCTACGCGCTGAGCGAGCCTGTTGAGAATGTACTTCTGGCCGCGTCTTTCCATCTTCCAGCGGGATGCGAGTGCGGTCACGCGTTCAAGAAAGAGATGGTCGAGCATAGGGACACGGGTTTCCAACGAAGCAGCCATGCTCATGCGGTCGACTTTGGTGAGGATGTCGCCGGCAAGGTAGGTCTTGGTGTCGAGATAAAGTACGCGACCGAGGGGTTCGCATGCCGGAGCCTTTCTCAGGTGGGCACGAAAAACATCCAGGGGATCAGCGAGGCTCCGCAGGTTGTCGACGAAATCGCCGGCAAGGGGCTGAAAATTCCGTTGCGATGGCACCAGAGAAATCGCTTCGAGATAGCGCTCGTCCCAAGGGAGCGAAATGCTGTAGGCCAGATTGCGGCCCGGGACGCCGTAGGGGAGGCGAGGGTAGAGGCTCTCGCGGTAGAGGCGTCCGGCCCACTGCGGAATCCAACGCCAGGAACGATCCTGCAGGTAGGTTCGATAGCGGTCATAGCCCGCGAAGGCTTCATCTCCGCCGTCACCGGAGAGAACCACGGTGACATGCTTCCTGGCAAGGCGGGAAACGTAGTATGTAGGAAGCATCGAGGAATCGCCGAAAGGCTCCTCCAGGGAGCGCGACAGGGAGTCCAGGGTCTCGACAATATTGGGCTCGACTATAAGTTCGTGGTGCTCGGTACCAAATCTTCCCGCCACCTTGCGGGCATAGGGCGCCTCGTTGAAATCGGCCTTCCGAAAACCAACGGAAAAAGTTTGGACGGGCTGCGAACCGGCTCGGGCCATGAGAGCAACGATGGTGGAAGAATCCGTACCGCCGCTGAGCAGAGCGCCGAGTGGCACATCGGAGATGAGGCGAACGCGTACGGCTTCGGCAAGAGATGCCTCCAGAGCTTCGAGACACTCCTGCTCACTACGCGGCGAGTCGGTCCCGTACTCGGGCAGATCCCAGTATTCGCGAACACGGATTTTTCCTCTTTCAAATTCCAACAAATGTCCGGGAGGAAGCTTGCGTATGGCCGAGAACGCGGTCGCGGGGTCGGGGATATAGCCAAAATAAAAATACTGGAGCAGGGCGTGAGAATCGACATGGGCAAGCTCCGGCGCAGCGGCCAGGATCGCTTTGATCTCCGATCCAAACAGAAGCCGGCCGCCGGAGAGCGCGTAATGCAACGGCTTCTTGCCCAGACGATCGCGTGCCAGCAATAAGCAGCGGCGGGGTTCATCAAAGAGAGCAAAGGCAAACATGCCACGAAGCTTGTGAACACAGTCTGAGCCGAAGTCTTCGTAAAGATGGACGATGACCTCGCTGTCGGTATGTGTGGCAAAACGGTGGCCGCGGGATTCGAGTTCGCGACGAAGATCGAGAAAGTTGTATATCTCTCCGTTGAAGACGACCCACAGGGAGCGGTCCTCATTAAAAACAGGCTGGCGTCCGCCGGCAATATCGATGACGCTGAGGCGCCGCATGCCGAGGCCGGCGCCGTGCTTGACGAACAATCCTTCGTCGTCAGGGCCGCGATGAACCATGGTTTGGCACATGCGATGGAGGACATGGAGGTCGGTCCGATCGTCATCTCTTGCTCCGACAATGCCTGCGATTCCGCACATAGAGTCAGGGGTTGAGAACGAGTTCGGCGTGCCTACCGTCTCTGTCTGCGCGTACGTCCTGCGGGATTTCCTGCGATTGATCCGGCCGACCGTGAAGAGGTTTCCTGCCCTTGACGCCGATGGGTATATCCGAAACCGTCAACGCTTCGAGGCCACAGCTCTCAAACCAGCGGAAGACCTGTTCGTAGGTGTGTTTGGATTGATATTTCGGAGAATACCAATCCAGGGTATCCAGAAGCCGGATTTCGGCATGGGGGTTTCGGCTGACCGGAAACACATGGCCTGCGAGGCCAGCGAACGACCGGCCCACCAGGGGAATCCTGCGCAGCATTTTGTCGAGCCCGTTAAGAAACGGCACGGCAACACGCAGGAATGCATGAAGTTTGCGGATCGACATGCGGTGGGTCAGCTTTCGATAAATGTCGCTGAATCGGTACCAGTGGTTGTACCCGCTGTAGAGCCAAATGGCGATGGAGCCGCCGGGCTTGAGGTATTGCGGGAGACTCTTGAACGCTTGCTCGCAATCGGGCGTGTGATGAAGCACACCCACACTCAAGATGCAGTCGAAAGCTTTGGGGGCGAATGGCAGTGCGAAAACGTCGGCCTGGATGGCCACGAAATCGCGATCGGCCAGGTTGCGCGCTGCCACCTCCGCGGCCGTACTCAGGTCGATGCCGATTACCCGAGCCCCCTTACGGGTTGCAACTTCAGAGAATCTCCCCATGCCGCAGCCGACATCGAGAACGATCTTTCCCCGCAGGTCCTCGTCCTGGAGGCCAGTTTTCTTGCGAAGATTCAATTCGGAAGCGGCCGGGACGAACTGGGTTCGGGAGAACTGTTGCCACTGATAGCCGAAGCTGTCGGCGTAATTGTCGGCGTCCACGAAACGCAAAACACCGCGCACAAGCGGGAACTCTCTTGCGCAAAGCGAACAGCGATAGCCGCTCCCGGCTTGTTCGAGCGAAGCATGGCAGGCGGTGCAACGGAGCAGGGGCAACAGGTCAGCGAGCAGGGTTGAGTGCACGTGATCTCCCGTAGAATTGCGCGAGGCGCCGTTGCGAGGCCGATAAGGTTACCGCCGGAACCGTTGAGGGCTGTCTCTCTTTCACCATGGCGACGAGGACGGAGGTATAGCAGACCGCAAAATAGGGAAAATATTGATAAGCCTCGGGGGCGAAGCAAGCGCCCACCACAAAACCAACCAGCGAACTGTGCAATGCGCCGGCGAAGAGTTTGGCTTCGGCATCGGCGTGGGACCGCCTGAGGAAGTTTACGTTGACAAAACCGCGCCGGAAAAACAGCAGGTAGAGAATCAAGACGGCGATGCCTCCCTCGGCGCCGACCTGAAGGTAAGAGACATGGACGGTCTTCCAGATCTCCGAGTAGACGACAAAGTTGCCGACGCCAACCCCCAAGATGGGGTAATGCAACATCGCATCGATCGATTTGTTGATGAGGATCTTTCGCTCCTCGTACGATCCGCGCGCCCTTTCTTCCAGTTGCGATCCCAGAGCGTCGCTTGAAATCGCGGAGAAGCGCTTTTCCAGCGTCTTGCCGGCCACTGGCAGCAGGACCACTCCCACCAAGAGCGCACCGGCGATCAGGTACAAACGCTTGCCCTTTACTCCGAAATGCCAGAGGCAAACGGCTCCGGCGATCACCAGGTCGATAAAACCGGCGCGTGAGGCCGTCAGAAACAGGGCCGTAGCCATGGCGAGCATGCCAAGGCACCAGGCTGATTTGCGGAATGTGCTCTTGCTAGCAACGAAGAAAGCGAGACAGAAAGGCAACGACAACACAATCGCGAAGGCCAAGTCATTCGGATTGGAATAGATGCCCCCAATCACACCGTTCAGGCGAGGGATGGAGTGCCCCTTCACGATGGCGACAAACGAGATGATAGCCACTGAGACAGCCTGGATGAAAATGATGCGGCGAAGCCTGGGCAGAGTCGTGATGAGGAGAAAAGTCATGATCCATGCGATATACACCTTCGCGAAATCAATCGTGCCAAAGAATGCGCCGCCTTTCCACACCGGGGACAGAAAAGCGGAAGCGAAGAGCAGGACAATCAGAACGAGCAAGTACGAGGCTTCCTTGGGAAGATCCTTGAAGCGGCGCGGGGTTTTGCCGAAGTTGACGAACAAACTCAACATCGCGAAGATCGCGGTGATTTTGGCCAGAGGGATATAGGACAGGATGTGGATCCAATCCTCAGGCCGCGCGCAGTAGATGAAGTAGAAGGCGCTCAGCCAGAAAAAGGCGCCGCTCAGGGGTTCCTTTTTCCCCAGAGCCGAGCGTTTTTCCGGGCTCACGGTTCTCTCCGGCGTAGCAGGATACAAACGTCCTCCGATCCACTCCATCGGTCCACACGAGCGCCTGCCTGTTCGGCGCAAAGTGCGGAACGACCGGGAAAAGATGATAGCAGCGGCATCGGAACATAACGCCGCCACAAAGATGAAACTTCTATGAATTTTGGCTGCCGCGCGGATTAAAGCGCCAGCCCATCGCTTAGAATTCGTCTCCGTCGTCCTCGGCTTTCAGAGGGGCTGGAGAGCAAACGGACAAGGGGCAGGCGAGACCATGGAAGTCAGCGTCATTCTGGCCACATACAATCGTGCGGCGAGCCTGCGCGTCACACTGGAGAGTCTCCTGAAAGTTGAGGTGCCCGCCGGTCTAACGTGGGAGTTGCTTGTGATCGACAACAACTCCAGCGACGCGACCCGCGAGGCGATTGACGAATTTTCCAAACGGGCCGGCTTTTGCGTCAGGTACATCTTCGAGGGCCGGCAAGGCCGGTCCGCGGCGTTAAACGCCGGGATCACGCAAGCGCAGGGCCAGATCATTGCCTTCACCGATGACGATGTGATTCTGCATCCGGAATGGCTTCTCCACCTGAAAGCGACGTTCGATCGATTCGACTGTGCAGCGGTTGCGGGCCGCGTAGTTCCCCTGTGGAGTCACCCGAAACCAGAGTGGCTCGAAATGGAAGATCAGCTGGCCATCACGAGGTTTGAGCTGGGGGATGAAATCAGGGAAATCCACTTCCCCCCTTTGGGCGCGAACTCGGCCTTCCGCAAAGACGTTTTCGAAAGACATGGAGTCTTCCGACTTGACCTGGGCGTAAGCGGCAACAAGCACACGATCACGTGTGACGATACAGAATTCGGAGAGAGGCTGGTTCGGGCAGGGGAGAAGATCGTCTACTGTCCGACTGCGATTGTCTATCATCCGGTGGATCCTGAACGCGCGACGAAGAAATATTTTCTCTCCTGGTATTTCTACAACGGTGTCTCTCTGACCAGGACTGCGGGCCTGCCGGCTGAAGGCGTCTTTTATTTCGGCGTCCCGCGCTGGATGTATCGTGAGTTCGCCGCCAACCTGGCGAAATGGTTTCTTACCTTCGAAGCAAAGCGCCGCTTTCATCGCAAGCTGAAAACGTATCGGAGTGCGGGGACGATCGTAGAGTGCCATCGTTTATCACGAGCACGTACCGCAACGGCACAGCCCAGAATCAGCGCAGTCCAACGAGCAAGAGGGGTCAGGCAAGAATGAGCGGGGGAAATTCAGCCAACGAGAGCATTCGCTCCTTCCTTTTCAAGAAATTTCCTGCGGCCAGGAAGCGAGCCATCGGCGAAACCGTGCCCCTGCTCGAGTCGGGGATTGTCGACTCCCTGGGAATGCTGGACGTGGTCGCCTTTCTGGAGCAATCGTTCCACATCCAAGTGCAGGACGACGAACTGACCCCCGACAACTTCGGAACCATTGAGCGCCTCGGTGCATTCGTGGAGAGGAAAAGAGGCCGGGTTGAGGTTCCGGCCGAATGACTCTGAGCGTGAGACGAGTATCACCCATCGAAGACCGCCAGGAGATGCTCGATATCCTGCAGAGGAACTTCGGGTCGGTTCAGGAACGGCGATTCGATTGGCGGCACATTCACAATCCTGCAGGGGAATGCTGGTCATGGTTCCTGTGCGATACGAATTACGCGACGCCGGTCGCGATGGTCTCGGTTTTTCCTCGCTATATGAGGCTGAACGGCAAGACCATGCTGGGCGGGCAGGTGGGTGAGTTCGCAGTCGATGCGAGCCATCGCAGCCTGGGTCCTGCGGTGCTCATGCAGCGCACAACATTCGAGCCCGTCGAACGAGGAGCGGTGACACTTTGCTATGACTGCCCACCCCACGACCAGGGCATGTCGACCTTCGTGAGGTTGGGCATGAGTCCCAACTGCGAGGTTATCCGGTACGCGCTCCCGCTCCGCAGCGACGAATACCTGGGTAAGAGGCTCGGGAGAGGCGCATGGATGAAGCCGGCGGTGGGCGCGGCGAATCTCGTACTTCGCATGCGCAGAGCTCTTCCCCGAACCGCAGGCCTGGAAATTGCCAAGTTTGATGGGTGTTTCGAAGATGAGTTTTCTCACCTGGATGAAGTGGCATCCATTGCGCACGTGATCCGCGCAAGCCGCGCGGCAAATGTCATGAACTGGCGTTATCGGGAGGATCCGTTGGGGACAATTTCGATGCCGACGGGGACGACGGGCAACTACCAGGTATTGACAGCAAGACGAGCGGGGGAGCTTCTGGCATTCGTAGTTTTCTTTGTGCAGTCGGATGGGATCGCATCGCTGGTCGATCTGTTTGGCATTGAAATCTCGAGCGTGGGGAATGACCTGCTGGCAGCTGTGATTGACATCTGTCGTCGTGAAAAAGTGTCGAGCCTGCATGGATTTTGTTCGGAAGACAGCGAGTTGAGGCCGCTGCTGGCGGCCGCTGGGTTTCGTCCGCGCGAAAGAAATGCACGCGTTGTGACTTACGCGAAACCGGAGACGCAGTGCGGGAGGCTATTGCAGTCCGGCATGCATTTCGCCTTCAGCCAGGTAGAGGTCATGTTGTAAGCCGTCCAGCGCCGGGTTGGTATTCATGATTACCGCGACCGATCACCGTAACGCCGAGGTCTCACCTTCTTGCCTCACGGTGGGAGCGGACGAAGGTGGCGCGGAGATTGTGGACCGGCTGTCGGAGGAATGGCGCGATCTCTGCGATACGGCGGCAGACGACCAGCCGTTCTATCGTCCGGAGTGGTTTCGCGCGCATCTGCGCACATTCGCTCCTGGTGCAACAGTGGTTGTGGTTACCGCGAGGCTGCAGGGACGCCTGTGCCTTGTCCTGCCCCTGCTGGAAGAGAGAGGGACCTTCGGCAAGTTTCCATTGAGGAAGCTTCGCGCTCCGGTCAACGTGCATGGCGGCCGCTTTGACGCGATGCGACGAGCAGGAGCGGCGGGTGACGCCGCGATCCTGGCGACATGGCGGTATCTGAAGAAGCTGGACAGTTGGGACCTTCTGCAGTTACGCGATGTGCCGGAGGGAGGCACAGCGGGTCTGCTCGCGGCGGCGGCGCAGGCGGAAGGATTTCCGACGATCCAGTTGCCGGAAAAGCCGAATCCCTATATTCGGGTGCCCGCTGACGCCGGGCTTCTTCAGCAGATGCCGATGAACGCCAAGTTGCGCAGCCAGTTACGCCAAGCCAGGCGGAAGTTGAGTGAGCAGGGCTCGCTCAAGTTCTATCGGGTGAACCGCGCCGACCCCGATGCTCTTGAACGCTTCTATCAACTGGAGGCGAGTGGCTGGAAGGGCGAAGAAGGAACGGCGATCCTGCGCAACGGGTCACGGCCTTTTTACGACGAAGTAGCGCAAGCAGCAGCGCGGCACGGCTATTTTTCTCTTTACATGCTTGAGTTCAATGACGAGCTTGTGGCGGCGCACTTCTCCTTCACGCACGGAGAACGGTGTTACTCGCCCATTGTCACGTACAACGAGAACTTCAAGCCGTACGCGCCGGGGCACCTGATCATCGGCGAGATTCTGAAAGATTGCGCGGCACGCGGCATTCGAGCTTTCGATATCACCGGCCAGGACCAGCCCTGGAAGATGAAATGGACGAGCGAACTTCGTGGCGTAAATCACCATTACGTTTTCAAGGGAGCGCGAGGCAACCTTGCGTACGCGATCGGCCATGGAGCTCAGCATAGAGTGACGCGATGGATAGCGGGAAAACGAAGCATCGCGTGAGACGGTTTGTATCAGTCGCTGTGCGAACGGCGGTCACTCTCAGTGCCGGAACTGGGAGGCCGGCCGCTCAGCGGCGTTGGGGGACCTGAATGGATTTTCTTTTTCATCACATGTTGCGCTCGAGCACGGCAAAGTTTCCGGAGAAGGAAGCTCTGGTTCACGGCCAACAGCGCCTGACCTATACGGAGGTTAGTGCGCGCGTGGCCGGGCTGGCCTGGGGATTGAGGAATGCTGGTTTGGGCCGGGGAGAGCGAGTCGGAATCTATCTTGAAGCCGGCATTCCTCAGGCGGTATCGATCTTTGGAGCTTCCCAGGCCGGCGGCGTGTTCGTTCCCATGAGCAATGTCCTTTTCCCCGACCAGGTGGCGCACATCGCGAGGGACTGCGGAATCTCGGCTCTGATTACGACGGCGGCGAAGCTGGAATCACTTGGGCCCGTCCTGAGAGAGATTCGCTCCCTGCGCTTTCTGGTCGTGGCTTCGAAGGAAAAGCAAGATCGAACGTCGCTTCCCTCTCACGACTTCGATGCATTAACCGCTCACAAAGCAGGCGGCGACTGGAAGGATTGGGGCATCGAAAAAGATCTGGGAGCCATTCTGTACACCTCGGGTTCGACCGGCAAGCCTAAAGGAGTGATGCTGAGTCATGCCAACGTGATGGCGGGTGCGACGATCGTGTCGACCTATCTCGGCATTACGAATTCGGATCGGATACTGGCAGTGCTACCGTTCAGTTTCGACGCGGGATTGAATCAGCTGACCACCGCGTTTCAGCAAGGCGCTACGCTGGTCCTGATCAATTTCATGTTTGCGAAGCAGATCGTGGACATGTTGGTGAAAGAGCGGATCACCGGACTGGCGGGCGTGCCTACGGTATGGAGCCTCCTCACTCAGCCCACGTCGACTCTGTACAAGAATCCCCTTGCGTCGCTGCGTTACATCACGAACACCGGCGGAGCCATGCCGCAAAGCGTGTTGAAGCTGTTGCGAACTGCGCTGCCACATACATCGATCGTTTTGATGTACGGATTGACAGAGGCGTTTCGATCGACCTACCTGCCTCCGGAAGAACTGGACCGCCGGCCGACGTCAATGGGGAAGGCGATTCCGAACACAGAAATTCTGGTGCTGAACGAAGAAGGCCGGCTGTGTAAGTCGGGCGAGGTGGGCGAGCTGGTGCACCGCGGGCCGACGGTCTCGATGGGCTACTGGGGAAATCCGGAGGCCACCAACCGCGTGTTGAAGCCCAATCCGTTGCTGCCCGCAGAACTAGGCGACACCGAGAGAGTCTGTTATTCCGGCGACCTGGTGAAGATGGATGAGGATGGATTTCTATATTACGTGGGCCGGCGGGACGCCATGATCAAGTCGTCAGGGTTCCGGATCAGCCCGACCGAAGTTGAAGAAGTGGTGTTCCAAAGCGGAAAGGCACGGCACGCCGCGGCGATTGGCGTTCCTGACGACTTGCTGGGTCAGGCGGTAAAGGTCTTCGTCGTGCCACGCGACGGCGAACCGGTAGATCGAGACGGACTGCTCTCTTTCTGCACCGAGAAAATGCCGCGCTACATGGTCCCCAAGTTCATTGAGGTTTTGGAAGAATTGCCGAAGACCAGCAGCGGCAAGATCGACTATCCCTCACTGCGGCGACGGGAGGGGCTTTGATGCATGCCCCCGATTTCATTGCGGCGCACTGGAAAAGTTCAGGGGAAGAATTACTGGTCGGGGGACTGCCGATCTCGTCTCTCACCCGGCAATATGGAACTCCCCTATTCACTTACGATCGCGCGGTCATCGAGCACAAGTATGCCGCGTTGCGCGAAGCGCTTCCAGAGGGTTTCGCGATCAGCTATTCGGTCAAAGCGAATCCGAATCCGGCCTTCCTAAGATTCTTTCTGGAAAAAGGCTGCGGGCTGGAAGTCGCGTCCGCAGGGGAATTCCACCAGGCGCTCAGCGCGGGTTGCCCAGCGGAAAAGGTTGTGTTTGCCGGGCCGGGCAAAACCGAAGCCGAGTTGGAACTGGTGATCGCGCGAGGGATCGGTGAGATCCATGCGGAATCGATTCTGGAAATCGAGCGGATCAGCGCTATCTGCACGAAGCTGGAGGTGTGCGCTCGCCTGGCAATCCGAGTCAATCCGAATGAAGAAGGGCAAGGTGGCGCGATGCGCATGGGTGGAAAGCCCGCGCCCTTCGGGATTGATGAAGAAAATCTCACTCCGGTGCTGGATCGGATTACCCGCGATTCTCGGCTTCAGTTGCGCGGAATTCATCTTTTTGTGGGCACGCAAATCCTTGATCACAAGCTGCTGTTGATGCAATACCAGAAAGGATTGGAGATCGCGAAGCGAGTGGCAGTCCAAACGGACATGGTCCCGAAGACGATCGATTTCGGTGGAGGGCTTGGCATTCCGTACTTTCCGGGCGATGCTGAGCTTGATCTTTTCGGACTGAAGGAAGGACTTCGAGCCTTGATGGCCGAAGCTGACAACGAGACCTGCTTCGCCGAGACCCAGTTCATGGTCGAACCGGGACGTTTTCTGGTAGGCGAGGCGGGCATTTACGCGGCCCGGGTGAATGACATCAAAGTCTCGCGCGGTAAAAAGTTTCTGATTCTCGATGGTGGAATGAATCATCACCTGGGAGCGTCGGGGAACCTGGGGCAGGTGATTAAACGGAATTTTCCGATGGCGATTCTAAACAAGATCGACGCAGCGGCAACAGAAACGGTCGATGTCGTCGGACCCCTGTGCACACCGTTGGATACGCTCGGCCGATCAGTGCATCTGCCAGCGGTAGAAGTCGGCGATGTGGTTGGAATTTTTCAGTCCGGAGCATACGGGCGCACCTCCAGTCCACTTGGCTTTCTGAGCCATGCGTCGCCGCCCGAAGTATGGGTCGAGGATGGGCAGGATTTCCTGATTCGCAGGCGAGGCAGCTCCGAGGACTACCTTCGCGATGTGCAGACGATCGGGGCGGCAGAACTGGCGTCGTGAAATCTCCGACTTGGAGACGTGCCGGCTACGAGTCGCGGCGCGACAAAGCGAGCCGTTCGAGCACTCGCTTCGTGTGATACGAAAAGTAGAACTTTCCCGACCGCGCCAATTCGATGATCGCGGGAAACGGGTCGGCAGCAGAGAAAACCGCGTCGCGCACCGGGGAACGGAAATCGCTCGGGATCTCGCGCAGGCTTTCGAAGAAGATCTTGCGGGCAGCCGGTGAGTGGCGGGAAGCGACCAGCAGACCGTGAAGGCGTCCGACGTAACCCACCGTCCAGCGCCACCGCGTCCCCACGACGTAGGGGAGAATTTCGGGTTCCTCGCCGTGAACCAATTTCCAGTGATGCAGCGGAAAATCCATGCCAGCGAGCACCGGCAGCGAAATGCTTCCCCAGTAGCGGCCGTTGATTTCCATCAGGACGGGGGGACCGCCGCCATTCACTCTGAACTCCACCATGGCCACTCCTTCCCAATCGAGAGCGCGAAGAAGGGCGAGACTCTTCTGGGTTAGCACCGGGTCGGGAGATTCCGCGACGGCGGCCACAGCAAATCCTCCCGAGTACGGCACTTCCTTCAAACGACGATGTTGGAAGACAGCGACACAATTTCCGTGGTGCATCAACATCTCGATGCCCAAGCCGACTCCCTCACAATATTCCTGCACCAGCAATGGCGGCGTGAATTCGCGACAGGCAGGAAAGTTCCGCGAGATGTCCTCGGGTTTTGTGAGTATCGAAGTCTTGAACTTTTCCCCCCACTTCCTCTTCGCCGGCTTCAGAACCAGCGGGAAATGACGTGAGTCGAACTGGAGCAACTGCGAAGAGTTTGACACGATGTGTGTCTCGGGCACGGCGACGCCGCACTGCCGGGCAATTTCGAGAGTGGAGACCTTATTCAAGACGCGATTCGTAACCGCGGGAGGAGGGCAGGCTACGTGCAGGATGTCGTGCAGCTGTTCGTAATGGTCGGTGACGGCGGCTAATGCCAGATCATCGATAGGGATGAGCATGTCATGGCAATTTTGGCGAATGAAGCGCCGAAGTTCGTCGACGAAGTCGGATGACGGCACATCGGGTCGGGGAAGACGCTTGAAGTTGCGAATCGCACCAGAATAGGGACGAGGCTCTGTCGTAAAGTCGGCGACATCGACTGGAACCCCGTGAGCATGGAGGGAACGGGCGACGGTTGTAACGATTCGCGGCACCCAACCCAGGATCAGAACCGGACGTTTCACGATGTTATTGCTTTCCGTTGGCAGATTTCGAGATGGCGATCCATCGCGACCGCGGGAACGACGCTGAGCGGCTGCCGTCAGGATAATTGATGATCACCCAGAGTTGTATCAACGAGACACGAAAGTCCAGTTTGTGAATCCACTGTTAAAAGAGCAGTTGCGATGAGGACGTGTGGTTCGGTGTCCCGCATTTCCTGCTATGCTGGCCCTTCTTTGCAAGCTATCGAGCTACGAATGTAGTCTCAGAGCTTATGACTATCAGACTTGCCGTATGCGCATCCGCATTCAGGCATTCGCGAGGCTTGGCCCAGGATTATCCTACCCGCACCGCTACACGACATTAGATGGGAAGACGCCGGGTTTAAAGCGGTGTCCGCTGTGCGATCTCGAATCGGCGGGCGCAGAAGTCCCTGCATTTCGCGAGAGCACAGTTGAGAGCACTTGATGATCAGTTCGGAGACAGAAAGCGACATGGCTGAACTTTACGTTTTGGGCGGACGACAGCGAAAAGCGCTGTTGAAAGATCCGACGAAGGAGTGGCATTGGTACGAGGCTGCGCTCATTTTGCAAGTGGACACCGAGTCTGGCAGGGTGAAAACCTGCGTCGAATACAGAACCCCGCCCGAAGCCCGCGCCAGCGACAGCGCTTCCATCAATTTTCACGCCGGCGCACTGGTGAACAATGTGCTCTATACCTGCACCACAACTGAGGTTCTCATCTTCCGCTTGCCCAGGTTTGAAAAGATCGGCTACGTTTCCCTTTCCTGTTTCAACGATCTTCACCATGTAATGCCGGCGGCTGATGGCAATCTTCTTGTCGTCAGTACCGGGCTCGACATGGTTGTGAAAATGACCCCTCAAGGAGAAACGGTAGCGGAGTGGAGCGTTGTGGAGAACGATCCCTGGGCGCGGTTCTCTCGCGATGTGGACTACCGGAAAGTAGAAACGACCAAGCCGCACAAGTCGCACCCCAATTTCGTTTTTGAGCTGGACGGCGAAATCTGGGTGACGCGCTTCAATCAGCGGGACGCGATTTGCCTGAATGACTCCGGAAAGCGAATCGACATCGGGGTTGAAAAGCCCCACGACGGACTGGTCTGCGGCGATCGAATCCTGTTTTCGGTAGTAGATGGGAAGATCGTGATCGTGAATCGCCATACCTTGAAGGTGGAGGAGATCGTCGATCTGCGACAGATTCGAGATCGCGATCAGGAGGTGTTGCCGGCGTGGTGCCGCAGTCTATTGCCGATGGATGAGAGGCGGGCGTGGGTCGGATTCACCCGGATCCGCAAAACCTTATTCCGCGAGAATGTGCGCTGGGTGAAGAGCGTACTTCGGGAGGGTACGGTCGTGAGGCCTACGCACATCGCGCTCTATGACATCGTTGAAAAACAATGCCTTCAGGAAATCGACCTGGAACCTTACGGCATGAATACGATTTTTGGCATCTTCCCCGCCTTCGGCCAGCAGCAAGGCCGGGAAGGGTCACTGAGCACCGCGGCGAAGGAGGACGATTTTGATCGTCTGGAATAGGATCAGGATGTCGAGTCCGAACGAGGCATTCTTGATGTAGAAGAGATCGTACTGCAACTTCTCTTTGGCATCCTGAACCGTATTGCCGTATTTGTATCGAATCTGGGCCCAGCCCGTGATGCCCGGTCTTACCAGGCTGCGAACGTTGTAGTATGGAATTTCTTTCGTGAGCCACTCCACAAATTCAGGGCGCTCCGGTCGAGGGCCCACAAACGCCATGTCACCTTTCAAGACGCACCACAGCTGAGGGATTTCGTCGAGGCGGGAGAGACGGAGGAATTTCCCCACCTGCGTGATGCGCGGGTCGTCATCGTCGGCCCAGGTTGGCCCCTGATCGGCTTCCGCGTCCTGGCGCATGGTGCGGAACTTGTAGCAATAGAAAATCTTCCCTCCCCGACCGACTCGTTTCTGCCGGTACAGCACCGGGCCGGGAGAGTCCAGTTTGATGGCCAGGTAAATGAAAGGGAATAGCGGCGCTGCCAGTAACAAACCCAGCAGCCCGACCAGGATGTTGGCTAGTCGCCGCACGAAGCGGAAGGTATCGCTGAAGCGAAATCCCTTGGCAAAAATAATCCAGCTGGGATAAAGCTGTTCGACTTCTATTTTGCCCGAGATTCTTTCCAGTTCGGAGGTCGCTTCTTCGATTTGGACCGAGCCTTGCAGTCTGAGTTGCAGGAGTTCCTGCATAGGCATGGCGTCGCGCCGATCCTCCAGGGCTACGATCACGCGATGCACCAGTTTTTTCTGGGCAATTTCCAGGAGGTGAGAGCCAATATTCTCCCGCGTCAGAGCTCCCGGCAGGTCGCCGGTCCAGCCCGCGACATCAACACCCAACTCCGACCGGGTGCGAAAGCCATGCACCAATCTGTGCGCACGTTCGCCGCTGCCCAGGATGTACACGCGCTCCCTGAGATACGGCTTTTGCGCCAACCAGGAATACGCCGCTCGCCAACCGAAGAGCGCGAAAGTCAAGATGCTCAAGCCGAATACGAAGGAGAAGTTGCCCAACATCATGCGAGGAAAGATGACGCCGACCACCGCAAGCACCAGCGCTAACAGGCCCAGGATCAGGAGGAGTCGAGGATATAGCTCGCCCTTCGCGTCAAAGCACGCCGGATCGTAAAGATCGAACCAATGCGAGAGCACGAGGACGCAAACTGTGACCAGAAGAATCTTGAAGTAGCCGTGCTCGAAGTTCAGAACGATGTAGCTATCTTCGCGAAAGCGCAAGACCGTGCCCAGCAGAAAAGACGTCCAAACCATCAGAGCCTCACCCACGACCAGGATGATGGTGCGGACCGGATAGTACACATTGAACAGGCGAATCACGTTGAGGCCCCGTGCCGCATTACGGAAATGATCGCGTTGAAAGGAGCTGAGGATAAAAAGTAAGCATCAGTCGAGCCGAATCGGGCGAATGTGCCAGCCGAGTCCGATCAAACCTAAATGCACGGGGTGGCTACAGGTGCTCGATACCGCGCAAAATGAGTTACCGAACCTCTCATCATTCACCTGATATCTGGCGAAGAGGTCAAAACTCTGGCCGAGCCGCCGTTGCACTCCCGCGCCGACAAACACATACTGGTACAGAGTGGAAGGGATGCTCGCAGAAAGGTTTCCCTGAAGACTGCGATTTCGGGCAAAACCGGCATCCAAAGAAACTTCCCATAGCCGTTCGAGCGGGCGCCGAACCGAGGCACGGGCAATGTCACTGTTCGCTCCGGCGAAAAAGCCTGAGCCCTTGGTCACGAGGCGATCGTATGAAAGCTCGAGCGTGGTTTCGCGCAGCCGATAGCGCAGCGAAGCTCCGCCGTTGACGTTCACCTGGCGGTTCGATCCAACTTTGCCACCAAGACTGGTGATTTCCGGTCC
>Ga0335081_10005274_pt1 | contig 20453 bp, 18 predicted proteins | sample Lox_Sample_35_FD_206713 | JGI IMG/M metagenome (GOLD analysis project Ga0335081, IMG submission 206713) | Soil microbial communities from Loxahatchee National Wildlife Refuge, Florida, United States - Lox_Sample_3.5 | ecosystem: Environmental > Terrestrial > Soil > Wetlands | place: USA... | reverse complement strand
GTGCTCCCACCCCGGCGGCGGGCACGGTGGTCACCATCAACGATACGGCGCCCACCGGCGACCGCTACAACTTGAGCATCGTGGAGGTCCTGCCCTCAAACTAGAGGAACCCCCGAGAACGCCTGCCGTCACGTCAACCAACGTGGCGGCGGGCCTTTTTTTTGGTATTCAACAGACTATCGCCCCAAGCCGTGACGGAACGGTGGCCTGCCTCGATGCCAACCGAACTCCCGCGTGATCCACGTCACACATGTCCGTTGCTTCCGCGCGCTACAATCCTGCCATGAAGATCGTCATCGCCGAGAAAATTTCTTCCGCAGCGGTCGAGCTGTTCCGCGACGAGGACAGCTGGGCGCTGGTCACGCCTGAGCAGATCGAAGGCAAACTGCCGCAGCACCTTGCCGATGCCGATGCCCTGATCGTGCGTTCCGCCGTCAAGGTGGACGCGCATGTGCTCGAGCCCGCCACCAAGCTGCGGGTCATCGGCCGCGCCGGCGTGGGCGTGGACAACATTGACCTGGAAGCCGCCACCAAGAAGGGCATCGCGGTAATGAACACTCCCGGCGCAAACGCCGTGGCCGTGGCCGAGCACACTCTGGGGCTGATGCTGGCCATGGCGCGCCACCTGTGCCGGGCCGATGCGCTCATGCACGCCGGCAAGTGGGAGAAGAAAACGCTGCAGGGCACGGAGCTGCGCGGCAAGACGCTGGGCGTCGTGGGCCTGGGGCGGGTGGGCCTGGAAGTTGCCAAACGCGCCCGCGCCTTCCACATGACTGTGGTGGCGCATGACCCCTTTGTTTCCACCAGCGTGGCGCGCGACCTGGAGATCCGCATGGCCAGCCTGGATGAGATCTACGCCACCGCCGATTACCTGACCTTGCACGTCGGCCTGACGCCGCAGACCGCAGGCATGATCAACGCGGAGACGATCAAGAAGATGAAGCGGGGCGTGCGCCTGGTGAACTGCGCCCGCGGCGAACTGGTCGACGAAGCCGCCCTGGCGGAAGGGCTCAAGTCCGGACAAGTGGCGGCCGCGGCGCTGGATGTGTTCAGCCACGAGCCCCCCAAGGGCTCTCCGCTCGCCGCGCTGGAGAACGTGGTGATGTCGCCGCACATCGGCGGCTCGACGCATGAGGCGCAGGAAGCGGTCGGCTACCAGATCGCGCTCCAGGTGAAAGAATACCTGAAGCACGGCGTCATCCAGAACGCCGTCAACATCCCGTCGGTTTCGCACGAAGAGTACCTGGAGATGCATCCTTACATCGTGTTGGCGGAGCGGCTGGGGTCGTTTCTCGCGCAAGCAACCGACGGCAACGCCGAGGAAGTCACGGTCCGTTATTCCGGCCCCATGGCGGAGTGGAAAACGGAGCTGCTGCGCAACGCAGCGCTGAAAGGCATCATCAACCACATGCTCTCCGAGCAGGCCAACCTGGTGAACGCGCTTGCCATCGCCGGCGAACGCGGCATTAAGGTGCGGGAGACGAAGAAGCCGCGCCCCTCGAGTGGTGGCGCCGCCAATGTGCTTTCCGTCGCGCTGCGGGCCACGGCGGAAGAACACCGCGTGCGCGGCACGGTGCTGCATGAAAAGCAGCCGCGCCTGTTGGGCGTGGACGACATCGATGTGGAAGCCCCGCTGGAGCGCAACCTGGTCTACATGCGCAACCTGGACGTACCCGGAGTCATCGGCAAGATCGGCACCATTCTCGGAACTCACCACATCAACATCGCCAATTTCTCCCTCGGCCGGCAGGAGAAGGCAGGCAAAGTGGCCGAAGCTATTGCCGTGGTGCACGTGGATTCCCGCGTGCCGGAAGCGGTGCTCAACGAACTGCGCCAGGTGGAAGCGGTGAAGGTCGCCAGGGCGATGCAACTGTGAATTGGTGATTGCCTAAGGCAGGACCGGAGTTCGAGCATCCGCCATGAGAAAAACCCAGATCCTTCGTTCGGGTTTCCCGCGCTGGGGAAAACGCGCGGGAGCCCTCCCTCTCTCAGGATGACAGGACATACCGACTGTGTTCTTGCTTGAATTGGAAACACCTATCTCCGGGGTCCCCGGCACGCCCGCTTTTGGCGTGCTGGGGCAGAGCGCGGGAAACGGTCGCGAAGGACCTCGGTTTTGAACTGCCCCAGACACTCATGGGATGGCCCCTCAATCAACCAATCTCGCTTACCCGCCACTCTTGGAAATCTTCTCTCCCCGCAGCTGGCGAATGAGGATGCGCACCAGCATGCCGTCGAACTGCACCCCGCTCATGGCCTCCAGCTCGGCGATGGCTTGCTCCTGCGTCTTGACCGGCGCGTATGCGCGTTCGGTAGTCATGTCCACATAGGCTTCAGAAGCGGCGATAATGCGTGAGCCCAGGGGGATCTCCTCCCCGCGCAGCCCGCTGGGATAGCCCGACCCGTCGAAACGCTCATGATGATGCAGCACGATGAGCCGCGCCCGCTCGCGCCCGGGAATGGCGCCGACGATTTGGGCTCCCACCAGGGCGTGCTTCTTCATCAACGCGAACTCGTCGTCGCTGAGCGGCCCAGGCTTGTTGAGAATTCTTTCCGGGATGATGATCTTGCCCACGTCGTGCACGCGTGCCGCGAACACCAGGTCCGTCATCTCTTCTTCGGAAAGCATCAGCTCGTGCCCGATGGCCTCGGCATAGCGGGCCACCGCGTCGCCGTGGCCGGCGGAGTACTCGCGGGTCTCCGCCGCCCGCGTCAGGGTACGCAAGCCCTGCATGAGTCCCTGCTGATCGCCACCCTGCGGCACGGCGCTGCCCAGCTTTTTGAGCGTGGCCACCAGCTCGTCGGCGGCGTCGGGACCGGGATTCTCCTTGCGCAGGAAGCCGTCGATGTAGGCGGTCACCAGTTCCCGCTGCTCCAGCAGGTGTTCACTGTCGACGAACTCCTCGGCCATCGAGACCCGGTTGCCGCCTTCCTTTTTCGAGATGTACATGCCGGCGTCGGCCACGCGCAGGATGTCTTCCACCTGGGCGCCGTGCAGCGGATAGGTGGCCACGCCGAAGCTGCCGGTGATCTTCATCTCGCTGAGCATGGGGTCGGTCGCGATCCACAGCCGCAGGCGTTCGGAGAGGGCCTGTGCCTGCTCCAAGCTGGTTTCCGGCATGAGGATGACGAACTCGTCGCCGCCATAGCGTGCCACCACGTTGGACTGCCGGCTCTTCTGCTCCAGCAGCCGTCCGATGCGCGCCAGCACCAGGTCGCCTTCCAGGTGCCCGAGGGTGTCGTTGATGTCCTTGAAATGATCCAGGTCCACCATCACCACCGAGAACGGCCGGCCGGAGCGGGAAGCGCGCTTCCACTCCCCTTGCATCGACTCCAGGAAGTATCGCCGTGTCTTGATGCCGGTCAGCGAATCGGTGATGGATTGCTGCTGCATCTTCTGGAACACGAACGTATTGTGCAGCGCCGTTGCCAGCAGGTCGGCCACGGTGCGCAGAACCAGCACTTCCTGCTCGGCGAAGGCGTTCTCGCGGCGGCTCTCCACATTGAGCACGCCCAGCAGCGTCTCGGCGTAGGTCAAGGGGATGGCGAGCACCGAGCGCGCCTCCGGCAGCAGGCCCTGCACCCGGCTCTCGCCCGCCTCCTGGATCAAGGTCAGCTCGCTGGCGCGCGCCGCCTTGCCGATAATACCCGTGCCGAGCGGAACCCGATGTCCCAGTGTGGTCGCGGTGGTGCCTGCCTCGGCTTTGATCTCGATCTCCTTGGTGGCATAGTCGAGAATGCCGATGCCGATGTGGTCGAAGGGGAAGTTCCTCTGGAGTTCGCCTACGATTTCCGCCAGCATCTGCTCCGCGTTCTGGCTGGAGATGGCGGTCTTGGACACGCGATTGAGAAATTCCAGGTGGTGGGCCCGGCGCTGCTCCTCCGCGAACAGGCGCGCGTTCTCCATGGCCACCGCCACCTGCCCGCCGGCGGTCTCCATGACTTCCAGGTCGCGGTTGTCGTAAGCGAGTTCGCGCTCGTAGTTCATCACCGCCATGATCCCCGCCGGCTGGTTGAAACGCAGGATGGGAACGGCCATGAAGCATTTCGCTGCACGGCCGCCGAAGACGAACCCTAGCTTGGCGCGCACGGATTCCATGTCCGAGCGGATCAGGAGCGACCGCCCGCTGCGGATTACGTATTCCGAGATTCCGTTGCCCGCCCTGCGCGCGCGTTTGGGCAGGACCTTGCCCTCCTCGACCTCCAGTTCGAACCGCATCTCTCCCGCTTCCAGGAAGGCGACGTAAAAATTCTCGGTGTCGAACAGGTTGCCTAGTTCGCGATGGAGGGTGCGCAGCACCTCGTCGGGATCCAGATGCGAGCTGACCACCTGTCCCACCTGCGTGAGCAACTCGAATTCCTTGGTGCGGCGCTGGGCCTTGTGCATGAGTGCATAGTTCTCCAGCGTCATCCCGATCTGCCGCGCCAGGCCGCCCAGCAGCCGCAGGTGCGATGAAGCAAAGCCCTGTGCGCGGGAGTGCGGGAACATCAGCACCCCGAAGTGGTGCTCGCGGGTGTGCAGGCTGACCGCGGTCATAGCGGGCACGTGTTCGCGCTCGAAGATGCCGCGCAAGCGCAGAACGACTTCTTCCTGTCCGGGTGGAAGCTGTGCCAGGTCCTGGTGCAGGTCCGGCAATACCGCGAGTCCTTGACGGCGAAAGACGAAACTGCTGAGCGCGTCTCCGGCGCCGGTGGTATCCAGCGCCGGCAGGAACTCGGGGGTGAAGCCACGCTCGACGCTCGGCAGGGTGTCCCGCCAGCGCTCGTTCACGAACAGGGCGGCACGTTCCGCCCTGAGCAGCCGCATCAGGCGCTCCAGCATGCGCTCGAGGCGCGGCGCCATCTCCGCCAGTTCCAGCGGGCGGTTCGAGTCGATTTCAAGAGTGGAGAAAGCCAGCAAGTTCTCCTCTACCATGCGGCGCTCGGTCTCGTAGAGCACCATCACCATCGAGATACCCAGCAGCATCTGCGGCAAGGGGTCGAGGAAGTGGCCGACGCGGCCGAAAATGTGAGGCAGCGACGTGCGGAACTGTGCCGACAGCAGCAGGAACGCCCAGAACACGAGCGAAAGCGCCAGCAACCGGAAGGCCAGCGACCCAGTTGCCTGCGCGTAACGCACGAAGCGGTAGGCGCACAGCACGAGGAGCGCCGACACCCCGATCTCGATTTCCAAGTGCCAACTTGTGCCCGGCCACACCGCCACCCCCGCCCAGATCGCCGCGATCACCGCCAGCACGCTGTCCCACGCGCTCAGCCGATAGGCGGTCTTCAACAGGCGGGTGGAAACGAAGATGCACAGCGCGGTCGCCGCCAGAAGCACCCGCGCCAGCCAGGCGGTGGGCAGCGTTGATCCTTCAAAGTAGTTCCATAACGCCAGCGCGTAATAGCCGCAGTACGCCGCCCAGGCGAACTGCCAGGCGCGGAAATAGGGCTCACGCGTCTGCAAATAAAGGTAGGAGAAGACCGCGAACAGCAGCAGCGCGGCTATGCTTGGGACGACCAGGATCCCGATCGGGATGCTTTCCATCCGTGCGCCTCAGCAACACATCTCTGGCAGCATCCGCCTAGCGGAAACCTCGCCCAGCGGAGCCAGAGTTCCGCCAGGTGTTTCACAGAACGTGGGAATTCACTTCAGTGTACTGCACAGCGTACGCCGACTCAATGCACCGGAGGCCTTGTGGGGCAACGACTTAGCGGCATTTCCCACTCGCTGCTCGCTCCTCCCTGCTCCCTCATTCAGCGTGGTACATTGAATGTTTGGCCGTATGATCACATCCCCGTCCGTCCGCGTTCGCTTTGCCCCCTCCCCCACTGGATACCTGCACGTCGGCGGGGCGCGCACCGCTCTGTTCAATTGGCTCCACGCCCGCCACTTGGGCGGGACGTTCATCCTCCGAATCGAAGACACGGACTTCGAGCGCTCCACCCAGGAGATGGTCGAGGGCATCCTGGTGGGCATGCGCTGGCTGGGGCTCGACTGGGACGAGGGGCCTTACTTCCAGTCGCGGCGGCTGGAACTTTATCGCAAGACCGCCGCCCGCCTGGTCGAATCCGGCCACGCTTATTACTGCTTCTGCAAGAAGGAACCAGAGGGTGCCCCACCCGACGCCGAGGGTACGGAGGGTGCCCCACCCTTAGCCGGTTTTGCTAAGGGTGGGGGTTTTCGCAAGAAAGAAGACGATCCCTGCCGTGGTATTCCCAGAGACGAAGCCGAGCGCCGCCGCGCAGCCGGAGAACCTGGCGCCGTGAGGTTTTGCGTTCCCGAAACGGGCTCGACCCGTTTTGACGACGCCGTCTTCGGGCCTATCGAGATCTCGAACGCCGAGATCGAGGATTTCGTGCTGCTGCGCTCCGACGGCGTGCCCACGTACCACCTGAGCGTCGTGGCCGACGACCTCGACATGCGCATCACCCACATCATCCGCGGCGCCGACCACGTCTCCAACACACCGAAGCAGAAGCTGATCTACGAAGCTCTGGGTGCGCCGCTGCCCGTGTTCGCCCACGTGCCGCTGATCCTCGGGTCGGACAAGACGCGCCTCTCCAAGCGCCACGGCGCAACCTCGGTGATCGCCTATAAAGACGAAGGCTTTCTGCCCGAAGCCTTCCGCAACTATCTGGCGCTGCTCGGCTGGTCGCCTCCGGATTCGACCAAAGAGATCATGAGCGACCGCGAGTTGATCGCGCTCTTCTCGCTCGAAGGCATTTCGAAGTCGAATGCTGTATTTGATCGCACCAAGCTGGAATGGATGAACGCCGAGTACGTCCGCGCCATGCCGGTGGACGAGCTGAGCGAGCGGCTGCTGCCCATCGTGCGCGCTGCCGGATACGACGTTGAGCCGCGCAGAATGAAGCAGATCACGCCGCTGATCCGCGAGCGCATCAAGCTGCTGCGCGACGTGCTCACCACGGCCGATTTCTTCTTTGTCGGTGAACTGCCGCCCTACGACACGTCCCTTCTCATCCCGCAGAAGGGCGATCTAGCAATGGCGAAGAAGGCGCTGGAGAGAGCTCGCGAGGTGCTGGCGCACACGGACTTCAACCACCAGGCGCTCGATCAGGCCCTGCGCACCGCAGCCAAAGACATGGGACTCAAGCCCGGCCAGATGTTCCAGCCCATCCGCGTAGCCGTGACCGGCCGCAATGCCTCACCGCCACTGTTCGAGACGCTGGAGGTGCTGGGGAGGGAGACGGCGCTGAAGCGAATCGAGAAAGCGATTGGGAAAATCCAATAGAACGACTGGCAGGGCTTCAAGTTCATGATTGACAAGCACGAGTCGCACCGAATCAGAGTCGAAATCAGACGGGTACTGCTGGAGGTGTGGGACCCTATTGGAATAAAGGATGAACCAAATGCCCAAAGCGAATACGACGGCTACCTCGGAGACGTCTACGGACTTCTGGTTGGCGGCGCGACTGACTCAGAAATCACAGACCGGCTACTTTATATCGTGCATGAGCGGATGGGACTAGAGAGAGCCACTCCAGCGGACATGATTGAAACCGTCTCTGCACTACGAAAGATCGACCTGCCGCCACATGCCGACTGACGGCTCCTGCGGCCCGCGACCAAACCGGTCTAGAAGTCTTCTGCTACCGTCTGGCGGTTTTCTTCGGCCTTCCGCCCAGCCTTCCATTCGCTCGGGAAGCGGCCTTCTTGGCCGCGCTTCTGGACTTGCCTCCCATTTGGCCGAGCCGGGATGCCATCCACCGCTTAGAGCCAAGAAAGCCCTCCAGCAGTCCCGGCAGGTAGAGGTCAGCATCGAGCCTCGGAAAGTGAATTCCGAAACCAGAGGGACTGATCTCAATCTTCTCAAGGTCCGAGAGCTTGGCATTCTCCAAACCTTGTGCATCGTGCGGGGAAAAACTGATCGCCAGCTTCGAGCTGAGTTGGATCACAATGCGATCGTTTTCGCGATCGTAATGTGCAGCAATAGCCCTGGGAATGGACGCCTGTAGATCCTTCGCACGTCGGTTCGCCAGTTCGAAATTGTCATGCATTGCCATGAATGCCCTCCCATGCGCAGCATAGCGTTGGCAGATGGTTCATCAGCACGCTATCGATATGCCGGACCTCACGCCGCGAGAACCCATAGTTTTCCCGGACCTCTGCCGGTCCTGCCGGACAGTTCAAGTTGAATACCGCTTCGCAGCCTCTCCCGATCACATGGACATGAGCCGGCCTATGATCGTTCGGATAAATCACCACACGCAGTCCTTCGAATCTGAGAACTGTCGGCATTCTTAAGAGCCTTATAATATCCTAATCGCTTGGGTTTATGCAAGGATGTATAAAATAGAACCAAGAACATGAAGACCTCAAATCCCCCAGCCTCTGCAGCCGCGAGCGCGCCCCCCGAGGTCCGCCCATCCAACTTCCTCCGAGACATCATTGTCGAGGACCTGAAGACGAAGAAATTCGGCGATGCCGTCATCCAGACGCGCTTTCCTCCCGAGCCCAACGGATATCTTCACATCGGGCACGGCAAGGCCATCTGCCTCGACTTCGGGCTGGCGGATGAATTCGGCGGCAAAACCAACCTGCGCTTCGACGACACCAATCCCGAGAAGGAAGAGACCGAGTACGTCGAATCCATCATGGAGGACGTGCGCTGGCTCGGGTTCGAGTGGGACGGCCTCTACTACGCCTCCGACTACTTCGATCAGCTCTATGAGTGGGCGCTCAAGCTGATCAAGGCGGGCAAGGCGTATGTGGACGATCTCTCCGCTGAGTTGATACGCGATTACCGCGGCACGCTGACCGAACCCGGCAGAAACAGCCCGTATCGCGACCGCTCGGTCGAGGAGAACCTCGACCTCTTCCAGCGCATGCGCGCGGGCGAATTCCCCGACGGCTCGCGGGTGCTGCGGGCAAAGATCGACATGGCTTCGCCCAACATGAACATGCGTGACCCGGTGATGTACCGCATCCTGCACGCCGAGCATCATCGCACCGGCCCCAAGTGGTGCATCTATCCGATGTACGACTACGCGCACGGGCAGTCGGATTCGATCGAGCGCGTGACCCACTCCATGTGCACGCTGGAGTTCGCCGACCATCAGCCGCTCTATCGCTGGTACATCGAGCAGTTGGGCATCTTTCCCTCGCAGCAGATCGAGTTCGACCGTCTCAACCTCACTTACACGCTGCTGAGCAAGCGCAAGCTGCTGCAGCTCGTGCGCGATGGCCACGTGCGCGGCTGGGACGATCCCCGCATGCCTACGCTCTGCGGCATCAGGCGGCGCGGCTATACGCCGGAGGCTATCCGCAACTTCGTCACCCAGGCCGGGGTCTCGCGGACCGATGGCATTACCGATTTCGCCATGCTGGAGCACTTCGTGCGCGATGACCTGAACCGGCGCTCGCCGCGCGTGATGGCCGTGCTGCGTCCGCTGAAGGTGGTGATCGACAACTATCCAGAAGGCCAGACGGAAGAGTGCGAGGCGGTCAACAATCCGGAAGACCCCGCCGCCGGCACGCGCAAGGTGCCGTTCTCGCGCATCCTCTATATCGAGCAGGATGACTTCCGCGAAGAGCCTCCCAAGGGCTACTTCAGGCTGTCACCCGGGCGCGAGGTGCGCTTGCGATATGCGTACTTCGTCACCTGCACGAATGTGGTGAGGGATGGCAGCGGGCAGGTCACCGAGATCCACTGCACCTATGATCCCGCGACGAGCGGGGGCAACAATCCTCCCGACGGACGCAAAGTGAAGGCGACCATCCACTGGGTCTCGGCCGCGCACGCCCTCGACGCCGAAGTGCGGCTCTATGACAAGCTGTTCACCAAGCCATATCCCAGTCAGGTGGAAGAGGGGCAGGATTTCACCGCTAATCTCAATCCGAATTCGCTGGAGGTCGTAACCAACGCGAAGCTTGAGCCCTCGCTGGCCGCTGCCCCTGTCAGTGCGCGATATCAATTCGAGCGCTTGGGATATTTCTGCGTGGATCGCGACTCCGCGTCGGGGAAGCTGGTTTTCAATCGCACCGTGGCGCTGAAGGACACCTGGGCGAAGATCGAAAAGAAAACGGGATGAACCGAGGTCCTTCGTCGCGCTCGCCTTGCAAGCTCGGCTTGCGCTTTCTCAGGATGACAATTTCTTCGGGATGGCGCTGATCCCTGTGGTAAAAGCGTTGCGTGTCCAGCAAGCGCTTCGGACGACCGCAGGTGTTCGCGTTGCTGCTGCTCGCGGCCTTCCTGCTGCAAGCGCTCTGGGTCATCCACTGCATGCCCCTGCGCCGGGCGGAGGCCGCGTACGCGCAAGCGGGGCTTGATCAACTCGCGGGAAAGGTTTTACCGCGCGACACCGGCAGCTTGCCGGTTCCGGCAATGGTCGCTGCCGCTCCCATCATCGTCGCCCATCCCTTCGCAGCGGCGCTCCCTTCGGACTCTCTGAAATGGCTGCTGAGGCTGCCGTTCGTGGCCGTAGGCTGGTTGCTGGGTGCGTCCATCTGGTACGTTGCCCGCCGCCTCTACGGCAATGCCGGCGGATACATTGCGCTCGCACTCTACTGCTTCTCGCCCGCCGTGCTGTTCCCCTGGTCCGGTCCCTCGCTCAGCGGCAGCCTGGGGATCTTTGGCACCATCTTCGTCGCTATCGCGGCGGCGCACACGCTCTACGCTCCAGCCAAAGCTGCAGCTTTCGAGCTACGATCGCGCTGGCGGCGAATCATCCTGCTCGGGCTGGCGATCGTTCTCGCCGTCGGCTCAGGCTTTTGGGCGATCAGCCTCGTTGTGCTCGGCTTGTTGTTCATGCTCTATCTCGTGCCCGAGCGCCGTTGGGCGTCGGTAGCGCTGGTGTTGTCAGCATGTGCGGTCGCCGCTGTCTTGCTGCTGGCGTGCTTTGGATTCCGCCCGCTCGCTTTGGCGGAGGCCATCAGCCAGGCGAACCAGCTGCCTCGTCCCGGGCTGATCGCCGGCGAGATGCTGCGCGCCTACGTAACCGGGATCCGCCATGCGGAGAACCCGGTTTTGCTCGTGCTCGCAAGCATGGCACTTTCAGGTTACGCGATGTGGGGCCGCTGCCGATATTTTGGGAACACTGCGCCGCTGCTCTCGTTGCTGGTACTGAGTGCCCTCGGGCTCCTCACCTTCGCGGACGTTTTCGTGGGACCCTTCCCTTTCCGCGCCACGCCGTTTCTCTACGTGTTTATGGGCGGAGTCTTTGCCGACCTGCTGGAAAGCCGCTGGCGCAACGCCTTTGGGCTCTTGCTGTTAGGGCTGCTGGCCGCTTATGCCATGGTGTCAGTCATGACCGTTGCCCGCCTGCGTGCCGGCTTCGCCTGAGGAGCCGGCCCCTCCGAAACCCGCATCGGGCGGCCATTCGTCTTCGCTCAGCCTGCAAAGCCGCCGCAACTTTCTCCCCGTTTTGGGGTACTATATATGTATGAAGCGGGGGTTGGCGCTCACGCTTTTGGCCCTGGCCACGTCGGTGGTGGTGAGCGCGCAGATTCATGGCGTCCCCCCTTCAGTGACCTCCATGGGCCCGGGTAGAGGGCGTACACCCGGAGTTCCCGCCAGCATTACTTCGCTTGGACCTCGCGGTTACGGCTTCTCTGGTGGAACCGCTTTCGGGCGTCACTCAGGCGCCGTCGGCTTCCGCGAGCGCGGCTTCCATCACCACATCTATCCCTTCGCCGGCGGCGTTTACTATTGGCCGTATTACGGGTGGGATTACCCCTTGTTCGGTGACTACGACCTCAACGCCTATCAGCAGCCGGTTTATCAGCAACCGAACCAGCCGGTGGTGATAGTAGTCGATCCCAAATCGGCTGAGGACCGCTACGGCGATCACAGCTTCGACGAACCGCGCAGCGCTCCGCCACAGCAGGCTCAGGCCCAGGCCCCGCCCGCTCCCGCCGCGGAACAAGAGCCGACGACGCTGGTCTTCCGCGATGGCCACAAGCAGGACGTGAAGAACTACGCCATCATTGGGGAGACACTGTGGGCGTTCGGCCCCAAGGGGACACACAAGATCCCGCTTTCTGAGCTTGACCTCGACAGCACCCGCAAGCTGAATGACGACCGCGGCGTGGATTTCGTCCTGCCCAAGAGCTAGCGGTTTCGGCTTTGCAGCTTGTCGACCTTCCTTACAACTCCAGCGTCGCGCGGGAGCGCGTCGCGCAGCTCGCGCATGGTTCGTTTGAACACGGGATGGCGGACGTCGCCCGCGATCTCGCTGAGCGGCTCCAGCACGAAGCGGCGTTCATGCAGCGCGGGATGAGGGATGGTGAGTTCGCGGGTATCCACTACGGAATTTCCGAACAGCAAGATGTCGATGTCAATGGGGCGCGGGCCCTTGAGCTGGAGCCGGCGCCGACCCATGGCTTGTTCGATAGCGAGGATGCGTCCCAGCAGCCGGCGCGGCATCATCTCGGTTTCGAGCGCCAGAGCACAGTTCAGAAACCAGGGCTGAGCCGCCACCTCCACCGGCTCCGTCTCGTAGAAGGATGACACCGCCTTGACTTCACCCAATTCGCCCAGGCGCGCAATCGCTGCCTCCAGGTTGGACTGGCGGTCCCCCACATTGGAACCTAGAGAGAGATATACCGTCTTTTTCAAGTTGTCAGTTGTCAGTTGCCAGTTCTCAACGGGTTTCACCAACAACTGACAACTGACAACTGGCAACTGTTTGCTCGGCGGTTGCGTCCACCGTAGCTTCTTCCCACAAGGAGCGGTTTCGCAGCAGCAACGCTACCATGGCGGTGTGCATGGCGTGGCCGGCACGATCGGCAACGACGCGGCCCAAAATGCGCCGTCCCAGCAGCGCCAGATCACCGATAAGGTCCAGCATCTTGTGGCGAACGAATTCGTCCGGATACCGCAGCGGGCCGTTGATCACCGCATCGCGGTCGAGCACGATGCAGTTTTCCTGCGAAACGCCGCGGATCAAGCCCATGTTGCGTAAAGCAAGCTCGTCCTGCAACGAGCCGAAGGTGCGCGCCGGCGCGATCTCCCGGCGGAAGACCTCGGGCGTGAGCTCGGCGGTGTAGGTCTCGGCCCCGATCAAGGGATGAGGGAAGTTGATGCTGTAGGAAACTGAATACGATTCCGCGGGATAGATGGCAATGAACTTGTCCCCTTCACGCAGCTCGACTTCCCGGAGCATCCGCATGTAGGTTCGCTGCCGTCGCTGCTTGCGGATGCCAGCGCGCCGCACCATCTCCACGAAGGGATGTGCACTGCCGTCCAGGATGGGCAACTCCAGGTTGTTGAGCTCCACGATCGCGTTGTCGATCCCCATCCCCATCAGGGCGGCCAGCAGGTGCTCGGTGGTAGAGATGAGCACGCCCCTTTTCATCAGGCTGGTGGCATAGCTCACGCGGGCCACGTTGCGACCCGTGGCCTCGACCTCGAAATCGTCCAGATCGCTGCGGCGGAAGACCACCCCGCTGCCCGCGGCCGCCGGGAGAAGCCGCAGACTGACGTTCACGCCGCTGTGCAATCCCACACCTGCACAATCCACTGCGCCGCGAATTGTCTGCTCTTGTACCAAGCCTGTATGTGATTGTAGATGAAAAGATTACCAGCCTGGTTGCGAGATCGTCCTGTGGCAAATTAACCACAGTTTGTGGTGGGAATGGTGCAATAAGAGAGCGGCGTTTCTGCACTCGGCACAGTACTCAGCGCGCAGTATTCACTTCACTTTGGGAACATAGGTCGCCTTGGCCGTGAACTTGGAGTCTGGGATGCCCTGGTTATAGCTAACACTCTGAATGAAGCGCTGGCGGGTGATGTCACCATTGTGCATGAGAACGATAGTATGGGGAGTATTGATGCCCTGCTCTGGACGCCAGTTGTCGTATACCTCGGCCTCTTCATCCTTCTCGCGCGATACCGGATCGCGTACGAAGTAGCTCTTCTTGACTGGCAGGTGGGTGAGCTGGTCGATAAAAAGGGTGACGGCCTCGTCCTTACTGTTGATGATGGTGACCTTGTCTATCTGCTTGTCCTGGGTGAGACCCGTACCTTCATAAAACAGCGCCGTATCCGGCTGCTTGAGCCAACCGCGCAACACGTTGTTCAGCGAATATTCTCGCGCGCGCAAATACTCCTTCATTTCATCAGGATCCTCTGCCCGCGTCCCTTTGTAAGTGATTTCCCATCCCTGATCTCCGTTGTACACGACGATCACGTCGCGCTGCTTGCTCAGTTCGTAGCGGTCCTTGTCCGGCCACTTCCAGAAGCGCCAGAACAGTCCGCCCTGGCCCGAAGGATTGCCATGATAGAAGGCGTAGGAACGACCTTGCTGCTCCATGTCCTGCACGTTCAAGAAGGCTTGGCCGCCCAGCGCCTGGATCATCTGGTCGAGCAGCATGCGGGCCTTCTTCACCCCAGGATCCTGGCTGACAACCTGCTGGAGAGACTTCTGCCCCGGGGAACTTTGGGCCGTTGCCGGGAGGACCAGGAGCCAAGCCACAACTAATGTTCCGAATCTCATCCTCATAAGCCAAGGGCTCAATGACTCAATCCTGCAATCTCTCACCCCGCCAGCACTGCCCCGCCATTCACGTTGAAGACCTCGCCCGTAATGAAGCCGGCGTGCTCGGTGCACAAAAACAGGATCGGCGCCGCGATCTCTTCCGGTTTGGCCACCCGTCCTAGAGGAATCTTTTCCAGGACGCCGCGGCACCTTTCCCGATCGTTCAGTGCCGGGGCAGCCATATCGGTATCGACCCAACCCGGGGCGATGCAGTTCACGTAGATACCATCTTCCGCCAGCTCGGTCGAAAGCCCTTTCACCATGCTGATCATCGCGCCCTTGGTGGCGGCATAATCGCAATGATAGGCTTCGCCGCGCTGCGCGGCGGTCGAACTTACCAGCACGACGTGCCCTCCTGAACGCTGCTTCTTCATATGTCCCACGGCATGCTTCACCAGTCCGAAGACACTGTCGAGATTAATGGCCATGGTGCGCCGCCATTGCGCATCGCTCATTTGGTCAACCGGAAGATCCTGTGACGGCCAGATGCCGTGGTTAACGACGAGGATATCGAGGCGTCCCAAGCGCCGCACGGCCGCGTCCGTCAGTTTCTTAGCGCTTCCGCCATCGTCGAGATTGACTTGGAACGCGGCGCAGTTCTCCTTGCCGCACGCGCGCAGGACTTCCTCGGCCGCGCGCTTGTTTTGCTGATAGCTGAACATCACCCGCGCCCCGGCGGCCACGAACATCTTCACGGTGGCAGCTCCAATGCCGCGAGAGCCGCCAGTCACCACGGCCACTTTGTTCTTGAGCGAGAGCGTGATTCCGTTTCGTACCATCAATGCTCGAGGTTTATCCCTGCGCACCCGCGGCGTGAAAGTTCTTCGCCGCCTCGACCAGGGCGCGGAAGATCGCCTGGGAGTTGGGATCGTCATCGTAGGATCTCTCCGGGTGCCACTGCACGGCGATGACCCAGTGTTCGGGCGATACCCCCTCGACGGCCTCGATGACCCCATCCTCGGAACAGCGCGCCACCACGCGGAGTCCGTCGCCCACCGCGTCTGCGGCCTGGTGATGGCTCGAGTTCACCGCGAACTCCAGCGGCCCGATGCCGGTTTCCTCCTGGCTTACCAGCAGGCTGGCCAGCCGGGAGAAGGGATCAAGCCGCACTTTATGCGCCTGCGGCACGGTGCGTCCGGCGGCATGATTCACCGCCGACTCGAGGTGCTGCACGAGCGTGCCCTGGTTGTACACGTTCAGCATCTGTAACCCATAGCAGATACCTAAAACGGGCTTGCGCAGGTTGTAGGCATCCTGGAGAAGAAGCTCGTCGGCGGCGTCGCGCTTGGGATCCGAAGCCTCGGTCTCGGGATGCTTCTCCGCGCCGTACTTCTGCGGATCGATATCGGCCGCGCTGCCCGGCAGCAATACCGCCTGGCATCCGGTGATGAGCTTCGCGATCTCCTCCGGTTGCTGGTTGAGCTGGATCACCACCGGCTCTCCGCCCGCCTGCTCCACCGCCCGCACATACTGCGGCAGCGAGCTCTGGGCGTAGTCCGGCTTGCCGGAATGCGGCACCGGGATGGCAATGCGCGGCTTCATGGCGTTAGTGTAGAAGAAAAAGCCACTGCAAAAGAAGCGGCCACGGATTTTCACGGATCGATCGCAGATTTGATCCCTGTCAATTTGTGGCGGGCTTCTTGATTGCCTCCGTGTCCTGTGTGGCCTCTGGGGTTAAAGGGCCTTTCGGTCTCGGCACTTCCGCGCGTGCATAGTACAGGTCCTCCACCGCCGTTTGCACCTTGGCTGCCAGTTTGTCCATATCGCGCAGCCCGTATCCCGCCGAAGATATCGGCTCGCCCACCAACAGCTCGAGCGGCCGCGGCTTGACGTGGAAAGTATTCATTGGCAGCAGCTCGTAGGTTCCGACTAGCGCCATAGGCACCACGTCCACCCCCGCCTTGATGGCCACATAGAAGACCCCCGGGAGAAATGGCTTCACCTGCCCCGTTTCCGAGCGGCCACCCTCGGGGAAGACAACCAACGGCTGCCCGCCTTTGAGGATAGCGGCGGCGCGATTCAGGCTGCGCATGGAGGCAACAGCGTTCTCACGCTCGATCGACACCTGTCCCGAGCGCCGCAGATGCCACCCCATAAACGGATAGCGAAACAGCTCCTCCTTAGCCATGATGCGGAAGTGGCACGGCATGGCAACGTACACCGCCGGAATGTCCAGCGCAGAGAGATGATTGAGCGCGTACATATGCGGCCGCCTGGTGTCGACCTTCCCCATGCCCTGGACCACGAGGGGCACGCCGATAGTCTTCAGAATCATCTTCGACCAGGTCACGGCGAACCACTGTTGGATGCGCCCATCGCGGTCCGCCAGGGACGACAGCAATGAAAGCGCACCCATGACCACGGTGTACAGCCAGATCAGTGGGTCGAAGATCAGATAGGAGCGCAGCGCGCTCAGCAGGCATTTGAACTTGGAATTCGGCTTCACGGTGTGCGTGTCGCGATAGCGGGCAAATCACGCGGTTACGTGATGAAACTCAACGCTTCTCCCACGACATAGATTGATCCTGTCACCACCACAATACCGTCTTGCTCCACCACCTCAGCTGCTCGCGCGAGCGCCTCAGTCACCGTCGCGGCCATCTCGAGTTTCACCCCGGTTCGCGCCGCGGCTGCCTGGATTTCCTCCGGGCTGGCGGAGCGCGGGTTGGCAGCGCGGGTGGCGATGACGCGCTCGGACAGCGGAAAGAGGATATCGGCAATTTCCCCGATGGCCTTATCGCGCATCACGCCAAACACCAGCGCCAGCGGACGCTCGCCCGCATATTCCGAGAGCGCCGAGCGCAGCGCCCAGGCGCCGGCCGGATTGTGGGCAACGTCGAGAATGATCTCCGGCCGGCGCCTCGTGGCAGGGACGCGTTGGAAGCGTCCCGGCCAGCGGGTCTCACGGATGCCCCGCGCGATGTCGCGCGCGGTCACGGAAAACCCAGAATGGTTCAACTGCTCCGCGGCGGCAATGGCAAGGGCTACGTTCCGCAGTTGATGGCGGCCCACCAGCGGAGAGTCCACGACGATCTCTTCTCCCATGACGCGCAGTGGATAGGAAGTGCGCACACCGTTGGGAGCCACGCCTGGTACTTCGTGCGCTCTTGGCGACACCGGCGGCACGTAAGGCACGGCCCTCACGGCCTGCGCGCCGCGCTCGGCGATGGTATTGCCGATCACGTCATTGGCTTCCGGATGCTGCGGCAGCGTAACCACCACCCCGCCGGGACGGATAATCCCTGCTTTCTCCTGCGCGATCTGAGTGATAGTGTCGCCGAGAAATCTCTGATGGTCGAGAGCGACGTCGGTGATGACCGCAACCACCGGCTCAACCACGTTGGTCGCATCCAGGCGTCCGCCCATGCCGACTTCCAGGACCGCGATCTTGACCCGGGCTCCGGCGAAGTAGTCGAACGCCATCGCGGTCAAAACCTCGAAGAAGCTGGGATGCCAGGGCAGGTCAGCACTTTCGACGAGTCGGCGCGCCACCGCTTCCACCCGCTGGTGGATCTCGCCGAAGCGCTCTTCGCCAATCTCCTCGCCGTCGATGCGGATGCGCTCATTGACGCGCAACAGATGCGGCGAGGTGTAAAGGCCGGTGTGATGGCCAGCGGCCTGCAGGATGGAAGCCAGCGTCGCGGCCGTCGATCCTTTGCCGTTCGTGCCCGCAATGAGCACGCTGGCGAAGCGCCGCTCCGGATTCCCCAACTCGCGCAGGATCGCCCGCACGTGCGCCAGGTTGAAGCGCTCCGAGGGCGTGTTGGTCAGCTCGTGGCCGAGGGCGTAGAGGCGTTCGACGGCATCTTGGTAAGAGGTTGGCAATTTGGTCAGCAGTCACCAGTCAGCACTCAGCAATCAGCCAAGGCCGCTGGGTTGAAATTCCCCAAGGATTATAAGCGGTGGATCAGGTGAGGGACATGGCCCAGGAAAGCATGCAGGTTGAACCGAGTGCTGAGCGCTAATTACTCATGAAGGCCAGCGCCCGCGCGATATACGGCTTCAACTCCTTCCGGGGCACGACGGCGTCCAACATTCCGTGTTGCAGCAGGAATTCACTGCGCTGGAAGCCTTCGGGCAGCTTCTGCCGGATGGTCTGCTCGATCACTCGGGGACCGGCGAAGCCGATCAGCGCTCCGGGCTCGGCGATGTTAAGATCGCCCAGCATGGCGTAAGAGGCGGTGACCCCGCCGGTCGTGGGATCGGTCAGCACGGATATGTAGGGCACACGCGCGCTGTCCATGCGCGCCAGCGCCGCCGAGATCTTGGCCAGTTGCATCAGGCTGATCACGCCTTCCATCATGCGGGCGCCGCCCGAGGCTGAGACCACGATCAAAGGACGCCCGTCGGCTGTAGCCCGCTCCACCGCGCGCGTAATCTTCTCGCCCACTACCGCGCCCATGCTGCCGCCGATGAATGCGTACTCCATTGCTGAGACAATCACCGGCCGCCCCGCCAGGGTACCGCCGGCGTTGATCACCGCGTCATTGAGGCCGGTATCTTTCTGTGCTTTCCGCAGACGATTGCTGTAAGGCTTCAGGTCGGCAAATTTCAGGGGATCGGTGGAAGCCAGGTTGTCGTCGAAGGTTTCGTACTTGCCACCGTCCAGCAGTTGCGCCAGCCGGGTGCGCGCGTCGATGCGGAAGTGCCGCTCGCAGTGCGGACAGACGTTCAGGTTTTCTTCCAGATCTTTTTTCCAGATGATCTTGCGGCAGTTGTCGCACTTCACCCAAAGACCCTCGGTGCGCACACGCTTCTCGCCCGAAGCATCCACCTCGCCGGTCTGTCGCTTGAACCACGTCATCAGTTGCCAGTTGCCGGTGGTCAGTTGCCAGTGGGGTTCAATGAATCAATGACCCAATGGCTCGATGACTCAATCTCAGTACTCGATCCCCCGCTGGGCCTCCACGCCCTTCTCGTAGGCGTGCTTTACCTGCCGCATCTCGGTGACGGTATCGGCCAGTTCAACGATTGTCGGATGTGCATTGCGTCCCGTCAAGATAACGTGCACCATTTCCGGCTTTTGCTTCAGAGCATCTACCACTTTGGCGGGGTCAAGCATGCCGTAGCCGATGGCGTAATTGATCTCATCCAGGATCACCAAGTCCCACTGCCCGGAAAGAATGGCCTGGCGCGACTCGTTCCACGCCGATTCCACCATCTTCACGTCCTCAGGATCGGGTTCCGCGCCGCCGACTTTTACAAAGCCGCGCCCCATCTGCTTCATGATGAAGTTATCGCCGAAGGCCTTCACCGCGTCCAGCTCGCCGTAGTGCCAGGAGCCTTTGAGGAACTGCAGCATCAGCACCTTCATCCCTTGCCCGACGGCGCGCAGGGCCGTGCCCATGGCCGCGGTGGTCTTGCCCTTCCCCGGGCCCGTATTGACGATGATCAGACCGCGCCGGACGTCTGGCATACGCGTTTGGCTCTTGGCCTTTGGCTCTTGGCTTTTAGCCAACAGGCCAAGAGCCAAAAGCGATCTCCGTGAAACGCCTTAGTCACCCCGGTGGTAGGGATGTCCCTTGATGATTGTAAATCCTCGGTAGAGTTGTTCGAGCAGAACCACGCGCGCCAGCTCATGCGCCAGGGTCATTTTGCCGAGCGAGAGCACCAGGTTTGCGGCATGGCGCACGCGCTGCGAGAAGCCGTCGGCCGGACCCACGGCAAAGATCAGCGACTGCGTTCCACGCACCTGATGCGCATCCAGCATCTCGGCCAACTCTTCTGAGGTGAGCTGCCGTCCACGCTGGTCGAGCAGAACCAGCGTGGGCGGTGTTCTTGAGGAATCGACCACCTTCACTAACGCTTCCTCGCTGGCCAACTCTGAGCCCTCGATATCACCATAATGCGACAGCCGCTCGAGGTACTCTTCAGTCAGCGCCTTGATGGCCGCAGATTTCGTCTTCCCGATCCAAACGACTTTCAGTTTCACGGGAAAGATTTAACCACAGGAGAGCCGCCGGTTGCCCGAG
>Ga0335081_10005272_pt1 | contig 20455 bp, 14 predicted proteins | sample Lox_Sample_35_FD_206713 | JGI IMG/M metagenome (GOLD analysis project Ga0335081, IMG submission 206713) | Soil microbial communities from Loxahatchee National Wildlife Refuge, Florida, United States - Lox_Sample_3.5 | ecosystem: Environmental > Terrestrial > Soil > Wetlands | place: USA... | reverse complement strand
GAAGAACATGATCAACGTTTTTTCAACCCTGGGCGGGGAGTCCATCAATGCCGACCGGCTTACGCTCCAAGTGGATAAGAGGAAACTCAGGGCCAGGCAAGTGATGATGGATCCAAAAGCGACTCTAAAGTCTCACCTCACTTTGCCGCTTGCCGTAGAAGGGGAGATCTTAGGATGTCTTTCTCTCAACAGCGATCAACCGAATGCCTTTGACGCCCAGGACCTGCAGTTTCTTTCGGTCATCGGGTACCAGATGGCAGCGAGCTTAAAGCATTTTCAAAGATTTAGTTCAATCAGGAACATGGCCACTTATGATACGTTGACCGGCCTTTATAATCGGAGATATTTCGAAGAAAGGCTTGAGGTAGAGGCTCAGAGGTCTTTTCACAGTGGCCTTTCCCTTTCGCTGGTGATGGTAGACATTGACCATTTTAAAAAAGTGAATGACACCTTTGGGCACACCGAAGGAGATCAGATCCTTTGCAAGGTTTCTTCTTTATTGAAAAATTCGGTTCGGAAGAAAGATATGGTCGCTCGTTATGGCGGTGAAGAGTTCATTCTGATATTGCCAGAGGCGGCCCCGGAGCAGTCTTTCGTCATTGCGGAGCGAATTCGGCAGTTGGTTGAAAAAACCCTCTTCGAGGTAGGACGGGCTCACGTCCATTTAACCCTTAGCATGGGAATCTCCAATTTCCCGAGTCATCGAGTCAAGTCGAAAGAAGAGCTGGTCAAGATGGCAGACCAGGCGCTCTACGACGCCAAAAGGGGAGGGCGGAATAAGGTCTGCATTTTCACCGAAAAATCTTCTCAGTGGACCGTTCCCACTTAGGAAATACGCGAAGAAAGGCATTCGTCTTAGGTGAACGGTGAACAACCTCCCCCTTATCCCCTCCTTGGCAAGGAGGGGAAGGGACGGTCGTTCACATTTATTGTTCATGGTTCGTCGTTCATGGGTCATACTTACGGCATGACATTTCAGCCAAAAAGGAAGAAATGTTAGATGCGACGCCATAGCGGGAGAGGGAAAAACAAAAAAGGCACACTGGAAAGTGCGCCTTTTTTGTTGGAACAAATTTTGCGATAGCCCTAGATTACTTCTTCGGTGCAGCTTTTGGAACAGACACTTTGATCGCTACGGCGACCATCTTGTCCATCTCCTTCTTGTACTCAACGCTAACATTCATTCCCGCCTTCAAATCCTCAAACTTAAGAGCCTCCTTGCCCTTTGTAATCTTTGTATCAGCGGCGACAACGAAGGACTTTTCGACCTTCCCCTTTACGACGGCGACGCTCTTTGCCATGGCATCCACGCTTTTGATCGTTCCGCTGAACTTTTCCATTTTAACTTTAGCGGGTGCTGCTGGGGCAGGAGCGGTCGTTGCTGCTTTCGGAGGAGCTGCTGCAATGGCTCCGGAGACAAAAGCTGTCAAGGTGAGCATGACCACTAACAGAATCGCTTTTTTCATTGGATTCACCTCCCTTCCGGTTTGACTTTGGATATAAGGATAGCAAAATCGGTGCCAGGAAAAGCGATAAGAAAATATTTTTGACTATCTGAATTTACAGGGTAAAATATTTTAGGAAAGATTTTGTAGAGGGAAATGTGTTGTAAGATTAGACACCGCAGACGGGGAGTATTGCAAGAGTCTACACATCCTCTTTCGCCAATATTTTGTACAGAGTCGTTCGATTAATACCTAGAATTTCAGATGCCTTCTTTTTGTTCCCACCGGTCTCTTGAAGCACCTTTAAGACGTATCGCTTTTCCAATTCTTTTAATGAGAGCGGTTTTTCGGGAATGAGAATCTCCGGGCCCTTGGACTCTTCAAGTATTTTTTTTGGGAGGTCTTCAGGAAGGATAATCGGATTGATGGAAAGAATAACGGCCCTTTCTATCGTATGCTCCAATTCACGAACGTTGCCCGACCAGGAATATCGGGTGAGTATTTCAAGAGCTTCCGGAGCAATATGAGAGATATTTTTGTGGTTCTCTTCAGAAAATTTCTGCAGAAAATGTTTAGCCAGCGAGGGAATATCCTCTCTTCTTTCCCTCAACGCAGGAAGGGTGATGGTAACGACGTTCAGTCGATCGAAGAGATCCTCCCTGAATTTTTGGCTTTTCACGAGCGGTTCTAATGGTTGATTCGTCGCGGCAATGACCCGGACATCGACCCTGACGCTTTCCGTACCTCCCACCCTTTTGATTTCGTGTTCCTGTAAAAATCTTAGAAGCTTCGATTGCATCGAGAGGCTGAGATTCCCCACTTCGTCAAGAAAAAGCGTTCCCCCATCGGCCTCCTCAAGGAGGCCCCTTTTGGCAGTGGAGGCTCCCGTGAACGCTCCTCGGACATGGCCGAATAACTCACTTTCTATTAACGTGTCTACCAACGAGGCGCAGTCGACAGGGATGAAGGGGCAGTTATTTCTTTGACTATTGTAATGGATGGAGCGAGCGATCAGTTCTTTTCCTGTTCCTCTTTCTCCGTACAAAAGGACCGTGGACTTGGTATCCGCTACCTTCGCGATCGTTTTATAGACTTGAAACATTTGAGGGGCCCGTCCGATGACATTCTTGAATTGGTACTTTTCAAGAAGTTCCTGCCGATAAAATTTATTCTCCTGGACAAGCCTCCGCTGCTCTAAAGCCCTCTGGATGGTAAATTTGATCTCGTCTAGTTTGAAAGGTTTGCTGATGTAATCGTACGCTCCTTCCCGGATGGCCTCGATGGCGGTCTCGATGGATCCGAAGGCGGTGATCATAATAACGGTGGTGTCAGGTGCATTCTTCCTGAAGAACCGGAGCACCTCCATCCCGCCTTTCTCTCCCATCCGAACGTCGGTGATGATGATGTCGAAAAGGTTGCCCGTTCCCCGAGCAATCGCCTCTTCGCCACTCAAGGCGGTGGAGACCTCATACCCTTCTTTGGACAGTACCTCTTTTAAGAGATCGATGGTGACTGGATCGTCATCCACGACCAGGAGACGGGCGGATGCCTTGTTCATCGGGTTCACTTCTTTCAAAGGCGGGAATGGAAATGAAAAACGTGCTTCCCTTTCCCACTTCACTTCTTACCTCGATCCTTCCGGAGTGTTCTTTTATGATCTTCTCGCAGATCGCCAAACCCAATCCCGTGCCTTCTCCCATTTTTTTTGTGGTAAAGAAGGGGTTAAAGATCCTCTTTTTTGATTCTTCAGTAATGCCGATCCCAGTATCGGCGATCGAGACTTCCAGCCATCTTCTGTCCTCTGAAGAAGAGGAAGAGGGAACCTGCTGGGTTTTGATCGTCAGTACCCCTCCGCGGGGCATGGCGTCTAAGGCATTGGTGATCAGGTTAAGGAAGAGGGTTTGAAGATGCGTCGAATCCCCCAATACAGGAGGGAGGTCTTGGGAGAGGTTTGCCGAAAGCTTCACATTTCGGGCGAGAAGCCATGGTTCGCTCAAATGGATCAGTTCCTCCAGCACCCCATTGACCTCCAGCGACTTCAGTTGAGGTTTGGGCTGCCGCGTAAAAGAGAGGAGACTCTTCACCGAATCGGCCAGGCGGTCCAACTGCGATTCGATGATCTTGAGCCGGTCTCGATCCTTGGACCGAAGGTTTCCCTCCTGCAGGATGAGCTGAATGTAGCCAGAGATCGAGTTCAGTGGGGTTCCGATTTGATGGGCCATCGTGGCGGTGACTTGGCCCACGGCGGCGAGTTTTTCAGATTGGCTCAATTGCCTCTGAGACTCAAACAGGGCTTCGTTGAGAAGCCTCAGCTCCTCATTTCTCTTGGCCAATTCCGAAGTGGCTGCCTCGATTCTCCTGGTCAATTCCTCATTGAACTGGTTAACCTGCCTCAAGAGTTCGATATTTTGCTGATGGGTTTCCCGAATCGTCTTGAGCATGCGATTGAAATTTCTTCCCAATTTCCCCAGCTCGTCTCCGCTTTGAACGTGCGCCTCCGCTTCCAGGTCGCCATTTTCTGCACGGGACATGGCCTCTACCAATCTTTGAATCGGGTCCCCGACTAGTTTCCCGAAGAGGATGGTCAGTGTGATCAGGAGGACAAGGATGCTGAAAAACGTCAGGATGATCGCCCGATTTCTCTTCTTACTCAAGAAGCTTTGGGCCTCATCCAGAGAACTAACCAATCGAATTCCGCCGATCGCTTTTGTTCCCAGGTGGAGGGGGACAATCACCTCCAGCCATTTCTCCTCTCCCGCCTCGTGAAAGAACGAGAGGTCTTTGTCCTTCTTCAGCCGGTCCATCTGATCCTTGGACAAGGCCAATGAGGTTCGATGGACATCCCTTGAATGAGAGACCACAATTTCCCAGGCCCTGGCGGAGAAAAGAAAGACATCGATCTCCATCAGAAAAGGGCGGCTGAGCAACCACTCCTCCACTTCATCCTGGATATGCGAGAGGTCTTCTCGAATCGCTCGATCTGGGATCGAGGCGTCGATTTGCTTTGCAATGAGGATATTCCGATTGAGATAGAGGTCGATCTGATCCTTTCTTGCAAAATGATAGTCCAGATAACTGGCCAGAAGAAGAACTCCGACAACAATGAGGATGATGAGGGAGGTGATCTTGGTCTTAAGACCAACCTGGGAGATCCGATCGTAGATCAAGGACTTCACCCATGGGGTAGAAAAAAAGGGGGGGGCACTGGACTTGTCTATTTCCATCGCTATCTGGGGGAGAGAGGCATCTCAGGTCTGGCTCTTTTTCGCTCGATCACTTTGACCAAAATCACGCCAATCTCAAATAACAGATACATCGGGACTCCCATCAAGCTCATGTTAAAGACATCCGGGGTCGGGGTGACGACCGCGGCTATGATCGCTATCAGGAGGATAGCATACTTACGGTTTCGAGTCAAAAAAGCAGCGCTCACCAGCCTGAGATAGCTCAATAATGCGAGGATCAGAGGAAGCTCAAAGGTCAACCCGAATCCAAAAATGAAAACCGTGCAAAAGGAGACATATTTTCCGGCAGAGATCATCGGTTTGATATGGGCGGATTGATACCCCAATAGAAACTTAACGCCATTTGGCAGAGCGACAAAGAAGCAAAAAAACGCACCGAGATAGAAAAGGAAGATCGAGGCAAAAAGGATGCCGTTTGCCGAGTCCAATCCCTTCGAGCGAAAGAGAGGCGAGAAGGCTTTCCAGATGTAATAGAAGATCAAAGGAATCGAAACGAACAGACTTGCGTAGAGGGTCAGCTTGAGGAGTGAGAAGAAGGCCTCCGGAATGGAGTAGGCGACGAGGCCGGTTTCAAGGGTTTTCTGGCAGAGATATGCCAGCAGCTTCTTAGAAAAAGGGAAGATGATGATGCCGCTTAGAATGATGACTATAAAGATTTGGAGAAGACCTTTTCGTAAACCGGCTACGGCCTGGAAGATCCCTTTTTTCTTCAGGCTCAGCCCAAGCCCTGTGTCCTGGGAGGTCATGAAAACAATGTAACATAAATGGATGTCTTCCGAAAGCATTCGCACTGACGAGGGCTTGAGAAGACTCTCAGGCCCGAATCGGTCTTCCCCATCAATTTTCGAGAGATCAGGGTTGACAAAGATTTAAAACGGAGATAAAAGAAAATGATTACGAGTTCCTCTCCTGCCGCAGCAAGGCGGAGATGTTCTGAAAATGAGATTGAAAGTCGGCATTACCTATAACCTCAAAAAAGATTTTTCTCGGCAGGAAAGCCAGCCGATTGATTTCTTGGAGGAGTTCGATACTGAGGAGACGATCGACGCCATTCGCAAAGTTTTGGAGGGCGAAGGGCACGACGTGATCAAGCTGGGCGGAGACGCTGGCTTGATCGATCGGCTAAGGCAGACGCCGGTCGATATCGTGTTTAACATCGCAGAAGGTCTTCAGGGTAGAAATCGGGAAGCCCACATCCCGGCCCTCTTGGAATTTCTGAATATTCCTTATACCGGCTCTGATCCTCTGACGCTCTCCCTCACCCTGGATAAGGCCATGGCGAAGAGAGTCGTCGCGAGCCAAAATATCCCGACCCCGCGATTTAAGAAAGTAGAAAGAGTCGAGGACCTCCATAGCTTGGACCTTCGCTACCCTCTCTTCGTCAAGCTGTGTCATGAAGGGTCGAGCAAGGGGGTTCGGCTGGATTCGAAAATCTCGGATGCTCAATTCCTGAGGGAGAAGACCACAGAGCTCTTGAAAAATTACGGTTCCCCCCTTCTCGTGGAGGAATTCGTCAAAGGCCCGGAGTTCACAGTGGGCATCCTAGGGAACGAGGATCCTTTCGTCCTTGGCGTCATGCAGATTGAGATCAAGGGAAGGGCCCCGGAAGAATCCATTTACTCTTTAGAGATCAAGAGGGAGTGGGAAGAGAGGGTCCGATACCATTGCCCTCCCTTGATTGACCAGGATCTTTCGAGAAGGATTGAAGAGGTGGCCCTCCGCTCCTATCGAGCCCTGGAGTGCCGGGATGTTTCACGGGTGGATATCCGCGTGGGGGAGGACGGAACTCCTTACTTTTTGGAGATCAATCCCCTTCCGGGCCTTTCTCCCGTTTACGGAGACCTGGTGATGATCGCAAAAAATATGGGATGGGATTATGCCAAGCTAGTCAAAACGATTTTCCATCATGCCGTGAAGCGGTATGGATGGACGGAGTAGCCCCTTGAGGATGAGTTCATCAGAACAGAACCTTCACGAGATTATCCTGAGAAATTTCAAAGAAGCCGTCGTCTTTGCCGACGGGCAAGGGCGAATTCAGATCTTCAACCTCATCGCGGAGAAGTATTTTCAGATCAACGGAAAGAAAGTACTGGGGAGGAGGTTGGAGAGGGTCATTCCCTATAAGAATATCAAGAAACACTTCGATCTCGTCTACGAAAAAAGAGAGAGCAATCACGATGTCGAACTGGCGATCAATGTCCCTTCCCCCCCTGCCATGGGCCGGGAGACCCGGATTCTTCAGTGCAGCTTCTATCCCATTTTTGATAAGAAAGGATCGATATTCCTGGGGTGCTTAGCGACCTTTGCCGATGTGACGGAGAAAGGTCTGCTCCTCAGGGAAATCAGCAAGAGCCGGGATCTTTCCACCATTGGAATGCTGGCAAGATGGATGGCCCATGAGATTCGAAACCCTTTGAGCTCTTTGAACATCAACATCGAGTTGTTGAGAGAAGAGTTGGGGGGCGAGGCGCAGCTGAATCAGAAAGAAGAGATTCATTCCCTGATCAATTTCATCAGCTACGAGACCCTTCGGCTGGAAAATAATCTGAAAGAATTTTTGGATTTCAATCGTCTCCCTCCTCCGAAATTCGAATGGACTCAATTGAACGATGTGTTGGATTCGGTGGTGAAGCTTCTAAGGCCCGATGCCCAGATAAAGAACGCGAGGGTCGAGACGCATTTTCAAAGAAGGTTGCCGCTGCTGAAGATCGACGTCAGCCAGTTCAATCTGGCCGTTTCGAACCTCCTCATCAACAGTATTCAAGCCGTCTCCGAAAAAGGGGTGATTCATCTTTTTACGCGGGCGTCCAGGAAGAACGTGTTCATCGTCCTCCGGGATAACGGAGCAGGCATCTCTAAGGAGCATCTTCCCAGGATTTTCGATTTTATGTTCAGCACCAAGCCAATGGGATCGGGTTTGGGACTCTCGATTGCCAAAAAAATTGTTTCAGACCACCACGGAGAAATCTCTGTGAAAAGTGAGGTCAACAAAGGATCGACGTTTAAAATAAGGATTCCGCTTGCTCCAAAATAACGCTTAGCGCTATGCGCATAGCGTTTTTACTAAGGCTATGGATAAGAAATTGATCTTAATTGCTGAGGACGACCCCACGGTTGGGGAAAGCCTTCGCCTTTTATTGAAAAAGAGAGGGCATGAAATCCTCCTTGCCGCGAACGGGAAAGAGGCCCTCCAGCTTTTTAGACACAAGAGCGTTGACTTGGTGATTACCGATGTGGTCATGCCGAAAATGAACGGGATCGAGGTTTTGGAAGCGGTGAAGGGGCTCCGGCCGGAGACAGAGGTGATCGTCATCTCTGCCCAGGGGACGATCGAGAAAGCTGTTCAAGCGATGAAATTGGGTGCCTTCGATTTTATCGAAAAACCGATCAACCCGAGGGTGATCTCCCTCTTGGTCGAAAGGGCGTTGGAGAAACAGACGCTGATCCTCCAGAATCGGGACTTACGCTCCCGGCTGGAAGACAAGTTTCATTTCAAAAATATCGTCGGAAAAAGCGAGAAGATGGTTAAAGTCTTTGAACTCATCCATCATATCGCCCCCTATGATAGTTCTGTCCTCATCATCGGTGAGAGCGGAACGGGGAAGGAACTGATTGCCAACGCCATTCATTACAATAGCCCGCGAGCCTCCATGCCTTTTGTGAAGGTGAGCTGTGCCTCTCTCAGTGAAGGGATTATCGAGAGCGAGCTTTTTGGCCATGAGAAGGGAGCTTTTACTGGAGCGATCACTTCTCGAAAGGGTCGATTCGAATCGGCCCATCAGGGAACCCTTTTTTTGGACGAGGTGGAAGACATTCCTCCGGCCACCCAGATCAAACTGCTACGGGTCCTCCAGGAAGGGGAATTTGAAAGGGTTGGGGGAAACAGGACGATCAAGGTGGACATCCGAATCATTGCGGCAAGCAACCAGGACCTCCAGGAAGCCGTCAAGGCCGGGGTGTTTCGAGAGGACCTCTACTACCGCCTGAACGTGGTCAATATCAAGCTTCCTGCGCTGAGGGACCGGAAAGACGATATCCCTTTTTTGGTCAACTTTTTCATACGGAAATATAATGAAAAATATCGTATGAAGGCAGAAGGAGTTTCTCAGAGGGCTATGAATTTTCTGGTGGATTACGAATGGGCGGGGAATGTGAGGGAGCTGGAGAATACCATCGAATCGGTGATGGTGATCAGCAGTCCTAAGGTCGTCGATCTCCAGCACCTTCCGCCGGAGATACGGGATCGGAAGGGGAGGCCCGATGTAATCCCAATCGAGATAGGAACGCCTCTCGAAGAAGTTGAAAGAGAGATGCTGATTCAGACGCTCCGGGCGACGAAGGGAAATAAGAGAAAAGCGGCAAAGCTGCTGGGGATCAATGTCCGGACGATTCACAGAAAAGTGGAGGAGATCGGAGGATTAAGCTCAATTCTTTGAAACTACTGGATTCCCGCCAGAGTTTATCCCGTACTTGATACGGGATGGGAATGACAGATTCGTCCGCCCAATGATGAATGTCATTCCTGCGGAAGCAGGAATCCAGATGAAAAGACTGGATTCCGGATCAAGTTCGGAATGACGGTCTCTGCAAAGCAATTCTGAATCACTATACTACAGTTCCTGAATTTGGACGTTACGGTCTGCGCTGAGCTTAATCCCCCAATAGAGGGGAAAATTTTTTTGAAGACGGGCGTGGAATAAGTTGATAAACCGGAAAGGAGGGCGAAAAGTCATATTTGTAGCAAAGAGCGCTAAGGAATGATGGCATTTTGTCACACATCTTCAAAAAATGTATGTTATTTTTTCCTTTTTATTTTTGTCATTTTGGATTAATATGGAGTTAATGAAAACGCTGGAGATATAACTTGTTAATATTACAATGATTTTGAAACGCAGGCTGGAGTGGATCAAGAAAAATTTGGCACGAAGTTTGATAAGACATCCTTCTTATGAAGGAAAAGGTGAAATGGGCCTTTATTCTTGACAAGGACGAGTTCGTACGGCTCAGTCTGAATAAAATTCTGAAGAAGTATGGTTTTCAAGTGGAGGAGATTGAGGGTTTTTCTCAATTAGAAAAAAGAAAGAAGGACGTCGAAAGAGGGATGATCTTAGCCGACGTGGAGATCGATGTTTTGGAGAAAGAGTTTTCTCTCTTGAGGAAATCGAGTGACCGTTTTATCTTGATGACTCCCCTCGTGAGTGACGAACTCACTATTCGATTGAAAAAAATGGGGATTCATCGTATTATCAAAAAACCCGTTGACCCGAGACTGTTACGAAAGGCGATCCGGGAGATTTCTTTTGCCGATGAGGTCAAGATTCCTTCATCCGGGAAAAAACGGGAGGGTTCCCATTTCATTCAGAAAGGAGGTGACGTTATATGAAGAAGTGGATTTTTCTTTTCCTCGCAATGGTTCTGGTGATTAATATTGCTGCAATGGGGATTGGTTGCAAGCAGAAAGCTCCAGAGAAGCCCAAAGAGGAGATGAAGCCCCAGGAGGCACCAGCTCCGCCAGCGCCCGCTACAACCGCAGCACCGGCGCCGGCACCGGCTCCGGAAGCCCCCAAGAAGTAAGGTCTGTTTTATGGTCAAAGCGTTGGCGCCCCCTCTTTGAAAGAAAGGGGGCGCCAACAAAAGTGATCTCATCCAAAAAGGAGTCTGTGATTCGAGTCCAACGCAAAAAAAAGAAAAGGTGCATATCTGCTAATCGGGAAGAAGGTTTTTCTCTTTTCGTCTTGACGGAGGAGGTATCTAAAGATATCTCCTTTTTTATTTTCTAAAAAGGCGGATAAAGCAGGGAACTAGCTTCCTATCAGCGGATATGCGGGAAGGAGAAAAGATGGATCCTGCTTCAGACTCTAATTTGTCCGTCCCCTCAAGGGGGGGGAGAAGAGCCTCGCAGCTTGATTTGTTCCCCATTCCGATGGAAGGGGAAAGGATTGAAGAATCGAGAGAGACCATTCCGCAAGTTTGGAAAGGAGTTTCCGAAAGGGAATGGAATGATTGGAGATGGCAGCTTCGACATCGAATTACCACACTCGAACAGCTGAAAGAGATCATCGATTTGACCTCCGAGGAGGTGGAGGGGATCAAGCATTCGAAAGGAAGGTTAGCCTTAGCGGTCACCCCCTATTTTGCAAGCCTGATGGATCCGACCAACCCCAATTGCCCCATCCGAAGACAGGCCATCCCCCGGATTGAGGAAATCCATTTATCCAAAAGTGAAATGGTCGATCCCTTGGGAGAGGACAACCATTCCCCCGTGCCGGGCCTTGTTCATCGATATCCGGATCGGGTGCTTCTCCTCGTGACGGACCAGTGCGCCGTCTACTGCCGGTACTGCACGAGAAGACGATTGGTGGGGAGCAACGAGAAATCCATCACTCAGGGAAATTTTGAGGAGGTGGTCAAGTATTTAAAAGGCCATCGAAAGGTTCGGGATGTCCTCTTGTCCGGGGGAGATCCGCTCCTCTTGGAAAATGAAAGATTGGAGGAGATGTTGAGCCGATTGAGGGCTATCCCCCACATCGAGATCCTCCGGATTGGGACGAGAGTCCCTGTAACTCTTCCCCAAAGAATCACCGGCGGCTTGGTGAGGATGTTAAGGAAGTATCATCCCCTTTTGATCTCCATTCATTTCACCCACCCGAAGGAGATTACCGATCGGGTGAGGAGAGCTTGTGGCGAGCTGGCTGACGGAGGGATGCCCCTGGGGAGCCAGACCGTCCTTCTCAAGGGGATCAACGATAAGCCCTACGTGATGAAGAAGCTCCTTCACGAACTCCTGAAGATTCGGGTCCGGCCGTATTATATCTACCAGTGCGATCTGGCCATGGGTACAGAGCATTTCAGGACTTCTGTGGCGACGGGGATTCAGATTATGGAGAAATTGCGCGGCCACACCACAGGCTATGCTGTCCCTACCTATGTCGTCGACGCACCCGGAGGCGGAGGAAAGATCCCGTTGCAGCCGGATTACCTGGTCTCCAAGGGCAGGGGAAAGATCGTCCTGAGAAATTACGAGGGGAGGGTCTTTGAATATCCGGAGCCGAATATCATCGAATTCAAGAAAACCAGACCCATAACGGAGGAAAAGACGGCGTCGAAAAAAGTGACTGCTTAAGCGATCAGACATTAGACCTTAGACGTCAGACATTAGCTCCCCCACTTTCTCCTCTCCCCTTTTGGGGAGCGGGTGGGGTGAGGGGAAAATAGGGCATGGAAAGGAATTGTTGCGTTTGGTTTAGTACTCTTGATATAGAGGGTTCATTCCCTATATGGGAAAGTCTGAGGTCTAAAGTCGGCAGTCCGGTGTCTGCATGATATTGTAAAAAGGGGATATTGTAAAAAGGGGAGGAAAGAAGCCGTGCTAAGAGTGGTGATTCTGTACAATCTTTTTGAACGGCTCCAGAAAGGGGAAGAGAAGGATATCCTGGCAGAGGGGGCGATCCTCGAAGAGATCGAGGCCGTGGAAAATGCGGTGCGATCTCTCGGTCATCAAAGTATTACCGTGGCCGTTCGGGACGATATTTTCCCGATTATCCACTGGTTGAAGCAGTGCCAGCCCGACGTGGTTTTCAACTTATGCGAGAGTGTGTATGGAAATAGCTGCTGGGAGATGAATATCCCCGCTTTGTTAGATCTTTTTCGAATTCCCTATACCGGATCCCCTCCTCTTACGCTCGGCTTGTGTCAGGACAAAGGGAAAGTGAAAGATATCCTTCAGGCTCAAGACATCCTGACCCCTCGGTATCGAATCCTTGAGCGGCCCTCAGGCCCTGTGAGGGGAAATATCTTTCCGATTATCGTCAAGCCCCTCCATGAAGACGGAAGTCTCGGGATTTCGAGAGAAAGCGTGGTTTTTGATGACGAGGCTTTGAGCAGGCAGATTCAATATGTCATCGAACAATATCAGCAACCTGCCTTGGTAGAGGAATTCGTCGATGGCAGAGAATTGAACGTCGGTATGATGGAGACCAACGGAAAGGTGGAAGTCCTTCCTATTTCGGAAATCGACTACTCCGAGTTTCCGGAGGGGATTCCCAGAATATGCGGATACGAAGCCAAGTGGGTCACAGACAGCTCCGAATATCAAAAGTCAAAACCGGTCTGCCCTGCTCCCCTGGAATGGGTGATGAAGAAGAGGGTGGAGCACTTGGCGGTCAAGGTTTTTAGGCTGTTCGGCTGCCGGGATTATGCCAGGGTGGATCTCCGAGTCGACCGGGATGGGAAGATTTACGTCTTGGAAGTGAACCCCAACCCCGATATCTCTCCTCAATCCGGAATGGCCAGAATCCTTAGGGTCCAAGGGATCGCCTATAAGGAGTTCGTTGCTAATTTGCTTGAAAGAGCGCTTCAGAGAAAAAATGGAGAGAGAGGGGGTCAGAGAGACGCGGAGACGCCGACCAAGGGAAACAAGGAGATTTACCGAGACGGAGATACGCCAGTGCCATAAAGCATATTTCCCTTAAAGGTCATCGTCTATAGTTCATAGTTCGTCGTTTATCGTTCACGGTTCATTATTCATCATTCTTCGTTCGCAGTTTACCGTACATCGTTCATGATTGCCCTTCCCAGGATCCTATTGAAGAGAGGCAGAGAGAAGCCGGTGCTGCGTGGGCATCCCTGGATCTTCTCAGGAGCGGCGGCCAAGATAGAGGGAGAAGTCTCCCCCGGAGAGCTGGGAGAGGTTTACTCCAGCCAGGGTCAATTTTTGGGCCTGGGACATGTCGATCCCCACTCCCAGATCATCGTCCGTGTCCTGACGCAAAGGAAGGAAGTATTAGGAGAAAAGTTTTTTAGTGACCGGATCTCGAGGGCGGCCATCCTAAGAGAAGATTGGGCGCGAGAAAGAACGAATGCTTACCGGGTCGTCAACGGAGAGGGAGATTTTCTTCCGGGGTTGACTGTGGATCGCTACGGAGAGACTCTTGTTCTCCAGTGTTTGACGGCCGGAATGGACCGCCTAAAAGAGATGCTAACCCGTTTGCTGGCAAGAGAATTGCGCCCCAAAAGTATTTATGAGCGAAGCGACGTAGCTACGAGGAGCGAGGAGGGATTATCGGAAAGCAGCGGCCTTCTTTACGGGAAGGATGTGCCGGAATGGGTCGAGACAGAAGAATACGGGTGCCGTTTTAGAGTCGATGTGAAAAAAGGGCAAAAAACGGGCTTTTATCTGGATCAGAGAGAAAATCGCTTCGCTGTAAGAAGTCTCTCCGTCGGAAAGAAAGTTCTGGACTGTTTCTCGAATACCGGCGCTTTTTCCATTCATGCGGCAATAGGAGGAGCGAAGGAGCTTACACTCGTCGATTCCTCTGAGGAGGCTTTGTCGGTGGCAGAGGAACATTTTAGTCTAAACTGGTTGGAGAAAATCCCCCATCGATGCATTCGAGGAGATGTCTTTGAAATCGTGAGAGGCATCGAACCAGGGTACGATATCGTAATTCTCGACCCTCCTCCTTTTGCCAAAAAGAAGGGCCATCTTCCAAGTGCATCGAGAGGATATAAGGATCTTAATCTTTGGGCCTTTCGTTTGCTGAATAAAGAGAGTCTCCTCTTCACCTTTTCTTGCTCTCAACATGTGAGCTGGGATTTATTTCAGAAGATTGTTTTCTCCGCCGTATTGGATTCCGGGAGAAACGTTCAGCTCGTCGGACGCATGGGACATCCCTGGGACCACCCCATCAACATATGCCATCCCGAAGGAGAATATCTGAGGGGCTTGATCTGCCGGGTCCTGTGATTCGTGTGAATCTTTAGATGGAGATTCGAGAGAGACGGGCGAGGAATGTAGCTCTTCATTTGGTCCGGCGGTATACTGGACTTGGGAATAAGGAGATCGGGGAGATATTTGGGGGGATTCATTATAGTGCGGTGAGCAACGCGTCTTCGAGGTTGAGAGACGAGAGAAAGAAGTTATGGCCACGCATGGTTTTGGGCAACAATCGTTGGTACAGGTAATCTTTTGTTTATTGTTTTTTCGCCGAAGCCAAAAATGAGTGAGGGGATCAAAATGTTAGGTTTCTTCGATTGGATAGCCATAATTTTTGTTTCTTTGGCGCCAATAATATTTTTCCATAACAAAGACATAGTTTTAGATATTTTTGAAAGCCTTGTCCTATTTTTGAGTTTTATTGGTTATTGGGTGTTTGGCATTAAAAGTAGGAGGCTACTTTGGAAAGGATGGGGGAAGAGTCGATGGTAAGTACCTGAGTGGAAGCAGGAGGGGTCAGGCCGCAGCATGAGACAAGATAGTGAACGACAGGGAGGGGATAGGAGTGTCGAGGCCGCTGAGGAATGAGTATCCGGGGGCTTTCCGTCATGTAATTTGTCTTGTGTGGAGCTCAAATCAGCAAAAATTAAGGAGTGCGGTGTAATCATGAAAAGGAAACCTATCGTATTGCTCATGCTGATCTTACTGTCCATGGGGATTATTCCATCCTCTGTTTTTGCAGCAGATATAGGACAAGCATAGTGAATGGATAGGCCCCTCCAAAGGAGTGTCCTTTCGATATGGCAGGACTTATTTGGCAGAAAACCAATGGAGTCCTTATCCAAACTTCGTGCAGTTTTGGAATGCGAATGCTTATCGGGTCAAAATCATATTTTAGGGAACACTTTCCGGAAAAGAAAATGGGGCTTACATACTTTTTTTGGGTCCATCAAGTGATAATGATCCCGGCATAAAAGTGGCTATTCCAAAAGATGCAAAAGTAAGTTCTATAATGGTTGAAGCCTCACAGTAGAAAAGAATCCCAGAGGGGTTAGGCCACAACATGAGACGAGGCTTATAAAAAAGTAAGATGAGACACAAATATCAATTATCTGTCTTTTGGTGGGTAGCCGACCTGGCTTGTTTAAGTCACCCATCCGAGCTCTGTAAGTCCTTGACCAATCTACGATATTTAGTTATTATGTAAAACTTATAAAGGTGCTGGCGGATGGTTACCACTCATCACTTGCACTTGTCACTCCCGTTCAATGAGTAACGAATGATGATCGACCTCTTAGGAAATCTGAAAAGAACGGATTATTGCGGAGATCTCAACAAAAAGGATGTGAACCGCGAGGTCACCCTTTTGGGGTGGGTTCAGCGCAGGAGAGATCTCGGAGGTCTCATCTTTATCGAGTTGAGAGATCGACAAGGGATTGTGCAAGTGGTTTTCAATCCGGCGGTAAGTTCAGGTGCACACGAAAAGGCTCAATCCCTGAGAAGTGAATATGTCATTGCGGTTATAGGGAAAGTGGCGGAGAGACCTCAGGGGACAGCCAATCCGAAATTGAGAACAGGAGAGATTGAGGTCCTTGCGAATGAGCTAAAGATTCTCAACGTCGCGAAGACCCCTCCGTTTCCCGTAGAAGACGAGGGAGAGGTTGCAGAGGACACTCGCCTGAAATATCGGTATCTGGATCTGAGAAGACCGTGGCTCCAGCGGAACTTAATCTTACGCCATAAGATTGCGAAAGAGGTGCGAAATTACTTTTACCAGTCAGGGTTTTTCGAGATTGAGACCCCTATGCTCACCAAGAGCACTCCTGAGGGAGCAAGAGATTTCTTGGTTCCGAGCCGGCTTAGCCCCGGTCATTTTTATGCTCTCCCTCAATCTCCCCAGCTCTTCAAACAGATTCTGATGATCTCAGGGTTTGACCGGTACTTTCAGATTGTACGGTGCTTCCGGGATGAGGACCTTCGCGCGGACCGGCAGCCCGAGTTCACGCAGATCGATGTGGAGATGTCATTTGTTACGGTCGAAGACATCCGGAAAACAATGGAAGGATTGATGGCCCATATCTTTAAAGAAGTTTTGAACATCGCGTTGAAAGTTCCGTTTCCTGTTCTGACTTATGATGAGGCAATGAAACGGTATGGAGCAGACAAGCCCGATACCCGATTCGGAATGGAATTAAGAGATGTGTCCGAAGCGTTGAGAAACTCTTCGTTTCAGGTATTCAAAGAAGCATTAAAGGGGAAGGGGATCGTTAGGGCAATCAACGTAAAAGGGGGAAGTTCCCTCTCGCGGAAGGAGATCGATGACCTCACACACTTCGTCCAAAACTTCGGCGCGAAGGGTTTGATCTCGGCAAAAGTAGGCTCCGACGGATGGCAATCTTCGATTCAGAAATTTATCACCGAGGAAGAGAAGAAAGCGATCAACCACAGGTTGGATGCCGTGGGAAACGATCTTCTTCTCTTCGTGGCAGGGCCATCCAAGGTGGTCAATCAATCCTTGGCCAACCTTCGGCTTCATCTCGGCGAGAAGTTGGGCCTCATTCCCAAAGAGGAATATCGGTTTGTCTGGATCCTCGATTTTCCTCTTTTGGAGTATGACGAAGCCGAAGGACGTTATGTGGCTGTCCATCACCCTTTCACCGGTCCTAAGGATGAGGATATTCCCAAGCTGAAGGATCATCCCGAATTGGTCAAGGCCAAAGCGTATGACCTGGTATTGAATGGGTCGGAAATCGGTGGAGGAAGCATTCGAAATCATCTGAGAGAGGTGCAGTCTCTCCTCTTTGAAAAGTTGGGGATGGGAGAGGAGGAAGCCAAGGAAAGGTTTGGGTTCTTATTGGAGGCCCTCGAGTACGGGACGCCTCCCCACGGCGGGATTGCTTTTGGTCTCGATCGACTCGTTATGATCCTCAGCCATGCGGAGTCGATACGAGACGTCATTGCTTTTCCCAAGACCCAAAAGGGCACCTGTCTCATGACCGATGCCCCGTCGAGGGTGGATAGCAAGCAGTTGGACGAGCTTTGGATTAAGGTTAAGGAGATAAAAGTTTAGGGCAACCTTTGGTGACTATTGCGACCCCCTCGGATATTGAAAATCGTCCGAGGATTCAGGTTACGGCTATGAGGCCCGTTTCGTTTAGCGTCAGAGGGCTACGGCAAGGTCTTAAGACGAACAACCTAACCGTTGGACGATACGGGTATCGTTACCGTTGCCGATAGACGAAATCTTTATTTTCTAAGCGAGGTAAAGCGATGACCATCAGCGGGAAGAAGAAAACATTTCAAAGCAAGCGCCCCGTAGAGCAATTTCCACTCCTGGATATTCAGGAGCCAAACCTCTATCGGAATGTTTTTCCGTATGAGGAGGTTTGCCGGGTGCAATTCGACAATAAATTCGTCTTCACCGATCCGCCTGAAGAAATCGTCATTACCGATACCACATTCCGAGACGGGCAACAGGCCCGGCCTCCGTACACCGTGGAGCAGATTGTAGACCTCTATGACATGCTCCATAAATTAGGGGGCACCAACGGGGTTATTCGGCAGTGTGAATTCTTTTTATACTCTGAAAAGGACAAAGAGGCTGTCAGAAAATGCCAGGAGAGGAATTACCGCTATCCTGAGATTACGGGATGGATCCGAGCGGTGAAAGAAGATTTTAAATTAGTGAAAGAGATGGGGCTCAAAGAGACCGGCATTCTCACCTCCGTCTCGGATTACCACATCTTCCTGAAGCTGAAGAAAAACCGGAGGGTGGTGATGCGGGAATATCTCTCCATCGTTTCCGCTGCGCTGGATCTTGGAATCGTCCCCCGGTGTCATTTTGAGGATGCGACACGGGCCGATATCTATGGATTCTGCGTTCCTTTTGCCCAGGATCTCATGCGTCTTTCTGAAGAGTCCAAGCTTCCGGTCAAAATTCGACTCTGCGATACCCTGGGGTATGGCGTGCCTTATCCAAATGCTGCGCTTCCCCGTTCTGTACCCAAGATCATCCGCGCGATGATTGACGACGCCGGTGTTCCGTCCGAATACTTAGAGTGGCACGGGCACAACGATTTCCATAAAGGGTTCATCAACGCCACCACTGCGTGGCTTTACGGATGTTCAGCGGCCAACGGCACGGTCCTTGGTTTCGGAGAGCGGACCGGGAACCCGCCCATTGAAGGACTGATCATCGAATACATCAGCCTGATGGGACATAACAATGGTGTCGACACCACCCAAATCACAGAAATCCGCAACTACTTGGAGCGCGCCCTGGGCGTCCATATCCCCTCGAATATGCCCCTCGTAGGAGCCAACTTTAATTCAACGAGCGCGGGCATTCATGCGGATGGTATTCTGAAAAACGAGGAGATCTACAACATTTTTAATACGGCCAAGATTCTGAACCGCCCCATCTCCATTTCGGTCAACGACAAGTCCGGACTGGCAGGGATCGCCCAGTGGATTAACTCCCATTTTGCCCTCACCGGAAAGGATCGGGTCGAAAAGATACATCCTGGAGTGGCTAAAATCAATCGCTGGGTCGCCAAGCAATACGAGGAAGGAAGAACCACTTCCATCTCGGATCAGGAAATGGAGAAGGCGACCCGCAAATATCTTGCCGAGATCTTTGTCTCTGAATTTGACATCCTGAAGGCGAGGGCCCATGAGCTGGCTGCCCATATCATCGAGCGAGTGATTGAGGAGCCCGGGATGAAAGCGATGACGGCGAAGCAGATGGAGCCTATCCTGAAATCTCTCGTGGATGAATATCCCTACATCCAGTTTGCATATGTCGTCGATATGAACGGGACGAAGATTACGCGGAATATCTGCCAGGCCGTGGATCAAGCCAAGTATGAACACGCGGGGATGGGAGAAAATTACTCGAACCGCTCCTGGTTTATCGAACCGTTGAAAGACGGGAAAATTCATGTCACGGACCTCTACTCTTCAAAAATCACGGGAGCTCTTTGCATCACCGTCTCCGGACCGATCAGGAACGAGGTAGGAGAGATCAGGGGCATTCTGGGTCTGGACATCCGGTTTGAGGATTTGACCAAGAGCGAGGAAGAGTAGTCCCTTTTGTATGAACGGCTGACAATCGTCTGACACAGAGATGGGGCGACACGGCGACGACCTTCCCTCAATCCCCTCCTTAGCAAGGAGGGGCTAAGGGGAGGCCCGAGTCTCCGCGCGGGTAGAATGAACCTAGCGGATACATTGAAGAAGGCACTTAAACTCTTTCCGCGGAAACAAGCCATCGTCTGCGAAGAAGGGCGTTGGACCTATCTGGAGTTCTCCCACCGTGTCAATCGCCTCTCTCATGGTCTCAAGAACTTTGGGATCGGCAAAGACGACAAGGTTGCCATTCTCCATCCCAATTGTCACGCCTTTTTGGAAGCCTACTACGCCATTCCACAGATCGGAGCGATCTCTGTACCGATCAACTACCGGCTGTCGCCCAGAGAGATCGCCTTTATCCTCAACGATTCAGAATCGAAGGTACTCATAGCCGATTCGATGTTTAAGAATCACATCGCACCGATCCGGGAGGAGATTCGAGGAATTAAGAGCATTCTGTGGACAGGACACTCCCGAGAATCGGATGGGTCCATTAATTTTAGTTACGAAAAGGTATTGGAGCAGGCCAATGACAGCTTTCTTCCCGATCCCCCGGTGGAGGACGAGGATATTGCCCAGATTTACTATACAAGCGGCACGACGGGACGGCCCAAAGGGGTCATGCTCTCTCATAAGAACGTGGCGACGCATGCCCTTGGCACCATTGCGGAGCTTCATCTCACAGATGACGATGTGTGGCTTCACGTGGCACCCCTTTTTCACCTTGCCGATGCCTGGGCCACCTGGGCGGTGACATGGGTTGGCGGGACGCATGTTTTGGTCAGGGAGTTCGACGCGAAGGCCGTTCTGGAAGCTATCGAGAGGGAGAAAGCGACGCTCACCAACCTCATTCCAACGATGCTCAACCTGATGGTCAATCATGCCGAAGTAGGAAGGTTTAATTACAGCAGTTTAAGGGTTCT